>Ga0075367_10001005_pt1 | contig 11580 bp, 12 predicted proteins | sample EndMethybrTD3032_FD_71399 | JGI IMG/M metagenome (GOLD analysis project Ga0075367, IMG submission 71399) | Populus endosphere microbial communities from Tennessee, USA - Endosphere MetaG P. TD hybrid TD303-2 | ecosystem: Host-associated > Plants > Roots > Endosphere | place: USA: Tennessee... | reverse complement strand
CGGCCGGCCGAGGGGGTCGACGAGGAGACGGCGCTGGCTGCGATGCTGGGGGCGGCGTATCCCTCCGAGGGCGAGGCCGACCTGGTCGCGCTGGGTGTGCTGGAGGAGACCGCCGAGTATCTGGGGGCCGGGCTGTCCGATTTGATCAACCTCTTCCAGCCCGAGCGGATTCTCATCGGGGGCTGGGCAGGGCTTCAGCTCGGGTCGCGGTTCCTGCCTGCCGTGCGGCGGCACGCGGTGTCGTATGCGCTGCGGCATCCGGCGGAGAAGGTCTCGATCGAGCTCGGGCGACTCGGGCCCGATGCGGTCACTGTGGGGGCTGCGATTCTGCCGCTTGCCGACTTCTTCGGTCGTGGGGGGCGGCGGATGGAGGGGGTTCCTGAAGGGCCGGTGCCTGCTTGGCGGACGGTGTTGGAGGAGCGCGCCCACTGAGTGCCCCTTGCTGTCGCCGGGCGGCTGCGGGTGCGTTGTGGCTGGTCGTGCCCACGCGGCGGAGCGGCCTGTCGATACAGCCCCGCGCCCCTTTGGGGGCGCCTTCGTGACCCGGGTTTGCTCAGTGATCGGCGAGGTACTCGCGTGTCGCCCGACAACGCGAAGGGAGTTTGCCGTGGCCGATCGGCGTGACGCAGGCCAGGACGGTGAACCCGTACCTCGGGATCTGCCGGATCAGCAGGTGCGTGAGGGTGGGGATCCGCTGGACATTCCGCTTCCGGAGGGGGAAGGGGCCGAGGTTCCCGACACCGATGAGGCCGGGACCGGGCGGCAGGACGGCCCCCGGTCCGCCACCGTGCATCCCGAGCACCCCGCGCCGGACGAGTCCTCCGCCTGAGCCGCGAGAGGAGCCCCCATGGGTATCGGGGACCGGGTCCGTTCCTGTGTGGAGCGGGTCGTGCAGTCGAGCTGTCCGTACTGTGCGGTCGGCTGCGGGCAGCAGGTCTATGTGCGGGACGGGAAGGGTCCATCCAGTTCGGCCCGCTGGACGAACCGCGCGAGCGGGCCGCCCTGCGCGTCGACCAGCTGCACGAGGCCGGAGTCACCGACGCCCGCCTCTACGGCCACGACCCGGACGACGGCGTGGGTGGCGACGCCGCCTTCTTCCTGCTGCTGGACGAGACCGAGGTGTACGGGCTGCCGCCGGACCCCGTCGTCACCACCCGGGATCTGCCCGAGATGTGGAAGCACGCGCCCCGTCGTCCCCCGGGCCGAGTTCGAGTCGTACTACGGCCGTCCGGTCATCAAGGCGCCGTCCTGGGCCGCCCCCGACATCGCCGGGTACTTCTTCCCCCCGCACGGTAACGCGCCGAGAACCGCGATGCCGCTAGGCGAACGCGTTCACGCCCGTCAGCTCTGCCGACAACTCCCAGAGGCGAGCGGCCTGTTCGGGGTCGATGGCCCACTCCTTGACGCCGGCGGTCTGGTCGCCCTCCACGGCGAGCTCGGCGATGTCGCAGTCCTCCAGGTAGACGCCGCCCAGTCCGTCCAGCTGCGCTGAGGTCGCCGCCCAGACCTGGGTGGCCGCGCCCTGCGGCGGGGTCTTGAAGCCCTGCGGGTTGAGGATGGTGCCGGCCTCGTCGATCCAGCCGCGCTCGATCATCTCCTCCCTGGGGATGTGCCGTTGGAGCGGCGTGAGGATGCCGCCGGGGTGCAGCGCGAAGGCGCGGACGCCGGCGTCGCGGCCGATCCGGTCGAGGTGGACGGCGAACAGGACGTTCGCGGTCTTGGCCTGGCCGTAGGCCTGCCACTTGTCGTAGCCCCGCTGCCACTGGACGTCGTCCCAGCGCATACCGGAGAAGTGGTGGGCGCGCGAGGAGACGGAGACGATCCGGGCGCCGCCCGGCGCGATCGCCGGCCACAACCGGTTGACCAGGGCGAAGTGGCCGAGGTGGTTGGTCGCGAACTGCGCCTCCCAGCCGGGCCCCACCCGGGTCTCCGGGCAGGCCATGATGCCGGCGCTGTCGATCACGATGTCGATGTTCCGCCCCGAGGCGAGGAACCGCCCGGCGAAGCCGCGCACGCTCTCCAGGTCACCGAGGTCCAACTCGTCCACCTCGGTGCCCTCCAGGCCCGAGAGCGCCTCCTCGGCGGTCTCACGGCGGCGGGCCGGGACGACGACATGGGCGCCGGCCTCGGTGAGCGCGCGGGTGGTCTCCAGGCCGATGCCCGAGTAGCCGCCCGTGACGATGGCGAGCCTCCCGGTGAGATCGACGCCCTTCAGGACGTCCTCGGCGGTGCTGGTGGCGCCGAAACCTGATCCGATCCTGTGCTGTGCAGTGCTCATACCCGGAACGCTACGAATTGGAGTGCGCTCCAAGTCAAGCGGGAATCGGCCCTGTCGGCGCCGGCCGGACAGGGAAGAGCCCCGACCGGACGGGGGAATCTCGGTCGGGGCCGCCAAGTGGTGGGCACGGATGGCGGTCGCCTCTCGGCGAAAGGCTCCACAGGGCTTCAGCCGAACGATCGTCCCTGTGGGCAAAAGGTGAGGCCCGGGGACACTGTCCCATCCGCACCCACGTGTTGTTCAACGGGCAACCTCTTGTCGGTGTTCCGGCACGCTCCGTGACCTCCGTCACGCGATGCCGAAGGGGCTGTCCGCCAGGGACGCCAACAGGTGCGCGGGGTCGTCGTAGACCGCCTCCGCGCCCGCCTCCTCCAGGTCCGCGCGTGGATTCCCGCCGCACAGCACGCCCAGGCAGCGCACTCCGGCGCGGGCGCCCGCGCGCATGTCCCACACGGTGTCGCCGACGAAGACCGCGCGCCCGGCGGGCACCCCGGCCCGTTCCAGGGCGTGTTCGACGGGCTCGGGGGCCGGTTTGCCCTGCTCGACGTCGTCGGCGCTCGCGGTGGCGGTGATCGCGTCGTCGGCGGAGATCGCGCGGCGCAGCGCGGAGAGCTCCGGGCCGCTCGCCGAGGTGGCCAGCACCACCTGCCAGCCGTCCTGGTCCAGGCGTCGCAGCAGCCGTCCGGCGTCGCGCAGCGCGGGCAGCCGGTCGAAGTACTGGCCGTACAACGCCTTGTGCGCGGCGCTCAGTTCGGCGTCCCCGTCCTTGTCCCGCCGCTCTCCGAGGAGCCGGGCGATCAGGTCCTCGGAGCCGAGCCCGACGGAGCGGTGGATGGCGTGCATGGGCACCTGGTGGCCGGCCTGCCGGAACGCCTCCCACCAGGTCGCCACATGCAGGTGGTTGGTGTCGACGAGGGTTCCGTCGACGTCGAACACGGCCGCCCGTTCCATGCGCGCTCCCTTGCTCTCTCGGCGCACGAGTACCACGTCAGCGGCCCGCCACTCCTTCCGGAGTACGCCGCCGGCGAGTCCAGGCCAGCAGTTCGTCCAGGGGCCAGGAATTCACCACGCGCCCGGCGGGTACCCCGCACTCCTCGGCCCGCGCACAGCCCAGGATCTGCCAGTCCAGCTGACCGGGCGCATGCGCGTCGGTGTCGACCGAGAACAGCACTCCCGCCTCCACCGCCCGGCGCAGCAGCCTGCGCGGCGGATCGAGCCGCTCCGGCCGGCTGTTGATCTCCAGCGCCGTGCCCGTCTCGGCGCACGCGGCGAACACCTCGTCGGCGTCGAACTCCGACTCGGGCCGCCCCCGCCCGGTCACCAGCCGCCCGGTGCAGTGCCCGAGTACGTCGGAGTGCGGATTCCGTACGGCGGCCACCATGCGGCGGGTCATCGAGCGGGCGTCCATGCGCAGCTTCGAGTGCACCGACACCACGACAAGATCCAGCCGTTCCAGCAGCTCCGGCTCCTGGTCGAGCGCGCCGTCGTCGAGGATGTCGCACTCGATGCCGGTGAGCAGCCGGAACGGCGCCCAGGTGCGATTCAGCCCGGCCACCACGTCCAACTGCTCCCGCAGTCGCTCGGGAGACAGGCCGCGCGCCACCGTAAGCCGCGGCGAGTGGTCGGTCAGCACCGCCCACTCGTGCCCGAGCGCCACCGCGGCCCGGCCCATCTCCTCGATCGGGCTGCCGCCGTCCGACCAGTCGGAGTGCAGATGGCAGTCCCCGCGCAGCAGCGCCCGCAGCTCCTCGCCGCCCCGGCCGCCGTGCGGTGCCGCGGCCTCGCCCTCCAGCTCGCGCAGATAGCCCGGCACCTCCCCGGCCAGCGCCTCCAGGACGACCTGCGCCGTCTTCGGACCGACCCCCTTGAGCGACTCCAGCGTCCCGGCGGCCGCCCGCTCGCGCACCTCGCCCTCGGGCAGGGCGGACAGCACCCGGGACGCCGTACGGAAGGCGCGCACGCGGTACGTCGGCGCGAGGGATCGCTCCAGCAGGAAGGCGATCCGGTCCAGTGCCTCGACGGGATCCATGGTGACCTCCACGTCCAGGGTTCCCCAGCCGCGGCCGGCCCGCACGGCGTGCCCGGTGTTCACCCGGCCGGGTGAACACCGGGCACGCCGCGTGGGCCGGATGCGTCCTACGCTTTATGGCATGACCGAACAAGCAGCTCCCTACATCTCCCACCCGCGGATCATCGTGCTCGGAGTGCAGCCGGGCACACCGCCGTTCCGGATCGTGGAGATCGACGGCGAAGTGGTCGGCGAGGCCAGGGCCATCACCGACGTCCTGGAGGCCGCCGCCGCGTTCGGCATCACGGTCCACGACCTGGACGACCCGGACGCGGTGCGCTGGGTGGGCGGCGACAAGTTCACCTGGAAGCTGCGCTAGCCGGGCAACTCAGCCGACCGTCCACTTCTGGTCGGGGCCGCCAGGCACTTGCCCAGCGCGCGCAGGGCGCCGTCCGCGCCGACGGTCCACTGCTGGCGGCGGTGCGGTTGCAGTCGTGGACGGTGCCGTCCCCGGACCAGGTGATCGAGTCGGGGGCCCAGTCCACGGCGAAGGTATGAAAGGCGTCGGTGAAGACTTGGTCCGGCCAGTTGACCGGAGTGCCCAGCATCCAGAAGGCCGGCCAAGTGTCGTACCAGCACTGGTAGTTGGCCGGGTTCTCGCGCCGGGCGGTGATCACCGGATGGCCGACCTGCCACTTCGAGGAGTCGACCGCGGCGTCGGCCGGCCCGTCGAAGGTGTCGGAGAAGGTCTTGCACCCGCCTCGGGCGGGTCCGCCTGCGCCGCACCGGTCGCGACCGACGCGACCAGTACGGCGGACAGGGCGGCGAACAGACATCTGCGCGGCCTCTTGATTCAAGAAGTGAGATAAGGCGAGCGTCAATGCCTTGGTGCGGGCCAGGAGTTGACGTAAGTCGACTAGGCGCTCTTCGTCCACTTCGACGTCCGCTTCGCCGGCTTCTTCGTGGACTCGCGCGGCACCCGTTCCTTGGCGTGCACCGCCCGGTACAGCCGCCGCCCCACCAGCACATAGCCGATCAGCGCGCCCGTGGTGTTGAGGATGACGTCGTCGATGTCGAAGGCGCGGCCCTCGACCAGTGCGCCCTGGGCGAACTCGACCAGCAGCATCACCGCGGCGGTCAGCAGCAGCACCCTCAGCAGCCCACGCGCCCGGGGCGCGACGACCGGCACCAGGATGCCGAAGGGGATGCCCAGCACCACGTTCCCGCCGATCTGCTTCACGGCGTCCCGCAGGCCCGGCTGGTCCAGATAGGCCCGCAGTGTGCTGCCCGGATGCAGATTGGTGTGCGCCATCGACACCGACGCGGGGGAGGGCTCCAGGGTCAGCTTGGCCAGCACCACGGCGAACGCCACCATGAACCCGAAGGCGCACAGCATCGCGAGCAGCCGGATCGGCATGGGCAGGACATGCCGCTCGCGGGGGGTCGGACGCGAGCCGCGACCGGCCTTCCCGGCCCTGCCGTTCTTCTCGTTCTTCTCGTTCTTCCCGGATTTCCCCGTCTTCCCCGTCTTCCCTGTTTTCTCAGCTTTCCCGGCTTTCTCATTTTTGTCGGTTTTATCAGTCTTCTCGGTCTTGGTCGTACGCAGGCGAAACGCTGAACGCGGTCGCAAGGCTGCACGGGCCATTCGGTCCTCCAGTCTTCAACTTCCCTGCGTTGTAAGCCGGTTACCCGCTCAGCCGCCGAGGATGCCGCCGTGGCGCCGTTCCGGTCGGCGCGGTGCGCTGTTTTCCTTCACGCTGCGGGGGCACTCCGGGCGGTGAGAGGAGGTGGCGGCCTGTGAACCGGCGTACGGCACTCCTGGCCACGTCCGAGGTGCTGGCCTGGTGGGCCGCGCTCGCCCTGCTGTGGCTGGTCCTCATCAGCACGGTCGACACCCTGGAGCGCGTGGTCGGCGCGGCCGCCGCCGGCGTGGGCGCCCTCACCGCCGGAGCCGCGCGACGGGCGGTGACCGGACGGTGAACGGCTGGACGCCGGCCGCGACCGTCCTGCTCGGCGGCGGACTGGGCACGGCCCTGTGGGGCGTGGCCACCGGCCCGCTGCGGCGCCGGGTGGTCGCCCAGAACCTGTCCACCGCCCTCGCCTGCCCCGGTCTGCTGCTCCTCTCCCAGGCCTACGACCGCCCCTCCTACGTCGACCTGGGCCTCGTCCTCGCCCTGCTCGGCCCGGTCGGCACCCTGGTCTTCGCCCGGCTGCTCGCGGACGAGCTCGCCGCGGACCCGCCGCGCGCCTGAGGCCTGACCTGGGCCGTGGCCGGCCTGGGCGCGGTCGCCGTGATCGCGCTGTGCGTGGCCACCGGACCCGGGCGGGCCATGGTCAAACTGCTGGTGATCGGCGCACTGCTGATCAGCGGAAACCTTCTCGCCTCGCGTGCCCTGTCCGGCGGATTCCGGGGGTGCGCCGTGGCTGACGCGTCGATCGCCGTCGCTTTGCTGCTGGCCGCGGCCGCGGCGACCCTGGCGGTCGCGACCCGTGACCCCATGCGCCAGGCCCTCGTCCTCTCCGTCCTGGGCGTCGTCCTCGCCGTCCTGTTCACCGTCCTCCAGGGCCGTGCAGGGCGCCCTGGCCTTCGCCGTCGTCAACTCGCTGGGCGCCTACGCCCTACTCATGGGCATCGGGCTGCTGTACGCGCGTACCGGCGAGCTGGCCATGACCCAGATCGGCCGGGGCCTCGACGCGCACGGCGGACCCGACGCGCTGACCCTCACGGGCTTCGTCCTCGTCCTGACCGGCCTGCTGGTCAAGGCCGCAGCCGTGCCCTTCCACTTCTGGCTGCCCGACGCGCACGCGGTCGCGCCCACCCCGGTGTGCATGCTGCTGTCCGGCGTCATGGTCGAACTCGGCGCGTACGGCGTCTGGCGCGTCTACGGCACGGTCTTCGCCGGACCCGGCGGTGTGCCCGCCCACGACTTCGAGCGGGCGCTGGTGGTGCCGGGTGTGCTGACGGCCGTGATCGGCGCCGTCATGTGCTGGTACCAGCGGCACATCAAACGGCTGCTCGCCTGCTCCACGATCGCCCACATGGGGCTGTTCCTCATCGGCCTCGGCGTCCTCGAGCCGGAGTCCGACGACGGGATCGCGCTGTACGTCCTTGGGCACGCCGGCGTGAAGGCCGCCCTGTTCGCCTGCACCGGCATCCTCCTCGACCGCTACGGCAGCGTCGACGAGCACGCCCTGCATGGCAGGGCCCGGAAACTGCGCCCCGTCGCCGTCATGTACGCCGTCGGGGCCCTCGGCCTGGCAGGGCTGCCCCCGTTCGGCACCTCGCTCGGCAAGTCCGTCACGGAGGAGGCCGTCGGCATCCCGCTCACCGTGTTGTACGTCGCTGCCGGAGCGGTGACCGGGGGAGCGGTGCTGCGGGTCACCGCGCGCGTCTTCCTCGGCCTCGGCCCGAAACCCCCCGACCCCGCCCAGTACGAGACGACCGGCTCCGGCGAGCAGCCCGAGACCGGACACCGGATCAGCCGGGTCCCGGACACGATGACGGTGGTCCCCGCCGTGCTGCTCGCCGCGGCCCTCGCCGTCGGAGTGGCCCCGGGCTTCGCCGACGTGGTCGCGCACTCCGTCGACGAAGCCGGGTCCGCCGGTGTGATCGACTCCGTGGGGTGGACCCCGGCCGGCATCCTGCTGGGCCTGCTGTCGACCCTGCTCGCCGTCGGGCTCGCCGCCCTCGCCGTCACCCGACCGAAGCTGCTCGCCGCCCCGGACCGGGCGCTGCCGCTGCGGCGCCTGCAGTCCGGGCACGTCGGGGACTATGTGACCTGGGTGCTGGTCGGCGCCGTCCTGCTCGGCGCACTCGCCCTGCCGGGGGTGCTGGGCACCTGATCAGCTGCCGTAGGAGACCTGCACCTCCTTGAAGCCGAGGGAGTGCAGCAGGCCTTCGAGCATGTCGGTGGTGTTCGTCTCGGCCCGCTTGGTCAGCCCGCTGTCCTTGGCGGCGTCGCCGATGTGCTTCACGGCGAGCTTCTGCACGGCCTGTTCGCTGTTCGGGTTGTCCGAGAAGAAGTCGCCGAGACGGTCGAGGAGACCGCGCTGTTTGGAGACCGCGTAGGAGCGGTCCGGGTCGAGGGCCGGCTTGCCGAGCGCCGCGTGCGGCAGCCGGAGGGCCGCGGACGTGCGGTCGCCGTTGACCGTCACGTCGTCCTTGCCGACCTTGCCCAGGTCGACATAGGCGTCCACGGTGCCCGCCCCGACGTACAGGACGCGGCTGCCGCGGATCGCGTCGGGCAGATACTTGGTGTCCTTCTCCAGGTCCACGACGACCTGGAAGTTGCCGGAGGCGGCGTCGTAACGGCTCATGTCCTGGATGGATTGGAGCAGTGCGGGGCCCGTGCGGTCGTGCGTCTGGGTGCCGAACAGGTCCTTGAGGCCCGGCAGCACGCTCAGCCGGATCCCGGCGAAGAACACCACGAGCACCAGCACGACGGCGCTCACCGCCTTCGCCCAGCCGGGCATGCGCCTGGACACGCGCCTGATGGGAGTCGTCATGGCGACGTTCCTCCTTCCTGACTACTTCAACGAATGCCCGCCAAATCCCTTGGCAGACCGCCTCGTTGGCCGACAGATGCCTCTGGTGGGGGCAAACGGGGCGCACTGGCGTGGGAGAACTGTCCGTACCGGCACGCCTGGAGTCCCGGACGAGTACAGACAGCACGTCCCGGTCCCGCTGCCCCATGCACCGCATCGACCTCCCCGATGCTCCTGGTGCCGAACCTGCTGGACGACCCGAACGGGATGGTCGACCCGGACGGCGAGCCGCACCAGCGGCTGCGCGGCACGGTGCGGCGGGCCTTCACGCCAGTGCGCGATCTCCCGCCGGCGGCCCTGGGTGGCCTCGGTCGTGGACGCGCTCCTCGACGACTACGCGGGACAGAAGCAACCCGCCGACATCATCGAGGGGTTCACCCGCTAATGAGGGCGCAGTTCCCGGTCTCCCGCAGGCCGTGACCACCACACCCCCTCACCGTGCGTCAGCCCCGGCAGCCGCAGCTCGACCTCGCGCACCCGCCGGGCGGGCAGCTCGCCGGTGACCAGCCAGGTGGTCGACCCACCCGTCGTGCCGGTGAACTCCGCGCCGAGCAGGGCGAGTTGGGCCGTGACCGGGGTGAGGGCGTCGAGCGGCACCTCCGTCTCGAAGGCATGACAAGGCTCGTACAGTCTGGTCCTCGCCTGCTCCAGGGCCCGGTGCAGCACGATCGGTGTCAGCCCGCGGAAGTGGGCGGCGGTGCTCATGACGGAGCTGAAGCCGGACCGGACCAGCGTGACCCGGTAGTCCGTCACCGGCGCACCGGACAGCCCGCTCAGCATGCTCGTGTGCACGGAGTCCTCGACGGCCTGGTGAAAGGCGCGGGGGAGTGCGCCGAGTTCCGTCTCGTACGTGAACACCCCGCCGGAGCCACGCGGTCCCGGCTCGACCCGCAGCCCGATCGTCGCCCAGTAACGGGTGCCGAGGTGCCACGGCATCTCCGCGCAGGCCTCGCCCCGTCCGCGCGGGCGCTCCAGGAACCGCACCCTCCCCGGCTCGAAGTCCGCCTCGATGCCGAAGTCCTGCGCGAGCGTCGCCGCGAGCACCTCCATCTGGACCTCGCCGTACAGGAGCAGGGTCGTGGCACCTCCGGCCGCGGGCCGGGCGTGGATCAGCGGGTCCTGTTCGGCGAGCGTGAGGAGGGCCTTGCGGAGGGGCGCCGCGTGTTCGGGGCGGCGGGAGCGGACCAGCGTCTGAAGCGTCGGCGGGGCGAACTGCGGTGTGCGGTCGGATGGGGGATCACCGAGCCGGTCGCCGACACGGACCGCGCCGATGCCGGTGATCGCCGCGATGTTCCCGGCGGTGAGGGTGACGTCGCGACCGATCACCTCGAGGCGGTTCGCGCGTCCGGCGACCTCGGTGGTCCGGCCGTCGGCCTCGCGTCGCAGGAACGTCAGACGCTGACGGGGCGTCACCTCACCGTCGTACAACCGCAGATACGCGGTCCGTTCGCCGCCCGGTCCGGGCCTGACGGCGAACACCGTGCCGCGCGGTTCGCCGCTGCCGGTGGCCGGCGCGGGCGGGATCAGCCGGACCAGGCCCTCGACGAGCTCGGCGACGCCCTGGCCGCCGAGGGCCGAGCCGAAGTAGACGGGGTGGAAGGAGCCGTCGGCGGTGCGCTCGGCCAGTGCCTTGCGCAGGTCGTCCGGCGTCGGTTCGGGGCCGTCCACCAGCGCCGCGAGGATGTTTGGGTCCACCTCGGCGAGCGCCTCCGCCAGCTGCGGGTCCCCGGCCGGGCGGGGCGTCACGCGGGCGTCGGGCGTGCCGAGGGCCGTCACGTCCGCGAGCGGGGCGACATACGGGGTCAGCCTCCGTCGGATGTCGGCGAGCAGGGACTCGGAGCGGGCGCCCGCGCGCTCGACCTTGTTGACGAAGACCAGGGTGGGCAGACGCAGTCGCCGCAAGGTCCGCATCAGCACCCGCGTCTGCGCCTGCACGCCCTCCACGGCGGACAGCAGCAGCACCGCGCCGTCGAGGACCTCCAGGGCGCGCTCGACCTCGGCGATGAAGTCCGAGTGACCAGGGGTGTCGATGAGGTTGATCCGGGTGTCGCCGGCCGTGAAGGAGGCGACGGCCGAGCGGATGGTGATGCCGCGCTGCCGCTCGATCTCGCCGTCGTCCGTACGGGTGTCACCGGCGTCGACGCTACCGAGCCGGTCGATCGCCCCGTGGTCGAACAGCAGCCGCTCGGTGAGGCTGGTCTTACCTGCGTCGACGTGGGCGAGAATGCCGATGTTCAGGGTGTGCATGCGGGGTCGAGTCCTCGGGAATCGCGGTCCGGAAGGGGCGCTGGGAGATTCCGAGGAGTCGGCGCATGAGGTCTCCTGAGGCGTGGGAACGCGGTCGCCGCCATGATGGCGCCGGACGGGGCGCATGGCGCAACCGAATTTCGGCGTCAGTAGCATGAGGCACCCGGTCATGATCATGCGAGGAGCGGATCGTGCGAGACATCTCCGTGTTCAGCGGCAGTGCCCACCCCGACCTGGCCGCCGAGGTCTGTGCCCATCTCGGCGTCCCGCTCAGCCCCACCCGTGTCAGCCGGTTCGCGAACGACTGCCTGGAAGTGCAGCTGGAGGCCAACTGCCGGGAACGGGACGTCTTCCTGATCCAGCCGCTGGTCCGGCCGGTCCAGGAGCACCTCGTCGAGCTGCTGCTGATGTGCGACGCGGCGCGCGGGGCGTCGGCGGCGCGGATCGCCGTCGTCATGCCCCACTACTCCTACGCCCGCTCCGACAAGAAGGACGCGCCCCG
>Ga0075367_10001004_pt1 | contig 11581 bp, 5 predicted proteins | sample EndMethybrTD3032_FD_71399 | JGI IMG/M metagenome (GOLD analysis project Ga0075367, IMG submission 71399) | Populus endosphere microbial communities from Tennessee, USA - Endosphere MetaG P. TD hybrid TD303-2 | ecosystem: Host-associated > Plants > Roots > Endosphere | place: USA: Tennessee... | reverse complement strand
CACCAGGGTCGTGTCAACCGTCGTTCCAGTCGTCGCGTTCGACGACTTGACCGCAGGTGAAGTCGACACGATCTTCACCGCGATCGCCGACCAGTTCGACAAGGGCAACAGCCACGTCTTCGTCACACCCGAGTCCCGGCTGCGGGCCATCCAGTTCGTGCTCGCCGCCCGCCTCGGCGACCTGTGGCTGCGCGACCTCGACTCGATGACGCAAGCCACCACCGGCGAAAGCCTCGCGCACAACCAGATCGCGCTCGCCTTCTCACCACAGGCGGCGGTCCTGGTGCGCAGCGCCGCCGCATCATCCGAGAATCTGCGGCCCATCAACCTGCGGCCTCGAGTGGTCGCCACGCCGACAGTCCCAGACGCTGCGGTGCCCGGCCCCGGCGCGAGCCCCACCATGTCCGCCGACCAGCTCATGGAGCTGCTGACGGAACCGTTCCTCCTCCTCTACGAGACGCGCGAGTTGCAGGCACGCGGAATCCTCAAGCAGTACGGCCGCTCCGCCTTCGACGATCCCGAGTACCTCCACATCGTCGACCGGTTGAACTCCGGCAAGTCCCTGCGTGCCCTTATTGAAGCCGTCGCCGGCGCTACCCCCGGACAGGACGTAGACCCGGCGCGCGCAGTCTCCGCGTTCCTCGACATCGCCGTCGACCATGGCGTCGCCGTCCCCATCATGCAGTTCAAGGACAACGTCGTGCAGCGCGCGTTCCGGCACGGCGAAGACATCGTGTACAGCCGGAACGAGACCCGCCTGTTCTCGCTCATGCTGGAGTCCGCGGCCGCGGCCAAGGCTGCCGCCGACAAGGGCTTCGAACTCACGAAAGCCGGGAAGACCGCTGAGCCGACAACTGCGACGGAGACCGAAGGCGTTCACGTTGTCGACGGCGCCGCGTCGGAACCTGTGCAGAAGCCTTCGGAGCAACCGGCGCTGGACACGGCTGACGGGGCCCCTTCCGTCGGCTCGCCGACAGGCCCGGCCAATGCTCTGCCCCAGGCGGCCAGGCTGTCGAAGCTGCAGGTCGAAAAGCTGTGCGTCTTGTTCACCCGCATCGGCCTGCAGAACGGCCTGTTCTCCTTGTGGCACAGACGTCTCGGCGCGGCCGGCAGTCTCGGCACCCGCTGGCACTTGAAGGGTGCCTTGATGCAGACCAACTCTGACACGATCTTCGGCGCCAACGAGGGCAACGGTCTCAGCGACGAGCTCGTCCGCCTCGAAGTCCTCAAGAGTCTGCCGCGCGGCGGCGGCTACGAATTCGGGCAACCGTTCACCATGGCATCCACCAAACCGCAAGACGACGATCAGGCCCGCGTTGCTGGCCTCCTCCTGGGCCAGACCCTCAGTCGCGCAGCCGGCGCAGGACAGCTAAGCAACCAAGACCTGACGATGGTCGCCTCCTGCTTCGACCTGCCCGGCATCGTCGGAGCCCTCACCGCCGAAGTCGCACTGGCATCCGCTGGCTGGCCCGCGTTCAACTACCGGCTGTCCCGGGAACCCTTGACGCCGGAACGAGCACGAGAGCTGGCAGCCGCCCTCGTCGAAGAGAAGAAGATGTGGGAAGCCACCAACAGCGGCTACTACAAGTTCACCCGCTACAAAGCCGGCAGAGTCCCAGAGATCCTCGACCGGGTCGCGAACTCGTTCGACGACCCGCTACGAGCTGCCAGCTGGCGAGCGTTCTGGCCCGACCCGGTCGGCGACGACCACGACGTCAACCCGGACATGGCCACCCACTCGGAAGTTCTGGGCCGCTGGATCCTGTCAATGGTCGGCTACCTGTGGCTTCTTCGGCTCGGTCTGGAAGTCACCGCCGGCGACAACCGGCACATCACCACCTTCCTCGACTCGGCCAGCGCTGCCGCCGTGGAGCAGCGCAAGTACACCACCCACAACGAGAAGCCCCTGTGGGACCTGATCGACAGGACCCGCAGCGAGAGCAACATCGACGGTCCTCAGCTGGTCCAGGAGGTTCAGACGGTCATCGACCGGCACATGACCTACGCCGACGGGCTCATGGACCGGACCAAAGCGACAGCGAACCCGTTCGGGGAGGTCCGCAGCTTCCTGTCGTTCGACCACGGACTCATCGTGTTCCCCGGCCACGACATCGACCCGACGGACCTGGCCGCAATCGTCAACCGTGTCGTCTCCGACCGGCGCCGGTCAGCGCAAGGAAGACAGGTCCGCATCGACCCGGTCCGGTTCACCAACGACCCTGCCGAAGTGCCGACAGTCGTCGCTCGTGGCGCTCGCGCTTACCCTCACCTTGTCTACATCGCCGAACGGATCGTGACGAACCTGCGCCAAGACCACGGCGTGCGCATCGCGTTGGTCCCCGACCTGCTCGACCATGAGAGCGTGTTCGTTGCCGCCACGCATGCCTCCGGCCACTTCGGGTCCGGGTTCGAGAAGCTCCGCGACGAGCTCGCGCGCCGGCCACAGATGCAGCGGGGCCCATCCAGCCAGATCGTGCACATCTTCCGGCACGACGACCCGTCCTCGGCTGCGATGGTCGAAGAAGGCTTGCAACGCACCCGCAGCAACAGCAACCTGCGAGTCGAGTCCGACTGGACCGACACGTCACGCAGCAACGAAAGGGTTTTGCGTGTCATGACCGTCATCAAGAGCAGCGACACTCTTCCGCCGCCGGTAGACGTAGGCATTGTCACCATCATCCAGCACGAAGCGGCCGCGGTCCGCCAGTGGCTCAACCGGCACGGCCAGCCCGATACCAACAGGCACCACAGCGCCATCTTCCACACCGGGGAAGTCACCGTCGGCTCGTCCACCCTGCGGGTGGCCCACATTCAGGCCAGCGGACAAGGCGACAGCGCCGCCTTGTCCGCCTTCCACAACTTGAGCTCAGCGGCCCGCCCCAGGCTGATGGTGCTGCTCGGCGTCGCCGGCGGCATCCACTCCGACGTGACCCTGGGCGACGTCGTCATCGGCAACCAGATCATCAACTACGGGCCATACGCCGAAACTGAGACCGGAAGTCATCATCGTGGTCACGCGTGGATGGTGCCTCATGGCATGGTCAACGCCATCCACGACTACCTCAGCAGCGACAGCGGCACCCGGCCGTTGCGCTCCTCCGAGCCGGCCGCCGCGCTGGGCCGCGAAACGTTCCAGCTCGTCGAAGGACCCATCGGAACCGGACCGGCGGTCGTCAAGTTCCGCAGCGGCCCGATCCGCACGTGGCTCGACGAGTTCAACGAGAAGACCCTGGCGCTCGAGACTGAAGCGGAAGCAGCCTGCCGGTACTTCTACGAACGAGGTGAAGCCGGAGAAATCGACTCGTACCTGGTGCTGCGCGGCATCTGCGACCATGCCGACGAGGACAAGGACGCCAAATGGCAGCCGGCTGCCGCGGCGAACGCCGTCCACGCGCTCGAGGCGCTCTTGCCGTCAATCATGTACATGTTTCCGCGCCAAGAGGACGAGGACGACGCCGCCGGCGCGTGATCGCCGGCGCCTACCCGGCAAGCTGCTTCAGCTCGTTGTGCGCCAACACCGCGATCGTGCGGACGGAGCTGTTCTTCACGTTGGCTGCGAACGCTGCTGCCGGCGACGCACGCCGTCCGAAGCGGACGCCGAACGCGCCGGGCACCCTGTCGGATTTCCTGCGGCGGTAAACAGGTCAGCGGGGAAAGAAGCCCGCCTGCTCGTACCACGCGCGACTCAGTAGACGGCCAGGCCAGTTCACAAACGCCACCGTGGCGTCCTCAACTGCTGTCACCAAGTCGCAGGAGGCGGTACGTGCGATACCGCCCGACCCACAAGGCACGGGTTGAACTGGATGACCCAATTGGGGCGACGCCACGTCAACCGTGCCGACTGCGCGTGAATGCTCCACGTCGTTCTCCTGCCGCGAAGGCCACGAAGTTATCGGGGAAGAATGTCGCCAGCGGCGACCAACACTGGGACCCTACCGCCAGGGTGGCACACCGCGCACCTGTGCGGAGAAACCTGACGCGAACGCGGCGTAACATCGTAGAATTTTCCGTTGAGGCTTGTTTGCACAACGTTGCCTCGTTGGCGACCTGGCAGACCGGCTTGTCGCCGGCCGTACGCCACCGCGGTGGGGCGAGCGCTAGATCTCGTGGAGGGGGTCTCCGTACCCCTCGCCCATCCAACATGCCTGCCCATCGGACCCCTCGATGAGGTGCTTGCGGCGTAGCTGTTCGCAGAGCTCATTGTACTGGTTCTTGAGCACTGCGGCCCGAACACCAGCATCTGTCTGTTCCTCGGAGAAGACGGGAATCGAGTCACCTGAACCGTTCGTCTCGCGGTCCAGGCGGTCGCGGTGCAAACGCGCCTCAGCCAGTTCCGCGCCCACCCGGCGAGCATGACCTTCGACGGTCTCGCCTTCGAGACGAGGAACGAGGATCGGCCATGTGGTTCGGAGGTGCTCGTCTCGCCAGACCCGCGCGGTCGCCCGCATCTTGACAACCTCGCCGACCGTGAGCTCTCGTCGTGCGGTCTCCACCTGAGGCCGAAGCAGGTCATGGAGAGGTTGCGACTCCCCGCAGACGCACCGTGCGCGTCCACGCTCGACACCAGCTACCTCGTGCCCTTCGACGCGAGTCCACTCGTACAACGTCCGAGGCGGGTTGCCCCTGTCGGGCTCGAGAGGGTCGGTCGGCATGTGCGAAGCCTAAGAGCCTTCGCCGGCACCGGTGGGGGCGTCGCGGGGTGTCGCCTGCGTACGGCTGCCCGAAACGACGTGCGGGGGGCCGGGTTCGGCGCCACGATGACCCCTGTGGACGAGTTCAACCTTTCGCGCAGCATCCTCGGGACCCACCCCGACGAGTTCTACGGCGCCATGGGTCGCATCGTATGCGTCTGCGCCGTCCTGGAGGACAAGGTCACGGCGTTACGGCACGCGCTTGCACGCGTCCAGCAGGGAACGTTCGCTCATCAGCCCATCAACCAGCAGATCAAGACCTCGCGGAGCCTCATCGTCGACCTTCCCGAACCCGGCAGGCAGGTTATCTCCTCCTACCTCGACCGGATCAACGACGCATTCAGCAAACGGAACGACCTTGTACACAGCTCCTTTCCAGCCCAGTCGTCGGGTCAGATCTTTGGGCACCGGATGACGCGGGACAAGACCGTTACCGACGGAACGGCAGACACGGTGGGCACCACCCTCGAAGAGCTGAAGATGTTCGTCGGTCACCTCGGCGACCTGGTTTTCGAGTTCAACGCCGTGATGGCTTACTCGGCATACCGGCCGAGCTGAGGACACCGCGCTCGGCGACGCCGATCCGCGCGTCGCGTTGAAACCAGGTCCTCAAACTGTCAGCGAAGATCGCGACCAGGCGGCGAAAGGTCGTCACGCGTCCGCAGGCGGCGGAGGGACGCACTTCGTGAGCGGCCGACGGATCGCGGCCAGATCCGAGGCAGATCGTTGCAGGGCTGCGAGTGACGCTTCTCCGGGGTGGGCCAAGATCGCCTCGTCGTGGGGTCTGATCAAGCTTCGTCGTCGGGCGTCCCGAGCGAAACCACTAGCTCCGCCTCATCGGCCGGGCGGCCTTGATGATGTGTCGCTTGTACAAGCAAGGAACGCGTCGCTTCATCGTTCAGATGCCCAACGCGGCGGATCCCGAACGCGATCGATCGCGGATCAAGGCTTATGGCTACGTCGACCGTCTGTTTCTCGAGTCCGGTCAGCGGTCCGATACAGCCCGTGACTCCTCTCGCGATGAGTCGGGCACCTCCGGTAGTGGCCGATCCGATGCCAGCTTCAGCGGCCGCATTGAGAAGAGACGTGATCTCGTTCTTTAGCAGATCGAAGTGCCTCGACCACGCCCACGACGCTGCTGGAGCACAGGTGTCGTCTTCCGCGAAGCGGCTGTACCCGTCCGGGTCGAATACGCAAAGATCGAGGGCAAGCACCGGCACGTGCACGATCTCGCCCAGCTTGATGTGACGTCGCTTGTGGTCGAAGAATGTAGGGAGAGCGACGTTCTCCGCTCGGTTCGCGACCTTCTCGTCGTATGACTTCACGCGCGCCAGGACCCAGTGCGCTGGGACGTTCGGGCTCCGCAAGCCCGTCCCTCGAACCATCACCTCGCAGGGTTGCGCAAGCAGTATTAGGTGGTACTTGCTCGATGGCTTCTTTCCCGCAAGCACGTCGTTTGGGTCGACAATCTGGAAGATGTCGCCCGGTTCTATGGGCTGGACCAAGCCAGCGAGGTCAGTGTCGCTATCAAACATCTCCGAAGCGACGAGTTCGGCTACCTCGTCTTGTTCGAGATCGCCAGCGGCAGTCTGGTTGAGTTGCAGCGCCTTGTGAAGTGGGTCCAGTGTCGTGGCGGTCAGATCTTCAGCACGGAGTGCCGCGGCAATCGCACGCCGCATGGCCGCACGGAGCGGACGCATGAGGTGGTCAGGTTCGTGCGCCCCTTCCTTCACCGCCGCGGCAAACATGCTCAACAGCTGAAAGTCAGAGGTGCGTCCGAGCAACTCGACGGCCGCAGCATGTCCCGCATCGAGAGCCTGCCCAAGGATCCGTCGGAGAGTTCCCAGGTGTTGGCGCATCAGCACGCCGAGGAGTCGGCCAGCAAACCGGCGCGGGTCCTGCGACAGCTGCGACTTGCTCAGGACGACGAACTCGTTACGGTCAAGGCCATTCGCTTCAGCGATTTCCTCCTCAAGCCGTCGCTCATCCGATGCATTCTGTGCCGAGTGCGTCAACAAGCAGCACCGGACGCTGCCGACACCCTCGCCAGCGAGGAGGGCGCTGACAATGCCGTCGCCAGCATTCGTAGCGGCATCCTCTCGCGAGAAGTCGCGGTCAACGAGAACAAGGCTGGGCACGCCGTCAACCAAATGCGCTCGACCGCCGGCCAACTGCCATTCAGCCAGGGTGAGCGCTTGATATCCGTGATCGCCGAACAATGTCTCGAGGGCTGGTCGGCTTGACACGTCGGTGACGTCTGCAGGGTCTAGAACGCCGGGCGTCTCGTCCTCGACCGCCGCGAGAAGGACGAGTTCTGTTAGCCGGGACTCGGCAGCAACCGAGAGCTGGCCCCGCACGACATCAACCGCGGCGGCGACGTCCAACACTTCTCCGTCGGAGTCGGTGAACAAGTCCCGCAGCACCGGGTCCTCAACTAGGTCTGCGAGCGGTAGCGCTTCTGTCTGAAGTCGGGCGACGACCGCCGCAGCGTCGTAGGGGACCTCTTCGTCGTTGAGGAGGTGCTCGTCATCGATGCTAATGACACGTTGCACTCCGAGCAGATCGAGCACAGCGCCCACGGCAGACCGCGCTCGCTCGATGTCCTCTAGCTGTCTTTCGGGCGGCTCAGTCAAGACTCGTCGGCTCCGTTGTCAGGCGTGTGAACGCGATGCGGAACTCCCGCCGACGACCATCGTCGCCACGCTCCGGAGAAAGCTCGATGGTGGCTCCCTCGGGTTCGAGGAGTTGGCGAACGATGAAGAGTCCAAGACCCCGGCCCTCGCCACTCTTACTTGAGATGAACGGCTCGAAGATCAGACCCTCAAGGTTGGGATCGATACCGGGTCCGCTGTCTGCAATCGTGAGGAACGGGCGCTCGATCGCCATGGTGATGGACCCGGGGCGGCGCGATTGGTTGATCCAATACTCGCTGTTCAAGATTAGGTTGTCGAGCACCTGCGAAAGTCGGCCCGGGCTGATGTCCACGGCGAAGTCCTCGACCACACCAACGCTCATCCGGATGTCGCGTCCGAGGTCTTTCCAGCGACTAGCGAAGTGCTCCTCAACCTCGGCGAGGAACGCCGACATCGTGACCGACTGTCGGCGCTCGCGACGGTAACGAAGTGCCGGGTTTAGGTGGGCGAGCTGTCGCGTTAGCGCTGACGTCGCTGACATGACGTGCTCGGCATAGGTGCGAACAGTCACCTCATCGACCGGCGACTTCAAGCGTCGGAGCAGATTCTGCGTGCGCTGTCGCAGGCGGTCCACAACCTGGCTGACCTCGTGGGACAAGGCCTCCGCAGTCAGACCAAGTGCGACCGTCTCCCAAGCCTCCGAGAGCTGCGCTTGCACGGTGTCAAACTGCTCGCGTATCACGACAAGGGCATCGCGCTGTCGCTCGTAAGACGAACGTATGCCGTCGATGTCTGCTGACAGCTGGTTGATCGTGACAAGGAACCCGCGGAGCTGATCGGACGCTTGGGCGAGCTGCTCTCGATCGCCCGGAAAGAGTGATCCATCGGATTCGCGCTGACGCCCCTGAGCCGATTCAAGTGCTTGTTCAACGGATCTGCGGGTCTGGTCAAGGCTCGTCAGCAACTTGTCGACGTGCGCATGCTGCAGCTCGGTGTGTTTGATCAACACGGTGGGGCTGGGTTCAACCTCTCCACCGACAGATGAAGCCGTGAACTCCGCCAAGTACTCATTGAAGCTCCGCCGCAGAAAGGTCTGGATCGACTCGGTGAAACGCCGCCAACGCTCCATGATCGCCAAGAAGCTGCGGTACGCGAGCGTGTCGCGGAACTGCTCGCGGCTACTTGTCTCCTCAAGCGCAGGATTTCCGGCCGCGGTCAGATCGATGAAGCCGATGATGTTCTCAGGACGAAGGTTGTAGAACGACGCACCCGACGACCAGCGAGAGGCTAGGTCGAGCCAGTCCTTGGAGATCGGAATTCCGAACCCATCGCGGTAGATGCGAACGCCGTTGATCTCTTTGACGAAGGTGCTGTAGTCGCGAGCAGAACTGAAGACGTCTGGCGAGTCGTCGCGAAGGCGCACCATGTCGACCTCGCCGACGAAAGGTCCTGGGTCGACGAGCTGCCCCTCATCACGCGCCACGCCGTCAATGGTTGTCAGCGGGAATCGCCCATTGAACGCGAGGAAGTGGTCGTCGTCGGCAGCCAGCCCGAAGCTCCGCGCCTGATCGGCCTTCTGATCAAGTAACCACCTCAGGAACGCGGCGCCGCCATCCTGAGCCATGGCGCGATCAAAGGTCGCGCGCTTGTCGGCACCACCTCGGTCGGGCCTGAAGTAGTCCTGCGTGGCGGACCCCTTGACCGTCAAGACCTGGTCCCCATAGTCCAGTTCATAGCGGAGCATGGCATTGGAGCGCACCGCTGCCGGCCGCTCCAGCAGGTCGATCGGCTGACCGTCAACATTCAGCGTGACATCGAAGCCGCGCTTCCCGAACGGCGAGATCATCGCCGACAGCCGGCGCTCGAGATCTTGCACCGCGTCGCCGCGCCAGTGGTCGAGATTCCGGAGACCTCGAATCGTCAGTGTCGTGCCGTGCGCAGTGGCAGGCGCCGGCTCGCTCCTCAACTCTAAACGGACGCTATCGAGGCGCTCAGCGGACTCGTACTCATCCCACGGGATGCTCAGTCGGTGCGCCACGCCGCTGCCCTTGACCACGGTGTAGAGGTCAACGACGCGGCCAAGCCGCTGTGTTCCGAGACGACCGAGGCCCTTGTCGCCGACCGGCGTCCGTCCCTTGGAGGTCGTGCCGTTGCGGCGCTTGAGTTCCCGTTTCGGACTCCCGGAGACCGTCAGCCATGCCTCGACGATCTGGTCGCTGGTCATGCCCGATCCGCGGTCAACAACCGAGATGGAGCCTCGAAGGAACTCGGCTCCAGCCACCTCCGCATCGGAGACCTCGTCACCGTGGGCAGTGGTGATGACCTGGGTATCGACCGAGATCCGGGCCGTAGCGCTGTCCGCGTCGTATGCGTTCTTGGCCAACTCCACCAGAGCCTGAACGTCGTCCTGGATCATCTCTTCGCCGAGGCGGAAGACGACTGAAGGATGGACTGACAGGGTCAGGCCATCCAGTCCTGCGTCATGCTCCTCGCCGGCCACGAGAACACACTATTGGCGGAGGTCTCAGGACTGAGCAGCGGCGCTGGCCGCGTTGCCTTGCAGAACCAAGATGGACTCCGTACCGATCGTCGCCACGCTGTCATTGCGAATCGCCATACGTTTCCGCCCGTTTGGGATCGAGCGCGCGAGCGTGACGACCTCGGCCAAGCCGCGCGAGGCGGCCAACTCAGCAACTATCCGGGTTGTTGGAACACGGTGCCCCGAGATGCTGCGCTCGCCAAGCGTCCAAAACTGGAACGCCTTGGGGCGCAGTTGATCGTTGATCTTCTCCATCGCTTCATCGAGATCACACACGAACGTGGCAAACCGCCTCAGCCCATTGCCCGGCAGATCTGCGAGGACTTTCGCGGTGGCGCGCACAGAGTCGGAGCACTCCGTAAGCCCTTTGAGCCGCTCGGCAAGGTTCGAGGGTGCTCGTCCTCCGAGGCTGGCGACGTCCGTTCGATAGGGGCTCCCAATCAGTCGCTCCAACTGTTCCTCGCCGTCGAGGTCCCCGGGATCGATCCAGCGGAGGGGAAGATACGCATACTGGCCGTACGGCACGGTGGTGCGATTGTCGCCGTACGGCGGTGACGTCATAAGGACGTCTGCTCGGTTCATTGACAGTGACAACTGACGAACATCGGCCAGTTGACAGTCCACGCCGGCCTTGTAGCGCCCATCAGTCCGCAGTAGCTCAGCCTTCGCGAGTGCCGCACGCTCGACGGAGGCCGCCGCAATGTTGTCCGCCGCGATCCGCTTGAACTCAGACAGGGCGTCCACAGTCCGAGCAGCGAGCACTGCTTGGTCGTACACATGAAGCTTGAAGGTCGACGTCCTGGAGTTGCTTACCTGGCGCACCGCCGCAGCGAGACACACCCAGAAGAATCGACGGACATCAGTGCCCGGCAAAACACGAATGGCACGATGCAGGCGCGTCAGCTGAACGGCGACTGCGTTGGTGAACCACTTATCCCGACCGCGAAAGTCCAAGCAGTCCTTACGCCGGTCGTCACTAGCAGCATCTAGGACTAGCTGGAAGGACCGACGTAGTATCTGTTCGGAGAGCGGACGTGCCTTAACACGAAGTAGCAGCACTGCGAGCGGGTTGATGTCGGTTCCGCGAAACCCCAGGCCACGCAACATCGACTCCGTCATCACTGTGCCTGAGCCGGCGAAGGGGTCCAGCACGGTGCCGCCGGCCGGCTCGACAGCGAGCCACGCGTCGAGCAGAGCACCCTGAACCTGGGGCACCATCATCGCCGGATAGTTGAAGAGTGCATGCCCCATGGTTCTGCGGCTATTGGTCGAAAACGTCCAGAAGTCAGGATCAGCAGCCATCGGGGCGACCAGCCGTTCACGCAAGTCACTGGCGACTGACGAGCCCGTCACGGCCTCTCACCTCGCTCCTTGACCAGGTCACAGCCGCGGCGGCTCGGCGCCTCCGCGGCTGTAGGTGCTGAGTACTTCACCTGTGTGTCAGATGAAGGCAGCGTCACGATACCAATCTGGGCGCTGGGTCGGCGGGATCTTGGCCGGCCGGTTGCCTGTGTCTGGAGTAGCCTCCCTGCGTTTCGGACCTGAGGCTGGGAAATTTCGGGAAGGTTCGGGTGGGTCAGACCCTGCGTCACAGTGGCCGAAAGGACGCTGGTTTCTGCGGCCTCAGCCGGCGGGTGCTGGGGTCGCACACGCGGCCATGCTCACCACCGCTCATGAAGGACGTCGATGTCGCCTTTGGTGAGCGCGGCCAGCTCGCC
>Ga0075367_10001003_pt1 | contig 11585 bp, 8 predicted proteins | sample EndMethybrTD3032_FD_71399 | JGI IMG/M metagenome (GOLD analysis project Ga0075367, IMG submission 71399) | Populus endosphere microbial communities from Tennessee, USA - Endosphere MetaG P. TD hybrid TD303-2 | ecosystem: Host-associated > Plants > Roots > Endosphere | place: USA: Tennessee... | reverse complement strand
GTCGAGGTGATAGTCGATCAGCATGCCGAGCGGCATGGCGTCTTCGGTAATCTGCGACAGTGCCTGTGAGAGGCCTGCGGCTTTCAGCACCTCGCAGCCCCAGCCGCCGAGCAGCGTCGCCATACCGTCGAGAATTTTTGGTTCATTGTCGATGCACAGAACGCGCATGCCGGTGAGGGGACCGTACTCGACGCGCTGCGGCGCGCGTGTGCGTGGCACCAGCGCGATCGGCGCCGCCATCGGCGCCTCGACAGTGAATTGCGAGCCGCGCCCCAGCACGGAGTCGATTTCGATCGTGTGATTAAGTACGCGTGCGATGCGTTCGACGATCGACATGCCGAGGCCGAGGCCGCGCGCGACCTTCGCGCCTTGTTCGAGCCGGTGGAATTCCTGGAAAATCACGCGCTGCTTCGATTTCGGGATACCGATGCCGGTGTCGATCACGTCGATACGCACGCGCTTGCCGTGGCGGCGGCAACCGACCAGAACGCGGCCCTTCGGCGTGTATTTCACCGCGTTCGACACGAGGTTTTGCAGCAGGCGCCGCAGCAGACGGCGATCCGAGGTGACGGTGAGCGACGTCGGCATGAACTTGAGGTCGAGGCCCTTTTCGCGCGCGAGCGGGGTGAACTCGACTTCGAGCTGGCGCAGGATTTCGTCGATGCGGAAACTGGCGACTTCCGGTTTCATCACGCCGCTGTCGAGGCGGGAAATGTCGAGCAGCGCGCCGAGGATTTCTTCGACGGCGTCGAGCGAGGCGTCGATATTACCGATCAATGAGGCGTTTTCGCCGCCGCTCTGACGTTCGACAAGGCTCGTGACGTAAAGGCGTGCCGCGTTGAGCGGCTGCAAAAGATCGTGGCTCGCGGCGGCAAGGAACCGCGTCTTGGAAATATTGGCGTCGTCGGCGCTCGCCTTTGCGGCGAGCAGTTCGGCGTTGAGGCGTTCGAGTTCCTTGGTGCGGGCACGCACGCGGCCTTCAAGCGAAGCATTGGCGCGCTCGAGGGCTTCGGCGGCCTCGACGCTTGGGGTGATGTCGGTCAACGTCGTCACGATGCCGCCGCCGGGCATCTTGTCGCTGCGCACCTCGATGACGAGGTTGCGATCCGGGAAACGGTCAAGGAATGGCTCGGGGCTGGCATAGCCGTCGAGCCGCCCCGTAACCATCACGTCCGGGCTGCCTTCTCCGAACGCGCCATGCTCGGCGTTGTAGCGCAGCATTTCTTCCAGCGTCGTTCCGACACGCACCACGTTCGGCGGCAGGTCGAGGATTTCGCCGAACTGGCGGTTCCAGCAGATGAGATGCATCTCGTTGTCAAACACCGCGATGCCCTGACGCACCTGATCGAGCGCGGTTTGCAGCACTTCGCGGTTGTAGTGGATCGCGGCGTTGGCATCGTCGAGCAGCTTGAGCGCGGCCTGCGTCGATACCGTGCGTTTGCGCAGCAGCAGCGATAGCACGAGGCGGGAAGACGCCGCGCCAATGCCGGACGCGAGCAGATGCTCGGCATAGCGCATCAATTCGAGATCGGCCTCGCTCTTGGGGTCGAGGCTGACGCGGCGCGCCGAGGCGAAGCTCTCAAACGAGACGCGGGTGCGCTTCTCGCCAAGATAGCGGGCAACGGTGGCGGTCAGTTCTTCCACGGTCACCGAGGACCGCCAGCGGCGGAATGTCGGCGCAATCGGCGTCAAATCCGACGGCACGAACAGGTCGGCCTGCACGCGCTCGATGGCGGAGGGGACGCGTTGCAGCGAGAACACGACATAAGCGACGACGTTGACGAGCAGGCTCCATATCACGCCGTGGGTGAGCGGCGGCAGGGACAGGCCGAACAGCGCCTGCGGGCGCAGCATTTCGATGCCCCAGGGGCCATTCGAAACGAGGCTGGCGGGGAGAAGCCCGGCGTCAGCGAACGACGGCACCATCAGCGTATAGAACCACACCAGAATGCCGCCGCTCATGGCTGCAATGGCCCCGCGCGCCGTGGCGCGCCGCCAGAACAGGCCGCCGAAAAATGCCGGCGCAAGCTGCGCGACTGCTGCGAATGAGAGGAGGCCGATGGAGGCCAGTTGCGCGTCGCCGGTCGAACGATAGTAGAGGTAGGCAAGCCCCAGAATGGCAAGGATCGCAAAGCGCCGCACCGTGAGCAGCACCTCACCGACGTGGCCGCGCGCTGCAAAGGTTTCGCTGCGTTTGAGGATGAATGGCACGATGATGTCGTTCGATACCATGATCGAGAGCGCAACAGTCTCGACGATCACCATGGCAGTCGCAGCCGACAGGCCGCCGACGAAAGCGGCGAGTGTCAGCAGTTCCGAGCCGCCGGCGAGCGGCAAGGCGAGTACGAACATGTCGCTGTCGAGCCGGCCGCTGCCGAATTTCAACAGGCCGGCAATCGCAATCGGAATGACGAACAAGTTGATGAGAAAGAGATAGACCGGAAACATCCATGCCGCGCGGCGGACTTCGGCTTCGTTGTGGTTCTCGACAACCGTGACGTGGAATTGCCGCGGCAGCAGCATGATCGCGAAGAAAGACAATAGTGTCATGGTCGCGAAGGTGCCGGGACGGATGCCACCGGTAAGCACCGCCGCGGTATCGGGCCGGTCCATCGCTGCCTGGAACAGTGCGAACGGCCCGTCGAACATCCAGAAGGTGACAAAAATGCCGACTGCAAGGAACGCGACGAGCTTCACCATCGACTCGCCGGCAATCGCGAGCATCAGACCATCCTGATGCTCGGTCGCGTCGACATGGCGCGTGCCGAACAGCATGGTGAAAACCGCCATCGCAAGCGCGACGAACAGCGCCATGTCGCCGAGCGGCAGGAGTTGCGCACCGCTATTGCTCGGCACCTGCGCGAGAATGACTCCGATCGAGCCCGCGACCGCCTTGAGTTGGAGTGCGATGTAGGGGATCGAGCCGACGATGGCGATCAGCGCAACGATGACGGCGACGGCCTGACGCTTGCCGTAGCGGGCGGCGATGAAGTCGGCGATGGAAGTTGTGTTCTGTGCCTTGGCCAATCGCACGATGCGCAGCACGAGCGGCGAGGCGATGCCGATCATGATGACCGGGCCGATATAGATTGTCAGGAACTCTGCGCCGGTCGTGGTGGCAAGGCCGACCGAGCCGAAGAATGTCCATGACGTACAGTAGATCGCGAGCGAAAGCGGATAGATCAGCACGCGCCAGCGGCTGTCGCGTGCTCGCGCCCGCCGATCGCCATAGCTTGCGACCACGAACAGAAGTCCGAGGTAGCAAAGCGCGACCGCAATGACGAACCAGCCCTGCAACATGGCGTTTCGCGATACTCCCGCCACGGGCGCTCTGCACGGCGGCCCGCTGCCCCAACTTTAGCACAACCCAGCCCGGCGCCAGCCCCTTTAGGTTTTCGGCCCTCAAGGTTTGACGGCGGGCGCCCGGCGCGGCATTGATCCGCCACGCCGGACCCTGACAAACCCGCCAAAGACCGCGCATTTGACCCGCCAGCAACAGTTAGCCCGCTTTGCCGAAACCATGGTCATCGCCACGGCCGGCGGGGCGCTGTTCGACCATTTTCATTTCCCGGCAGGCTGGATGGCGGGGTCCCTGCTGTTCGTGGCTATCGCGGCACTGTGCGGCCGGTCGATGAATGTGCCTTCGCTGATGGCACGTATTTTCTTCATCGGACTCGGCATCATCATCGGCGGCGTGGCGACGCCCGAAACCATGCGTGGCATGGCGACCTGGCCGGCCAGCATCGTCATCATCTGCATTGCCATGCTCGCGATTACGCTCGCCGCGACATGGTATCTCCGGCGCGTTCACGGCTGGGACATGCAGACGGCGCTGTTCGCCTCGGTGCCCGGTGCGCTGTCGCAGGTGTCGGCCATCGCCTCCGAACGCGACACCGATTTGCGCGCCATTATCATCGTGCAGACGGTGCGTGTGGTCATCCTCGCAGTCGGCGTGCCCGCAGGGCTTGCGATTGCCGGCATAGATGCGCCGACGCGTTTCATGGCGAACGGACTTTCTGCTTTCGACGCACCGGTTCAGTTCATTGGGCTGATGGCGGGCGCCATCGTCGCGGCGCTCGCGCTTTACAAGGTCGGATTTTCCGGCGGCTTCTTCTTCGGGCCGATGATCGTGTCGGCGACCTTGCACGGTACCGGCATCGTCGAACTCAATCCGCCGTCATGGATTGCCACGATCTCGATGATCGGACTTGGCGCGATCAACGGATCCCGCTTCAACGAGACCTCGTTCCGGACGCTGCTGCACTATCTCGCAGCCTCCCTTGGCGCCATGGTTGTCGCGCTGATCGTCGCCGCGCTGTTCATCGGGCTCGCTTCGCTGCTGCCATCGCTGAAGCTGTCAAATCTCGTCGTGTCCTACGCGCCGGGTTCGGTCGATGTGATGATGATCCTCGCGCTCGCGCTTCACCTCGATCCGGTGTTCGTCGGTGCGCATCATCTCGCGCGTATTCTGGTGGTGTCGCTCGCGCTGCCGATCGGCGCGCGGCTGACCGATCCGCGCAAGCCGCAGCATCACGACTTGCCCGAGACCCTCGAGATCGCGAAAGAAACGCTGGAAGACTGAAAGTACGGCGTTCAGCTTCGCTCTGCGATTTTTTCCAGCTTCTTGCTCAGTATCCACGACAGGCCGAGGAACACGACCAGCATCACAATGCCGAGCCCGGAAGATGCATCGTTCATGAGTTTCTCGGAAACCTGACCGAACGCATAGCCGGCCATCACGACGGTGCAGGCCCACAGGCCTGCCGCGACAAAATTGAGCGCGAGGAACGTCGACCACGGCAGCCGAGACATGCCGTAGGCAAAACCTGCGACGCCGCGAATGCCGTGCGGGAAACGATGCACCAGGATCATCCAGACGTAATGCTTGTCGGCCAGCCGGGCCGCGGTCTGGACCAGGCGTGCGATGCTCGGAAACCGTCCGATCAATTGTGTGCCAAAGCGCCGACCGATCCAGAAACGGATCACGTCGCCCGTGAAGCTGCCGAACCAGCACGCCACGATCAGCGGACCAAGACTGAGCGCCCCTGAATGCGCGGCATAGCCGGAGAACAGGCCGAGCAGCAGGCTATGCGACGCGGCGTAGGCAATCATAAGACTGTAGGCTACTTCGCCGTTCTGGCGGATAATGTCTAGGAACGACGTCAGATCAGTCGGAAACAGCAAGTAGGTTCCCACGCGATACCTCGCTCGTTCGCCATGCCAGATTGACCGGGGCGATGCCAGTTACCGGGTGAAGGAGCGGCTAAGTCAAAGCGACAGGAGCGCGCAGGCGAGCTTACTCCGCCGCCAAGGCCTGCTTCTTCAGCGGCAGACCGAGCTGCTGCCAGACGTCGACCAGCGCTTCCGCCAGTTTGTCGATCAGCGCGTCGTCGTGATAGGGCGACGGCGTGATGCGCAGGCGTTCGCTGCCGCGCGCGACGGTCGGGTAATTGATCGGCTGGATATAGATGCCGTGCTGTTCGAGCAGAAGATCGCTCGCCGCCTTGCACTTCTCCGGGTCGCCGACAAACACCGGCACAATATGGGTGCCGTTGGTCATCACCGGCAGACCGGCGGCGGCGAGAACTGCCTTTACGCGGCCGGCGCGGTCCTGATGGCGCTCGCGCTCCCAGCTTGAAGTCTTGAGGTGCCTGATCGCGGCGGTCGCGGCGGCGCAGACGGCCGGCGGCAGCGCGGTGGTGAAGATGAATCCCGGCGCGTGCGAACGCACGGCGTCGATCAGCGCCTTCGAGCCGGTGATATAGCCGCCGAGACAGCCGAACGCTTTCGCCAGCGTGCCCTCGATCACGTCGATACGCGCCATCGCGCCGTCGCGCTCGGCGATGCCGCCGCCGCGCGGGCCGTACATGCCGACCGCATGCACTTCGTCGATATAGGTCATCGCGCCGTACTTTTCGGCGAGATCGCAGATCGCGTTTACCGGCGCGATGTCGCCGTCCATCGAGTATAGGCTTTCGAACACAATGATCTTGGGGCGCTTGCGGTCGGCGGCCTTCAGCAGTTCTTCGAGATGCGCCGTGTCGTTGTGGCGGAAAATCTGCTTCTCGCAATTAGACTGGCGGACGCCTTCGATCATCGAATTGTGGTTGAGCGCGTCGGAAAGGATCAGGCAGTTCGGCAGGAGCTTCGCCAGGGTCGAGATGCCGGTCTCGTTCGACACATAGCCTGAAGTGAAGACGAGGGCGCCTTCCTTGCCGTGCAGGTCGGCGAGTTCGCGCTCAAGTTCGACCAGCGGATGGTTGGTGCCGGCGATGTTGCGCGTGCCGCCTGCGCCTGCGCCCATGCGCGTCGCGGTCTCGACCATGGCGCCGACCACCTTTGGGTGCTGGCCCATGCCGAGGTAATCGTTGGAGCACCACATCACGACTTCACGGACGCCGCCCGGCGAATGCCAACGGGCGTAGGGGAAACGGCCGGCGAGGCGCTCGAGGTCGGCAAATACCCGGTAGCGGCGCTCGGTACGAAGCTTGTCGAGAGCGCCTTCAAAGAACGCGTCGTAATTCATCGCGAAGTTCCAGATATGCCACGACCAGGATTTGTTTAGAGGACTTCTACATTAGTTGTCGAGACGCAAATTGCGTTGCGTCAAATTGGCACTCAAACCCCCGTGATTGATGGACTTTTCCGATCGGGAGATATCAACACCGGGCGGCGAACTTCATTCCCGGGAATCGGGCCAAAGCGGCGAAATCCACCGCTAAAAAGCGCTCAGGAGAAATAAAGCCGCAGGGGAGTATCGCAGTAAATCTTGCGCCGGGTGGCGGGGTCCGGGATGCAGCCGTTCAGCCAGTCGATGGTCTGCTGGTACGTGATGTTCTTTTCCTCGCCGACGAACGGACAATCGCTCGCCCACAGCATGCGGTCGGCACCGGCCTGGGCGACGAGGTGCCTGGCAACGTCCGCTGCGACCGGGCCAAGCCGATAGGCAGCAGACAGTTTTACCCACGTGCGGCCTTTCTCGATCGAACGCAGGGTGGCGTTGACGCCTTCGCCGTTGATGCCGGTCTTCGGATCGGGCCGGCCGATGTGGTCGATCACGATCTTCACGCCGCAGGCTTCCAGCAACGGCAGAAGATGAGGAAGCTTCTCGCCTTCGATATGCGGATGCACGTGCATGTCGAGATCTGCGAGGCGCTTGAGGAAACGGCGGTAGTCGAATGTCGTGACGTCGGGAATTTGCTGCATGCTGACAAACGACAGCCGCACGCCGACGACGCCGTCACGCTTCATCCCTTCAAGCACCATGCGCTCGGTCATCGGCTGAAGGATCACGGTGCCGCGCAGGCGCGGATATTTCCGCAGCGACTCGATGATGTAGTCGTTGTAGTCGCCCCACGGGCTCGCGGCGGCGATCACCGCCATCGGCACGCGGTGGTCGTCGAGCTTCTTGCACAGATCTTCGGCGGTGAAATTATAGGTCGGACGATGGCGCGGCGTTCCGATCAGCGGCATGTCGGTTTTAAAGACGTGGACATGGCTGTCGACGACGGGGGTGCTCCAGGCGTCAGTCATCTCTTGTCACTCATACTTCGTTGCTAACGCTTTTCGATCTTGGCCTGCTCGATCACAGCGGCCCATTTCTTGATGTCGTCCTTCAGGCGGCCGGCGATTTCTTCCGGTGTGCTGGCGCGTGGTTCGGTGCCGAGTTCAAGGATACGCTTTTTCACATCCGGCATCGCGAGGATTTCCCTGATTTCTTTATTCAGCTTCGCAACGATTTCCGGCGGCGTACCCGCAGGCGCGAACAATGCATTCCAGCCGATGACATTGTAGGCGGGAAGGCCGCTTTCTTTTACCGTCGGCACGTCGGGCAGCGAGCGGTCGTTTCCGGAGGTTGCGATGGCGCGAAGGTCCTTGGCATCGATGCCGCCTTTGAGCGCGGCGTAAGATTCGAAACCGACGGTGATGTCGTTTCGCATCAGCGCGACCTGCACGTCGGGCGAGCCCTTGAACGGCACGATCTGCGCATTGATGCCGGCGACGGACTTGAACAGTTCGGCGGAAAGATTCTGCGTGCTGCCGGGATTGATCGTTCCGATATTCATCGTACCATTGGAAGATTTCGCCGCGGCGAGAAGATCGCCGACGTTCTTGATCGGCGAAGCGTTGTTCACCAGCAGCAGAATATCGAAATAGGCGACGCTCGAGATCGGCACGAAGTCCTTCAACGGATCGAACGGCAGCGACTTGAAGAGAGACACGCTGATGGCGGTGCCGTTGGTGAGCGTAATAAGTGTGTGGCCGTCGGCCGGTGAAGTCGCGACCGCCTGCGCCGCCGCAACGCCGCCGCCGCTCGGGCGGTTGTCGATAATGACGCGCTGGCCGAGCCGGTCGCCGAGTTTCTCGCCGACGATGCGCATGGTGATGTCGGCAAGGCCGCCGGCCGCGAAGGGAACGACAAAGCGGATTGGCTTGTCGGGAAAGTTCGACTGCCCGGCGGCCGTATTCGCGATGAATGACAGCGTCAGCAAGCCGAGGCTTATTCCAGCCAGTAACCGTCTCATGGCGGTTCGCTCCCTGATGTTATGTGAGCTTTATAATTGGCGGGTCACGGCGGAGCAACGCCGGTGGCCGGCGCAACAGCCACTCTATATACTCTGCGGCGTTCGGTGGGATCGGGGGACGCTCATGGTGAAAGTCTCGTTTCTGCTTGCGGGGATGCTCATCGCGTGGGCCGCGGTTTCCGACGTGGCGTTCGCCAAGGGCGGCGGGCAGGGCAAGCAGTGCAGGCCCGGTGTGAGTTTCGACGATTGTTACAAGCGCTGTGTCAGCCGTACCGGACCGGACCGGACTACAAGTCGATGAACAAGTGCGAGAAGCGCTGCTCGAAACGCGGTTGCGTGTAGCGATCGTTGTCCGCCGAAATTTGCACGGCGAGATTCCTGCCCACCGCAAGGTTCGCTTCAGTCGCCACATGAGTTGGTGACACTTGATTATCTGACATGATTGTTGCGGAAAATCGCCGCGCGGCGTGTTTGCGCTTTACGTGAAGCAGCAAGCAGATAATCTTCTCGTCGTCAGCCGAGCCGTGCGGCGCGACAGGCCCGCGAGGCCGACAAAAAAATCACGGATGTGCAACACGGGAGGAAGTGCGGCGCTCAGCGGCTTGCGAAAGTTGCAAGCATTTGCGGATTTGATCCGCGCAGCGCGGCCGCGATGTGTGTATGGCCGGTATTGAGGGATTTCTCTTTCTTGCCTTGCAGGCAATCGTCAGCGGCATTCTTGTCGGTGGCGTTTACGGCGTGCTGTCTGTCGGCTTGAGCCTGGCTTTCGGTGTGATGCGCATCGTCAATTTCGCGCACGGCGAACTCGTGATGTACGGCATGTACGTCGGCGTCATCGCGTCCAAGGGCTTTGGCATCGATCCGCTGCTCATTCTGCCGCTGAGTTTCCTCATCACCGCCCTGGTCGGCGTCGTGCAATATCAAGTCGTGTTCCGCCATTTCGTTGGTCACGCCACGCTGCAGCAATTGCTCGCCGCCATCGGTTGCGCGCTCGTGTTGCAGATGGTTGCGCAAATCCTGTTCGGCGCCGATGCCAAGACCGCGACCTCGATCTTTTCCGGCCAGTACACGCTGCTCGGCCCGCTGTTCCTCTCGCAGGCTCAAATCGTCGCCTTCCTCATCGCGGTGGCGGCGACGCTTGCCGTCACGCTGCTGCTGCGCAGCACGGCGTGGGGCAAGGCGGTGCGCGCGGTCGCCGACGATCTTGAAGCCGCGGAAATCGTCGGCATCAATTCGAGCTACGTCAACATCGGCGCTTTCGCGCTGTCGACCGGCCTTGCCGGCCTGGCGGGAACGGTGCTGGTGACTTATTTCCCGACTTCGCCGTCGGCCGGATTTGCGTTGATGCCGATCATCATCATCGCGACGACCATTGGTGGCCTCGGCAGCATCGGCGGCACGTTCCTCGGCGGCATCGCCTGCGGCGTCATCCAGCAGCTCACGGCGATGTTGTGGAATTCCGCGCTGCAGGACGTGCCGCTCTATATCCTGCTGATGTTGTTCATTGCGTTTCGCCCGACCGGGTTCTTCGGAAAGAGGTCGGAATGACGAACGCATCCATTCCACAGATGACCATAGATCCGGCGCGCAAGGCCGAGCAGATCCGCAGCGCTTTGCTGATGTTGCTGCCGGTTGCCATCGTCGCGGTCCTGCCGCTGCTGCCGTTCGTTAATGACTACATCATTGCGGCGACCGTGCGCGCGCTGATCTTCATCACGCTGGGGCAGGCGTGGAACGTCGTCGCGGGAATCGGCGGACTGCTGTCGCTCGGCCACGGCGTGTTTCTCGGTCTCGGCGCCTATACCACCGGCATCCTGTTCAATCGCTATGGCATTCCGCCGTGGATCGGCGTATGGGCCGGCGCAGCGATTGCGATGGTGTTCGCGCTGGTGATGGGTTCGATGACGCTGCGCATGCGCGGCGTGTTCTTCGCGCTGGCGACCGTCGCGATGTCTCTCGCGCTGGTGCAGGTTACGCGCCATTTCGTCGATCTGACCGGCGGTTCCGATGGCCTCGCGCTGAAGTTCAACGGCAACTCGTTCTGGGCGATGCAGGCGCGCACCCCGGCGCCATTTCTCTATGCCGGGCTCGTCATGGTTGCGATCTATTACGGCATTACGCGCTGGATTCTGAAAAGCCGTTTCGGTTTGGAAATGATGGCTGTGCGCGATGACGAAGTCGCCGCCGCCGCCGCGGGCGTTTCGGTGTTCCGCACCAAGATGCTCGGTTTCCTTCTGAGCGCGATGATGACCGCGGTCGCCGGCACGCTCTATATGCAGTTCTACATGGCGATCGATCCGGAGGCGGCGTTCGGTCTGTCGCAGGCGATCCAGTTGCAGCTTCCCGCGCTGCTTGGCGGGCTCGGCACGGCCTGGGGACCGATCATCGGCGGAGCGGTGATGATCTTTCTCTCGGAAGTCACCAACCTCGGCGCGACCAAACTTGAGATCACCGGCCTCGATATTCTCGTCTACGGCTGCATGCTGTTGTTCGTCGTCCTGCGCGCGCCGAAGGGCATCGTCGGCTTCTTCACCGAGAAGAGGCGCAAGTCATGAGCAACGTCGCGCTCGATGTCAAAAACGTTGCGCGCCATTTCGGCGGCCTTGTCGCATTGCGCGACGTGTCTTTTACCGTGCACGAAGGCGAGGTCATGGGCTTGATCGGCCCGAACGGCGCCGGCAAGTCGACGCTGTTCGAAATCATTTCTGGCAACATGCCGCCGACCAAAGGCACGGTCGCCTATTTCGGGGAGGACTGCACGACAGCGCCCGCGCACATGCGCCGCCGGAGCGGGATGTGCCGCACGTTCCAGAAAGTGCGGCTGTTCGAAAGCATGACAGTCGCGGAAAACATTCGCGTAGCGGCGTCGCAATGCCTGCCGGAAGGCCGCAGCGCCCACGACGAAGTCGCATCGATCCTGTCCCAGTTCCGGCTGGAAGCGCAGGCGCAACGCAGGCCCTCCGAACTCACGCTGGCGGACCGTAAACGCGTGGAGATCGGCCGGGCCATCGCGGGCCACTGCCGCCTGCTGATGCTCGACGAAAGCATGTCGGGGCTGAC
>Ga0075367_10001002_pt1 | contig 11594 bp, 6 predicted proteins | sample EndMethybrTD3032_FD_71399 | JGI IMG/M metagenome (GOLD analysis project Ga0075367, IMG submission 71399) | Populus endosphere microbial communities from Tennessee, USA - Endosphere MetaG P. TD hybrid TD303-2 | ecosystem: Host-associated > Plants > Roots > Endosphere | place: USA: Tennessee... | reverse complement strand
GCTGGCGAGGTGCTCGCTCGCATCGAGCCCGACCTGCGGCGGGATGTAGCCGCGCTCGAGCTGCACCTGCTTGTCGCTCCGGCACTCGACGACCTGCACGACACCGATCGCCGCGTATGCATCGGTCAGGTCGCGCGCGCGCAGCAGGCGCAGCTTCAGGCGGCCGGTCTGGATGCTCGCCGGCTCGTCCGACGCGCTGGTGTGGTCGCGCACGCTTTCTTCGACGGCCTCGAGCCGGCAGGCATCGGGGCCGCTCGATGCGTCGGACGTGACACCGAAGTCGACTTCGGTGACGCCTTCGCGCGCGAGCGGCAGCGCGAGGTAGATCAGCTCGCCTTTCAGGTCGGCCGGGATGTCGATCGGGTCGGGCGGCGTGTCGAGCCCCGGGCACGCGAACGGCGTGCCGTCGGGCAGCATGCCGCTCGCGCGTGCGATGCCGACCTTGCCGAGCGAGAGCAGCGCATCGTCGAGCGTCAGGTCGACGAAGCCCCAGGCATACGGCGAGACGCAGCGCGCCCGCGCATCGACCAGGCGGGCGACGTAGCGCGCCTCCTGCTGAAAGTGGTGCGGCTGCAGGAACATGCCCTGCGACCAGACAACGGCGTTCCTCCAACTCATTGGGTCGCCACGCTGCCGGTGATCGTGATGTCGTCGGCGCGGATCGTCACGACATTGCGCGCGCTTGCCTTCACCGGGACGATCGCCTTCCAGCGCGCGTGTTCGATGTCGCGGAACGCGCCGATCACGCCGATGAAACGCACGTCGGGCCCGACCGTCTTCTCCCACGGCTTGCTGTCGCCGGGGCGCAGCGTGAACTCCTCGCGCGCGCCCATCTCGGCGGCGAGCGTCGCCTGGTCGCGCTCGTACAGCGACAGGAAATCGGCGGCCTCGAACGCCGCCGACGACTTCAGCTCGTAGATGCGAACGACCAGCGGCGAGGCGCGCTTGCGTGCATCCGGGTTGGCGCTGGCGGTGGCCTGCAGCGTGGCCGCGACGATGGTCGGCTTGGGCGGGCCACCCGCGCAGCCGGCAACACCGATCGCCAGGGCCAACCCGGCCCACGCCACCAACAGCCGGACGCGCGCGCGCGGCGTGGTTCCGATCGTCGTCCTCGTGTGCATGCCAGGCTCCTCAACCGACGGGGTCGAGAATACCGAGCGCCGCCGCCGCCGAGGCATGACTTAGGTAACTACGACGGCGCAGCAGCAGTCCTCCCGAACTCGGTCGCAGAAATCCTACGAGTTGAGGAGGTGCTTTGCGAGGTGACTCGCTATGCTTTTCTCCGTTCGAAGGAGGAGCTGCCATGGGGACATCGGATGCAAGACGGCGCGATGCGCTGAACCGAGGTCCGCGATGAGTGCCGCCAACCGCATCTTCATCTCCTACCGCCATGAGGAGCCCTGGATCGACATGGCGCGCAACTTCGGACGCAAGCTGCGCAACTACCGGGTCGAGTGGAAGCTGCAGAGTTTCATCGACGAGCGCGACATCGTGGTGGGCGATCCCTGGCGCGCCAGTGTGAACGGCGCACTTGCCAACTGCAGCCATTTCCTTTGCCTGTTATGCGACAGCTACTGGGAGTCCACCGAGTGCCGGCGCGAGTTGGACAGCGCCCTCGCGCGCCGCGCCCAGGGGCAGAGCGTACGCGTGCTCTTCGTGCTGCTGGAGCCGATGAAGCCGGAGTACCTCTCGCTGAACGACGAAGGCAAGCCGATCGGCGACGTCAGCAAAGTGGGTGACTTCCACTTCCTCGGCCCGTTCGACAAGAACGGCCGTCGCGTGCCGCTGAACCAGTGGGCAGCGCAGCAATGGAGCGACCCGATCGAGGAGATGCTGACACGGCTGGAGCGCACCCTGGCCAAGACCTGAGGAACCGTCCGCGATGGACAACCAGATGAAGGCTTTCACGAGCATCCGCTTCGACCGGCAGGTCTATGTGTGCGGTGCGGCAGACGGCCTCAGCAGTCGGCTGGCACAGCCGGTGGGGCGCCGGATCATCAACGTAGCCGACCCCAGCGTCGTGAAGCAAGTGCGCTGGTACCTGAAGGAAACCTGGGAACCGTCGCAGCTGCGCGAGTGCCTCGAGAACGTTACCGACTTCGTGATGCTGCTCGATGACAGCCTGTTGGAGGCCGTGAGTCAGGTCCCCGGCGAGTTGGCCACGCCCGACCCGGCGCGCGGCCAGGAGCTGGTGGTCGTGCTCCAGCAGCGCGATGCACATGCCGCGGCCGGGCTGGACGGCGAGCCCCCGCGCGTGTGGGTGGCCAAGGCGCAGGTGGTGCGGCTCTTCTCGTTGCGCTGCATCGCGGGCAACAAGAACTGGAATCTGCTGGCCGAGGACGAGCAAGGACGCCTGCACTGGTTCTACGCATCCGATGACAAGGTGCTCAAGCAGCCGCTGGAGAACGGCGAGTTCTTCGGCGAGGACGAGACGCGCCTGGGCGAACGGGCCATCCTGTTCGCCGAACACCAGAGCGGTGCCTGCAAGCACTGCGGCGCATTGCACGGGTGAAGCGGCCGGCTGCCGGCACGAGGCAGCGTTTGCATGGGAGATGCCGATGTCCGCCAATGAGCCCCGTTTGTTCATCGGCCGTGGCCCTGCGCGCGACGGGCGCACGCGACGCTGGCGCACCGAGACGCTGGATGAGGCGCAGACCGCGGCCTACATCACCGAGGGCCGCCTGGACGACCCCGCCGACTACGACGCCGACCCGGGCCTCGTCGACGCGATGAACGTGGCGCTGCTGCTGGGACGCCCGCTGCTGCTTACCGGGCGTCCCGGCACCGGCAAGTCACAGTTCGCCGAGCGCGTGGCCTGGGAGTTCGACCTCGCGCCGGTGCTGCGCTTCGAGGCGCAGTCCGTCAGCGAGGCGCAGGACCTGTTCTATCGCTTCGACACCATTGGCCGCCTCGGCGCCTCGCAGAAGGGCGATGCGCGGGCGCGCGACTACCTGTCGCTGTCGGCCCTGGGCAAGGCGGTGCTGTACTCCAATCCCATGCTCGAGGCAGCGGCTGACGTACCGCCGCTCAAGCCGCCGCACCCCGCGCCGCAGCACGGGCGCGCGAGCGTGGTACTCATCGACGAGATCGACAAGGCAAGCCGCGACTTTCCCAACGACCTGCTCAACCAGATCGAGAAGCTGACGTTCACGGTGCCCGAGCTCGAGAACCGCAGCTTCGAAGCAGCGCGCGGCAGCGAGCGCCGGCCCATCGTCGTCATCACGAGCAACTCCGAGCGCGAGCTGCCTGAGCCCTTCCTGCGTCGCTGCATCTACTACAACATCCCCGATCCGCAGGAAGAGCGGCTGCGGCGCATCGTGGCCACGCGCGTGCTCAGCCGCCTGTTGGAGCGCACCGTCGCCGACGGCGCCACGCTGCCCAAGCTCTTCCATGAGCTGGTGGGCTGCTTCACCGCCTACCGCGACAAGTCGGGCCAGCGCGTGCTGTTTAAGCCGGGCACGTCCGAGCTGCTGGACCTCGCGCGCGTGGTGGCGCACGACGGCGAGGTGCGGCCCGACGAATCGCTGAAGCTGGACGTCAACCTCGCCAGCGCCAAGCGCGCCGCGGCCGCGGTAGCCAAGGGACACGCCGATGCCACCGAGTTCCGCCAGCACCTTGACCGCTGGACGCCAGGCGGCGGAACTTGAGGCTCGTCGCTGAGGCCATCGGAAGGCTCGCGTGACACTCGACGGCGACGATCCGGGCAAGGCCACGCAGGCACCGCCTGAGGGCCTGCTGGGCCTGCACGCCGCCTTGCAGCGTGACGGCTTCGTCGTCGGGCCGGGCGAGCTGCTGGCCGCCACGCGCCTCGTCACCCACCTGGCCGAGACGGCGCGGCTGCCCTCCGAGCTCGACGGCCTCGAGCCGCTGCTGCGCGCGGTGTATTGCAAATCCGCACCGGAGCAGGCGCGCTTCGGCCAGGCCTTTCGCACCTGGCGCGACGACTGGGTGCGCTCGCGCCACAGCGGGTCCGAGACGGGTGGGGCTGACGTCACGAGCGCACCCACGCCACCGGCACCCGCTGCGCCCGCCGAGCCCGAGAACAAGGCACGTCCGCTCGCGCAGTGGTTCAGTGCAATCGCCGTGGTCGCCGTGCTGGTGCTGGCCCTCCTGCGCCTGGGGGCCGACTACTTCAGCGGCGGCCGCGCGCAGCAGCCCACGGCACAGGCGTCCGCGCCGACGAACGCCGCGCCTTCGCTGCCCTCGGCGCCCGCGGACAAGGCGATCCTGGTGGCGCCTGCAGACCCGGGCACGCGCGGCCTCATCGGCTACGTGCCGCAGCAGCGCGTGCAGCGCGAGTTCCGAGGCTGGCTGGTGTGGGTGCTGCTGGCGCTGCCGTTGCCGCTGCTGCTGTTGCTTTTCGCCCCCGCATTGGCGCTCTCGCGTCGGCGCACGGACCAGGCACGGCGCGGCAGCGGCGTGCCGCTGGACGTGTCGAGCTGGCGCGACGAGGCCGAGCGCATCGTGCCGGCAATGAACCCGGCCACCGCCGCGCGGTTGGACCGCCACGTGCGCCCCGACTTCGACGAGGACAGCTTCGCCGGCCGGCGCACGCTGGACATGCGGCGCACGCTGGCGACCACGCTGCGCAACCACGGCCTGCTGTCGCCGCGCTGGCGGCCGCGCCGTGCGCGGCCGTCCTACCTCGTGCTGCTGGACCTGCGCGACGAGCAGGACCTGCGCGGGCGCCTCTTCTTCCGCTGGGCCGAGCGCCTGCGCAACGGCGGCGTCGCGGTGGATCTGTGGCTGTACGACGGCGACCCGCGCACGCTGTACCCGGCCGAGCAGCGTCGCTTGTTCGACGACGCCGGACGCGCGCGCAACGGCGTACCGCTGCAGCAGGTGGCTGACCGCGCGGCCGGCGAATCGGTGCGCCGCCTTGTCGTCGTCACCGATGGGCAAGCGCTGTTCGGCACCGACGACGTGCTGCATGAGTGGTGGGCGCAGCTGGGCTGGCAGCGCTGGCCCGAGCGCGTGCTGTTCACGCCCGTCGACCCGCGCGACTGGGGGCGCCGTGAGCTCATGCTGGAGCAGCCGCTCGCGCGCGGCGATCCGGGCTTCCTCGTCCTGCCGCTGGAGCAGGAGGCGCTCGACGCCTACTCCGTGCAGGTCACCGCGGGCAGCCTGCCGTCCATCGTCCTCACCGGCGCGCGGCGCTACCCACCCTTGCTGGAACAGCGTCCCGAGCTCGCGCTCAGCACCGAGCCGCCGGACGAAGCCGACGTCGACAGGCTGGTCGCGCAGCTGCGCCTGTACCTCGGCGAGAACGGCCTGCGCTGGCTGGCCGCCTGTGCGGTGCCGCCGCTGACGCGCTGGGAGCTGACGCTGCTCATCGGCCAGGCGCTCTTTCGCGACATGGGGGCGGACAGCGAGGAGAGCTTGCGCTGGCTGATGAGCACGAACTACCCGCGCATCGCGCGGCTGCCCTGGCTGCGCCAGGCCTCGCTGCCCACGTGGCTGGCGCTGCGCCTGCTGCAGGAGCTGTCGCCGCCGGTGCAGCAGCGCATTCGCGCGGTGGTGGGTGGGCTGCTCGAGAGCGTCCCCACCGAACGCCTCGCACGCGGTGACGACGTGCTGATGCTCGACTGCACGCCACCCAGCGCGGCCGCCGGCGCGGCGCTGCCCACGGGCGCGTCGCCGCCAGCCGACGACGTGCGTCGGCAGCGTGAATGGCTGTACCTCGGCTTCCTCGACGGCCTGTCGCCGCGTCAGCTCGCGATGCGCGCCCCGCCGGCGTGGCGCCAGTGGTTCGGCCGTCCCAAGAGCGCGCCGCGAGGCACGCTGCGCGACCGCCTGCTGTTTGCAGCCGACTGGCTGCGCGCCTTTGCGGCGCGCCTGATGTGGCGCGACGGGCGCGCGGAGGGCGGCGCGTCGCCCATGCCGCTGGTGCTCGCGGGCGCCTGGATGCTCGGCGTCTGCGCGGTGCTCGCATGGGTAGCCTGGCAGGCGGATGCACACGCGCCGCGCGCGCTCGTCGATGCGCTGATGCACGAGCAGCGGGTGGACGGCGGCGCGCGCTTCGAGAGCGAGCTCAACGACTTCGGTTTCACCGACGACGGGAAACGCTTCTACACGGTCGACGACGACTACGAGTTCCAGCTGCACGACCTGCAGGGGCGCGCGAGCGGCCCTGCGCTGCGGCTCGGGCGCTCCGGCCGGGTGCATCACGTCGGCAGCGGCGGGCGCCGGATCGTCGCGTACACCAGCCGTGATGGCATCGCGACCTGGGGGGTGATCGGTGATCGCTGGGAGCGCCTTGCCCGCGGACTCACCTGGGCGCGCTGGAGCGGCAGCGCGGCGTCGCCGGACGGGCGCTGGCTGGCGGCCTGGAGCGCACGTGATCCGCTGACGCTGATGGACCTGAACACCGGCCGCGTCGCCAACAAGGATCTGCCCGGCGGCGTGCCGTCGTCGGGTGGCGGCGCGTTCGTCGACGCCAGCACCTTGCTCGTGCTGCGTGGCGACGGATTCACCACGCTGCAGCTTCCCGACCTGAAGGTGCAGAGCCAGCGCGCGCTGGCTGGCCTGCAGGCGAGCTGGTGGAGCGAGGATCGCACGCAGGTCGCCACCCTCACGAGCGAGGCACTGCAGCTGTGGAGCGTCAACGCCGGGATGAACGCCCCGATCTGGACCCTCCCGGTGAGCGCTGCCTTCGAGCCGACGCTGGTGGCCATCGGCTCCGGCGCCGTCGGCGTGGTCACGGCCGATGTGCCGGACACGTTGCGCGTGCTCCGGTGGACACGGCCCGGCCAAGTCCCGGTCGAGTCGGCCACGGTCAAGGCGCGCCAAGGGCATGTCCAACAGGCCGCGTTCGCCGGCGGCGGCACGGCGCTGCTGGTGCGCGACGACAGCAACCTGCTCAGCGTGTACGACCTGCAGCGCAGCACGAGCACGCCGGCTCCGGCCAGCCGCAAGCCGGGCCCCGGCGTGATCGTGACGCTGCTGCCGCTGGGCGCGCCGCTGAAGCAGCCGAACCCGGTGGAGACTTTCCGCGTCTCGCCGGAGGGCGACACGCTGCTGGTGTCGACGCGGGGCAAGAGCCGCACCCAGTCGCTGCGCGTGTGGCAGGGCGCGCGCCTGCAGCCGGACGAGCCCTCGCAAGCCAGCATCGGGGACTGGACACACCTGGCCCTCTCGGCGGATGGCCGCCTCGTGGCCGCGCTGGCGGACGATGGTCAGGCCATGGTCTGGGCGGCCGATGGCGGCCGCGTCGTCTCGCGCTTCAAGCTCGACCAGGCCTCGGGGACCCAGCTCTTCCAGTTCGTCGGCCCGTCGTCGATGCTGGCTGTCGGCGGCGGCGCGGGCACGCTGCGCCTCTTCGACCCGGTGAGCGGCAAGCAGCGCGCGGCGGCGGTGCTGCCGCGCAGCAAAGTCGACTTCCTCGCTACCCCCACACGCGTAGCGACCTCCGACCCGTTGCGCGTGCAGCTGTGGACACAGGACGGCGCGGCTTGGCGGCCGGGTACCAGCCTGGACCTCGACAACGTGCGCAGCTTCGATGTGGACCCGACAGCCGACGAACTGCTCGTCGCCGCACGCGACGGCAGGACGCTGCGGCTCCTGAGCGGCCCGCGCTCGCGCACGCTGCAGCCGCTGAGCGAGGCCCTCGTCGACGCCGCGCCGGCCGCGGTCGTGCTGCCCGATGTCGCGGGCCTGGCCTTGCCGGAGGCGCGTGCGCGGCTGCTCACGCTGGGCGTGGGGGTGCAGTGGAGCGCCGCGGACCGCGACGCCAGCGGCGCTCGCGTGCGGCGCATGCAGCCGGCCGCCGGCAGCCGGGTGCTGCCCGGCTCCAGCATCACGCTGGCCCTCGACGACCCTGCCGCCAAGGCGCTGCCGCCCTCACCGTGCATCGACGGCTATGTGCTGCGCGAGGCCTTTGCCGGCGACACGGTGTGCGTGACGCCGCGCACGCGCGACCTGATGCAAGTAGCCAACCTCGAGCGCACGGCGCGCGTTGATCCGAAGAACCAGGCCTACGGCCCCGAGACCTGCCGCCAGGGCTATGTCTGGCGCGAGGCGGACCGCTATCTCAATGGCGCCAGCTTCACCGACAAGGTGTGCGTGCTGCCGACCGAACGCTCGCTCGCCGCCGAGGACAACGCGCAGCGTACGCAACGCGCACGCGTTGCCACGCCGCCGCCGCGGGCGCGTCCCTGGGCCGAGATGCCGAGCATCGCCATGCGCGGCGCGCGCGAACCCGACCAGCTGCAGCGCGCCTCGTACGAAGACGGCGGCCGCCTGCTGCTGGCGCAGGGCCTGAGCCATGTCCGCCTGTTCGACGCACGCAGCCTCGCGCCCGCCAGCCCGCCTGTGCAGCACCAGGGCCTGACGCGCGCGAGCTACTGGCCGAAGGGCGGCCTGCTGATCACCGCCGGTGCGGACGGGGTGCTGCGCTTCTGGGATGTCGGCACGGGCAGCGAGTCGGCACCGCCCGTGCGCACGGGCATCGCCATCGACGAGCTGACGATGACCCCCGACGGCCATCGCCTGGGAGTGATCGACCGCGGCGGCGCGCTGTCGCTGTGGGACCTCGACTCGCGCCGTCCCCTGCCGCTGCCCGATGGCGTCGACAAGCGCAGTGTCGCCTTCAGCGCGGATGGCTCGCGCTTGGTCGCCCTGGCCGGGCGCATGCCGCAGACGTTTCGGCTGCCGCATGCCGAGCCTTCGTCGCTGCGTAGCGTGAGCACCCATGCCACGCTGTGGCTCGTGGTGCTGTCGGCCGCGTTGGCGCTCGCGGTGGCCGCGCTCGCCTTCATGACGCGGCGGCGCGCGCTGCAGCTGCTGCGCCTGAGCCAGGCGCCGCCGCCCGTGCCCTCGGGAGCGCGCGCATGAAGCCGCTGGACGCACCGGCCGCCACGCTCGCGCAAGCCGAGGCCGCGACGCGGCCCCGGCGTTCTGCCTGGCCCTGGCGCGTGCTGCGCGTGTGCCAAGGCAGCATCGCGCTCGTCGCGGCGGCGACCGCAGGGGCCTGGTGGCTGGGGGTCGACGGCCTGCCGATCTGGACGGCGATCTGCCTGCCGCTCTTCGTCGGCCACCTCTGCGCATGGCTCAGCTGGCGCTGGCGGCCGTCGGCCTTCGCGCTCGGCCGCGGTGTGACGCCGGCCACGCTGTTCATGGGCCTGGCCCTCGGCTTCGCGACGGTGCTGCTGCTGATGTTCAGCGAACGCACGCTCAATACCGCGCTCTGGGATCTGTCCTACGGTACGCCGTGGGAAGGCCTGGTCGCCGGCTTTGCCTGGGGCACGGTGCTCCTGCTGCTGCCGGCGGTGGCGCTCGTGGCGTGGCTCGCCTGGCGCGCGCTGTGCTTCGCGCTGCTCGAAGGGCGGCTGTCGGCGCGCGTCCCGCACAGCCTCGTATGGTCCGTGCTCGCGATGGGCCATGTCTGCACGCTGCTGCTGGCGGGGGCCATCATCAGCGCACCGAGCACCTCGCTGGCGCGCCAGCTGTCGATCTTCCTGGGCGACTACGCCGCACCGATGTGGCTGGTGTACGGCGGCTACGCGCTGCTGCTCGTCGCGCTGGGCGTGCTCACCGGCCCGGCGCCGGCGCGCCTGCCGCCGCTGGTCGTCGTGACGGCGCGCACGTTCGACCGCCGGCGCTGGTTCGGCGCGCACGAGCTGCATCGACTGGCCACCACCTGGGGCGAGGGGCGTGGGCCGGTGGTGCTGGTGCGCCCGGCGACGCGCGCGCCGCAACGCGCCGGACTGCATGCGCGCTGGGCCGCCTTCAACGGCCGGCTCGACGAGCTCTTCGTGAGCGACGAGCACAGCGCGCGTCGCTGGTGCGCCGCATGGCTCGGCGAGCATGCGTCGCGTGCTCCCGGCCTGTTTGTGCGCGAGTGCTTTGTGCGGGAGGCCAGCGCGCTCGCGCCGCTCATCGCGACGCTGACCGCGCAGCACTCCCGGGCGCTCTTCATGCTGGTGCTCGGCAGCCAGCCCGACGCCACATGGATCGAGGAGTTGCAACACGCGCTGCCCAAGCGCCAAGCCTTCACGCTGGACGAGCCTGAGGCGCCGCCGGTGGCTCGCCTGTCCAGCTTGGCGGGACGTCTGAGCGCGCCGTGGCGCCTCTCGCGCGCGATCGAGCAACAGATGCGCGCGCCGCCATCAACGGCGCGCATCGCCGTGCTCGGTCGCCCGCGCAGCGATGCGCTGGCCGATCGCCTGGTGATGGCACTGGACCAGCGCAAGGACGCACACGGGCGGATCATCGACGCGCTGCGCCCCGCCCGCGACGACATGGGTACATACGAGACCGTGCTGTTGCTGGTCGATGTGGCTTGGCTCGCAGGCGAGCGCGAGGCGCGCAACGAGGCGGCGGCCTTGAGCGGGCTGGCCGCGAGCGCCCGGCGCCTGGCGGTGGTCACGGACCTGGAGGTATCGGAGGCGCAACTCGCGCAAGCCCTCTCAACGTGCGCGGCGCAACGCCAGGTCACCTGGTACGGCACCTTGCCGGCCACCGCAGCCAGCTTCGCCACGTGGCAGCAGGCTGCGCAGCGCATTGCGCTGGACACCCCGCGGCAGTTGTTGGCGCCGCGCTTGCCCGGCTGCGTGCGCGCGCATGTCGCGCTGGAGGTCGACGAGCGGCTGCACATGCGCTTGTCCTACGCGCTGCAAGCGGCGCTGGGCGGCGAGCGCGTACTGTCGGGCGCGCGCGCCGACCAGGATGCCGATCTGCTCGTGGTGGTGCTCACGCCCGCGGCGGTCGAAGCAATCGAGCGCAGCGACAGCGCGGAGGTAAGAGCGTTCGGCGGCACCCTGCTGCGCGCCGGCAAACTGCTGCCCGTGCTGTTGGATGATGCACACATGCCGCGCAGCGGGCTGGACCCGTCGCTGCTCCATCGCCTGACCGCGCGCGCCGCGCTGCCGCTGCGGGGAGATGTCGACGCACGCGGCCTTCAGCGCCTCATCGCCGTTGTACGCGAGCTGCTCAACGTGGCGCCCAGGCCGGAGTTGCTCGAAGCTGCATCCATTCTCATCTTTGGTCAGCCCAGCGAGGCCAGCCCCGATGCGATGCGCAAGCTGGAAGGGGCCTTGCTCGAGCGGCATCCGAACGCGCAAGTGCACTACAACGACGGTCCCGCCCCGCCACCCCCCGACCTCGTGGTGGTGCTGGTCGACGTGAACGCTGCGCACTGGCTGCGTTCGGCGCAAAGGGATGGACTTGGCATGGCGCTGCAAGGCGATGCGCCTGTGCTCTGCGTGTTGCTGGACAACGCCGTGCTGCCGGCGAACCTGCCGGCGTCACTGGCGGCACTCGCCAACGCACCGGCCGTGCGCAGCGCATTGACGGACCGGGGCTTCGACGCGCTCGGCGAGGTGCAGCGCGCCGCGCACGGGCTGCTCGTCGATGGGTTGGCCCTTCGTGGTGCGCCGTTCTTCGGCTCGAATATCGTGAGCTAGGAGCTCGCGGACAAGCCGCGCAGTGCCCGCGGACAGCCGCTTCGGCCGCCTTCAGTCTCAGAGATACCGTTCAGAACGGAATGTCGTCGTCCATGTTGTCGAAGCCGGTCGACGACTTCGGGGCCGGCTTGCCGGCCTGGCCAGCCGGACGCGCGGCCGGGGCGCTGCGTTGCGGGCTGCTGCGCTCGGCAT
>Ga0075367_10001001_pt1 | contig 11597 bp, 12 predicted proteins | sample EndMethybrTD3032_FD_71399 | JGI IMG/M metagenome (GOLD analysis project Ga0075367, IMG submission 71399) | Populus endosphere microbial communities from Tennessee, USA - Endosphere MetaG P. TD hybrid TD303-2 | ecosystem: Host-associated > Plants > Roots > Endosphere | place: USA: Tennessee... | reverse complement strand
TTTCCGATAAAGTAATCAAGATCGGTTGAGGGGGACTGATTTATGAGTGGCCATTCCAGCTACGAGCCATCGACCGGCCTTGAGAAGTGGATCGATTCGCGCCTGCCTTTGCCGCGTATGATCTACGACAGTTTTGTCGCATATCCGGTTCCGCGTAACCTGAATTATGCCTACACCTTCGGCGCCATGCTTTCGGTCATGCTCGTCGTGCAGATCCTCACCGGTGTCGTGCTTGCCATGCACTACGCGTCAGAGACGACGGTTGCGTTCAACTCCGTCGAGAAGATCATGCGCGACGTGAACCACGGCTGGTTGTTGCGCTACATGCACGCCAACGGCGCGTCGTTCTTCTTCGTTGCCGTCTATCTGCACATCGCCCGCGGTCTCTACTACGGCTCCTACAAGGCGCCGCGCGAAATCCTCTGGATTCTCGGCGTCCTCATCTACCTCTTGATGATGGCGACCGGCTTCATGGGATACGTGCTTCCCTGGGGTCAGATGTCCTTCTGGGGCGCGACCGTCATTACCGGTTTCTTCTCGGCGTTCCCCGTGGTCGGTGAGTGGATCCAGCAATTCCTGCTCGGTGGCTTTGCCGTCGAAAATCCGACGCTGAACCGCTTTTTCTCGCTGCACTACCTGCTGCCCTTCGTCATCGCCGGCGTCGTCGTCCTGCATATCTGGGCACTGCACGTTGTCGGTCAAACGAATCCGACCGGCGTCGAAGTCAAGACCAAGACCGACACGGTTCGCTTCACGCCTTATGCGACCCTCAAGGATGCGCTTGGCGTTTCGATCTTCCTGCTGGTCTACGCCTACTTCGTCTTCTACATGCCTAACTTCCTCGGCCACCCGGACAACTATATCCCGGCCGATCCATTGAAGACGCCTGCTCACATCGTTCCGGAATGGTACTTCCTGCCGTTCTACGCGATGCTGCGTTCGATCACCTTCAACATCGGGCCGATCGACTCGAAGCTCGCTGGCGTTCTCATCATGTTCGGCGCGATCATCGTGCTGTTCTTCGTGCCCTGGCTCGATACCTCGAAGGTTCGCTCCGCGTCTTATCGCCCATGGTACAAGGTGTTCTTCTGGCTGTTCGTCGCCAATTCCATCGTTCTTGGTTGGCTGGGTTCGCGCCCTGCGGAAGGTACCTATGTGATCATGTCGCAGCTCGGCACTCTCTTCTACTTTGCCTTCTTCCTGGTGATCATGCCGGTTCTCGGCCTCGTCGAGACGCCGCGCCGCTTGCCAAACTCAATTACGGAAGCGGTTCTGGAAAAGCGCAACAAGGCGGCGGCTGCTGAGCCGGTCAAGGCCTGAGTGTGCGACAGGAAGGGAAGAGAAACATGAAAAAGCTTGTTACAAGCCTCCTGTCGCTTGCCGTCGTCGCAGGACTGAGCGGCGCAGCATTCGCCCAGGAAGCCGCCTCGAACGGTGCCGAGCCGGCGCAACATGCCGAAGGAGCAACGCCGCACTATCCGCTGCTTCATCCGAAGCACAACGAATGGACCTTTGCCGGCCCGATCGGCCACTACGACAAGGGTCAGCTGCAGCGCGGCCTGAAGGTCTACACGGAAGTCTGCGCGGCTTGCCACTCGATGAATCTCGTGGCTTTCCGCACGCTTTCGGACCTCGGCTATTCCGATGCTCAGGTGAAGGCGTTCGCGGCCAATTACGAAGTCCAGGACGGTCCGAACGCCAGCGGTGATATGTTCACCCGCAAAGCCATTCCGTCGGATCACTTCCCGTCGCCATTTGCCAACCACGAAGCAGCGGCGGCCGCCAACAACGGCGCGGCGCCGCCGGACTTCTCGCTGATCGCCAAGGCGCGCGGCATCGAGCGTGGTTTCCCGCAGTTCCTGATCGACATGATCCCGTTCTTCGGAGGTTATCAGGAAGGTGGTCCCGACTACATCTATTCGCTGCTGACCGGTTACGACCAGACGCCGCCGGCTGGCGTCCAGGTGGGCGAGGGCACGCACTACAACCCGTACTTCGCCAACGCCGCTGCGCTGGCGATGCCAAAGCCGCTGTCGGACGGCCAAGTGACCTATGACGACGGCGCGCCGGCGACGGTAGACCAGTATGCCAAGGACGTTGCCTCGTTCCTGATGTGGGCCGCCGAGCCGCATCTCGAAGAGCGTAAACGGACCGGCTTCATGGTCATGATCTTCCTGGTGATCTTCACCGGATTGATCTTCCTGACCAAACGTTCGGTCTATGCGAACAAGGAACACTGAGAGCTTTGCTCCGGAGTCCAGGGAAAGGCGGCCTTCGGGCCGCCATTCTTGTTGGTTCCGACAGTGGCAATTGATAGGGTGCAGCCGATTGAAGCCCTGCAGAATATGGACATTCCATGAGTGATACGATTTCGGAGCTTGCAGCCAGCATCCGCTCCATCCCGGACTACCCGAAGCCCGGCATCATTTTCCGTGACATCACCACGCTTCTCGGTAATCCACGGGCCTTCCGTCGCGCCGTCGATGAACTGGTCCAGCCTTATGCCGGCCTGGAGATCGACAAGGTTGCCGGGACCGAAGCGCGAGGCTTCATTCTGGGCGGCGCTGTCGCGCATCAGCTTTCAGCCGGGTTCGTTCCGATCCGCAAGAAAGGCAAGCTGCCGCGCGATACCGTGCGGGTCGCCTATAGCCTGGAATACGGTGTCGACGAGATGGAGATGCACCGGGATGCGGTACAGCCCGGCGAGAAGGTCATCCTCGTCGATGACCTGATCGCGACCGGGGGGACGGCCGTCGCTGCCACCCAACTCCTGCGACAGATGGGGGCGCAGGTCGTTTCCGCCTGCTTCGTCATCGACTTGCCGGATCTCGGCGGTCGCAGGAAGCTGGAAGACCTCGGCGTCGACGTTCGCACGCTGGTGGAATTCGCGGGCCACTGAGACCCGCGATTACTCGAATTCGATGACGGTGCTTTCGAACCGGATCACCGGCGTGCCGTCAGCGATCGTCCCCTCGCACAAAATGCTGTTCAGCCGACGTCCAGGACGGGACGCCAGGGGGCGGCTCGCAAGGAACGTGACGGAATAGGTCACTTCTTCGCCGGCATAGACCGGTCGCAGCCACTGAAGCTTCTGAAAGCCGGGAGAGGGGCCAAGCTTGGGCGGCTTTACGCCCTCGCTTGCCAGGCGCGCGCATTCTTCGCGCCAGTAGGCGACGAAGGTTTTCATCCATGCCGCGCAGGTGTGCCATCCCGAAGCGCAGAGACCGCCAAAGAGTGTAGCCTTCGCCGCTTCCGCGTCCAGGTGGAACAGTTGAGGGTCGAAGCGTTCGGCGAAGTGAACGATCCGTTCGGGCGTGAATAGGTAGCTGCCGATTTCGGTTTTCTCGCCGCTGGCGTAGCGTTCCGCCATAATCATGCGGTCTTCTCCAGCGTTTCACGCAGGACGAACATGATCGAGTTCTCGGCCAGGCAGATGAGTTCGCCTTTCTGGTTCTGAACCTCGTGGCGGAACTTCACCATGCCGATGCCTGGCCTGGAGCGCAGCGCACGGCTCTCCAAGACCGTCGAATGACCCGAAAGCGTGTCTCCGGCAAGGACCGGCTTTCGCCATTCCATGAAATCGACGCCCGGAGCCCCTTGCGAAAACGAGTTGACGAGGAAGCTCTCTGCCATCATGCGCATGAACAGCGCCGACGTGTGCCAGCCCGATGCTGCCAGCCCACCGAGGATGCTGGCGCGACCGGCCGCCTCGTCGAGATGCATCGGCTGCGGGTCAAATTCGCTGGCGAACTCGATGATCTCGGCTGCCGTCACCGACTTCGGGCCGAGCGCAAAGCGACGGCCCGGCTGGAAATCTTCGAAGGCGAGTTTCTGATCGGACAAATTTCTCTTCACCTCGTAGGAGTTTCACAACGACTACAATAGCATTCGACGGGACTCAACGATTCCTGCGAGATTTTGAACATGCCCGAATTGAAGTTGATCCTCGACGAGGCCGCGCGCGAGGGAATCATTCCGGTCCAGACTGCTGAGCGACTATTGCCGTTTCTGATCGAGCGCGGCGTGAAGGCAAATGGCCAGCCGGCCCGTCAGCGCCAGCAGCCGATTCCGTTCTCAGACACGGAGACGCCAAGTTTCGTGCGCGGCTTCCATGACGTGCTGATAACGATCGGCATCGTCGTGGCTCTGGCGGGGTTGTGGGGCATTGCTTCGGTCTTCGCGGTGTTGCCGGCAATCGTCGTTCTTGCGGAGGTCCTTGTTCGACGCCAGAGGCTGGCACTGCCTGCCGTTGTGTTGACGATCACCCTTGCGGTCTGGACTGCAGTGGTGGCGGCGCGCTGGCTGGAAGGCTCACCTGCCGTCGATGCGATAGGCGGCAACGTGGCGCTGCAGTACACGCTCGCCTTTCCGGTTGTTCTTGGTCTCTTCTATCTGCTCTATCGCATACCGCTCGCTCTTGCCCTGACGATCATGGGGGCGGCGGTGGTTGTTCTGCAGCTGGTTTTGCGTGCGCTCGGCTGGCTCACCGGCGATCCTCTGTTCGAGGCCAATCATCCTTTCTTGTTGTCGATCATCGCGATCATGTGTGCGGTCGGCCTTTTCGCACTCGCCATGAAATTCGATCTGCGCGACCCGCTTCGTCGCACGGTCAATTCCGATGTTGCCTTCTGGCTCCATCTCGGCGCAGCACCGGCTTTGCTCTACAGCGTCATTTCGCTTGCCGGTCTCAGCGGCGGTACGCTTTCTGCGCTGCAGACAGTATCGTTTCGCACGCCTGTGGTGGTTGCGACGGTCTTCGCGCTCATGCTGATCGGCCTCATCATCGACCGGCGCGCATTCGTGACATCGGGATTAGTGTCGCTGGGTTTTGCGCTCTACGGCATCTTCCGCCAGGGGGACGCGCGTGTTGACACCTACATCTACGTCACGCTTCTGACCGTCGGCGCGATCGTGCTTGTCATCGGGACTGGATGGATGCCGCTCCGGCGGTTCGTCATGCGCCGGCTGCCAACTGCCATGCAAGAGAAACTGCCGCCGGCATAGGCGGCAGTCCTCATGTTACCTTATGTGTTGAAGCGGAAGTGGATCACGTCGCCGTCCTGGACGACATATTCCTTGCCTTCGTCGCGGCCTTTGCCTGCTTCCTTGGCGCCGACTTCACCCTTGAAGTTGATGTAATCGTCGTAACCGATGGTGAAGGCGCGGATGAAACCGCGTTCGAAATCGGTATGGATGACACCGGCCGCCTGCGGGGCCTTGGTGCCGCGCACGATCGTCCATGCGCGGGTTTCCTTGGGGCCGACCGTGAAATAGGTGATCAGATCGAGCAGGTGGTAACCGGCACGGATCAGTCGGTCGAGACCGGCTTCCTCAAGGCCGAGCGCCGAGAGGAACTCAGCCGCTTCCTCTTCGGGAAGTTGGGCCACTTCTGATTCGATCGCGGCCGAGATGATGACGCATTCGGCGCCCTGTTGCTCGGCCATGACGGCCACGGCCCTGGTGTGCTCGTTGCCGCTCGAAGCGTCAGCTTCCGAAACGTTGCAGACGTAGAGGACCGGGTGCGATGTCAGGAGGTTGAGGCCCTTGAGGATCTCGATCTCCTCGAGCGCCAGCGTCTTGAGAAGCAGTCGTGCCGGCTTGCCCTCGTTCAGCAGCTTGATCACGGCTTCCATGACCGGCAGCTGCGCGATCGAATCCTTGTCCTTGCCGGTTGCGCGCTTGCGGGTCTGCTCGACGCGGCGCTCAAGGCTCTCGAGGTCGGCGAGCATCAACTCCGTCTCGATCGTGTCGGCATCGCCAACCGGATTGATGCGGCCCTCGACGTGGGTGATGTCGTCGTCCTCGAAGCAGCGCAGCACGTGCACGACGGCATCGACTTCGCGGATGTTGGCGAGGAACTTGTTGCCGAGGCCTTCACCCTTCGACGCGCCACGCACCAGGCCTGCGATATCGACGAAGGAGATGCGGGTCGGGATGATTTCCTTGGATCCGGCGACAGCTGCGAGCTTCTGCATGCGCGGATCGGGAACGGCGACTTCGCCGGTGTTTGGTTCGATCGTGCAGAAGGGATAGTTTGCCGCCTGTGCTGCTGCCGTCTTGGTGAGCGCGTTGAAGAGTGTCGATTTGCCGACGTTCGGCAGACCGACGATACCGCATTTGAAGCCCATGGCCTGAAACCTGCTGTTCTTGAATTCGTTGGTGCTGGCTATGGGATAAAACGCGCCTTGCGGTCAAGCTCTTCGCGCAAGTCTCTTGCATTCGGAGGGGTTGAAGGGGCCGCCTTTGCAGCGCAATATAGATATCGGCGAACTGTTCTCGCCTCTCCATGTCATCAACGGGTGGGTTTCCGATGAGTGACACCGATATTGCCCTTAAACCGAAAACAAAGTCGAAACCGACGCTCGATCGGCCGAAGCTCTATAAGGTCATTCTCTTCAACGATGATTATACGCCGCGTGAATTCGTGGTGATGATCCTGAAGGCTGTCTTCCGTATGAGCGAGGAGACTGGCTACCGCGTCATGATGACCGCGCACAAGCTCGGATCGAGCGTCGTTGTGGTCTGCACGAAGGACATCGCCGAGACCAAGGTCAAGGAGGCGATGGACTATGCCAAGGAAGCCGGCTTTCCTCTGATGTTGACGGCGGAACCGGAGGAATAGTCGTGAGCGCCGGATCTGATAGCCGGTCTTGTCCTGCGTGAAGCCGCAATTCTCCTAGAAACGCAGCGTTGCCGGATCCTTCGCACCGGTGAGGAGCATCACCTGTAGCAGCCGGCCTTCCAGGCGGCTTCGATGGCGCCTGGATCAACGCTCGTCCGTAGCCGCGTTGCCTGAGCCGCAACGCCGACGAAAATCGTCATGCCGGGCTGTGCGAGGATCGCCTCAAACCGTTGTTTGGCATGCGGTCCATGACCGGATCAGTTGGGTTGAGCTCATGGTAGAGGGCGAGCAGGTCTGGCAGATCGCCAATCTCGGCGACGCGGATGACGAGGTCGCCGGCAAATATGCTCAATCGCCCTTGTTGCCGAACATCTTCTTCAGCATTTCGGCCATTGGCCCAGTTGCAGGCAGCTTTGACTGATTGTGATCGCGGGCCTGGTGGATATGGGACTTTGCCGCCTTCTTCTTCTCCAGCTTCGGCTTTTCCTCTTCTGCCTTTCCACCAAGCGCCAGCGCCAGCTTGTTCATCAGCTGGGAATCTTCCTTGCGGACCAGCATGTCAGCGTTGTCGGCAAGGGCATCCAGAAGTGGCTCAAGCCACACCTGATCGGCCTTGGCGAAGTCGCTGAGCACGTGATGCTGCACGAGCTCCTTGACGCCGGGGTGTCCGATGCCAAGCCGCAGGCGGCGATAGTCCTTGCCGCAATGCGCGTCCAGCGACCTGATTCCGTTGTGGCCTCCATGACCACCGCCCGTCTTGAGGCGCGCCTTGCCGGACGGCAGGTCGAGCTCGTCGTAGATCGCGACGAGGTCGGCGGGCTGCAGTTTGTAAAAGCGCATAGCCTCGCCGACAGCTTCACCTGAGAGGTTCATGTAGGTCTGCGGCTTGATGAGCAGCACCTTCTCGCCTGATATCTCGCCCTCGGCGATCTCGGACTTGAACTTCTTCGACCAAGGCGAAAAATTATGGCGACGATAGATCGCGTCTACGGCCATGAAGCCGATATTGTGGCGGTTTCCGGCGTATTTCCCGCCGGGATTGCCGAGGCCCGCGATGATCAGCATGGCTCGTTCATTCCTTGCAATGTGCTTTATGCGTTCACCACCGCGAAACGGCGTCAAAGTCAAGCGGCGAGACCGTAACCGCAGTAAAATCAGTCTGCGGAGTTGAGGCCATACTTGATGAAGATGGTTTTCTGCGTGCCATCGACAATCAGCTTGTCCAGTGCAGCTTGCATCCTGGCCAGCAGGTCGCTCGGGAAGTTCTTTTCGCAGGCTATCCCCATCGGCTGGGTGGAGAGCACCGTGACCTTCTCCAAAGGCTGTTCCGCCTTGAGCTTGCCGAAGTAGATCTCGGAGATCGGCATCATGTCGATGCGGCCGTTAAGCAGTTTGCGCAGTGTGGCGTTGAAGTCGGTGGCGATGTCGAGCTTGGTGAAGCCGTTCTCCTTCAGCGTCATCTCCGTATAGTCCTCGCGCTGGGTACCGACCGTGTACTTCTTGGCCTCGTCGAGATCCTTGGCTGCAACGCCGGAGCCCGTTCTGGCGATGAGGATGTTGCGATCGACCAGCAAGGGCTCGACCCATTTGAACATCGGATCGCGCTTCGCATTGTGAGCGGTCGTGAAGACGCAACTCATCGGCGTAGTCTGGGCGAGAGTGTAGGCCCTAGCCCAAGGCATCATCTCGATCGTGTAGTCGATCCCGGCGTCCTTCATCACCTTCTCGACTTGCTCCACCGAGGCGCCTTTGATCGCCTTTCCATCGCGGTAGCTGAACGGAGGGTATTCCTCCGTGGCAAGCGTCACGCCGGCTGCAATGGCATGGGTCGAAGCGGTGAGGGCCAAAAGCGTGAAAAGCAGCAGTCTCTTCATCGTGTTGCCTTTCTTTCCAGTGTTCAGGAGGCTCGCGCGACCGGCTGTTGCGTCGCTGACAGACGCTCGATTAGAGCGGCGGCATGCTGCGGGCGATGGAACAGGTATCCCTGGCCGAAGTCGAGGCCCATTTCGTGCAGCGTATGGCATTCGTCCTCGGTCTCGATGCCCTCGGCAATGACGGTGCAGCCCATCTTGTGGGATAGCGTCGTGATGCTCTCGACCAGCGTGCGGCTCTTGTGGCGAACGTTGTCGTTGGCATCGTTGATCGACTGCGTGAATGACTGGTCGATCTTGATGATGTCGACGGGGAAGCGATTGAGATAGCTCAGCGACGAATAGCCCGTACCGAAATCGTCGAGGGCGATCCGGCAGCCGAAGCGGCGCATCTCTGTGACGACAGTGCGGATTTGCGGATTGTTGTGCATCAGCACCGCCTCTGTAATTTCCACAACAATGCGTTGGGGGCGGATGCCATGGCGGCCAAGCAGCGCGGCTAGTCGCGCGGGCAGGGCGGCTTCGAATTGCAGCGGCGAGAAATTGATGGCTAGATAGCTATCCTGCATGTCTGGCAGCCTGGAAATGGCTGCAAGATGGACGATTGCCTTGTCCATAATGACGTTGCCGACCCTGATAATCTTGGCCGTTTCCTCGGCGACATTGATGATTTCGGCCGGTGCGATCAAGCCCTTTTGCGGATGGTTGAGGCGCATCAGAGCTTCGAAACCCGCGACGCCGCGGCCGTTCAGGTTGACAATCGGCTGCAGGTAGGCGTCGAACCAGTCCTCGGCGAGGCCTGCCTCAATATAGGTCTCGATTTCGGCGCGGGCTCGGGTGTGGTCCATCATGGTGGCGTCGAACAGCTGCGCACCGTTCTTGCCGTCGCGCTTCTTCGCGTACATGGCCATGTCGGATTTCTGCAGCAGCTCGGCAGCATTCGCGGCATGGCGCGGGTAAATGGCGATGCCGACGCTGGCGCTCATATGAAGGTCCGGACCGAATGGCTCGATGAAGATGGAGGCAATCTGCTCGGCCATCGCACTTGCCCGGCGGGTAGCATCCTTTGCCGGGAGAAGGATCGCGAACTCGTCGCCGCCCAAGCGGGCCGCCTGATCCGATGGCGCCAGATGCGTCTTTAGCCTGTCGACAAACTCCCGCAGAGCCCTGTCGCCCTCGGCATGGCCGAGATTGTCGTTGATCCACTTGAAGCGGTCGAGATCGATGAACAGGCAGGCGAGTTCCTGGCCGGCCGCATCCGCTTCCCGGATTTCGGTGTCGAGCACTGCTTCGAAGCCCTGTCGGTTCAGCAAGCCGGTCAGATGGTCGCTGATGGCCTGCTGGTGGTTGCGCGCCTCGGAGGCTTTCAGCTCGGTGACATCGGTCATGACGGAGAGCGAGAGGCGATCGTGACCCGCCGTGGCTGCGGTCGACTCCAGGATGAGCACATCCATGATGCTGCCGTTGGCGCACATGAACTTGACCGTAACGTCGACTGCGGCTGCGCCATCGAGGTCGTTTTTTCGCTTGAGGAAGGCGTCGCGGGTATCTGATGTCACGAGGTCTGCGAACCTGCGGCCGATCACGCGCGGCCGATCGTAGCCGGTCGCGACGAGCCAATAGTCGCTGACAGCGGTGATGCGGTCAGCCTCATCGAGCGAGAACAGCATTGCAGGCGTGAGGTCGTAGATGTCGACGGCACGGCGATGCGCGAGCTTCAGTTCGCGTTCTTCGCTTTCGAGCTTCGATTGCATGTCGTTGAAGCCTCGGGCGAGGCGCCCCATCTCGTCGTTCGACTGCCAGTTGACGTGATGCCGCGATCCCAGCTGGCGTGTCGCCTCGACTGCTGCCGTCAGGCGCATCAGCGGTCGAATGATGAAGATCCGATTGCCGATCAATGCTGCGCTGAAGACGGCAAGCACCGCGAAGATGAAGATCGACATGAAGACGACTTCTTCGTGCTTGAGGCCGGAGAAAAGGCCGAGCGCGGGATAAAAGACCGAAATGGTGCCCAGATTCTTCGGGCCGTTGATGGTGTTGTATATGATCGCGCGCGACACCTGCACGAGATTGCCGCTGAACGACTTCGGTATGGTCGACTGTGTGACGTCGAGCTGACCAGATTGATCTCGGACCTGAACTTTGACGATGGCGCCTTGCGAGACGATCGTCGCACTGATCTGGGTCACGCTGTCGTCGTCGAGGTCCCAGAGCGGCTTTGCGAGCGCCTGAGAATTGGCGACAAGAAGAACCGAGATGTGGTCGCGTATTTCCTTGTCTGCGCGCTCGGAAGATAGAAAAAGGAAAAGGACGAACAGTGGAGCAACGAAGAGCAGCAACGCTCCACAAATGATTGCCAAAAAACGATTTTCAACGGAATTGTTCATTGTTCCGTTTGCTCCCAGCCGCACTTTGCTTCCACGATTTTTTACGCCGTGGGGCTTCAAAAACGTCCCGACATGGTTTCACGAAATGTATTAAATGTTGCTGAAACGGGCTCCCTGCGGCCAATGAAAAAGGGCCCGCTTTCGGGAGAAAGCGGGCCCTATGCTTTACAAATTATGGAAGCGATCAGGCTTCGGCTTCGCCTTCTTCTTCGACCGTTTCGTCAACGCCGCCAGCCGGGGCGATGATCGTTGCGATCGTGAAGTCACGGTCCGTGATAACCGGCGCCACGCCCTTCGGCATCGTCAGGTCGGAGATGTGGATGCTGTCGCCGATCTTCTTGCCGTTCAGGTCAACGTTGAAGAATTCCGGGATCGCATCGGCCGGGCACTGAACTTCGATTTCGTGACGAACGATATTCAGAACACCGCCGGACTTGAGGCCCTGGGACTTTTCTTCGTTGATGAAGTGAACCGGGATTTCAACGGTAACCTGGGTGTTGCCGGAAACGCGCAGGAAGTCCACGTGCATCGTGAAGTCGCGGACCGGATCGAGCTGGTAGTCCTTCGGCAGAACCTTGTACTTCTTGCCGTCGACCTCGATGGTTGCGATGGTGGTCATGAAACCACCTGCGTGAATGCGCTTCGTCACCTCATTGGTGCTGAGAGCGATAGAAATGGGGGCCTGCTTGTCACCATAGATGACAGCGGGAATCAAAC
>Ga0075367_10001000_pt1 | contig 11602 bp, 7 predicted proteins | sample EndMethybrTD3032_FD_71399 | JGI IMG/M metagenome (GOLD analysis project Ga0075367, IMG submission 71399) | Populus endosphere microbial communities from Tennessee, USA - Endosphere MetaG P. TD hybrid TD303-2 | ecosystem: Host-associated > Plants > Roots > Endosphere | place: USA: Tennessee... | reverse complement strand
ACATGGCGCAGCGTCTCTCGCTGCTCGCCGTCGATCTGGGGACGCTGGCCCGCGACGACGGTTCGCCGACAGGCCTGCGGGGCCGGCTCGCCGCGCTCTCGTCACACGCCTCCGAGCTGGGCGGCGATCTCCAGCGCGTCTCGCACCAGCTGCATCCGGCTACGCTGAAACAGCTCGGGCTCCAGATGGCCCTGAACGCGTTCTGCCGCGAGCTCGCGCAGACCCGCCGGCTCGCGATCGACATGCAGGCGCACGGTGTGCCGCCGGCGCTGGCGCCCGACGTCGCGCTGTGCCTGTACCGCGTCGCGCAGGAAGCGCTGCAGAACGTCGTCCGTCACAGCGGCGCCTCGCGCGTGACGGTCACGCTCGCCGGCGCGGACGGCCGCCTCGTGCTGACGATCGCCGACAACGGCGGCGGATTCGACGTGGCGGCGCCGATCGAGCACGCCGCGCTCGGGCTCACGAGCATGCGCGAGCGCGTGCGGCTCGCGGGCGGTACGCTCGTCGTGGAGTCGCGGAAGGGGGGCGGTACGCGCGTGGAGGCGAGTGTGCCCGTTCGTGAGGCGCGTCCGGCATGAGCGGTCCCGCCACGCCGCGCCGGCCGCGCGTACTCCTCGCCGACGACTATGCGCCGCTCCTCGTCTCGTGGCGCCGGATTCTCGATCCGTCCTGCGACGTCGTCGATGCCGTCGCCGACGGACGCGAGGTACTCGCCGCCGCGCGAACGCACGCGCCGGATGTGGTGGTTCTCGACATTGCGATGCCCGACGTGAACGGGCTCGTCGCCTGCCGCGAGTTGAAGGCGACCTACCCGGGGATCGCCGTCGTCCTGGTCTCGGCGTTCGACGACATGGCGTTTCAGCACGCCGCGGATGCGGCCGGCGCCGCCGCGTTCGTCGTGAAATCGGTTGCGGCGGATGAGCTGGAGCGGGCGATCGAGCACGCGTTCAGCGGCGCCACCGCCTTTCGCGCGTTCACGCGCCCGCCGCGATGAGGGGGTGCTCCGAAATCTGGCAGTACTGACAGGCCGTTGACAGCCGCGATTCTCCGCGGTCCTACCGTGATCCTACCGAAATCCAACCGCGACCTGACGTGGCTTCGTGGAAGAATCCGCGGCATGTCGTATCCTCCGTTTCGAACCGCCATCACGGATCCCACTCCTCCGCTGCCGGGCGTGTATCCGCAGCAGCCGCGGGCCACGGCCGACCGCGACGACGACGTGATCATCGGCGACGGCGACGCCATCCGCTACGTGATGTCACGTATCGATCAGGTCGCCCCGACCGACGCGACCGTGCTGCTGCACGGCGAAACCGGTACCGGCAAGGAGCTCGTCGCGCGCGCGCTGCACCGCAGGAGCCCGCGCCGTGACAAGCCCTTTGTCGTCGTGAACTGCGCCGCCATGCCGGCCCCCCTGATCGAGAGCGAGCTGTTCGGCCGCGAGCGCGGCGCCTTCACCGGCGCGCATGCGACGCAGATCGGACGCTTCGAGCTGGCCAACCGCGGCACCATCTTCCTGGACGAGATCGGCGAGCTGCCGCTCGAAGTGCAGCCGCGGCTGCTGCGCGTGCTCCAGGAGGGACAGATCGAGCGCCTCGGCAACCCGCGGACCGTCGAGGTGGACGTCCGCGTCGTCGCGGCCACCAATCGCGATCTCGCCGAAGAAGTGCGCGCCGGCCGGTTCCGCCGCGACCTCTACTACCGCCTCAACGTGTTTCCGATCACGCTGCCGTCGCTGACGCAGCGCCGCGAGGACATTCCCGCGCTGGTGCGGCATCTGGTCGATCGACTGGGGCGCAGCCTGCGCCGTCGCGTCGACACGATTCCTGACGACGTGATGTCGTCGCTGCAGGCGCACGACTGGCCGGGCAACGTCCGCGAGCTCGAGAACGTGCTGCAGCGCGCGATCATTCTCTCGAGGAACGGCGTGCTGACGGCGCGGGAGATGTGGCTGCCGGCGCCCGAGGGCACGGCGTCGCCGGAGACGGGTACGCTGGTGGACGTCGAGCGGCGCCACATCGTCCGCGTGCTCAGCAGCGTGCGGTGGCGGATCGAAGGGCTCGGCGGCGGCGCGCAGATCCTCGGGTTGAAGCCGAGCACGCTGCGCAGCCGGATGGCGAAGCTCCGGATCGAGCGGCCGCGCTAAGTCACCGGCGAGCGCAGCAGCCGCGTCACGCGCGATCGGACGTCGTCCATCACGATGACCGGCTCGTCGCGCATCAGGATGCGGATGCCCTTGAAGATCTGGAACTCGCGCGACGCGAAGTAGCTGTCGGCGCTCGCGGCCGTCTGCCACTCCGAGACCATGGTGAAGGTGTTCGGGTCCTCGGTGTCGGCGAGCAGCCGCGTGCGCGCGCAGCCCGGCGCGGTCCGCATCCGCCGCACGGTTTCGTCGACGGCGCTCAACGCCTCGTCGCGTTTGTGCGGCTGGACCCGGAACGCGATCGACGCAAGCCACATGGCGCTCGGCGTCGCCTCATCCGCAGCAACCGTCATAGGCCCTCCTCCCGCATGCGGCGGTGCAACCACTTTGCCGCGTGGAATCCGTGTCAACGGAAGGTAAACGGCGTCCGCGGCCACGAAGGACCGTGGTAGTCGGTGGAATGCCGTGGCACGCGTGCCTGATGTACAGTCGGCGGCGCCATGCATCGCTTCCTGATTCTGTGCGCCGTGGCGGCCGGCGTCCTCACGCAAACGGGTCCCGCTCCGCTTCCGGCCCCGGCGTTCGCCGAGCCCGCCGTCGCCCCTGACGGGAGCGAGATCGCCTTCGTCTCCGGTGGCGACATCTGGACCGTGCCAGTGGCGGGCGGCGAGGCGCGCCTGCTCATCTCGCACGCGGCCAACGACACCCATCCCGTGTACTCGCCGGACAAGACGCAGCTCGCGTTCGTCTCGACGCGCACGGGCGGCGGCGACGTCTACGTGCTGACGTTCGCGACCGGCGACGTCCGTCGCGTGACCGTCGAGGACGGCGCCGATCAGCTCGACGGGTGGTCGCGCGACGGCAGGTATCTGTACTTTTTCTCGAGCGCACACGATCTCGCGGGCGCCATGAACGACGTCTATCGCGTCCCTGCCGCCGGGGGCACGCCGATGCCGGTGAGCGGCGATCGCTACGCCAACGAGTTCTTCTCGGCGGCGTCGCCCGACGGCCGGCTGCTGGCGATGTCGGCGCGCGGCTCGGCATCCGGCCAGTGGTGGCGGCATGGCCACAGCCATCTCGACGAGGCGGAGATCTGGCTGCGCGATCTGACGGTGCCCGACGCCCCGTCGGCCTGGCGCGCGGTGACGCAGGGAGGCGCGAAGGATCTCTGGCCGATGTGGGGCAGCGGGGGTTCGTTGTACTTCGTGTCGGACCGCGGCGGCGCCGAGAACATCTGGCAGGTGACGATGCCCCGGGAGCCGGGAGCGGCCCCGAAGCCGATCACGACGTTCGGCAACGGCCGCGTGCTCTGGCCGTCGATTACGTCGAAGGGCGATCGGATCGTGTTCGAGCGCGATTTCCACATCTGGACGCTCGACACCGCGTCGGGGAAGACGGCGGAGGTGCCGATCACCCGCGTCGGCGCGCCCGCGGGGCCGGCGACGGAGCACCTGCGGCTGACGGGCACGTTCCAGGATCTCGCGCTCTCGCCGGACGGGAAGAAGATCGCGTTCGCGGCGCGAGGCGAGATCTTCGCCGCCTCCGCGAAGGACGGGGGGGACGCGGCCCGGATCACGATGACGCCCGCCCTCGAGGAGGCGCCGTCGTGGTCGCCGGACAGCCGCCGGCTCGTCTACCTGTCGCAGCGCGACAACTCCAGCGCCGCGAGCGGCGGCGCCGCACCGCGCCTGGTCCTGTACGAGTTCGCGTCCCAGCGCGAAACGCTCCTGACCGGGTCACGGGAAGGGGACTACGCACCGCGGTTCTCGCCCGACGGCAAGTCGATCGCGTTCGTCCGCGGCGGGACCGAGCTGCGGGTGCTCGACCTCGACTCGAAGACGGAGCGTTCGCTCGCGAAAGGCGTCATCGCCGATCCGGTGCAGGTCGGCCGTCCGATCGCCTGGTCGCCCGACAGCAAGTGGCTCGCCTTCTTCAACGCCGGCACGCGCGGGTTCACCAACGTGTCGATCGTCGCGGCGGCGGGCGGCGAGGCGAGACCCGTGAGCTTCCTCGCCAACGGCAACGCCAGCAGCGTCGCCTGGTCGCCCGACGGCACGTTCCTGCTGTTCGACACCAACCAGCGCACCGAAGTCTCCCAGCTCGCGCGCGTCGATCTGATCCTGAAGACGCCGAAGTTCCGCGAGGATCAGTTCAGGGACCTGTTCAACGAAGACCAGGGTCCGAGGAAGCCGGCCCCTGCCACGGTGCCGGACACGCCCGACGCCTCGCCGAAGCCGGAGCCTGCGAAGCCAGCGACGGCGGAGGCGGGGAAGCCGGACGCCGAAAAATCCGCACGACCCGAACGATCGGAGAAGCGCACGGAGATCGTCTTCGAGGACATCCGCCAGCGCCTGTCGCTGATCCCCACGGGCCTCGACGTCGGCGACGCGGTCATCAGCCCTGACGGCAAGACCGTCGTCATGATCGCCGGCGCCGCCGGCCAGCAGAACCTGTACTCGTGGCCGATCGACGAAACGGCCCGCGAGCGGCCGGTGGCGAAGCAGTTGACGACCACCGCCGGCGCGAAGGCCGACGTGTCGTTCACGCCAGACGGCAAGGAGGCGTACTACCTCGACGATGGCCGCGTGCAGGCCGTCACGCTGGAGCGGCGCGAGGCGCGGACGGTGAGCGTGACCGCGGAGCTCGACGTGGACTTCGCCGCCGAGAAGATGATCGTGTTCGACCAGGCGTGGCGCCTGCTCCGCGATCAGTTCTTCGATCCGGCGTTCAACGGCGTGGACTGGGCGGCCGCGCGCGCGAAGGTCGAGCCGTACATCGCCGCCGCGCGGACGCCCGACGAGATGCGGCGGATCGCGTCGCTGATGATCGGCGAGCTCAACGCGTCACACCTCGGGATCAACCCGCCGCCGGCCGGCGCCGCCGCGGCGGGAGGCGTCGGCCATCTCGGCGTGGACCTCGATCGCGCGGAGGCCGAAGCGACCGGGCGGCTGAAGATCGCGTCACTCGTTCCGCTCGGCCCGATCGCGCTCGGGCGGTCGGCGGTGGCGATGGGGGTCATGCCGGGGAACTTCATCGAGGCCGTCGATGGCGTGAGAATCGGCCCCGGCGTGAATCTCGACGCGCTGCTGGAGAACAAGGTCGGCCGGCGCGTCGTCGTGCGGATCGGCTATCCCGGTACAGGCCACGAATACCTGCCGTCCGAGATCGCCGTCCGGCCCATCTCCGCCGTGACGGAGCGTGCGCTGCGCTACCGGGCGTGGGTCGAGTCCAGGCGTGAGTATGTCGCGAAGGCGAGCGGCGGCCGCCTCGGCTACGTGCACATGCCGGACATGTCGGCCGGCTCGCTCGCGCAGCTCTACGTCGACCTCGACGCCGACAACATCGCGCGCGACGGCGTCGTCATCGACGTGCGCAACAACAACGGCGGCTTCGTGAACGCGTATGCGCTCGACGTCTTCTCGCGCCAGCACTACCTGAACATGACGCAGCGCGGCCTGCCGACCGCGCCCGCGCGCTCGTCGCTGGGCCAGCGCGCGCTCGAGAAGCCGACGGTGCTGGTGACCAACCAGCATTCGCTCTCGGATGCCGAAGATTTCGCGGAAGGCTATCGCGCGATGGGGCTCGGGAAGGTGGTCGGCGAGCCGACCGCCGGCTGGATCATCTACACCTGGAACACGCGCCTCCTGGACGGCACGATCCTCCGGCTCCCGCGATCGCGAATCACGGATCGCCGCGGCGCGCCGATGGAAATGCACCCGCGGCCGGTCGACGTGGAGGTGAAGAGGCCGATCGGAGAATCCTACGGCCCGAAGGACTCACAGCTGGACAGGGCCGTCGAGGTACTGCTGGCGACGCTCACCGCCGGATCGGGCAACCGATGAAGATCGGGTGATCGTCCGATCACCCGGTTCTTCCGCTATTCTTCGCCCTGGTCCTCGCCGGTGTCGGCGTCCTTGTCGTCGGGGTCCTTGTGCGTGGCGATGTTGTCGATGCCGAGGTCATCCTCCTTGGCATCGAGCGAGCGCCAATCCTCGTCGGCGTCGTAGAGGCTCGAGATCGGGCGCTGCTTGATCGGCCCTTTCGGCTTGTCGCGATCTTTTCCCTGCGGCTTGCGCTTGTGCTTGGGCGGCGCATCGGGGCCGAAGTTCTTGCTGCGCGACGCGGGCACGTCGGATGGACCGCCCGGCCGCGGCGTGAAACCGCCGGGGCGCGGAGCGAAACCGCCGCCGGGTGCGCTGCCCGGAGGACGCGAGAACCCGCCGCCGCCGCCCGGTCCCCCCGGACGCGGACCGCTGAAGCCGCCGGGCCGCGGACCGCCGGGACCCCGCTCTTCACGCGGACGCGCTTCGCTCACCGCGAGGCCGCGTCCCTTGAACAGTGCCTGATCGAATTTGCGGATCGCTTCTTCCGCCACGGAGCGCTCGGCGTAGTCGACGAACGCAAACCCGCGCGGACGGCCCGTCTCGCGATCGACGGGCAGGACGATGGAGAGGGGGGCGCCGACGCTCGAGAGGTGCTCCCGCAACTCTGCCTCGGTCGCGGAATACGGCAGGTTGCCGATGAACAGACGGACTGGCATATAGGGCCCTGACAAAATAACACGGTTTGGGCTGCCGAGGTTGAACGCGTCGCACCGGCGCGCTACCATGGACTGTTCCGGCGCCGCCGGAATTCTCCACTGAGGCTGGCCGGTACCGACATGCCCACGTCCGACACCCGGGGACAGATCGCCGTGCGCGGCGCGCGCACACACAACCTCAAGAACGTCGACGTCACACTGCCGCCGAGGTCGCTCATTGTCATGACCGGCGTCAGCGGATCGGGCAAGTCGTCGCTCGCGTTCGACACGATCTACGCCGAAGGACAGCGGCGCTACGTCGAATCGCTGTCGGCGTACGCGCGGCAGTTCCTCGAGCGGATGGAGAAGCCCGACGTGGACAGCATCGAGGGCATCTGTCCCGCGATTGCGATCCGTCAGAAGAACAGCATCCGCAATCCGCGCTCGACCGTCGGTACGACGACCGAAATCCACGACTACCTGCGGCTGCTGTACGCGCGGGTCGGCCGGACGTTCTGCCGCGGCTGCGGCCGCGAGGTCATCCGTGAAACGGCCGAGGTCGTGGCGACGCGGCTCACCGGCCTGCCGTCGGGCACGCGCCTGCTCATCGGGTTCGACATGCCGGTCGTCGCCGCCGCGCCGATGGCCGCCGGCGCCGAGCAGGAGCCCGACGAGGAGGACGCCGTCGACGCCGCCGAGGCCGACGTCCCTGCGCCGCAGCCGGTGCTGCCCGACCTCGTCGATCCCGTGGCGGAGACCATTGCCACCCTGCGGCGCAAGGGCTTCGGCCGGCTGTACGTCGATGGTCAGGCGGTGACGCTCGAGGACGCCGACGCGACGGCGCTGAAGGATCGCGGCATGCTGCAGGTGATCGTCGATCGCGTCAAGGTGGACGCCGACGTGCAGGCGCGCCTGACCGACTCGATCGAGACCGCCTACACGGAAGGCGGCGGCGCCGCGTTCGCCATCGAGGCCGATTCCGGAAAGGTGCACCGGTTCTCCGAGCGGTTCGAGTGCCGCGAGTGCAACCTGCAGTACGAAGTGCCGCAGCCGCGGCTGTTCTCGTTCAACAACCCGTTCGGCGCGTGTCCGCTCTGCCACGGCTTCGGCAACATCATCGAGCTCGACATGGATCTGGTCGTGCCCGATGCGTCCAAGTCGATCCAGCAGAACGCCATCGAGCCGTGGAGCAAGCCGCACTACCGGGCGCAGCTGGCCGAGCTGAAGCGCGCGGCGAAGAAGCGCGTCCGCTTCGACGTCCCCTGGTCGGCGCTCGACGAGGACGAGAAGCGCTTCGTCATCGAGGGGGACGGCGCGTCGTGGGAAGGCGTGAAGGGCTTCTTCCGCTGGCTCGAGCGCAAGAAATACAAGGTCCACGTCCGCGTGTTCCTCAGCCGCTATCGCGGCTATCTCACGTGTCCGGAGTGCGGCGGCGCGCGCCTCCGCCGCGAAGCGCGCGACGTCCGCGTCGGCGAGCGCACGATCGACGTCGTCTGCGGGCTGACCGTGCGCGAGGCGCAGGGGTTCTTCCAGGAGCTGCAGCTGTCCGAGAAGGACGCCGCCGTCGCCGACAAGGTGCTGCGCGAGATCCAGCGCCGGCTCGGTTTCCTGCGCGACGTCGGTCTCGACTACCTGTCGCTCGACCGGCTCTCGTCCACGCTGTCGGGCGGCGAGTCGCAGCGGATCAATCTCGCGACCTCGCTCGGCTCGGCGCTGGTCGACACGCTCTACGTGCTCGACGAGCCGTCCATCGGCCTCCATTCCCGGGACAACGAGCGGCTCATCAAGATCCTCCGGCAGCTCCGCGATCAGGGCAACACCGTGCTGGTCGTCGAGCACGACGCCGACATGATCCGCGTCGCCGACACGGTCGTGGACATGGGGCTCGGCGCCGGCGAGCAGGGCGGCCGGGTGATTTTCAGCGGCCCGCTCGACAAGCTGCTGCACGAGCCGCGATCGCTGACGGCGAAGTACCTGCGCGACGAGCTCGCGATCCCGGTGCCCGCGGCACGGCGCCGCCCGACGAACCAGCGGCTCCGCGTGCTGGGGGCGGCCGAGCACAATCTCAAGGACGTGGACGTCGAGATCCCGCTCGGCATGCTGACCTGCGTCACCGGCGTCAGCGGCTCGGGCAAGAGCACGTTCGTGCACGACGTGCTCTACGCGGCGCTGAAGCGGGCGAAGGGGGACTGGGACCGCCGGGTCGGGACCCACCGGAAGCTCGAAGGGGCCGAGTTCGTGACCGACGTCGTGCTCGTGGATCAGGCCCCGATCGGCCGCACCCCGCGGTCGAACCCGGTCACCTATCTCAAGGCGTTCGACCCGATCCGCGAGCTGTTCGCCTCCACGAAGGACGCGCGCACGCGCGGCCTGACCGCCAGCCACTTCTCCTTCAACGTCCCGGGCGGACGCTGCGAGGCGTGCGAGGGGGAAGGGGAAGTCAAGGTCGAGATGCAGTTCCTCGCGGACGTCTTCGTGCCGTGCGAGGTCTGCGAAGGCAAGCGCTTCAAGCCGCAGGTCCTCGAAGTGAAATACCGCGGCCGCGGCGTCGACCAGGTGCTCGACATGACCGTGCGCGAGGCGCTGACGTTCTTCAGCACGTCGCCGAAGGTGCTGCGCCGCCTCCAGGTGCTCGACGAGATCGGCCTCGGCTACCTCCGGCTCGGCCAGCCCGCCACGACGCTGTCCGGCGGCGAGGCGCAGCGGATCAAGATCGCGGCGCACCTCTCCACGCAGACCGGCGATCGCGTGCTCTACATCCTCGACGAGCCGACGACCGGCCTCCACTTCGACGACATCGCGAAGCTGCTCGCCGCGTTCAAGAAGCTGCTCCAGGCCGGCCACAGCCTGCTCGTCATCGAGCACAACCTCGACGTCGTCAAGACGGCCGACTGGATCGTCGACCTCGGACCCGAAGGCGGCGAGGAAGGCGGACGCGTCGTCGCCGTCGGCACCCCGGAGCAGGTGGCGCAGATCGAGACGTCGCACACCGGCCGCTACCTGCGGGACGTGCTGGCGACCGGACGTTCGAACGCGTACGCCAACTAGCGGCGGCGCGGGCGGACAGCGGCGCCTGTCACGCACGGATCTCGCGCGGAGGCCGGAGAGGTGGAGAGAACGGAGAGGTACTCCTTCGCGGCGCTCCGAGGTCAGGCGAGACCCCGCCTCCCGCCGCGCGAAGCGCGGCTCGCCTGACCGTACCAGGCGGCTTCAGGCGTGGTGACTCTCCGGCCTCGGCCCCTCCGCGGCCTCCGCGCGAGATCCGTCGTGACAGGCGTCTGGTACAATCTCGTTGTTCCCCTGAGATGACCACGATGAACGTAGTGCGGATGTGTGCACTCCTGCTGATTGCGGCGGCGTCCGCGTCGGCTCAGCAATTCCGGTTCGAGGACGTCGTGCGCAATCTGCGGAACCCCGATCCGAAGACGCGGCTCGCGGCCGTACGCTTGCTGCGCGACGCGAAGTACCCGGAGGCGATCGGGCCGATGGCGCCGCTCGTGATCGATCCCATCGACGAGGTCCAGCTCGAAGCGATCGCCGCCGAGCTCGGGTTCTTCCTCAATCAGGACGTCCGCACGAAGAAGATGGTGGCGTTCGTCGTCGAAAAGCGCGTGTCGGGGATCGCCCTGGCCGCGTTCGATCTCGGGCCGCTCGTGGTCTGGCCGCGCGCCGTGCCCGAGGAGCTCGTCACGTCGCTGCTCCAGGCCGTGGACGACGAGTCCCCCAAGGTGCGGCTCGAGGCGATCTATGCGTTCGGGGTGGTCGCGAAGGCGCCGCTCACGCCGGATCAGCAGGTCCGCCTGGTCAAGGCGCTCGACCACTACGATCCCGCCATCCGCGGCGGCGCCGCGCGCGTCATCGGGCGGCACAAGTTCCCCGGCACGGGCGACGCCCTGATCAAGGCGGTCAACGATTCGAACGCCGAGGTGCGCTACGCCGCCATGCGGGCGCTGGGCGCGATTCGAGAGACCCGCGCCGTACCCGCGCTGGGCGAGCAGCTCGCGTTCTACAAGAAGGGCGAGGGCGCGTGGTCCGCCCTCGACGCGCTGGCCCACATCGCGTCGGCCGACAGCGTGCCGGCGTTCAAGGAGCGGCTCGCGGACAAGGATCCCTACGTCCGCCGGGCGGCGGTGGAGGGGCTCGGGCGGACCGGCGACACGTCGGCCGCCGACGCGATCGAGCGCATGGTGACGACTGACGACAGCCCGATGGTGCGCGTCGCGAGCGCCTTCATGCTCCAGAAGATCGGCCGCAACTACGCCTCACGGATCGTCGACCTCATGGGGAACGCGAAGGTGATCCCGCAGGCGCAGGAATACCTGATCGAGCTCGGGCCGACGGCGCTCACCGCGGTCGTCCCGCGCCTGCAGGAGCCGGACGCCGCCGTGCGCGAGGCCCTCGCCGACGTGCTCGGCGTGATCGGCGATGCGTCGGCGCTGCCGGCGCTGCAGGCCGCCGTCAAGGATCGCGACGACTCCGTGGCCGCCGCCGCCAGGCGGGCGCTCGCCCGCCTTGGCGCCTCCTGACCGTGCGGTGCCTGGCGGGCGGACCCGCGTGATCCTGAAACGATCGTTCTACAACCGTCCCACGCTCGACGTCGCCCGCGACCTGATCGGCAAGGTGCTCGTCCACGAGGCACCCGCGGGCATCGCCTCCGGCGTCATCGTGGAGGCCGAGGCCTACATCGGGGAAAGCGATCCCGCCTGCCACGCCGCACCGGGGCCGACGAAGCGCAACGCGCCGCTCTACGGACCGCCCGGAATCGCCTACGTGTATCTCAACTACGGCATCCATTACCTCGTGAACGCCGTGACCGAAGCCGAAGGGTGGCCCGCAGCCGTCCTCATCCGCGCGCTCGAGCCGAAGGACGGCCTGGCGCTCATGCGGCGCCGCCGCGGAAAGCGGAGCGACGCCGACGCGGACGATCTCTGCCGCGGCCC
>Ga0075367_10000999_pt1 | contig 11602 bp, 11 predicted proteins | sample EndMethybrTD3032_FD_71399 | JGI IMG/M metagenome (GOLD analysis project Ga0075367, IMG submission 71399) | Populus endosphere microbial communities from Tennessee, USA - Endosphere MetaG P. TD hybrid TD303-2 | ecosystem: Host-associated > Plants > Roots > Endosphere | place: USA: Tennessee... | reverse complement strand
GTGAAGGCGCAGGCGGAAGCGGAAGGGTTGGATCACATCTTCCAAGCCGCCGGCTTCGACTGGCGTCATGCTGGCTGCTCGATGTGCCTCGGCACCAATGGCGACATCGGCGCACCCGGTCAGCGGTCCGCCTCCACCACCAATCGCAATTTCGTCGGCCGCCAGGGGGCTGGCGTGCGTACCCATCTGATGAGTCCGATGATGGCCGCCGCCGCAGCCGTGACGGGTCGATTGACCGACGTGCGTCAATTGATGGCTGGGGGAACGCCATGAGCCTGCAACCATTCGAGCGGCTGGATGCGATCGCAGTGCCGATCACGCAACCCAACCTCGACACCGACCAACTCCTCCCCGCGCGGTATCTGCAGAAGCCGCGTGCCAACAATTTCGGCGAGTACCTGTTTCGTGACCTGCGTTTCGGCAAGGATGGATCCGAGCAGCCGGGTTTCGTGCTCAATCGGCCTGCCTATCGAGACGGACGTATCATCGTCGCCGAGCGCAACTTCGGCTGTGGATCCTCGCGTGAGCATGCCGTCTGGGCGCTGCACGACTACGGGTTCCGCGTCGTCATCGCACCGAGTTTCGGCGACATTTTCTACTCCAACTCGCTGAAAAACGGCTTTCTGCCCATCATCCTGCCCGAGCCCTCGGTAGGTGCGATGCTCGAGGCGATACAGGCCGCGCCGGGCACCCACATCACCGTGGATCTCGAGACGCAGACGGTGCTTGGGCCGGACGGCACCTCCCACGCCTTCAGTATCGACGGGTTCTCGAAGCACTGCCTGCTGAACGGCCTTGATGAGCTCAGCTACACGCTGAGCCTCGTCGGCCAGATCGCCGACTTCGAGCGCCGCTTCGAGCAGGCGGATTCCTAACCTGCCGCGCCCCCGACTTCGGAACTCTCGGGAATTGAGGAAACTCGCATGAAAGTCCTGGTTCTGCCGGGCGACGGCATCGGCAAGGAAGTGACAGCGCAAGCCGTCAAGGTGCTGAAGGCCGTCGTAGGCAACAACGCCGCGCTGGAACTGACGGAGGCGCCGATCGGAGGCGCCGGTGTCGACGCAGCCGGTGACCCTCTGCCTGCCGCCACGCTCGATCTCGCCCACAAAGCCGACGCTCTGCTGTTCGGGGCCGCCGGCATTCCCGGTGACGAGGCTATCCCCTATGCAATGCGCCCGGGTGCTGCTCTATTGCGGCTGCGCAAAGCGCTCGGTCTGTTCGCGAATTTCCGGCCCGTTTTCCTATTCCCCGAATTGATCGGCGCTTCGACCTTGAAGCCGGAGGTCGTCGAGGGACTGGACATGCTCATTCTCCGGGAGCTGACCGGCGACCTTTATTTCGGCGAACCGCGCGGCTTCCGCGTCAGCCAGAGTGGCGAGCGCGAGGGCTTCAACACCATGGTCTATTCGGAGCCCGAGATCGAGCGCATCGCCCACGCAGCATTCCGCGCGGCGCAGGCCCGCCGGCGCAAGGTATGCTCTGTGGACAAGGCGAACGTACTCGAGACCATGCAGCTGTGGCGCGAGGTTGTGACGCGCGTTGGCCTCGCGTACCCGGACGTGGAGCTAACGCATGCCTTCGTCGACGCCGCCTCGATGATGCTCGTGCGCGCGCCCAAGCAGTTCGACGTGATCGTCACCGGCAATGTTTTCGGCGACATCCTGTCGGATTGCGCGGCCATGCTCGCAGGATCGATCGGCATGCTGCCCTCGGCTTCTTTGGCCTTGGATCGCAAGGGCCTCTACGAGCCGATCCATGGAACCGCGCCCGACATCGCCGGCAGGAACATCGCCAATCCTTTTGCCGCCATCTTGTCTATGGCCATGATGCTGCGGCATTCCTTCGATCGGCCCGACTTGGCCGACCGTGTGCATCGGGCTGTCGGCGCCGTTCTGGCGAAGGGCTATCGCACCGCCGACATCGCCGAACCGGGCACCGTCCGGCTTGGCACCAAGGAAGCGGGTGAGGCCGTCGTCGAAATGCTGAGGAGCGACCGGATCTGAAGTTGGACTAGCTTTCATCGGTGCGAAGGGCGAGCCTGTTTGCAGGCCTACTCCGGCACGCTGCCTCGCAACCGCAACGAAAAGATAAGACCATCTCGGGGGACCCAAGCATCTCCCGGGCAACGCTCACGGGAGGCCTCGCATCCGTTGATTGTTGTCAACGAGGCGAGGAAGGCACATGGCACGGGTTCGTAACCCCAGAGACCTGCTCGCCGGGTTGTTGTTCGTTGCCTTCGGCGTGGCGGCGCTGGTGCTCTCGCATGCCTATGAGATCGGCGCGGCGTCGCGGATGGGACCGGGCTACTTCCCCCGGCTGCTCGGCCTCTTGCTGGTCGTGCTCGGCTCCGTTCTGGCGCTGCGCGGCTTCTGGCCGTCGTCGGAGCCCCAGCCCCGGTGGCGTTGGAGGCCCTTGCTCGTCGTGTTGGCCGGTGTCGCAAGCTTCACCGTGGCGGCGCCCAGGCTGGGCCTGGTCGTGGCGAGCCTGCTGCTCGTCTTCATCTCATCGGCGGCGAGCGAGGAGTTCAGCTGGAAGGAAGCCCTGATCAGCGGGGCCATTCAGGGCCTCGCTACCGTTGCGGTGTTCGTCTACGGACTGGGCATACCGCTACCGATCTGGCCGGTATTCCTCACGGGAGGCCAGTGATGGAGCTCCTCGACAACCTGGCTCTTGGGCTGAGCGTTGCGTGCACTCCGATCAACCTGGTCTACGCATTCGTCGGCGTGCTGGTCGGGACATTGATCGGGGTATTGCCCGGCATTGGTCCGGTCGCGACCATTGCCATGCTCCTGCCGACCACGTACGGCCTTCCGCCGGTGACGGCCCTGATCATGTTGGCCGGCATCTACTACGGCGCCTCCTTCGGCGGTTCCACGACCGCCATCCTGGTCAATCTCCCCGGTGAGATGTCGTCCGTCGTTACCGTTCTCGACGGCCACCAGATGGCGAGACAGGGTCGCGCCGGTCCAGCGCTGTGTATCGCCGCGTTGGGCTCGTTCTTCGCAGGCAGCGTCGCAACCTTGTTGATCGCCGCCTTTGCGCCGCCCCTGGCGGACCTCGCGCTCAAGTTCGACGCCGCCGAATACTCTTCGCTGATGGTGCTCGGCCTCGTGTCGGCCATGGCGATGGCGGGCGGCTCGGTGCTCAAGGCCGTCCTCATGACCATCCTCGGTCTGCTGTTGGGCGTGGTGGGAACGGACGTCAACTCAGGCGTCTCCCGCTTCACCTTCGACATCTCGGAACTGATCGATGGCATCGGCTTCGTCGCGATCACCATGGGCCTGTTCGCGTTCGCCGAGATCGCCATCAACCTGGAGCAGCGGCAACAGCACAATCTGCTGGCCGAACGCATCGGTGGCCTTTGGATCAAATGGCCTGAGTTCAAGCAGGCATTCCCGGCCGTGCTGCGAGGCACCGCTCTCGGATCCATGCTTGGTATTCTGCCGGGCGGTGGTGCCACGCTTTCCGCCTTTGCGTCCTACGCATTGGAAAAGAAAGTCGCCAAGGACCCGTCGCGTTTCGGGAAAGGTGCGATCGAAGGCGTCGCAGGGCCCGAGTCGGCCAACAACGCTGGCGCCCAGACATCATTCATCCCGATGCTCACCCTCGGCCTCCCTTCGAACGCCGTCATGGCCTTGATGGTCGGCGCGTTGATCATCCACGACATCCAGCCCGGCCCGCAGGTCATGACGAGAAACCCCGACCTGTTCTGGGGGCTGGTCGCCAGCATGTGGATCGGCAACTTCTTCCTTGTCATTCTCAACCTGCCGCTGATCGGCATCTGGGTGAAATTGCTAAGCGTGCCCTATCGGCTTCTATTCCCGCTCATCCTGCTTGCCTGCGCGATCGGTGCCTTCAGCACCAGCAACAACATGTTCGACGTCTGGGTCGCCGTCGTGTTCGGCGTCCTGGGCTACGTTTTCATCAAACTTGGCTGCGAGCCCGCCCCGCTGTTGCTGGGCTATATTCTGGGGCCGCTGCTGGAAGAGAACCTGCGGCGGGCTCTGGTCCTGTCACGCGGAGACTTTACGGTCTTCGTCACGCGACCCATCTCACTTGTGATGCTGCTGATCGCCGCCGGCCTGCTTCTCTTGATCGCGGCCCCCGTCATTCGCAAGCAGCGGGCCGTCGTTTTCGCCGAGGAGAAGTAGCCACGGGATACAGCTTCAGGCTGGTTCGCTTTGCCGGGGTCCCCCGGGAATTCTCCGCCAACTTCGAATTGGCCTCAGATAATCGCCGCCACAAGCGTCGGCCCGCATGGTAGTCACCGATTGACGAGATTGGGACCACCGCCCGGGACATCCTGATGGAACGCGCCTCCGACGCCGCCTACGAAGCGATCAAGATCTGGATCCAGACCGCCCGCGTCGCGCCCGGTGGGCTGATCGACGAAGCGGATGCGGCCAGGCAGCTATCCATGAGCCGCACCCCCGTGCGCGAGGCGCTGCTCCGGCTGCAGTCGGAAGGCTACATCGAGATCGGCCGCGGCAAGGGCATCCGCGTCCTGCCGCTGTCGGCGGCCGACATGCGCCACATCTATCAGGTGATCTCGGGCCTCGAGGTGGTGGCGGTGTCCCTGCTGGCGCGCCTTCGGCCGGCGCAGAAGGACTTGCGCACGCTGACGGAGGCGACCAGCGAGATGGAGCGGGCCGCCCGTGATGGCAACATCGATAGATGGGGCGAGGCGGACGAGCGCTTCCATCGCGAGCTCATGCGGCTGTCGGGCAACCCCAAGCTGCTTGCGGTAGGCAGCCATCTCAGGGATCTCGCCAAGCGCGCCCACATGGTGGCCGTGCGCCTGCAGACCGACGCCTACCGAACCCGCTCCACGGGCAATCACAAGGTGCTCATCAAATCGATCCTGTCCGGCGATGACCAGGCCGCGGCGGCTCGCCACCTCGAGCAGCGTCAGCGCGGCGAGGATGCCCTCGTCGGCATCGTCGAGAAATTCAATCTGGCCAATCTGTGAGCGTTCAAATATATTTGTTGATATATGTAACACCTGGCCGTAGGGTCCAGCACCGTGGGCTGGCTTGCGCGGCTGGCGGGTGCCATCGGAAGGTGACGATGAAGACGTATGAGATAGCTGTGGTGCACGGCGACGGGATCGGGCCCGAGGTCTGTCAGGCGGCCATCGATGTCTTGAAGGCAACGTCGCCCTCCAACGCGCTCAATTTCATCGAGTATCAGGCCGGCGCCAACCAATATCTGAAAAGCGGCACCGCCTTTCCGGACGAGACCTACCACGGCTGCAAGAAGGCGGACGCGATCCTGCACGGCGCCGCCGGCCTGCCCGGCGTCACCTATCCGGACGGGACCGAAACCGGCATCGAGTTCGGGCTGCAGCTGCGCTTCCGCCTCGATCTGTTCGCCAACGTCAGGCCGATCAAGCTGCGCCCCGGCATCACCTCGTGCCTGCGCGGGCGCAAGGCCGGCGATATCGACTACGTCATTCTGCGCGAGAATACGGAGGGCCTGTATGCGGCCCGCGGCAACGGCGTGAACCTGCGCGACGAAGTGGCGGTCGATTCCCTGGTCGTCACGCGCAAGGGAATCGAGCGCATCTGCCGGGCAGCCTTCGAACTCGCGCGCAAACGCAACGGCGCTCCCCGCGACGGCAAGAAACGGGTGACCGTCTGCGACAAGGCCAATGTGTTGCGGACCTACGCGTTCTTCCGCAAGATCTTCAACGAGGTGGCCGATCAATATCCCGACATCGAGCGCGACTACGCCTACGCCGACGCGATGACCGTCTACCTCCTCGATCGTCCCGACCACTACGACGTGATCGTGATGGAAAACATGTTCGGCGACATCATGTCGGATCTCGCCGCTGCCACCGTCGGCAGCATGGGCATGTCGCCCTCCTCCGAGCTTGGAGAGGCACACGGCTTCTTCCAGGCGGCGCACGGCTCCGCTCCGACGATTGCCGGCCAGAACATCGCCAATCCCTACGGCACGATATTGTCTGCCGCCGCAATGCTGCAGTGGCTGGGCGAGCGTCATGCCGACCAGCGGCTCACCGCTACGGCCGATCAGATCGAGAAGAGCGTCGAGGCGGCCATGAAATCCCCGGAAGGATTGACACGCGACCTCGGCGGCAAGGCGACGACGAGCGGCGTGAGCAGGCTCGTCATCGATGCGTTGGGTCGGGCTTAGCCTGCGGCGAGGGAAGGCCAGTCCCTCGTGTTCGCATGCGATATGGTAGGTGCCAGGCCGAGGGGTTCGACGGGTCGATGCCATGAGCATCTACGCAAAGGATAAGAGCCCGCACTACGCCGTGCGCCCCGCGTGGCTCGCCCTCCACGACGAGCCGGTGTTGGAGCTCGATCGTCCCATCGTCGACGCCCATCATCATCTCTGGGACCGCCCCGACAACCGCTATCTGTTCCTGGATTTCCTCAGCGATCTGGGCGCCGGCCACAACATAAGCGCGACCGTGTTCATGGAATGCGGTGCGATGTATCGCAAGCATGGCCCAGAGGCGGAGCGCGCCATCGGCGAGATGGAGTTCGCCGCCGGTGCAGCCGCCATGAGCGACAGCGGCGGCTACGGTGACAGCGCCGTATGCGCCGGCATCATCGGGTCCGGCGACCTGCGCCTCGGCGATGACCTCGGCCGCATCCTGGAGCGGTACGCGAGCGCGACGGGTGGCCGCCTGCGCGGCGTCAGGCAGATCGCGGCCTGGCATCGCGATCCGGCAGCGCGGGGCTCGATGGCCAATCCTCCGCCTGGTCTTCTTCTTGAACCGGTGGCAGGCCGCGGCCTTGCCGCCATCGAGCGGGCAGGGTTGTCGTTCGATGTGTTCGCGTATCACACGCAGCTTGACGAGCTGGTAGAGGTGGCCCGCCGGCACCCGGGCCTGCCGATGGTCGTCAACCACGTCGGCGGCGCTATCGGCATCGGCCCTTATGCAAGCCGGCGCGACGAGGTGTTCTCGGATTGGCGTGCCGGCATGGTCGAGCTCGGCCGCTGCCCAAATGTGCGCGTAAAGTTGAGCGGCCTCGGCATGCGGGTGTTCGGCTTCGGGTTCGGGGATCGGCCCCAGCCACCGTCCTCGTCCGACCTCGCAACGGCGTGGGGCCCCTACATCGAGACGTGCATCGAGATCTTCGGCGCCGACCGCTGCTTCTTCGGCAGCAACTTTCCCGTCGACAAGGGAACGTGCAGCTACCGCGTGTTGTGGAACGCGTTCAAGCGCATCGTCGCCGGCACGTCCGAGCGCGAGAAGCAGGCGCTGTTCGCCGGCACGGCCAAGGCAGTCTACCGCCTAGCCGACGAACGGACGCCTGCATTGGAGCGCGGCATGCCCCAGGCCGGGGAGCGCGCTCGGTGAACCACATGGCCCGCCGCCGCATTGCTCGGACCGCACTCGAGGTGCCGGTGCTGGGATTCGGCGGGGCCACGCTCGGCGATGCCCAGGGCGCCATCAGCGAGCACCAGGCGCTGGCGGCCCTCGAGGCAGGCTATGCGGCCGGCATCGACTATTTCGATACGTCACCCTGGTACGGCAACGGCAAGAGCGAGCTGCGCTTCGGCGCTGTGCTGCGCGGCAAGCCGCGGGCCTCGTTCCTCCTGAGCACCAAAGTCGGCCGCGTCTATGCGAAGTGCACCAACCCAAATCATCCGAGCCAGGTGCGCTGGCGCGGCGGCCTCACGTTCAGCCCGACCTTCGACTACACGCGCGACGGCGTACTGCGATCCCACGCACAGAGTTTGCTGCGGCTCGGGCTGCCGTCGGTCGACGCGCTTCTCATCCATGATATCGATGAGGGGCATCAGGGCAGCGCAGCGGGTGTCGACAAGCGGCTTGACGAGCTCGCCGACGGTGGCGGCTACGAGGCGCTCGCCCGTCTGAAGGCGTCGGGCGAAATTGGCGCGATCGGCGCAGGCGTCAATCGCATCGGCATGATCCCCAAGTTCCTCAAGCGATTCGACCTCGATTTCTTCCTGCTCGCCATGCCCTACACGCTGCTTTGCCAGGATGCCCTCGATGAGGAGCTGCCGGCATGTCTTGCGCGCGGTGTGTCGATCGTCATCGGTGCGCCGTTCGCCTCGGGCATCCTCGCCAGTGGCGCGGTAGCGACCGCCTCTTATGCCTATCAGCCCGCGCCCGGCGCCATGCTCGACAAGACGCGGCAGATCGCCAGCGTATGCGAGCACCACGGCGTTCCGCTCGGAGCGGCGGCCCTGCAGTTTCCGCTGGCGCATCCGGCCGTCGTCTCCGTCATTCCAGGGCCGAGCAGCGCCGACCAGGTGAGGGCCAACGTCAAATGGATCGCGCATGCGATCCCGGCTGCGTTCTGGGAAGAGTTGAAAGAGAAAGGACTTCTGCGCAAGGACGCGCCCGTACCATCAACCGCGTGACCTAACAACGCCAACACAGACAACGCAAAGGAGGAAACCATGCAGATTAATCGCCGCAGCATGACTATGGGCCTGGCCGCATCCGGCCTGGTGACCGGCATTCCGCGCGTGCTGGCCCAGGCGCCGCTGAAGCTGACACTCGCGCACAACTCGCCCCCGTCGAGCCCGAAGGGCATGGGCGCCACCAAGTTCGCCGAACTCGTGGCCGCACAGAGCGGCGGCAAGATCGCCGTGCACGTCGCGCCCTCCGAGCAGCTCGGCAACGAAAACACCAACATGGCGGCGCTGCGCACGGGAACGCTGGACTTCGGCAGTCTCGGCCAGGGCGCGCTGCTGTCGGTAGTGCCAGAGGTAGCCGCGATCGGATTGCCGTTCCTGTTCTCCAGCCTGCCCGATGCCTGGGCCGTGCTCGACGGCCCGGTCGGCCAGGAACTCGCCAAGCGGCTCGAATCGAAGAACCTCGTGTTCCTGTCCTGGTGGTGCAACGGCATCCGGCAAACCACCAACAGCAAGCGGGCCATCACCAAGCCGGAGGATTTCCAGGGCCTCAAGATCCGCACGCCGCTCGACGCGGCCACCGTCGACACCTTCTCCGCGTTGGGCGCAACCCCGCAGCAGATCAGCTATGGGGAAGTCTATCTTGCGCTTCAAAGCGGCGTGGTGGACGGTCAGGAGAATCCGCTCGCCAACATCTACACGGCGAAGTTCTACGAGGTGCAGAAGTTCCTGACCTTCACCAACCACAAGTATGAGGTGACGGCGCTCATCATGAGCACGGCGGCCTGGGGACGGCTGTCGGAGGACAACCGCAAGCTTATCAAGCAGGCGGCCATGGAAGCCGGCGCGTATCAGCGCAAGATCATGGCCGATGCGGAAGAGAAGCTGGTCGGAGAGTTCAAGGCCATGGCTTCACTGCAGATCAATACGGTCGACACGGCCCCCTTCAAGAAAGCCACCGAAGTCGTTTGGGACCAGTGGGAGACCAAACCGTTCGGCGATTTCGTGAAGCAGCTCCGCGCCATCCGCAAGTAGCGCTACTTCGGGTCGGTCGTTCAAGGCGAGCCTGGGCCTGTCGTCGGCTCTAGGCTCGCCCCTTGTCTCAGGGGCTCCTTGCATGGCGTTGAGATTAGCGGCTCTGGCGATTGCGAACGCGATGGATCGCGCCGTCGACGCGTTTTGCAAGGTGCTGATGCTGGTGACCGGACTCGGGCTGCTCACGCTGCTGACCGTGGTCGTGGTGATGCGCTATGCGATGGCGTCCGGCCTGAGCACGGCTCCGGAGATGACCGAGTTGATGTTCGCCATCTTTGTCATGGCAGGCATCGTGCAGGCCGCCCGCATGGGTGTGCATGTGGCGACCCAGCTGCTGCTGCATATCCTCGAAGGCAAGTGGCGCACCCGGCTGGCCGTGCTGATCCATACCGTGATCGCTGCCGTCTATGCGCTGCTCGCCTGGTACGCAGCCTTGAACGCGATCGTCGCCCACGATCAGCGGACGCCGGTACTCAACATTCCCTACAGCGTTGGCTATGGGTGCTTGTCGGTCGGGCTGGCGCTGGTCGCGCTGTGCAGCCTGCTAGCCATCGTCCGCCACACGCTTGGCAACGAAGGTGTTCGTGTCGATCTGGCCGATCCCGGAGCCGCGGTGACATGAGCACCATCCTGATCTTGGCCTTCTTTGTGATGCTGGCGCTGTCGTTCCCCGTCGCGCACGCCCTGGTGATCGGCGCGACGCTCGGCGTCATGACGTCCGATCACTTCTCGCTGTACGGCATCATCCAGCAACTCTTTGTGCCCACGCAAAGCTTTCCGCTGATCGCCATTCCGTTCTTCGTAATGGCGGCGGAGCTGATGATGAACGGCACGCTCGGCCGCAATCTGATCGATTTCGCGACGGATCTGGTCGGGCGCTTTCGTGGCGGGCATGCTCAGGTCAGTGTGCTGGGGTCGACGCTGTTCGGCGGCGTCTCCGGCTCCGCCGTCGCCGACGCGACAGCGCTCGGTGGCATGCTGATCCCGTGGCAGGTGAAGGCCGGATACCCGCGGGCCTTCTGCGGCGCCACCATCGCCGCGGCGTCCACCATCGACATCCTGATCCCGCCCTCGATCCCGTTGATCCTCTATTCGCTCGTCTCGAACGCCTCGATCGGCGCCCTGTTCTTCGCCGGCATCCTGCCCGGCTTGCTGCTGGCGGTCGGCTTCTGCGCCGTGTGCAACATCAGCGCGCGCTTGCGCGGGTTCCCCTACGAGAAGACGCCGGTGGCGTGGGGGCAAATGGCGCGGCGCGGCATCTATGCCATGCCGGCTCTCCTGATGCCCGTGCTGGTGCTGCTCGCGTTGCGCTTTGGCGTGCTGACTCCGACCGAGATCAGCACCAGCGCCGTCGTCTACGCGATGCTGGTGTCGGCCCTCTTCTATCGCGACCTGACCTGGGCTCGCGTGCAGCACTCGATCTACACGGCGGGAATCGCGACCGGCGTCGTCATGCTGCTGATCATGGCCTCGACGGCGGCCGGTTGGATCCTGACCCTCGACCAGATCCCCGACCAGTTCCTGGCCTGGGCCGGCTCACACTTCAATTCGCAGTTCTCCATTATCCTGCTGATGAACTTCATGATGCTGGTGGCCGGCATGTTCATCGACCTGCCCGCTGCCATCCTGCTGCTGACGCCGCTGTTCATCCCGCTCGCCCAGACCTACGGGATCGATCTCGTGCAGCTCGGCGTCGTCATGGTCGTCAACCTGGCGATCGGGCTCTACTCGCCGCCAGTCGGCACCACGCTGTTCATCGGCAGCATGCTCTCGAAAGCCCCTATCGGTCAGGTGGTCAAGGAGCTGTTGCCGTTCTATGCGGTCGGCTTGCTGGTGTTGGCCCTGATGAGCTACGTGCCGGCCCTGACACTGCGTATGCATTGACGGCGAATTCCCAGCCTCCAAGACCGGAAGCGGCGCGCCCCGTGGTGCCCTCGCGTCAATCGACGCAAGGTATCGTGATCACGACGTATGGCAGCCGCACCGTGCAGTCCTTCGGCTTGCCAGAGGCTGGCGCCGTGTCGCGCTTGCCTGGCTTGGGTTCTTGCGAAGCCGGGAGTTCAGCAACCTGCGAGGTCGCGCTTGCTGCCGGAGCAACCTTCTCTTCGGGGGTTGTCGCGGGGGCAGGCTCCAAAGGCGCCCGTGACAGGTTGGATCCGCATCTTTGCAGGTCGGCCGGAGCGCGCGTCCATATCATGGTCTC
>Ga0075367_10000998_pt1 | contig 11602 bp, 11 predicted proteins | sample EndMethybrTD3032_FD_71399 | JGI IMG/M metagenome (GOLD analysis project Ga0075367, IMG submission 71399) | Populus endosphere microbial communities from Tennessee, USA - Endosphere MetaG P. TD hybrid TD303-2 | ecosystem: Host-associated > Plants > Roots > Endosphere | place: USA: Tennessee... | reverse complement strand
ACGATGCGACTCACCAATGCTTCAACAAAATGGGCAATGGAAACGGGAAAACGTTCAAGTTTGCAAACTCAACTTACGGCATGAATGGGGTGTATTTCTTCAGTGGCGATGTGAGTATCGGAGGTAGCACCGTTCTGCAATTGTCGTGTTCTCCGCCGTCGGACACTTGCGGAGTTGTTTTGGTGTTGTTACCGGGATCAACACTGTCGATCAGCGGAAACCCGACGATCCAGCTTACTGCCCTTTCTAGCGTGGCAGCAACGCAGGTGCCGGCTGCATTAGCTTCCCCGTCAGTCCGTGCTCTCATGAGCAAGTTACTTATTTACGATCCTGAAACGACAACAACAAAGTCTGTCAATATATCTGGAAATTCCAGCAGCTATTTCAGCGGCATTGTTTATGCGCCGAATGCCTCCGTACAATACACGGGGAGCACCGTGAGTTCCACATGCACGGAGGTTATCGCGAAAGGCGTCACCCTGTCGGGCAACTCCAACTTTGATAATTCCACATGTCCTTCGGAGACCTCGGCCGTTAAGAGTCGCATCGTCAAGCTGGTGCCGTGATGAAAAAGCTCGATCAGCGCGGTGCTGCGGCGTTCGAGTTTTGTATTGTCGCCATGGCGATCTTTGCGTTGATGTTCGCCGCCTTCGATTGGGGGCGATACGCGATCACCGTGCAGTCGCTGCGCGCCCTTGCGAATGCTGGTGCTCGGGCGATGATGGTCAATTGCTACAATGACGCCGCAATAGGCAAGACGATTTCACCTTCTACCTGCACGGCGGACTATCTCACGCCCACGGAGAAGCAGGCTATCGCTCCGTTCCTGTATGCCAATGGTCTCTCGCCAACGGTGACCACGACGGTCGTGGGATCGGCACTTGTGGTGACGGCGTCTCTGCCGGGTTTCCAGATGATCTTCAGTAGTCTCTGGGGCACGTCGTTGAATGCGCCGAGTACGTTCACGAAGATTCCGTTTTAAACGGGGAGAGGTCGAGGGGTCGCGCGGATGGCAGTTCCACAGGGCTTCTCACCACGCGCGGTAACATGTTCATCATGCGGTGGTGCGCCGAGGCAACAGGCGAGCGCCTTTTGTCCGTTAATCATAGGACGAAAAACTACTTCATTGCACAGCGCTGTTTTGAGGCGGATGATCGGCGGACTTGGTGGCGGATGCGGTGGACGTTCGCAGGATGAGCCGGAAGGGCGGCGCTAGCGCTGGAGGAATGTGAGTTAAGCAAGTAAGGGGGGACCGATGCGTAACGGGTGCGTTTCAACCCAGTCGGAAGGGCGATTTTTTCCGTTGAGTGCTGCCGTTTTCGGCGCGAGTGTGGTTTTCCTGAGTTTCATGAGTTGTGCGGGAGCCGCAGAGCGCCGCGTCAATTCCAGCGGCGGCGTGTTCGTAACCGACGTCGCCGAGGTCCAGCGGGTCAGGGTCGCGCTCAACAAATCCCGTACCTTCAGGGTTGACACGCCGTATGCGACCATCGTCGCCGGATCGGCCGAGATCATCGACGTCAAGTCGCTGAGCGATCAGCTGATCTACATCCAGGGCAAGAAGACGGGAACGACCAACGTCATCCTGCTCGACTCGTCGATGAAGCAGATCGGCATCCTCGATGTTGAGGTGGCGATCGATACCACCAACCTGCAGCAGAACATCCGCGCGAGCGGCGGCGCGCAGGGCGTTCGCGTGCTGGCCTCCGAGGGCCAGGTGGTGCTGAGCGGAATGGCCGCCGACGCGGTTTCAGCCGAGCGGGCTCTGTCGATTGCTCAAGGAACGGTGCCGAAGGGAGGCGTTGTTGTTAACGCGATGACCGTTGCGGCGCCGCAGCAGGTGATGCTGGAGGTGCGCTTCCTCGAGGTCAACCGCGACGCCGGCCGCGATCTCGGCGTGAACTGGTTTGGCGGCAACGCTGCCGGCACGCGAGGAATCAACACCGGTCTTGGCGGCGCCGGCGGACCGAGCGCTGCGGTCACCAGGACCGGGCGGACCCTGGCCGGCGCGACCGGCGCTCCTCTCCAGGATCCCGTGAGCGGAGGCTATGTCGGGACGCCGGGTAACTTGCCACTGATCGGCACCGCGGCCACCCTGGCCTCAGGCTCGGTCCCGTTCGCCAACTTGCTGACGAGCGTATTGAAGTTCAACAATGGAACGACGTTGGACGTTCTGATTACGGCGCTCGAGACGAAGGGCGTCCTTCGCCGATTGGCGGAGCCGAACCTGGTTACGCTTTCGGGAGATGCAGCCCGATTCCTGGCTGGCGGTGAATTCCCCGTTCCGGTCGCGTCGGCGATCACTGCAGGTGCATTGCCAACGGTAACGATCGAATTCAAGAAATTCGGTGTCGAGCTCGGCTTCGTTCCTACCGTGCTTTCCCGGGGCACGATCAATCTGCGCGTTGAGCCTTCTGTCAGCGAACTCGACTTCCAGAATGCCGTGACCATCGCCGGCACGCTCATTCCGGCGCTGAGCCGCCGCGATGCCCGGACCACGGTGGAGTTGCGCGACGGCCAAAGCTTTGCGATCGCGGGCCTGCTGCAAACCCGCAACCGGCAGGACGTTTCGCAATTGCCCTGGATCGGCTCGGTGCCGGTGCTCGGCACGCTGTTCCGCAGCGCATCGTATCAGCAGCAGGAAACCGACCTTGTCATCATCGTAACCCCGCGCCTGGTTGCTCCTGCAGTGCCCGGTCAGCAGCTGGCATCGCCGCTGGACTCCCGCCTCCCGGCAAACGACGTCGATTTCTTCCTCAATGGCCAGCCTGAGGTGCGCAAGCGGTACACGGACTACATCAACTCGGGTGGCGAGATCAAAGGACCCTACGGCCACATCATCGCGCCGGAGGCCAGGGTTGCGGTGCCGGTGGCGGCGCCGGCCGTGTCCAAGCAGCCTGTCTTGAAATGAACCGGGGGACGAAAGACATGACCAGACATTGCTTGGTGGTTCTCATCGCCCTTCCGCTCGCGGGCTGCTACGGCCTTCACGGTCACGACGAGATGGACCGCTATTTCCAGCGATCCGACACCATCACCATGAGCGCGGGTAACGCCAAGCAGGTGAATGCGGTCGCCCACACGATCACCCCATGGCCTTCCTACGTCAACGATCGCCGGCTGGCCTACGAGTCCCGCCGCGTCGGTGCAGCCGTGACGCGCTATGGCGCGCAACAGCGGCCGAGGGATCAGCTTCCCGATCTCGGCGAATCGACAAAGGCCATGGGCCAACCGCCTCCGACAGAAAGAACAATCAACAACAATGTCACCGTCGATGGATTGGGAAGCGCAGCGGGCGGCGTATCGGTACCTGTCGGCAGCAGCAGCAATTAGCGCGATGGCTGTCATGACGTTCGTAACGAGTTGCATGCAGTCCGCCGAAGCTCGACGCAGCAGGGCCCTGCGGTCTCTCGTTCTGACGGTGACGTGCTGCGTGTTGGGCGCAGGCCTTGCCGGGTGTGAGAACACGCTCAGGGATGCCGCCGTCTTCGCCCCGGTGAGTCCGGCCCCTGCCGACCCCGTGCAGGAGCCCACCGACGTCAAGTACTTCCCTTCGGACGAGCCGGTCCGGATGGGGCTCGAACATTTCAATCGCGGCAATTACGGTATCTCTCAGCAGTACTTCAAGGATGCCGTGGAAAAGGCGCCGCGGGACGTGACGGCCTGGAATGGGCTTGCCGCGAGCTATGATCGGCTCCGGCGGTTCGATCTCGCGGACCAAGCCTATACCCAGTCCATCAAGCTCGCAGGCGAAACGGTCCAGGTCCTGAATGACCAGGGATACTCGTACATGCTGCGTGGCAATCTGAATGCGGCGCGGCGGAAATTCCAGAAGGCCTACGCGATGGATCCGACCAACCCGGTGATTCTCAACAACCTTGAGCTTCTCAACGGGAGTCGCAGGTTCATCGAACGGCCGCCAAACAACCAGCCCTGAGCTTCAGCTGGGATTGTTGGCGGGCATTGGCCTTCTCTGATGTGCGCAGGGGGCAACGTGAGCGTCAGACTGGCGATATTGACCGCGCTGGCGGGCCGTCCCGGGCGACGTGCGACGTTTGATGACATCAGGCGCGACGTCGCGACCATCGTTGCCCGCCGGGATCAGACGGCACAAGCGGAGCGTTTTGCCCGGCTTGGCGATGTCGATATCTTCTGGTCCGGATTGGTACTGCGCGATGACACGGGGCTGCAGATCACCGACGCGGGCCTGTCGCTGCTGCGCTGGCTCGAAAGCCCGACGGCGAGCGAGCCGTTGCCGCCAACGTCGGCAGCTGCAGCACCTTGCGAGTCGATCGATGATCTGGTTGGCGCCGAGACGCGACGCGCATTTTTCGATTTGGAATTGAGACCGCAGCAGCAGGATGACGAAGCGGAAAGCCGCACAGTCCCGTCGGCGGGAGACAGGGGTGCGGATGTCCAGGTCGCTGCCATTGACGCGAGCGGCCAACGCGACGCCGCCGGTCCAGTTCCTCCGCCTGACGCCCTCGCAATCCACGATTGGCAGCAGGCGCTGCGCCGGTCGGCCGGCGTGATAGCCGACAAGGCGCGCGCGTTGATCGCGCGTTGTCTTGCCGTCGTGACTGCTGCGGCGCCTCCCCGTCGGAGTCTGCTGCAGAGCATCGGAGGCGCGGCAATCGCCCTTCTGGGAGCCATGGTCATCGTCGCATGCCTTGTTGCCGCAATTGCCTACAGCCAGATCGAAAACTTGCGATCCGAGATCGTCGCGCTGCGCCGCGAGCTTGTTCCGGCCAAGGAGCGGATCGCGAGGCTGGAGCTGATTGAAAAGGCAAAGCGTGACGTTGCGTCCGATGGCAGCGCGCCGGCCAGGCTCGGTGCTGCAAGGAACAGAATTCTTGCGGACGCGCGCATGGAAGCATCCGAACTTGCCCTGTCGCACGAAGAGGCCCAGGTGATACGCGAATACATCAAGCCGGCGCCTGCGGCTGGGTCAGCCGCGACGCCGGTCGTGGTCGGCGATCCAGTCAGCTTCGCAACCATACAACTGCCGGCGCCATTGACCGAAAGGCTGCCGAAGCTGGTCGGAGCCCGGTTCACCATTCACAACGGCGCGATCATCATCGTCCAACGGGGCAGCCGCCATGCGGATGCGGTGCTAGCGCCGAATTGACTGCAGTATCGATAGCTGACGCCTTCGCTGGCGCTCGAAGGAAGATGGCCGGGCGACGCGACCGCGGTCCGATCATAAATCGAGCCGATCAGACAGCAGACGTATGCTTCCTGGAATTGTCCGCGAACAGGTAAAGCAAGTGCGTGAGAACGCATGACAAAAAGCTGGCCGCCAAAACAGCCGCCAATAGATACACTCCCTCACCTGGTGGCACCGCGATCGATTGCAAGGAAGCTTGCGTGATCGATGACCCGGGCGGCTGCCACGAAAGGAGCAGGAAGGCTGCATAGCCGGCAGCAAACTGCGTCGACAGCGCCAAGGGTAGCCTGGAACGCACCACCAGTCCGATACAGGCCAGCAGGAAGATCGGCAGCGCGACCCCGAACAGCTGAAAGCCTCCGATGTCGATGTAGTTGCTGAGCCCGACGTGGCTCCGCTGAAATAACGCGAAGACCTCGAGATTGAGGTACCACAGTGCCGCCGATGAAGGGAAATATTCAAGGGCGCGCGCGGCGATCTCAGCCGACACTGTCGCCACAAACAGTATCAACGGTCCCAGAAATTGAAATTTGAACAAGCGAAGCATGTGGCGAGGCTAGCGTCATAAACGTTGACCTGGTCTTAAAGCGTTCCGAAATAGTCGGGTTCCGTGAGAGGACATGAAAAATGCGCAGCGGTAATCCCGGCCCCTCGCGGGCGGACCGAGGTCACGCTGGCCGCCGCGGCCAAATCGAACCATTCCGCCAAGCATGCTGGCGAAATCCCCTGCCGCTGGCTGGTCGGTAACCTAGCGCGCAGGCGTCCGCTTGTCCGACACGATCACGCCTTCCTTCAGCACCAGCTGCAGCCGCCGCACGTTGTTGATGTCCTCCAGCGGATTGCCGTCGACCACGATCAGGTCGGCGAGCTTGCCGACCTCGATGGTGCCGAGATCATCGCCCATGCCGCAGACGGCGGCGGCATTTCGGGTCGCTGCGACGATCGCCTGCCATGGCGTCGCGCCGTCGCGCACCCACAGGCCGAGCTCGAGCAGAGCGGCATCCTTCAGCGGGCGGATGTCGGAGCCGAGCGCCATCTTCACGCCGGCTTTCAGCGCCTTCTCGAACCAGCCGCGATGCTCGTCGGAGGCCGCATCCGCGCGACAGCACAGCGCATGCGCCATGTTGCGGTGCTTGACCCACAGCTGCTCCCACTTGTTGCTCGTCTGCTTCGGCGTGAGGTGGCTGATCGAGAGCGTGGGGACGTACCAGGTGTCGTGCTTCAGGAACAGCTCGATGCACTCATCGTCCATGATGTAGCCGTGCTCGACAGTGTGTGCGCCGAGGCGGATCGCGTTCTTCACGGCTTCCGGGTTGGTCGCATGCGCCATCACCTTGAATTCGCGCAGGCGGCAGATCTCGAACGCCGCTTTCAATTCGTCCGGCAGGAGAAACGAATGTCGATGGAGGTCCCACGGCGGGCCCATGATGCCGCCTGACAGGTTCAGCTTGATGTGGTCGACGCCGTTCTTGATCTGCTCACGAATGGCTTTGACGAAACCGTAGGGGCCGTCGCATTCAAGCGCGTGTCCGGAGGTGAGGAAGTGGCCGCCGGTGGTGGTGAGGAAGTGGCCGGCGGCGAACACGCGCGGCCCGACATACTGGCCCGAGTCGAACGCGCGTTTCCAGGCGACGTCCATGTAGTTGTGCGCGCCGGCGCAGCGCAGGCCGACGATGCCGGACTCGGTGAGCGCAGCCATCAGGCGGTGGCCGAACAGCGCGACCTGGTCGGCCAGCGGCATCTCGGCCAGCGACAGGTAGTCGGGATGGATGTGCACGTCCCAGAGCCCGGGCATCAGGCAGGCGCCGCGCAGGTCGATCGCGGTGGCGTCAGCAGCCTCGATGCGGCTGCCGTCGGTGCGGATGTCGCGAATGCGCCCGTCCTCGATCAGGACGGATGCACTCGGCGTTGCGCGCGGATGAATGCCGTCGATGAGGGTCGCGTTGGTCAGGAGAGTGCGCATAAGGACCACACAGGTAGGGCGAGCGGGTGACTCGCCGATCTTGGCTGCTCGCGCGGAGCGACGTCAAGGCACAGCTTGCCGCCGGCTTCGATCAAGCCGTCGGCGCGCGTGCTTCGCGAGGCAGGCGTTCGCGTAGCGCGGCGGGCGCGTCTGTGGCCGGAACCTCGATCTCATTGCTGGTTGCCGCTCGTCGGTTCGATTCCGGCAGCAGCGAGGCGCAAATCAGGATGAGGCAGCCGGCGGAGACGAGAAGGACTGTGACAGCGGTGGGACCGACGGCTGCTACCAGCAGGGTGGCGAGAATAGGGGTCACACCGCCTGCGATGGCTCCGAACTGATAGCCGACTGAAATGGCCGTGTAGCGGTACGAAGCGTCGAACAGCTCGGGAAACCAGACCGCGGGCGTGGAGTTGTTGATGCTGGCCGCCAGGCCCATCATCATCGCGACGATCACGGGTATCGCCAGCACGTTGCCGGACTGGATCACGGGAAGGAAGGCGAAGCCCAGGGTCGCCGTCACGACGCCGCCGATCAATGCGACCGGCTTTCGGCCAATGCGATCGGACAGCGCACCGAACGTCGGCGTCACCGCGAGCGATACGAAAGAGCCGATCGTCAGCCCGAGCAGGTAGACGCCTGGTTTGAGGCCGACCACGCGGGTCGCGTAGTCGAGGGTGAACAGCGTCACCACGTTGAAGAGAATGGTCTCGCCCATCCTTGCGCCGGTGATGAGCGCGAGACGCTTCGGTTGACTCCGCAGCACGGCGACAAGCGGTGCGGCATCGCGGGCAGCCTTGACCTTGGCCTTGACCTTCGCCTCGAACGCCGGCGTTTCCTGAAGACGACGGCGCACCAGGATTCCCGGGATCACGAGGAAGATGCTGGCGATGAACGGCAGGCGCCATCCCCATGACAGGAAACTCTCCTGCGGAAGAAGGGTGACGAGGGAGAACACCCCTGTGCCCAGAAGATTGCCGAGCGCGAGCCCCGTCAACGCGGAGGACGAATAGAACCCCGCCCGCCCGGGCGGTGCGCTTTCCGTCGCCATCAGGGCTGCGCCGCCGAATTCGCCGCCATTGGCCAGGCCCTGGACGATCCGCAGGATCACGAGCAGGACGGCGGAGGCACGCCCTATGGAATCGTAGGTGGGGAGCAGGCCCATCAGGCACGTCGCGATGCCCATGACGATGAACGTCGCCAGCATCGTCGGCTTTCGTCCGATGCGGTCGCCGAGATGGCCGAACAGAATCGCACCGATCGGCCGCGCGGCATAGGCGGCGGCGGACGTCCCGAACGCCAGCAACACCGCCGCTTGCGGATCGTTCTGGGGGAAGAACTCCTTTCTGAAGACAAGACTCGCGGCAGCGACGAAAATCGAAAACTCGTAGTACTCGATCGTGCTCCCGAGCAGCGAGCCGATGATGACGTTCGCCGGCGCACGGCGCGGTCGCGCGTGTGTCGTTGCGTTCTCAGGAGCAGTCATCTTCGCGGGATCTCCGGCTCTGAAGCAGGGGCGTCATGAAAGAGACATCATGCTAGGCGGCGCGGCCAGTCATTGCAAAATGCATACTCAGCGCAATATTATTCATTATCTCTATATCGAAGCCGGAGGACATGATGCAGCCGAGGCAGCTGGAAGCGTTCCGCAGGGTGATGGAATTCGGGAGTGTCTCGGCCGCCGCGAAACGCATGCATGTCAGCCAGCCGACCGTGAGCCGGCTGCTGAGCGAGCTCGAGCGTTCGACGGGCCTTACCCTGTTCGATCGCCGGAAGGGGCGCGTGCATCCAAGGCAGGAGGCGATCAGCTTCGTGGAGGAGGTCGAGAAGGTCTTCCTGGGCGAGAATTACCTGAGGCGGGTCGCTGCATCCTTGCGTGACAACGTCGGCGTCCGGCTGAGGGTCGGCTTTTTTCCTGCGTTTGGACTTCATCGAGCGTCGAAGGTCGTCGCAGAATTTCGCCGTCAGTATCCAAGTGTCGGTCTTTCGTATGTCATTGCGACCACGCCGCAGCTGGTGGAGCAGGTCAGTGGAGGGGCCCTCGACGTTGCTGCCGTCGCGGGACCCATCAACAGCCCGGCACTGGAGATCGTGGAACGGTTCTCCGTCGAGTGCGTCTGTGCGCTTTCGCAGAACGATCCGCTCGCCAAAGCACCGGTTGTGGAACTGAAGAAGGTCGATGCCGCCTCGCTGATATGGATGGAGCCGCGCTCGCAGATTGCACTCGCCGTGCGGCGGGCGTTGCGGGCGACGGGTGCCGAGTTTCGCGGTTCGCTCGAAGTCAATCTGACCGAAACGGCGTGTCAGCTTGCGTCACTCGGAATGGGGCGCGCGATCATCGATCCATTTACGGCGGACAATTACGTCCTGCCTGGTCTGGTGCACAGGCCGATCAAGCCGGCGGTCGCATTCGACTATGCAATCGTTCGATCGCCGGCTTATCGGCTGTCAGCCGCCGGAGAGGCTTTTATCGAGAAGCTGGTTGCAGGTGCAGGCTCGGCCATCGGGGTCAAGCAGCGGACCCGACCTCGAAAGTGAGACGATCTTCGCCCCAATGCAGGGCGCCTTTGAACTCTTCGGCAATCTCGGCCAGTGCCTTGTCGCGGACCTCGTCCGAGTCCATCGCCGGGCCATGATGGGTGGTGACGAGGCGCCGAACGCCTGCGCGCTGCGCAAATCGACCAAGCAGCCTTGCCTTTGACGATGAGCTGCCGTCGAACTCGAACACGTTCAGATAGTGAACCAGGATGTCGGCGCTCTTTGCGAGCTGCAAAAGACTGTTTTCGTAGTCTGCGCTTTGCGAGATTGCGATGTCGCTCGAATAGGTGATGACGGCGTCCTGGCCTTCGACCCGGAAGGCCAGGCTGTCCAGGTAGGGCTGATGATGGAGAACGGGGCCGTAGCTGACGTCGACTGCAGACAGCGACGTTTGGCCCGCACCTGCCGGCAACTCCGTGATGTCGAATGACGGCCGGGGTCTCGGCAGTTTGCCGCCGCGCGCCAGGTAGATGTCGAGGCTTCTCGGGTGACTGGTTCTTGCGGTGATGTCCCGCTGGAATGCGCCGTCGGGACCAAACAGCCGATCGACCATGTCTCTCGTTCCGTCCGGGCCGAAGATCTGCGGCATCCGACGCAGGCCGCCGTGACGGTCCCAGCAATGGAACAGGAGCCGCGGCAGGTCTCCGACGTGGTCGAAATGCAGGTGACTGAGAAAGATCGCGGTGACCGAGGTCGGGTCGATCCCACACTCCAGCAGTCGATGCAGCGCACCGGGGCCGAGATCAATGATGATCTTGTCCGCGCCGGCGTCGATCCAATGACCGGTGGATGCGCGCCTCAACGAGGGAAGAGGTGACCCCGTTCCAAGGAGAAGTAGTTTCAAGACAGAACCCGATTTGAGGACTTAAGTTTAGGCGCACGCGACGGCGATGCATAATTCAATCTTCTTCGCCGGTCATGCGTTTGCCCTATACGCGATCGCTCCCGGCGGCGGCGCAGCCCCGCCCGCGAGGTGACGGCGTCGCGGCATCTACGCAGGCTGGCGTTTTGCAACCAGTCGACAGAACGCATTCACCAGCGGCGAGTTGTCGTCTGTGCGGCGGAGCAGCCAGGTCGAGGTCATGATGTTCGCGCCGTCGAGCGGCCGGCTCACGACCGCCTTGTGCTGCAGCTGACACATCGCTTCGGGGACGATCGCCACGCCAAGTCCCGCGGCCACCAGCCCCGTGATGGTGGCGTTGCCGTTGGCCAGCTGGCCGATCCGCGGCTCGAAACCGGCCGAGCGGCACATCAGCAGAACCTGGTGCGGCAAGGTTTTGCCCATGCGGTCGCCGTAGAAGACGAACGACTCCTGCGCCAGCGCGCCGATCGGGATCCTGCGGCGTTTTGCCAGCGGATGATCGATCCGCATGATGACGAAGAACGGCTCCCGGAACAGCTCGGCTGCGCGCAGCGTGGCCGGGAGAACGGGGGTGACGGGGCTGCGAATGATCGCGATCTGCTCCCGGCCGTCCTGCAGCCCTTGCGTCTGCTGATGGCTCTCCACCTCGTTGAGGATGAGCTGAACGTCGGGAAAATTTCGCCGAAACGCCTGGATCGCGTCGCCGATCCGCGCCAGCAGCGGGGCGGAAGGGAACATGGCGATGCGCAGCTCACCCAATTCGCCGCGCTCTGCCCGTACCGCGACCGAGATCGCGCGGCCGGCCCGCTCCAGGATGGCGCGGGCCTCGGCCAGAAACAGCAGGCCGGCCTGCGTCAATTCGACGTGCCGGTTGGTCCGGTTGAACAGGCGCACCGACAGCGTGTCTTCCAGGATCTTGATCTGCTGGCTCAGCGGCGGTTGCGAGATGCCAAGGCGCGCGGCGGCGCGGCCGAAATGCAGCTCCTCGGCCAGCGCGACGAAATAGCGGAGGTGGCGCAACTCCATCATTCGCCAATCATATCAAATGGGTCGTAATAAGTATTGGACGATATCGTAG
>Ga0075367_10000997_pt1 | contig 11603 bp, 9 predicted proteins | sample EndMethybrTD3032_FD_71399 | JGI IMG/M metagenome (GOLD analysis project Ga0075367, IMG submission 71399) | Populus endosphere microbial communities from Tennessee, USA - Endosphere MetaG P. TD hybrid TD303-2 | ecosystem: Host-associated > Plants > Roots > Endosphere | place: USA: Tennessee... | reverse complement strand
GTTCATGGAAGCGCCGCAATGCGGTCGGGGCCCACCAGGTCGCCGTTCCCGTCAGCCTCATCACCGCCGGCACCAGCAAGCTCCGGACGATCATCGCGTCCATCAGGACCGCCAGGGCTATGCCCAGGCCCAGCATCTTGGTGTTGGTCACCCTGGAGGTGCCGATGGCGACCATCACGACCGCCAGGATCACCGCTGCCGCCGTGATCAGGCCGCCCGTGCGTTGCAGGCCGTGGCGGACCGCCTCGTTGTGGTCGCCCGTTCTGTCGTACTCCTCCTTGATGCGGGAGAGCAGGAAGACGCCGTAGTCCATGGAGAGGCCGAAGGCCACGCAGAACATCAGGACCGGGAGGGTCGTCTCTATGGAGCCGGGGCTGGTGAAGCCGAGCAGGCCGGAGAGGTGGCCGTCCTGGAAGACCCAGACCACCGCGCCGAACATCGCCGTCAGGCTGAGCGCGTTGAGGATGACCGCCTGGAGTGGGATCAGGACACTGCCGGTCAGCAGGAAGACCAGGAGCAGGGTGACGATCGCTATGAAGGCCGCCGCCCAGGGCAGGTGTTCCGCTATCGCGTGCTTGGAGTCGACCAGGACCGCCGCCGTGCCCGTCACCTTGGTGTCGAAGGGGGCCTTGGTGGCGCGCAGTTCGTGGACCAGGTGCTGCGCCGTGTCATCCACGGCCTCGCCCTTGGGCAGGACCGTGAAGTACGCCGAGTCGCCCTTCACCAGGGGACCGTCGGCCCGGAGCACACCGGGGAGAGCCGCTATGCGGTCCTTGTAGGCCGTGTACTGCGCCGGGGTCGCCTTTCCTTCGGCCAGTACCTCCAGGCCGCCGCCCGGGTTGCCCGGGAAGCCGTCCCGGATGTGCTGCTGGACCACATGGGACTCGGCGGTCGACGGGAGTTGGCGGTCGTCGGCGGTGCCGAACTTCACGCCCAGGAAGGGGAGTCCGAGGAGGACCAGCACTGCCGTGGTCCCCAGGGCGAAGAACGGGGCCCTGCGCATGACCAGGGTCGCCATGCGGGCCCAGGCGGTGCCTTCCTCTCCGGAGGTCTTCGACGGGCCGCGTCCGCGGCGGAACAGTCGGCGCAGGTCCAGGGAGTTGACCCGGTGGCCCAGCAGGACCAGGGCCGCCGGGAGCAGGATCAGGGCGGCCGCCGCGGCCAGGAGGACCACCGCGATGCCGGCGTAGGCGAAGGACCGTAGGAAGTACTGGGGGAAGACCAGCATCGCCGCCAGGGAGACCGCGACCGTGAGGGCCGAGAAGAGGACTGTGCGGCCGGCTGTGCGGAGGGTGGTGGCGACCGCCGGCAAGGGGTCCGCGCCTGTGGACAGCTCTTCTCGGAAGCGGCGGACGATGAAGAGGGCGTAGTCGATCGCGAGGCCCAGGCCCAGGGCCGTGGTGAGGTTCAGGGCGAAGACCGAGACGTCCGTGAAGGTCGTCAGGCCGCGCAGGACCGCGTTCGTGCCCAGGATGGCGACGATGCCGATGCCCAGCGGGAGCAGGGCCGCGATCGCCGAGCCGAAGACCATCACCAGCAGGACGAGCGTCACGGGGAGGGCGATCAGTTCGGCGCGGGCCAGGTCCTCCTTGATGGTCGTCTGCATCTCGTGCCGCACCGCGACGATGCCGCCGACCTTCACCCGCACCGGGCCGTGTGCGCCCCGGTAGTGCGGCGCGATGCGGTCCAGGGTGTCGCTCTGCGTCTTCTCGTCGCCCGTGATGTGCGCGGCGATCAGCGCCTCGTGGCCGTCCTTCGCGCGGAGGGACGGTGACTTGGTCTGCCAGTAGGAGCCGACGCCTTCCACGCCCTGCTCGGAGGCCAGGCGGGTGGTGAGGCGGTTCGCCTCGGCGGCGACCGACGGGGCGTCCACCGAGGAGCCGCCGGAGTCGACGAGAAGCAGGAGGTTGGGCTGGGAGGCCGGGAACTCGCGCTCCAGGGCCTTGGTCGCGTACGTCGACTGGGCGGCCGGGTCCTCCCAGCCGCCGCTGCCGAGACGGTCGGCGACCCCGCTGCCGGCCACCACGGCGAGCGCCGTGATGACGAGGGCCACGAGCAGGGACAGCCGGGGGCGTGCGGTGACGAACCGCGTCCAGCCTCCGGGCTGTAGTGGCTTGTTGACTTCGGTCATCGCGCGATGTCCCCTTCATCATGGCACCATGAAGTCGGAAACACGAGAGATCGCTCGCATTTCACTGGATCCAGAATGCGAGCGACCACTCGTGTTTGTCAATCACGTTCGGAGAGCTGGGGATAACGCGTGCCCGACAACCCGCAGAAGGAACAGGCAGAGCGGACGGAGCAGAGCGAGCAGGCGGAACAGCCGCGTCGCCGTCAGGCCCGCGGTGAGCGCCGTATCGCCCAGCTCCTCGAGGCCGCCGCCAACGTCTTCTGCACGACCGGCTACACGGCCGCCAGCACCAACGCCATCGCCCGCGAGGCCGGCGTCTCCCCCGGCACGCTCTACCAGTTCTTCCCGAACAAGGAAGCGATCGCGATCGAGCTGGGCGAGCGGCTCGTGCACGAGATGCGGGCGACGTTCGGGGAGGCGCTCGCACCGGTCGACCCCGCGACCCCGCTGGAGGAGGCGGTCGGGGCGGCCGTCGACCGGTTCATCGCCTTCAACTGCGACCACCCGGTGTTCTTCGCGCTGATGCACGGCCCGGACGTGCCGGGCCGGATCACCGAGGAGCACGACGCCCTGCACGCGACGCTGCTCGGCCGGATCGAGGGCGTACTCGACAGCGTCCTGCCCGACATGGCCCCCGCCGACCTCAGCCGCACCGCCCAGGTCTGCCTCGGCATGTACAAGGCCGGACTGGAGCTGGTCCTCGCCCATGAGGGCGCCGAACGCGACGCCTACGTCCGGGAGTTGAAGAACATCCTGATCCGCTATCTCGCCCCGCTCGTCGGCGACCGCCTCGGCCACCCGGACGCACTCACCACGACTCGGTCCACGCCCCCGTCCACCTGACCCGCACCTCCGCCGCACCCGCTCGCCCCAAGCCGCACTCCGAGCAACGGGAACACCGGCACCGACACCATCGCGACGCCGACCAGCGCCGCCACGTCCACCGCCTTCAGGACCGTGTCGTCGACCCCGAGCGTCGTGATGTCCACGACCAGCGGGAGGGCGAGGGCGCGAGGAGGGCGAGGACGCGCCGGTCCCGTCTTAGGACGTACAGCGGGTCGAGGACATGGACCGACCCCCTGATCAGCCGCGCACCTTGTCGAACTCGGTCTCGTACCCGGCGAGGAGGATCCGCATCGTCGGGCCCAGGCGGGACGCGTGTCGATCGCCCCCTGCGTCGCCCACCCAGCCCAGTACGCGGGGACCGACCAGGATGCCCGGCGGGATCTCGAGGATGACCGGGCGGGACCGGGAGCCGGCGGCTGGTCCCGTAAGCCAGGAGCGGCGCCGTACCGCGATGGACGTGATCAGTACGAGCGTCCCGGCCTGCGGCACAGGGGCACTCACCATAAGGTGCGGATAAATCCGTCCGAACAGAGGGATTTGCCGTGACCTACTCTCCACCGCCCGGCGCGCCCCAGGCCCGCATCCCTGGTCCGAAGCAGCGTCCGCCGACGTATCCCCCATCCGGGCGGGCCTGTGGAAGCACTGCCTGTGGGGCGGGCTCGGGCTGTGGACACTGACAGCGCTCGTCACCCACGCCACCAGGAACACCACCCTGCTGCCGACCCTGATCCTGCTCGGCAGCTTCCTGGTACCGGTGACCTTCGTGTTGTGGGCGTACGAGCGCCACGGTCAGGACCTCGGGGTCAGCGTGATCCTCGGCTGCTTCCTGACCGGCGGCACGCTGGGCGTTCTCGGCGCCTCGGCGATGGAGTACCACCTGCTCCACCCCTCCCTGCGGATGTTCGTCGGCGTCGGACTGATCGAGGAGGCGGTGAAGCTGGGCGCGCTGATGTTCGTGCTGCGGCGGCAGGTACGGCCGCGCGGGATGCGGGCCGGGCTGGTGCTCGGCGCGACCGTCGGCTTCGGCTTCGCCGCCCTGGAGAGCGCGGGGTACGTCTTCGACGCGGCCGTCTCGACGGACGGCATCGATCTGCGGGCCCTGCTGGAGACGGAGATCCTGCGCGGGGTGCTCGCCCCCTTCGGACATGGGCTGTGGACGGCGATCGCCGGTGGCGTGCTGCTGTCGTACCGTCGCCCGAACGGCACTTCCACTTCGCCGGGCCGGTCATCCGCACCTGTCTCGGCGTCTCGCTGCTGCACGCCCTGTGGGACTCGACGCACGGCATCGCGATCTGGCTGGTGGCGCGGCCGGCCGGAACAGGGCTGGACAGGCAGCTCTTCGCCGAGGGGTACATCCCGCAGCCGACCGAGCGGCAGGAGCACCTCTTCACGTTGTTCTCCGTGGGAGGGCTGGTGCTGGTGTCGCTGTTCGGCATCGCCCGGGTGCGGTCGCCGGCCCGGCGCGATCCCTCTTGGATTCATACCCCCTAGGGGTATACTGTGCAGAGTACGGACCCCACCGTGGGTCTCGTCAGCCCCACACGCCTCCACGAGGAGAACGACATGACCGCGCAGACCGACACCCCGGGTTCCGTCACCGCCGTCTACAAGGTGAGCGGGATGAGCTGCGGACACTGCGAGGGTTCCGTCTCGAGCGAGCTCGCCGAGCTGCCCGGCGTCAGCTCGGTGAAGGCCGTCGCCTCCGCCGGTGAGGTCACCGTGGTCTCCGAGGCACCCCTCGACGAGGCCGCGGTGCGCGCCGCGGTGGACGAGGCCGGCTTCGAGCTCGTCGGCCCGGCCTGAGCATCGACACGTTCCTGTTCTCCGAGCGGGCCGTGCCGACCAGCTGATACTGGCTCCGCATGGTCCGGTCCGATGTCTGGAGTCCGGACATGACCAGCAGCACGACCACACAGACACCGATAGCCGACACCTCGGAAGTCGAACTGCAGATCGGCGGGATGACCTGCGCCTCCTGCGCGGCCCGCGTCGAGAAGAAGCTCAACCGCCTGGACGGGGTCACCGCCACGGTGAACTTCGCGACGGAGAAGGCCAAGGTCAGCTACCCCGCGGGCATCCAGGTCGCCGACCTGATCGCCACGGTGGTGAAGACGGGGTACACGGCCGAGGAGCCGGCCCCGCCCGTCGCGGACGAGGCGCCCACCGGGGAGGCGGACCCCGAACTCGCCGCCTACCGCGAGCGGTTCACCGTCTCCGCCGTCCTCGCGGTCCCGGTCGTCCTCCTCTCGATGATCCCGGCCCTGCAGTTCGACAACTGGCAGTGGCTCGCCCTCACCCTCGCCGCGCCCGTGGTCGTCTGGGGCGGACTGCCCTTCCACAGGGCCGCCTGGACCAATGCCCGGCACGGCGCCGCGACCATGGACACACTGGTCTCGGTGGGCACGCTGGCCGCGTTCGGCTGGTCGCTGTGGGCGCTGTTCCTCGGCGACGCGGGCATGACCGGCATGCACGACGAGTTCCGGCTGACCGTCTCGCGGATGGACGGCGCTTCGACGATCTACCTCGAAGTGGCCGCCGGTGTCGTCGCGTTCATCCTGCTGGGCCGCTATCTGGAGGCCCGCTCCAAGCGGCGGGCGGGCGCCGCGCTGCGGGCGCTGCTGGAGCTGGGCGCGAAGGACGTGGCGGTGCTGCGGGGTAAGCGGGAGGTCAGGATTCCCGTGTCACAGCTGGCCGTCGGGGACCGTTTCGTCGTACGGCCGGGAGAGAAGGTCGCGACCGACGGCACCGTCGTCGAGGGCGCGTCGGCGGTGGACGCCTCGATGCTGACCGGCGAGTCGGTGCCGGTGGACGTCTCCGTGGGTGACGCGGTCACCGGGGCGACCGTCAACGCCGGTGGCCGGATCGTCGTGGAGGCCACCCGCGTGGGCGCCGACACGCAGCTCGCGCGGATGGCGAAGCTGGTCGAGGACGCGCAGAACGGCAAGGCGGAGGTGCAGCGGCTCGCCGACCGCATCTCGGCGGTCTTCGTGCCGGTCGTCATCCTCATCGCGCTCGGCACCTTCGGGGTGTGGCTCGGCGTCACGGGCGACACGGTCGCCGCCTTCACCGCGGCCGTCGCGGTCCTGATCATCGCCTGCCCGTGCGCGCTGGGCCTGGCCACGCCGACCGCGCTGCTGGTCGGCACGGGACGCGGCGCCCAGCTCGGCATCCTGATCAAGGGTCCGGAGGTGTTGGAGTCCACCCGCCGTGTCGACACCGTCGTCCTCGACAAGACCGGGACGGTCACCACGGGACGGATGACCCTCCAGGAGGTCCACGTCGCCGACGGCGCCGACGAAAAGGAGGTCCTGCGCCTCGCGGGCGCCGTCGAGCACGCCTCGGAGCATCCGGTCGCCCGGGCGGTCGCCCTGGGCGCCGAGGAGCGAGGCGGGCGGCTCCCGGAGGTCGAGGGCTTCGAGAACGTACCCGGGCGGGGTGTGCGCGGGCGCGTGGAGGGCCGTGACGTGGCCGTGGGGCGGCTGTACGAGTCACTGCCCGAGGAGTTGGCCCGCGCCAAGGAGGAGGCCGAGAGGGGCGGCCGTACGGCCGTCGTGGTCGGCTGGGACGGAGTGGCACGCGGTGTCGTCGCCGTCGCGGACGCGGTGAAGCCGACCAGCGCGGCAGCGGTGCGCGAGCTGCGCGCGCTGGGGCTCACGCCGGTGCTGCTGACCGGGGACAACCGGGCGGTCGCGGAGGCGGTGGCGCGGGAGGTCGGGATCGAGCAGGTGATCGCCGAGGTGCTGCCCGAGGACAAGGTGGACGCCGTACGGCGGCTGCAGGGCGAGGGACGGGTCGTCGCCATGGTCGGCGATGGGGTCAACGACGCCGCCGCGCTGGCCACCGCCGACCTGGGGCTCGCGATGGGGACCGGGACGGACGCGGCGATCGAGGCCGGCGATCTGACGCTGGTGCGCGGGGATCTGCGGGTGGCCGCGGACGCGATCCGGCTGTCGCGGAAGACGCTGTCGACGATCAAGGGCAATCTCGTGTGGGCCTTCGGCTACAACGTGGCCGCGCTGCCGCTGGCCGCACTGGGACTGCTGAACCCGATGATCGCGGGGGCCGCGATGGCGTTCTCGTCGGTATTCGTGGTGACCAACAGTCTCAGATTGCGGACGTTCCGGTGAACTCCGGCGAAGTTACTGGCGGTTACCCCAAAGTCGTGACCAGAGCACCTCTGGAACGCCGGGCCGGGCTCACATAAGCTCTTCACAAGGCTCGCGCATCATCCTTACGCTTGAGTCCCGATCAGTGCATCGGGGCTCTTGCGTATCAAACGGACAAATGCAAGAGACGCAGATCACAGTGATGTGAACGTAACCATCGAAGGGGTTCGAAGGTCTAAGTTGGCGATGTCAGGGAGCGTCTTGGGGGGCGCGAACTGGCATCTGGGGATGTCTTGGGGGACTTCCTCAGAGATGCGTTGCCGGGACACGTGCTTCGGGAAGCTTTGAGCGGCCCTCCCGACCGTGCGCTGTCCCGGCAGACCGCACACCGAGTAGTACGAGAAGTTTTGCTCGTTCTGCTCAAACGGCAGTAGAAGCAGTACCTGCACCACCGAAGGAACAGCGATTCAGGCGCTGTCCTCTCAACGCCCGGCCGGATCCCGTGGGGGGAATCCGCACCGGGACATGGGAAGGCGCCCTGGACGTCGGCCCGTGGGGGGACCGACGCCAGGGCGCCTTCCGCTTTCCGCGTCTCTACGACTGTGTGCCTACGGCGCTCGAGGGACGCCCTCCGCCCAAGCGGCGCCCCTCACTCACCTGCAGGTGTCAGCGCTCTTCCACCGGCACGAAGTCGCGCTCGACCACGCCCGTGTAGATCTGGCGCGGGCGGCCGATGCGGGAGCCGGGCTCCTTGATCATCTCGTGCCACTGGGCGATCCAGCCCGGGAGGCGGCCGAGGGCGAACAGGACCGTGAACATCTCGGTCGGGAAGCCCATGGCGCGGTAGATCAGGCCGGTGTAGAAGTCGACGTTCGGGTAGAGGTTGCGCGAGACGAAGTAGTCGTCGGAGAGCGCGTGCTCCTCCAGCTTGAGCGCGATGTCCAGCAGCTCGTCGGACTTGCCGAGGGCCGAGAGGACGTCGTGCGCCGCCGCCTTGATGATCTTGGCGCGCGGGTCGAAGGACTTGTACACCCGGTGGCCGAAGCCCATCAGGCGGACGCCGTCCTCCTTGTTCTTCACCTTGCGGATGAAGGAGTCGACGTCGCCGCCGTTCGCCTGGATGCCCTCGAGCATCTCCAGGACGGACTGGTTGGCGCCGCCGTGCAGCGGGCCCCACAGCGCGTTGATGCCGGCCGAGATCGACGCGAACATGTTGGCCTGGGACGAGCCCACCAGACGGACCGTCGAGGTCGAACAGTTCTGCTCGTGGTCGGCGTGCAGGATGAGGAGCTTGTCCAGGGCGGAGACGACGACCGGGTCGGGCTCGTACTCCTGCGCCGGGACCGAGAAGGTCATCCGCAGGAAGTTCTCGACGTAGCCGAGGTCGTTGCGCGGGTAGACGAACGGGTGGCCGATCGACTTCTTGTACGCGTACGCCGCGATCGTCGGAAGCTTGGCGAGCAGGCGGATCGTCGAGAGGTTGCGCTGCTTCTCGTCGAACGGGTTGTGGCTGTCCTGGTAGAACGTGGACAGCGCGGAGACGACCGACGACAGCATGGCCATCGGGTGGGCGTCGCGCGGGAAGCCCTTGTAGAAGTTCTTGACGTCCTCGTGCAGCAGGGTGTGCTGCGTGATGTCGTTCTTGAACACGGAGAGCTCGTCGACGGTCGGCAGCTCGCCGTTGATCAGCAGGTAGGCGACCTCCGCGAAGGTCGAGCGCTCGGCCAGCTGCTCGATCGGGTAGCCGCGGTACCGGAGGATGCCCCCCTCGCCGTCGAGGTAGGTAATGGCGGATTTATAGGCGGCGGTGTTCCCGTATCCGCTGTCCAGTGTCACCAGACCGGTCTGGGCTCGGAGCTTCCCGATGTCGAAGCCCTTGTCGCCGACGGTGCTGTCGATCACCGGGTAGGTGTACTCGCCGTCGCCGTACCGCAGTACTACAGAGTTGTCGCTCACGTCTTCCCTCACCGACGTAGTGCCTCATCTTCGAGGTTGCCCTGACTGTCTCTACCATCCCCCAATTGGCTCAGGAGAGTGCACTCGGGGTCGACCATCGGGCCTACTCGCGGCACTGAGTGCCGCGAGCTTGCCCATCCTGCCCCCTTGATTCCCCAACCGGAAGTGCTCTGTGACCTTCGCGACTCATTTGATCGATCATTTTTTGTGATCCCTGCCTCGGCGTCCGGCCTCACGGCTCCAGGGGGCGGGGTGAGAGCCGGAAGTCGAGCGCCGTGCAGCGTCGTCCCGCCGACACCGTGCGCACCGCCTGACCGATCGCCTTGCGTGAACCGACGAGGACGACCAGCTTCTTGGCCCGGGTGACCGCCGTGTACAGCAGGTTCCGCTGGAGCATCATCCACGCTCCGGTGGTGACCGGGACCACCACCGCGGGATATTCACTGCCCTGCGAGCGGTGAATGGTCACCGCGTACGCGTGTGCCAGCTCGTCCAGTTCGTCGAATTCGTACGGCACCTCCTCGTCCTCGTCGGTCAGCACCGTCAGGCGCTGGTCGACCGGGTCGAGCGAGGTGACAACGCCCACGGTGCCGTTGAAGACACCGTTCTTTCCCTTCTCGTAATTGTTGCGAATCTGGGTGACCTTGTCGCCGACCCGGAAGACCCGGCCGCCGAACCGCTTCTCGGGCAGGTCCGGGCGGCCGGGCGTGATCGCCTGCTGGAGCAGGCCGTTGAGGTTGCCGGCGCCCGCGGGGCCCCGGTGCATCGGCGCGAGCACCTGGACGTCCCGGCGCGGGTCGAGCCCGAACTTGGCCGGAATTCGACGCGCCGCCACATCCACCGTGAGCCGGCCCGCCTCCTCCGTGTCGTCCTCGACGAAGAGGAAGAAGTCCTTCATGCCGTCGGTCACCGGGTGCTGCCCCGCGTTGATCCGGTGCGCGTTGGTCACCACCCCCGACTGCTGGGCCTGCCGGAACACGCGCGTGAGGCGCACGGCGGGGATGGGACCGCCATCGGCCAGAAGGTCCCTGAGCACCTCGCCCGCACCGACGCTGGGCAGCTGGTCGACGTCCCCGACGAAGAGGAGATGAGCACCGGGCGGGACCGCCTTCACCAGCTTGTTGGCCAGCAGCAGGTCCAGCATGGAGGCCTCGTCGACCACGACCAGGTCGGCCTCCAGCGGCCGGTCCTTGTCGTACGCCGCGTCGCCGCCGGGCTTCAGCTCCAGCAGGCGGTGGACGGTGGAGGCCTCGGCGCCGGTCAGCTCGGACAGGCGCTTGGCTGCGCGGCCGGTGGGCGCGGCGAGCACGACCCTGGCCTTCTTCGCCCGTGCCAGCTCCACGATCGAGCGGACGGTGAACGACTTGCCGCAGCCGGGGCCGCCGGTCAGGACGGCCACCTTCTTCGTCAACGCCAGCTTGACGGCGGCCTCCTGCTCGGGGGCGAGGTCGGCGCCGGTACGGGTCTTGAGCCAGCTGAGGGCCTTGTCCCAGGCCACGTCGTGGAAGCCGGGCATCCGGTCCTCGTCCGTGCGCAGGAGGCGCAACAGCTGGGCGGAGAGGGAGAGTTCGGCGCGGTGGAAGGGGACGAGGTAGATGGCGGTGATGCCCGGACCGCCGTCCGGCCCGGGCACCTTTTCCCGTACGACACCGGGGTCCTCGCCGTCCTCGGGCGGCTGGGCCAGTTCGGCGAGGCACTCGATGACCAGCCCGGTGTCGACCTGCAGCAGCTTCACCGCGTCCGCGATCAGCCGCTCCTCCGGGAGGTAGCAGTTGCCCTGGTCGGTGGCCTGGGAGAGCGCGTACTGCAGGCCCGCCTTCACGCGCTCCGGGCTGTCGTGCGGAATGCCGACGGACTGGGCGATCTTGTCGGCGGTGAGAAAGCCGATGCCCCAGACGTCGGCCGCGAGGCGGTACGGCTGGTTCTTGACGACCGAGATCGAGGCGTCGCCGTACTTCTTGTAGATGCGTACGGCGATGGACGTGGACACCTCCACCGTCTGGAGGAAGAGCATGACCTCCTTGATCGCCTTCTGCTCCTCCCAGGCGTCGGCGATCTTCTTCGTGCGCTTCGGGCCGAGGCCGGGGACCTCGATCAGCCGCTTCGGCTCCTCCTCGATGATCTGGAGGGTGTCCAGGCCGAAGTGCTGGGTGATGCGGTCGGCGAAGACCGGCCCGATGCCCTTGACCAGGCCCGAGCCGAGGTAACGCCGGATGCCCTGGACGGTGGCCGGGAGGACGGTCGTGTAGTTCTCGACGGTGAACTGCTTGCCGTACTGGGGGTGCGAGCCCCAACGGCCCTCCAGCCGCAGGGACTCCCCCACCTGGGCGCCGAGCAGCGCGCCGACGACGGTGAGGAGGTCGCCTGCGCCCCGGCCGGTGTCTACGCGGGCGACGGTGTAGCCGTTCTCCTCGTTGGCGTACGTGATGCGCTCGAGGACGCCCTCGATCACCGCCTGATTGGACATGATCCGACGGTACCGGTGAGGACTGACAGTCAGCGGTGCGGAGCGTTTTTCAGGGCTTCGAGGAAGGCGGTGAAGGTGGGGGCGGGGAAGGTGAGGG
>Ga0075367_10000993_pt1 | contig 11620 bp, 10 predicted proteins | sample EndMethybrTD3032_FD_71399 | JGI IMG/M metagenome (GOLD analysis project Ga0075367, IMG submission 71399) | Populus endosphere microbial communities from Tennessee, USA - Endosphere MetaG P. TD hybrid TD303-2 | ecosystem: Host-associated > Plants > Roots > Endosphere | place: USA: Tennessee... | reverse complement strand
GGTGGCGATCTCGGTCGGGCTGCCCTGGTGCAGCGTGAGGCGCACCTTGGGGTAGGCCTTGCGGAACTCGGCCACCACGTGCGGCAGCACGTAGCGCGCCTGGGTGTGCGTGGTGGCGATGACGATCTGGCCCTGCTCGCGGTTGCTGAACTGCTCGCCGAGCCGCTTGATGTTGGCTGTATCGACCAGCATGCGTTCGACGATCTCCACCATCTCCTTGCCCGGATCGGTCAGTCCGAGCAGGCGTTTGCCGCGCCGCACGAACAGCTCGACGCCGAGCTCGTCCTCGAGATCGCGGATATGCTTGCTGACACCGGACTGCGAGGTGAACAGCGCGTTGGCCACCTCGGTCAGATTGAAATTGCGCCGCACGGTTTCGCGGATGATGCGCAGCTGCTGGAAGTTCATGTGAGCACCTCGAGGCGGACTCCGCACTCCTGCCGCTCGATGTGAGACGGCCGGTCGGTATCCCGCGCCGGCAGAGCAGCCGACATGGAGCACCCTTTCCCAATGGGAACGACACCATATCGGAAAAAACTTCTAACGACGCCAGTCAGACAACATAAGAATGGTATTTCTCACCTGTATTCGCCTTCACACGAAAATTCCTTCCTCGGTTTCGACGACGGCAAACCGCCGCTCCGCCGCCCCTCGAAGCAGTAAAATGCGTTCGCCGGCATGCTTGGCTCATGCCGCCCGGGCGAGCCCCTGCGGCAACGCCGTGTACCCGGCACGGCTCGCCTGTCACACCGCTGCAATCCGAATCCGCTTGTTAGCGGGCATGCGCGATACCACCGCCTTCGACACACCCAATCCCCACCTGCACACGCACGTGCGAGCCCTGTTCATTTCCGATGTGCATCTGGGCACGCGCACGTCGCAGGCCGGCGCGCTGCTGGAGTTCATGAAGCACGTGGACGCCGACGTGATCTACCTGGTCGGCGACATCATCGACTTCTGGCGCGTGCGGCGCGGCCCCTACTGGCCGCAGGCTCACAACGATGTGCTGCAGAAACTGATGCGGCGGGTACGCAAGGGCACGCGCCTCGTGTTCGTCCCCGGCAACCACGACGAATGCATCCGCGACTACATCGGCCTGCAGTTCGGCGGCATCGAGATCCACCAGGATATCATCCACACGACGGCAGCCGGCCGCCGCTACGTGGTGATGCATGGCGACGAGTTCGACGTGGTCGTGCGTACCGCCAAGTGGCTGGCCTTCCTGGGAGATCGCGGCTACGAGCTGGCGCTGTGGTTGAACAATCCGCTCAACTGGGTGCGCCGCCACCTTGGGCTCGGCTATTGGTCGCTGTCGGCCTACCTCAAGTACCGCGTCAAGTCGGCGGTTGCCTTCATCGGCGCCTTCGAGGAGGCGGTGGCGACGGAAGCGCACCGGCGCAACGTCGACGGGGTGATCTGCGGACATATTCATCATGCTGCCGATCGCACCTTCAGCGGCGTGCATTATCTCAATTGCGGAGACTGGGTGGAAAGCTGCACCGCCCTCATCGAGACGCGGGCCGGCGAGCTGCGCGTCGTGCACTGGCGGCCCGAGGGCGGCATCGAGCCCCTGGTGGCGGAGTCGGCGGCAGCCTGACGGGGCCCCGCACCCCTCTGGCCGGGCTGGCTTTGGAGGGTGATTTGCGGCCCGGCCAATAGTCGAGGGTTACAACGCCAGCCCCGCGATGCTAGCCTTTTGCCGATTTCCTGCCCTATATCGGCGCGGATGTCCGTCGGGGAATGCCCCGGCGCGCCCACCAAGCATTCGCCTGCCATGGCCTCGAGAAAAGGGATGAACGATGCGTAGTCGCCTAGCCATCATTGCGTTCGCGGCTCTGGCCGCCGGATTTGCCCAGGGAGCGGCCGCCCAGTATCCCAACAAGCCGATCAACGTCATCGTCCCGTTCGCGGCGGGCGGCCCGACCGACGTGGTCGCACGCATCATTGGCGAGCACATGTCGCGCACGCTCGGCCAGCAGCTGGTGGTCGAGAACGTCGGCGGCGCCGGCGGCACCACCGGCATGACGCGCGCCGCCCAGGCAGCCCCCGACGGCTACACCATCGCGGTCGGCAACATGGGTACGCAGTCGGCGGCACCCTCGCTCTATCCCAATCTGAAGTACGATCCGGTGACCAGCTTCGCGCAGATCAGCGTGCTCAACTACACGCCCCAGGCGATCGTCGCCAAGCCACAGACCGAGGCGAAGGATCTCAAGTCCTTCATCGCCTACCTGCAGGCCAATCACCAAAAGCTGAGCTACGGCCATGCCGGCGTGGGATCCATCTCGCACGTGTCGGGCACGCTGTTCAACGCGCAGTTCGGCCTGAGCCCCGGCCTCGTCGCCTATCGCGGCACCGGCCCGGCTCTGAACGACCTGGTCGGCGGCCAGATCGACTACATCGTCGATCAGTCGTTGAACGTGATCCCGCAGATCAAGGGCGGCACCATCAAGGCCTATGCCATCGCCGCGCCGGAGCGCCTCGAGAGCCTGCCCGACGTGCCGACCACCAAGGAAGCCGGCATCGACTTCATCTTCAGCGCCTGGAACGCCATGGTCGCGCCCAAGGACACGCCGAAAGAGGTCATCGACAAGCTGCTCGACGCGGTCGGCAAGGCGCTGGACGATCCGACCGTCAAGGCCCGCTACGTCGAGCTCGGCAGCACTGCTCCGACGGGTGCCGAGCGCGGCCCGGCCGGCCTGCAGAAGCTGGTCGAGAGCGAGGTGGCCCGCATCACGCCGGTGCTCAAGGCTGCCGCGGCCAAGGCCGCCGAGGCCGAGAAGGCCGCCGGCGACAAGAAAAATTGATCGTCGCATGACTTTTCGCGCGTGGCGCGGAGCAGAGCGCCGCGGAGGCGACGTATGCGATTGACCGACGAGGAGCAGGCCATGCTGGCGGGCGCGCAAGGGCCCGCCCGCCAGTGGGCCATCCGCCATCAGATCGCGGTCGGCGAATTCTTCGACGCGCCCGATTTCGTGCCGGTCGGTCAGGCCCACATCATGGCCGACACGGAGAGTCTCGGCCCATCGGGCGTGGCCTGGCTCGAGCAGCTGGCGATGCTGCCCAAGCAGCAGCGGCGGGTCCGCATCCCCACCATCACCGATCCGCGCGGCCTCGATTTCGACAGCTACAAGCGCCTCAAGCAGACGCAAGCCATGGCCGACATCGAGGCGCGCGCCATTGCCGCTTTCGAGGCGCTCGGCGTGCTGATGACCAACACCTGCATCAACTACCAGACCATCCTGCCGCCGGTGCGGGGCGAGCACCTGGCGTTCGGCGACACCGGCGTCGTCATCTACTGCAACAGCGTGCAGGGCGCGCGCAGCAACTTCGAGGGCGGACCGTCGGCGCTGTCGGCCGGACTGACCGGCCGCACGCCGCGCTACGGCTATCACCTGGACGCGCATCGGGTTGGCAGCAAGCATTTCACGCTCGGCCATCAGCCGCACGGTCTTGCCGACTGGGGCGCGCTCGGCGGCATCGTCGGCAAGGCCACCAACAGCTACTGGGAGGTGCCGGTCATCACCGGCCTCGATGCCATCCCCAACTCCGACGAGATGAAGCACTTCGGCGCCGCGCTGGCGAGCTTCGGCTCGGTGGCGCTGTTCCACATTCCGGGCGTGACGCCGGAAGCGCGCACCATTGCCGAGGCCTTCGCCGGTCGCCCCGTGCCGCCGGCCACCCGCATCGAGCGCACCGATTTCGAGGCCTTCTATGCCGCCTACGCGGCGCCGGGCGACAAGGCCGACGTGGTGGTGTTCGCCGCGCCGCAGCTGTCCCTCGTCGAGATGAGCCAGCTCGCCGACCTGCTCGACGGCCGGCACGTGCACGAGGCGACCTCGCTGATCGTCACCACCTCGCCCGAGATCAAGTTCGCCGCCGACCGCATGGGCCTGACGCGGCGCATCGAGGATGCCGGCGGCATCGTCGCCGCGGGCGTGTGCTTCTACCAGAGCTACGCGCGCGAGATGGCGGAAGCCAACGGCTGGCAGCGTCTGCTCACCAACTCCGCCAAGCTGGTCAACATCATCGCCGGCTACGGCTACAAGCCCTCGCTCGCCAGCATGGAGCGCTGCATCGACAGCGCCGTTGCAGGGAGGATCGTGTAGTGTGATGGCCGCACAGGGGATACATGCGCCAGCGTTGTCATCCTCGGGCTTGTCCCGAGGATCCATCTCTCGGCAAGCGTCGGAGTGTGGCGATAGCTGGATGGTCGGGACAAGCCCGACCATGACAAACGAGAGTTTTCGGCGTTCCAGCGGCGCGTGCTGGCGAACCTCGGAATCGGGACATTAGATGCCGATCGTCCTCAAATGCCACAAGGGCATCGGCCCCGCGGTGGCCGGCACCGCGCTGGTGGCCGCCGACAACTTCTCCGCCCGCTACGATCTCGACCGGCTGAAGGGTGTCTTCTCGCGCCCCGCCCACAAGCTGGTCGGCAAGAGCTACGTTGGGGCGATCCTGGTGCTGCAGACGGCCAAGGGCGGCGTTGCCTCGGCCTGGATGCTGCGCGAGATGACCTCACGCAACATGGCCCCCAAAGCCATCATCTTCGACCGCACCAACACCATCCTGGCGCAGGGCGCCGCCTTCGCCGAGCTGACCATGGTCGACCGCTTCGAGCTGGGCGATCCCACCACCTTGATCCGCACCGGCGACGAGCTGGAGATCACCCCCGCCGAAGGCCGCGTCACCATCCTCAACCGCGACGCGTAGTTCGAGCGCGCTCGTCATTCCCGCCAAGCGCAAGCGCAGAGCGGGAATCCAGCGCAGGATCCGACGGGTAGCGTGGGGGATTGGATTCCCGCTCAGCGCGCTGGCGCGCTTGGCGGGAATGACGTGTGCGCCCCCTTCAGCGAACTCGGCGCGCGACTGCGCGCCCGGCGCGTCATGCCGGAGGCATGCCAACTAGAAGTGCCGCGCCGGCCATCCACATGCGCACGCGCAGTTTGTTCCTGACACCGCAACCGCGGATGTCAGCTCGAGAAAAGAGAGGGCGCGGGGCTCAGAGAACCACCGGACCTACAAGAAAAGACGCAGCTCCCTGAGCCTCGCCGTCGCGCTGGACACCTGCTGGTTGGTCAGTCCCCATAGGGCCAGGCCCGCGGAGTGAACCACGTCACCTGTTGCGCGACCCCCGGCTCGTGCTTGCGCTCGCAAGGTTGCCCTCGCGAGCGGGCACCCCTCGTTGAGCCGAGGTGCCAGCATGATCTCACGGCCCGGAGTGGCGGGGATTGGATATTTGCAACTGGTAAACGCCGGCACCACGTAGGGTGCAATAGGCGACAGCCGTATTGCACCGATCAACCGCTGCAACGGCGCAATGCGCTTTCGCTATTGCGTCCTACTTCCGCACCGCGCCGTCAGCCCCGCAAACCGGGAGCCTCGTGGCCGGTGCGCGCCACGTATTCCGTATAGCCGCCGCCATACTGGTGAATGCCGTCGGGCGTCAGCTCCAGCACCCGATTGGAGAGCGCGGCCAGGAAATGCCGGTCGTGCGAGACGAACAGCATGGTGCCCTCGTAGCTCGCCAGGGCGCGGATCAGCATCTCCTTGGTGGCCATGTCGAGGTGGTTGGTCGGCTCGTCCAGCACCAGGAAGTTCGGCGGGTCGTACAGCATCTTGGCCATCACCAGCCGGGCCTTCTCGCCGCCCGACAGCACCCGGCATCTCTTGTCGATCTCATCGCCGGAGAAGCCGAAGCAGCCGGCCAGCGTGCGCAGCGAGCCTTGCCCCGCCTGGGGGAAAGCATCCTCCAGCGACTGGAACACGGTGCGCTCGCCCTCCAGCAGATCCATGGCGTGCTGCGCGAAATAACCCATCTTGACGCTGCCGCCCACCGCCACCGTGCCATCGTCCGGCTGCGTGGAGCCCGCCACCAGCTTCAGCAGCGTGGACTTGCCGGCGCCGTTGACGCCCATCACGCACCAGCGCTCCTTGCGGCGCACCTGGAAGTCCAGGCGCTCGTAGATCCGCCGCGTGCCATAACCCTTGTGCACGTTCCTCAGGCTCACCACGTCCTCGCCGGAGCGAGGGGCCGGCTGGAACTCGAACGAGACCGTCTGGCGGCGCTTGGGCGGCGCCACGCGATCGATCTTCTCCAGCTTCTTGACGCGGCTCTGCACCTGGGCGGCGTGCGAGGCGCGCGCCTTGAAGCGCTCGATGAACTTGATCTCCTTGGCGAGCATCGCCTGCTGTCGCTCGAACTGGGCCTGCTGCTGCTTCTCGGCGAGCGCGCGCTGCTGCTCGTAGAACTCGTAGTTGCCCGAGTACGTCGTCAGCGCACCGCCATCGATCTCCACCAGCTTGTTGACGATGCGGTTCATGAACTCGCGGTCGTGCGAGGTCATCAGCAGCGCGCCCTCGTAATCTTTGAGGAACTGCTCGAGCCAGATCAGGCTCTCGAGATCGAGGTGGTTGCTCGGCTCGTCCAGCAGCATGGCGTCGGGGCGCATGAGCAGGATGCGGGCCAGCGCCACCCGCATCTTCCAGCCGCCCGACAACGCGCCGACGTCGCCGTCCATCATCTCCTGGCTGAAGCTCAGGCCGGCCAGCACTTCGCGCGCGCGACCCTCCAGCGCGTAGCCGTCCAGCTCCTCGAAACGCGCCTGCACCTCGCCGTAGCGCGCGACGATAGTCTCCATGTCGTCCGCCCGGTCCGGATCGCCCATGGCGGTCTCCAGCTCCTTCAGCTCGGCCGCCACCGTGCTCACCGGTCCGGCGCCGTCCATCACCTCCGACACGGCGCTGCGGCCGGACATCTCGCCGACGTCCTGGCTGAAGTAGCCGATGGTGGCACCGCGCTCGGCGACCACCTGGCCCTCGTCGGGCTCTTCCTGGCCGATGATCATCCGGAACAGCGTCGTCTTGCCGGCGCCGTTGGGCCCGACCAGGCCGACCTTCTCGCCTTTGTGCAGCACCGCGGATGCCTCGATGAAGAGGATCTGGTGGCCGTTCTGCTTGCTGATGCTGTCGAGCCTGATCATGCGTGCTTGCGTCCGCGCCCTAGGAGTTGCGCGCTCTTATGGCATGTGGGGCGGTCGTGGAAGTGCGCGCCGCGCCGCAGAGGCGTGCGTGCACCGCGCGCTCCCGGCGGGCGGCTCGCGCGATGTGCGGCCACCCTTGCCGGGCCTGCTTCGAATGGGGTTTGTCCCCGCTTCGGGCACGCAGCCGAAAATTGCAGCACGAGCATGACCGACGGAGGCCGCTTATGGCCTAGCCTTTTGCAGCGGCCTTGGGATTGTTGCGGGTGCGCTTGGCGACCTTGCCTTCACGCAGCAGGGCGTTCTTTGCCTTGCGCTGCTTGGCTTGAATCTGCTTGCGGCGTGAATCCGACATCTTGGGCATGAAACTTCCTCCACATTCTCGTAGGGCGAGCCCACGTCGGGGCGCCCTCAATGCTCCAGTGCTGCGTGATGCCGAGTTTGGCCGACATTCGCAAGGGGTTGCGAAGGCGCATCTCGGACATTTCGGCGGCTGATGCAAGTCGGATATCGCTCTGAAGCCGATTGCTGGTATCAAGGATGCGAGCGCCCCGCGAAGGGGCAGGGATCGATGGAGGCAGTCATGCTCAGCCCGCCGCGTTCGGACGCCAAGGCCATCAAGGTCTGCACGCTGGAGGGAAAGCAGGTCTACGGCGGCGAGCTGCTCGTCAAGCCGGTCGTGATGGGCGACGAGATGACGCTGCTCGAGATCCACTATGCGGCGGGAGTCGGCACGCCGTTGCATGCCCACGCCCATGAATCGATCGTCTACGTGGTCAGCGGCAAGCTCAAAGGCACCATGGAGGGCAAGGTATTCATCATGGGGCCGGGAGATGTGTGCCGGCACCCGAAGGGCGTTCTGCACGGTGTGGAAGCGCTCGAGGATTCTGTGATCATGGAATGCAAATCACCCGCGCCCGACATTTCAGCCTTCATGGCGTCGCGGTAGCGTTGCTGGCACCCGCGTCCTACCCGCGCCGCTGCACCAGCATCTGCGAGGTGATAGCAAAGACGATCTCGCCCTTCTGGTTGCGGCCCTGCACCTCGCTGACCAGCAGGCCGCGGTCGGGGCGCGACTTGAGGTCGACCTTGTCGGCCACCCGCGTGCGGTACTCGATCGTGTCGCCGACGAACACCGGCTTGAACCAGCGCAGATTGCGGAAGCCGGGCGATGGCCCATACGTCGCCAGAGGAACGCCGCGCGCACGCGCCGCCTCGTTAGCCGCCTGCCGCGTGGTGATGACGCCGCGGATGAAATACGCCGCGGTCTGCCAGCCGGACGCGCACAGCCCGCCGAACAGCGACGCCTTCGCCGCCTCCTCGTCGAGATGGAACGGCTGCGGATCGAATGAGCGCGCAAAGCCGATGATGTCGTCCCTGGTGAAGGTGTGGCCGCCGACGTCGGTGGTCTGGCCGACCTGGCGATCCTCGAAGTAGAGATCTGGATAAGCCTGCACCGTGACCGCCGTATCGTCCCACAGACTGACCAGCGGGTTCCGCGCGCTTTTCTCGGCCGAAGCTTTCACTGGCGCCGACGCCGGAGCGCGCAGGCGCGTCAGCTGGTTGGTCAGCCAGTTGGCCAGCACCTCGTCACGCGCATCGATCAGTTCGACCAGCACCTTGCTGATGCCGACGTCCGGACGCGAGCCAAGCACCCGCGCCTCCAGCGGCGTGAAGCGCGTGCGCACTTGCGCGCCTGGGCGCACCGGCTTCAGCCAGCGCACCTCGTCCACGCCGGGCGAGCCCAGCGACGCGGCGCGGCCGAGAAAGCCGTCGACCACCATGCGCATCATGATTGCACACGTGTGATAGCCCGACGCGCACAGGCCGCCGACGATCGAGTGCCTGGCGGCTTCCTCGTCGAGATGGATCGGCTGGGGATCGTAGGCGCGCGCGAAGGCGACGATCTCCTCCTTCGTCACCGTCTTGCCGCCCAGCATCAGCGGCTTGCCGACCTCGATGTCCTCGTGATGCAGGATGCGCCCGCGTGCCTGATCGTCGTCCACCCCGCGCCTCCGCGACTGCCCCAGCTCAGGCCGTCTTACAGGGTCGCCCGGGCTCTGTCAGCGCCACGCCGCTAGGACTTGCGCAGTATCGCGAAGAGGGCCTGCAGCAGCGTCTCCGGCGTGAAGGGCTTGGCCACGACAGGGTGGTCCTTGAACGCCGCCGGAATCGCATCGCCTTGATATCCGGTCAGGAACGCGAATGGCACGCCGAGATCGGCCAGGCGCTCGGCCAACGGCAGGCTGGTGTCAGCCCCGAGTCTGAGGTCCAGGAACGCCGCATCCAGCGCCGACGCGCCGATGGCCTTCAGCCCCTCGCTCAGGCTGCGGGCCGACACCACATGCTGCACGCCCAGGGCCTGCAACACGGCTTCGCCGTCCATGGCAATGAGGGGTTCGTCCTCGGCCAGCAGCACGCGCAGGCCGGTGGGCAGTTGTTGCACCGGGCTTTGCACCCTCGATCCTCTTATTCCCCAAGGCGCTTTCCAGTCGCGCGACAGTCACGCTTCCCTATCCTGCACCGGGCGTCATTTAACAATGATATCTCAATACGGCCGGTAAAGCCCAAGCCCGGCGTTTTTTGCCGATCTGGTGCCCGATCACTGAACACGCGGCTCGAAACCGCGGGGGTATCGGGCATCTTCAAGGTTAACGGTCGACGGTGACGTTCAATTGGTCGCAGGCGGGATCGGTCTTTTCGATGCGTGCGACCGTGTCGATCCTCCGGCGACAAGCGCCGACGACGGAGTGAACTTGGCGGCGAGGTTCGACCGGCGGCGACTCTAGTTCGCAAACCGGAAGTGCATGACGTCTCCGTCCTTGACGACGTACTCCTTGCCTTCCAGCCGCATCTTGCCGGCTTCCTTGGCGCCGACCTCGCCGTTCAGCGTCACGAAATCGTCGTAGGCGATCGTCTCGGCGCGGATGAAGCCCTTCTCGAAGTCGGTGTGGATCACGCCCGCCGCCTGCGGGGCCTTGGTGCCGCGCACCACGGTCCACGCCCGCGCCTCCTTGGGTCCGACCGTGAAATAGGTGATCAGACCGAGCAGTCGATAGCCCTCCCGGATCAGCCGGTTGAGGCCGGCTTCGGCGAGGCCCATCTCTTTCAGGAACTCGGCGCGCTCCTCGGGCGCCAGCCCCGCAAACTCCGCCTCGATCTTGGCCGAGATCACGACGCAGCCGGCACCTTCCGCCTTGGCCCGCTCCTCGACCTTCCTGGAGTAGGCATTGCCGCCGGCGGCCGAAGCCTCATCGACGTTGCACACGTACAGCACCGGCTTGGCGGTGAGCAGCTGCAGCGCCCGATAGCCCGGCTGCTCCTCGGTGCTGAGCTTGGCCAGCCGGGCCGGCTTGCCGTCCCGCACCAGTTCCAGCGCCTTGTCGATCAGCGCGATCTGCGCCTTGGCTTCCTTGTCGCCGCCCTTGGCCTTCTTCTCCAGCGGATCGCGGCGCCGCTCCAGGCTGTCGAGGTCGGCCAGCATCAGCTCCGTCTCGACCGTATCCGCATCGGAGACAGGATCGATGCGCCCTTCGACGTGGGTGATGTCGTCGTCCTCGAAGCAGCGCAGCACGTAGGCCACCGCGTCGACCTCGCGGATCACCGCCAGGAACTGGTTGCCGAGGCCCTCGCCCTTGGAGGCGCCGCGCACCAGGCCGGCGATGTCGACGAAGGTCAGCCGGGTCGGCAGGATCGCCGCCGACTTGCCGATCCTGGCCAACTTGTCCAGCCGCTCATCGGGCACACCGACGTCGCCGACGTTGGGCTCGATGGTGCAGAACGGATAGTTGGCAGCCTCGGCCGCCGCCGTCTGCGTCAGCGCGTTGAAGAGGGTGGACTTGCCGACGTTGGGCAGGCCCACGATGCCGCATTTGAAGCCCATGGGGAATTCAGCTCTCTTTTCGCCGGCCGGTCAGCCACCGCTTGAGGTTGTCGGCTAGCGCGCCGGCCCGCTTCGACTGACGCTCGCCGGCCGGGTGGCCGGCCGAGGAAAGTGCCGGCTCTTTCTTGGCTGCGACCGGGCGCGGCGAGGCCTGCGTCAGCGGCTCGTCGTTCGACCGCTGGCTGCGCGACACGTCGGTCAGGAAGCGCGCCGCATCACCCGCCGCCAGCTTGCCGGACGCTTCGGCGACCGCGTCGAGCAGCGGCTCCAGCCAGGCCGTGTCGGCCTTGGCGAAGTCGTGCAGCACGTAGCCGTGCACCAGCTCCTTGGCGCCCGGATGGCCGATGCCGATGCGCACGCGCGCGTACTCGTTGCCGATATGCGCGCTGATCGAGCGCAGGCCGTTGTGGCCGGCATTGCCGCCACCGGTCTTCACCTTGATCTTGGCGGGCGCGAGATCGAGCTCGTCGTGGAAGACGATGACGTCCTCCGGCGCGATCTTGAGATAGCGCATGGCCTCGCCGACGCTGCGCCCGCTGTCGTTCATGTAGGTCTGCGGCTTCAGCAGCGCCACCTTGCGGCCGGCGATCACGCCGTCGCAGCTGAGCCCGTGGAAACGCTTCTTCCAGGGTCCGAGCCCATGATGCTGGGCGATGCGCTCCACCGCCAGGAAGCCGACGTTGTGGCGATGGCGCGCGTAGTCCGCACCCGGATTGCCGAGGCCTACGAAGAGCTTCATCGTATCACCCGCGGG
>Ga0075367_10000992_pt1 | contig 11629 bp, 11 predicted proteins | sample EndMethybrTD3032_FD_71399 | JGI IMG/M metagenome (GOLD analysis project Ga0075367, IMG submission 71399) | Populus endosphere microbial communities from Tennessee, USA - Endosphere MetaG P. TD hybrid TD303-2 | ecosystem: Host-associated > Plants > Roots > Endosphere | place: USA: Tennessee... | reverse complement strand
AAGCCTTTGCCCGCCTCGCCGGCTCGAGCAGCTTCAACACCCGCGTTGAGGGCCAGCAGGTTCGTCTGGAAGGCGATCTCGTCGATGACGTTGATGATCTGGCTGATTTCGCGCGATGCCTGCTCGATGCGACCCATGGCGTCGACGGCGTTACGGACAACCACACCCGACTTGCCGGCATCGTCCTTGGCCTCGGAGACCATGACGCTTGCTTCCTGGGCACGCTCGGTCGAGTTGTTGACCACCGCCGTGATCTCGTCGAGGGCTGCTGACGTTTCTTCGAGGGCAGCTGCCTGTTGCTCGGTACGCTTGGAAAGGTCGTCGCTTGCGGCGCGCAGCTCGTTGGTGTTCCCGTGGAAGCCTTCTGCTGTCTCGCGCACTTCGCACATGGTCGTCTGCAGCGTCGCGAAGGTGCTGTTGACGTTCTGCTGCAGTTCGGCGAAGGCGCCTTGGAAGCTGCCGCGCATCGTCTGCGTCAGGTCGCCTTCCGCCAGGCTTGCAATCACGCGGCGCGTTTCGCCGACGCCCGCATCGACGCTGGAGAGCAGGTTGTTGATGTTGCTGGCGAATTGATTGAGGTTTTCGTCGCCATAGTCCTTTTCGATACGGCGGCTGAAATTGCCCGCAGCCGCAGACGCAACGACGATGGACATACTGGACTGCAGATCGTCGCTCTTGGCACGCATCGCGGCTTCCTGCGCATTCATGCGGCGAACAGCGAGACCGTTCTCCTTGAAGACGGCAACGGCGGCAGCCATCTCGCCGATCTCATCCTGGCGGCCAGCGAACGGCACTTCCGCATCAAAGTTGCCATCGGCGACTTGCTTGATCGCGTCGGTGACTTTCTTGATCGGGCGGCTGAGCTGAATGGTGCCGATGTAGAAGCCCATGCTGACACCGGCCATGATGCCGACACCAGTGATCGCAATCACGAGCCACAAAATAGAGGTACGTGAGCTTTCGACCTGCGCGTTGACGGCATCCAGCGTCGCCTTGTCCGTGGCGACGATCGCATCGATCTCCGCCTGGAAAGCCTTGCGATTGGCGCGGTTGGCATCGTTGTTACCCTGCTCGTTCGCGGCCTGGGGGCTGACTTCCGTACCGAGGCGCGCAGTTTCGGCACGGAATGTCCGGAATTCCTTTGCGCGCTCGGTCATTTTCACGAAGGTATCCTTCTGGCTTTCCGGAACCAGCGGAGCCCAGGAAGCAATGACCTTGTCGATCTGGTCGAGATCGGCCAGCAGTCCCTTGGCGAAGTTTGCGGCCTCCTTTGTCGACTGCGCGTTATAGATTCCGCGCGCCTCCATCACCGTTGCCGTTACGAAACGGTTAAGGCGCTCGCCGGCGTAGGCGCGATCGGAGGCATCTCCGTATGCCGACAGGTTCTCATCGTATTGATAGACGGCCCACAGTGCCGTCGCCCCGATCAGCAGTGCAACGCCGCACATGGCGGAAACAAGCAGATTGATCTTACCGCGAATTTTCAAAGGAAGCCCCCCAAGACTAATCACAAGCCGGGAAAGCATTCCGGCCGATAGCTAAATTTGGCCGAAATAAATTAATGTTAGCTTTCGGATGCTTCGCTGCGGCACTATAAAAAATTACCTGTAGTTAGTCGTCGCCGTTTCATTTTTTTTCGCGTGAGCCGTTGGGTCGTCGGCAAAATGCGCGCACCAGTTGCGATTTGAGAAAAATATTACGCAAGCGCATCGCTTGTCGTCTGCCACAAACGTTAATGCGCCTCGCTAAATCTTGTATCGCAGTACCGGAAATCGGGAAATTCCAGGCGATAATTGACTTTCGCGGCCTTCATCCGTATAAGCCGCCGCACGTCCGGTCATATCAGGCTCTCGTTAGCCTCGCCCGTTCGAAAAACAACGCTCCTTGCACTATGCAAATTCAAGAAGGGCCGCACTCCGCGGTGTTTAAATAAATGAAGCGTACCTACCAACCATCCAAGCTTGTTCGCAAGCGCCGCCACGGTTTCCGTGCACGTATGGCCACCAAGGGCGGCCGTAAAGTTATCGTTGCTCGCCGCGCACGCGGTCGCAAGCGTCTTTCGGCCTAAGGCCGGAATTGCCCGATAAGAGATGGCGGGCGAATTGACGACCAATAACAAGAAAATGACTGCCGGGCGGCTGAAAAGCCGCCCGCAGTTTCTTGCTGTTCGCCAAGGCGAAAAACGCAAGGGCGGGTTCTTCCTGCTTGAGGTGCTCGACCGGAAGGACCCAGAGACCGAAGCCCGTGTCGGCTTCACCGTCACAAAAAAACACGGCAACGCGGTCGAAAGGAACCGCATGAGGCGACGCCTGAAAGAGGCGGTGCGACTTCATGCAGGGTTTGCAATGCAGCCCGGACACGACTATGTGGTTGTCGCGCGAAGGGACGTGCTCAAAGCATCCTTCAAAGAATTAGCCGCAGAGCTTAAGGCTCGCGTCGAGACCAAGCAGAAACACAAGCGGTCCGGAGACGGCCGCCCCAGGAACGTATGATGCAAAACAACCGCAACTACTTCATTGCGATCGCTCTCTCCGTGCTGATCGTTCTCGGGTGGCAATTCCTCTATATGAATCCGCGCATCGAAGCGCAGCGCAAGGCCGAGCTGGCACAGAAGGCACAGCACACCGAGCAGACGCAGGCTACCGGCGGAGCGACGACGGCACAGCCGAACGGCGCGGCTCCTACCGGCCAGGTTCCTGCGACGGCATCGATTGCAGATGCTCTTGCGAAGAACCCGCGCGTTACGATTGATACGCAGGCACTTTCCGGCTCGATCAACCTTGTCGGTGGCCGTCTGGACGACCTCCGGCTCAAGCGCTACCACGAAACAGTCGACGATAGCAGCCCGATCATCACCCTGCTTAGCCCCTCCGAAACGAAGGACGGGTACTTTGCTGAACTCGGCTATATCGGCGGCGACGCGACCGGCAGCGTGCCGGGCCCCTCGACTTTGTGGACGGCGCCAGCTGATGCGAAGCTGACCGAAAAGACCCCGATCACGCTGACCTATACCAATGACAAGGGCGTCACTTTCGCGCGCACCATTTCCGTCGACGAAAACTACATGTTCACCGTCACGGACAAGATCACCAATTCCGGTCAGGCTCCAGTCGCGCTTTCGTCCTACGGCCGCATCACACGCTACAACAAGCCGGCTGTCGCCTCGACTTATGTCCTGCATGAAGGCTTCATCGGCGTTGTTGGCGACAACGGGCTTGTAGAAAGCAAATATACCGCCGTGGAGAAGGAAGCCGTCAATCTGGCGAACGCAACTGGCGGCTGGCTCGGCATCACCGATAAATACTGGGCAGCGACGCTCATACCCCCTCAGCAAACTGCCTTCGACGCCCGCTTCAGCCACTTCACGGACGGACAGCCGCGCTTCCAGGCCGACTACAAGCAGAATGCCGTCACCGTCGCGCCCGGTCAGTCGACTGAGATCAAGAACCTGATCTTCGCCGGCGCCAAGGTCGTTCCAGTCATCGACAGCTACAAGGACACCTATCAGATACCGCGCTTCGACCGCCTGATCGACTGGGGCTGGTTCTATTTCCTGACAAAGCCGATGTTCAGGCTGATGGACTTCTTCTTCCACTACTTCGGCAACTTCGGCGTCGCGATCCTCCTGACCACCATCATTGTCAAGGCGCTGTTCTTCCCGCTCGCGAGCAAACAGTACGCTTCGATGGCGAACATGAAGCGCGTGCAGCCGAAGATGGAAGAATTGAAGGCGAAGTTCGGCGACGATCGCATGGGCCTGCAGCAGGCGACCATGCAACTCTACAAGGAAGAGAAGATCAATCCGATCGCCGGTTGCTGGCCGATCGCGTTGCAGATCCCGATCTTCTTCTCGCTCTACAAGGTGATCTACATCACAATCGAGATGCGCCACGCGCCGTTCTTTGGCTGGATACAGGATCTTTCGGCGCCCGATCCGACCTCGTTCATCAACCTCTTCGGCCTGCTGCCGTTTGCGGCTCCGACCTTCCTGCATCTCGGCGTCTGGCCGCTGATCATGGGCGTCACGATGTTCCTGCAGATGCGCATGAACCCGACGCCACCGGATCCGACGCAGGCAATGATCTTCAACTGGATGCCGCTGGTCTTCACCTTCATGCTGGCGAGCTTCCCGGCCGGTCTCGTTATCTACTGGGCCTGGAACAATACGCTTTCCGTCATCCAGCAATCGGTGATTATGAAGCGCCATGGCGTGAAGATCGAGCTCTTCGACAATGTGAAGGGGCTCTTCAGACGAAAGCCGGCCCCAACGGAGAAATGACAAAAGCCCTGCTTCGGCGGGGCTTTTCATTTCTGCCGGCCTTGCCGCCGCATCGGGGCAGTTGTCGGACTGGCGGTTGACAAAATCGCCCGAAACCTGAATGCCATAGACATAGTGGATTTCGACTGGAAGAGCCTGAATGACCGACAACAAGAACGACAAGCCGCTCTTCGGGCGCCCCTGGACCTTTATTCGCGGTGTGCCGTCCCTGAACTTCCTGCCGCCAGAAGGACCGCTGGAAGTGGCCTTTGCCGGCCGCTCGAACGTCGGCAAGTCTTCGTTGATCAACGCCCTCGTCGGTCACAAGGGGCTGGCGCGCACCTCCAATACGCCGGGGCGCACGCAGGAGCTAAACTACTTCGTGCCTGAAGGCTATTCCGGTGAAGGCGGTGACCTGCCGCCGATGGCGCTCGTCGATATGCCGGGCTACGGCTACGCGCAGGCGCCGAAAGATCAGGTCGATGCATGGACGAAGCTCGTCTTCGATTACCTGCGCGGGCGCGCCACGCTGAAACGCGTCTACGTGCTGATCGACAGCCGCCACGGCGTGAAGAAGAACGACGACGAGGTTCTGGATCTGCTCGACAAGGCAGCGGTCTCCTACCAAATCGTTCTGACCAAGACCGACAAGATCAAGCCGCCGGCGGTCAACAAGCTGCTCGCGGAGACAACGGAAAAGATCAAGAAGCGGCCGGCCGCTTATCCCGGAATCATTGCCACGTCATCGGAAAAGAGTGAGGGCCTCGATGACTTACGCGAGGCAATCGCACAAACAGTCGGCATCGCAAACTGGAAATAAAAGAGGCGCCCGTATGAAATGGGGCGCCTCCAGAAACTGCCTGAACTTGCTTACATCTTCGGCAGTAGAACCTTATCAACGACATGAATGACACCGTTGGATTGCTTCACGTCGGCAATAGTCACGTGGGCGACGTCGCCGTTTTCATCGGTGAGCGTGATCTTGCCCATGCTTTCCTTGGCCTTCAGCACGCAGCCGCCGACCGTCTTGATGTCATGTTCGCCGCCGTCGGCCTTGATCATCTTGGCAACCGTCTTGGCCAGCGCATCAGCGGCGACGACGTGGCAGGTCAGAACCTTCGTCAGCTGGGCTTTGTTCTCCGGCTTCAGCAGTGTATCGACCGTGCCGGTGGGTAATTCGGCGAAGGCCTCATTGGTCGGGGCGAAGACTGTGAAAGGTCCCTTGCCTTCCAGCGTCGATACGAGACCGGCAGCCTTCACGGCAGCAACCAGCGTCGTGTGATCCTTGGAGTTCATCGCATTCTGCACGATATCCTTGGTCGGATACATGGCAGCTCCGCCAACCATCGGGTTCTTGGCCTGCGCAGTGAAAGCAAACGCGGAAACGGCAGCAGCAAGCGCACTCAAGCGCAGTGCGGACTTCATCATGGTGGTTCTCCTCTAGCGTCCGTGCGCACGACCGGCCGAATGCCGGCATTCGCTTGCGGACATGAGGATCTACGGGGGGCCAGCGTGGAGAGTTTCAGCGAGAGCGCAAGCTTGCTGAAAAACGTCAACGGCGGTGCGTCGTGCCGCTTGCTACGATCGGCCCGGTGACCCGCCCGGTCGGAGAACCGCCGAAGGGTTCGAGGCTGACGGCAAGAGCCGCGCCCTCGTCTATGCTGCCGCGCATATCGACAGGTATGACCAATTCGCCTGCCTGACCCGGAGGGAACACGCCAAGCGATTTTGGCGCACCGCTCGCCGGAACAAACCAGAGCTCCAGTGACTTTTCTTCAGGTTTGCCGATGGCGATGGGTACGATCCTCAGTCTTCCGCTCTGCCGCTCATAGGAGGCAAGTAGATTGACCTGGCTGTTGGGGGCGGCCAGTTCGGCCACGAGCGGTGCGGCGGTCTGAGGCGGAGTGACGGCAACGGTGGCGATCGTCAGTGCGCCGGCTGTCATCAGCAGCGAGACGAGCGCAAGACAGCGCCAGAAGACGATGGAAGCCCACAGACCACGTGTCGGCGTCGCGGCTGCTTCCGGCGTACCGAAAAGCCGAGCCTCGATCTGCTTGAACGTTTCTTGACCGGGGCTGATGACATCATAATCGTCGTTGAAAGCGGAGAGATTGGTCTCCCAGCGGCTGACGATGGCTGCGAAATGTCTGTCGCGGCGCATCCGCTCCTCTACAACCCGCCGATCCTTGAAGGAAAGAACACCAAGCACATACTCACCGGCGAGTACCTCGTCGCGCGAGCGGCCTCCCTTGCTCTGATCCGGCGATGTCATCGTTCCATGCACTCTCTCAGTTTCAAGAGGCTGCGCCGCAGCCATGTGCGCATTGTGTTCAAAGGGACGCCAAACTGATCGGCCAGTTCCTGATAGCTCTGCCCTTCGACGTAAGCTTTCTTCACCGCCGTTGCACGATCAGCTTCCAACTCTTCCATGCAGGTGTCAATGCGCCTTCCTTCATCCTTGATCACAGTCTGTATCTCCGGGGAAGGATCGTCATCCGCGAGGTCGTATGCGGTGTCCAGTTCGTCGGCGATCGGCTTGCGCGCGCGCATGATATCGATCGCCTGGTTACGCGCAATTGCGTTGAGCCAGGACGAAGGGGCACCTGCCCCGACGGCAAAGGCGCCGGCGCGCTGCCAGATCTTGACGTAGACCTCCTGAAGCGCTTCCTCGGCGTCCGTTCTGTCCTTCAAGATACGCAGGCAAATGGAAAAGAGTTTCGGGCCGGTCTCGCGATAAAGCATCGCAAAGGCCTTGCGATCGCCGATCGCAACCTGGCTGATCAGATGCGCGATTTCATCGCTTGTCATTTCATGCCTCTTGGCGACAGCTACCCTCACTTGTCAGCAGATACGGTAAACTAATGGTCTCTGGATTATTCCATCTGTCAAAAACTTGCGATAAAAGGCCGCGATCAATTCCGCGGGGTATCCCATGAACCAGTCTGAAAGCGAAACCCAGGCACGCCTGCTTGCGCAGGCCCTGCCCTTCATGCAGCGCTACGAAAACAAGACGATCGTCGTGAAGTACGGCGGCCATGCCATGGGCAATCCCGAGCTCGGCAAGGCATTTGCGAGCGATATTGCGCTATTGAAGCAGTCCGGCGTCAACCCGATCGTTGTCCACGGCGGCGGCCCGCAGATCGGCGCGATGCTGACAAAGATGGGCATCGAATCGAAATTCGAGGGCGGCCTGCGCGTTACCGACGCCAAGACGGTCGAGATCGTCGAAATGGTTCTCGCCGGCTCCATCAACAAGGAGATCGTCGCGCTCATCAACCAGACGGGCGAATGGGCGATCGGCCTCTGCGGCAAGGACGGCAACATGGTCTTTGCCGAAAAAGCGCAGAAGAAGGTCAAGGATCCGGATTCGAACATCGAGCGCGTCCTCGATCTCGGCTTCGTCGGCGAGGTTGTCGAAGTCGACCGCACGCTGCTTGACCTGCTCGCCCGCTCCGAGATGATCCCGGTCATCGCTCCGGTCGCGCCCGGCCGCGACGGCGCAACCTACAACATCAACGCTGACACCTTTGCCGGCGCGATCGCTGGTGCGCTGAACGCCACCCGCCTGCTCTTCCTGACGGATGTTCCCGGCGTTCTCGACAAGCAGGGCAACCTGATCAAGGAGCTTTCCGTTGCGCAGGCGCACGCTCTGATCGCCGACGGCACGATCTCCGGCGGCATGATCCCGAAGGTCGAAACCTGCATCGATGCGATCGAGGCAGGCGTCCAGGGCGTTGTCATCCTGAACGGCAAGACCGCCCATTCCGTGCTGCTCGAGATCTTCACCGAGCATGGCGCGGGAACGCTGATCGTTCCCTGAGCCCTTGCTATTTACGCAATTCCGGACGGAAAAACGCTTTTCACACTTTTCCAGGAATTGCTTTAGCCCGCGGCGGCATAGATCGCCGCGGCTGCCTCTTTCAGCTTTTCCATCATTATCCGATAGGGTCCCGGCCCGTAGCTGACGCGGCTGACGCCGAGTCTTGCGAGCGCCCTCACGTCCGGGGCACCCGGTCTCATCATGATGTTAACCGGCAAGTTTGACGTGGCGCAGATTTTCTCGATCAGGCCCTCTTCAATCAGCCAAGGCACAAAGAAGCCATTTGCACCAGCTGCGGCGTAAGCCTTGCCGCGCTCGATCGCTTCGTCGACCAGATCTGCATGTTTGGAGAGATCACCTTCGCGCAAGAACAGATCGGTGCGCGCATTGATGAAAAAAGGGATCCCTCTCGCATCCGCCATCTCGCGAATGGCCCGGATCCTGGTCGCCTGTTTCTCGACTGGGTGCAACCCTTCGCCGCCGACGACCTGATCCTCGAAGTTGATGCCGATGGCGCCCACTTCGATCAGCTTGGCGACATTGGCGGCTGCGCCGGCAGGCTCGGTCGAGTACGCCCCTTCGAAATCGACGGAGAGCGGCAGGTCGTTAACTGCCGTAATCTGGCGGGTCGTGGCGATTAACGCGTCCGGCGGAATCTTCTCACCATCGCCATAACCCTGTGCTGCGGCGACCGACCAGCTTCCCGTTGCAAGAGCCTTGGCGCCGGCCTCGGTCACGGCCTTCGCCGTTCCGGCGTCCCATATGTTGTAAAGGACGACAGGATTGCCCTTTTGATGCAGCGCGCCGAATGCCTTTGCCTTCTCAGCCTGATTCATTGGATCTCCTCCAAAAACAATCCCTTGGTTTTCATCTCATCTTCGTGTCGCAAAAGCCATTGCTTGCGCCAGAGCCCGCCGCCATAGCCGGTCAGTGATCCCTCGGAGCCGATCAGCCGGTGGCATGGGATGACAATCGCCATCTGGTTCGCCCCATTCGCGCGGCCGACGGCACGCACCAACTGCGGGTTTTCCATGTCACGCGCAATGTCGCCGTAGGCGCGTGTCTCACCAGCGGGTATCTCCATCAGCTTCGACCAGACCTGGCGCTCGAAAGCCGTGCCGAAGCCCAGCGCGAGCGGCGTCTGGAAGGATGCTGACCTGCCATCGAAATAGGCTTTCAGTTCTGCACCGATCTTAGCAATCGCCGGCGTGCGGCCGGCTGCGACCGTCGAGTGCGTCTCCCGCTGTAGCTTCTCTAGCTCAGCAGGCAGTGCCTTGCGGTCGTGAAATTCGAGGAGATGCAGATGTGTCTGGTCGGCCACCGCGACCATGGGGCCGAGCGGCGTTTCGAACCAGTCGGCAAACAGGAGATCGCGGTTCTGCGACATCGCAGGGGCTTTGCCAATCAACCGCTGAAATGCGGCGCGAAAGCCGCTACCCGACTCATACCCTGCCTCGATCTGAGCATCGATAACGCGGGCGCCGTTCGCCAGTTGCTTTGCCGCCTTGCCAAGACGGCGATAGCGGGCGATATCGAGAAACGTCATGCCGAGAGATCGCTTGAAAGCCCGACGCACGGTCGAGGGGTCGTATCCGCGCGCGATCAGATCGTCCTCCGTCCATCGCGCTGCCGGATCACGGTCGAGCGCAGCGAGCAGCTGGTCAACGATCGGCTCCCTGCCCACCTCTTCCAGTGGCCGGCACCGCTGGCACGGCCGAAATCCGGATTGCATGCAAGCGGCGATCGAATTGTAGAAGAGCGTGTTTTCGCGCTTCGGCTTGCGAGCGGGGCAAGTCAGCCGGCAGAAAATGCCTGTTGTCTTGACGCAGACATAGGCGAGGCCTTCGTAAGCCGGGCTGCGGACTATCAGCGCATCGTACAGCGCGTCGTCATTGGGCAGATCAAAGAGCATGAGGCGTTCTAGCATCCCTTGCGTGCCGCGTCCGCCGCAAATCGGGCGTCTATTTTTTCTTGCCGATTTCCTTGCTCGGCCAGCCATGCCATAACGACCCCATGACCAAGATACATCGCACGCCGACCAAGGCGGACTTCTCGCATGTGACCGAGTGGGTTTTCGACCTCGACAACACGCTCTACCCGCATCATGTCAACCTGTTTGCGCAGATCGACAAGAACATGACGGCCTACGTCGCGACCCTGCTGCAGATGGAGCGGGATGAAGCACGCAAGCTGCAGAAACAATACTATCTCGATCACGGAACGACCCTGCAGGGTCTGATGATCCACCATGGCGTCGATCCGAACGACTTTCTCGAGAAGGCGCATGCGATCGACTATTCGAGCCTGACGGCGCAGCCCGAACTGGGTGCGGCCATCAAGGCCCTGCCGGGTCGCAAGTTCATCTTCACCAATGGCAGCGTCAAGCATGCCGAGATGGCGGCCGGCGCGCTCGGTATCCTCGAGCATTTCGACGATATCTTCGACATCGTGGCAGCGGACTTCGTGCCGAAGCCAGCGCAGATAACCTACGACAAATTCGCGGCACTGAAGCGGATCGAAACCGTCAAGGCGGCGATGTTCGAGGACCTGCCCCGCAATCTCAAGGTTCCAAAGACGCTTGGCATGCAGACCGTCCTGCTGGTGCCGAACAACCTCGAGGAGACGGTTGTCGAATGGTGGGAAAAGACCAGCGGCGAGGACGATCACATCGACTTCGTGACCGACGATCTCACTGATTTTCTTGCGAAGATTGCCGGCTAGATTACGAAAGTTTCATCCAGCTTACCGATCTTTAATTGGGCAATCTGCGACACCGGCCCTAGCTTTTCATTTGTGATCCAGTGCGATTGCACATTGAAAAGGAGCTGAAATGTCTCGGAAAAAGCTGATACTGGCCGCACTCTCCTCCGTCATGATCGTCGGTGCCGCAGCCGGCACCAGTTTTGCTGCGTCTCACGACAAAAGGCATCATCCGCCGCGTCCACAACACGCGATGGGCACGATGATGGGACCGCGCATGGGCGCGATCCGCGAAATTATCTTCGTTCGCATGCTGAAGCAGTTCGACACGAACAAGGACGGCCAGGTTTCTAAGCAGGAAGCCAAGGACGGGATGGAGGCAATCTTCGTCGCGATCGATACGGACAAGGACGGCTCGCTGACGCCGGGCGAAATCCGCAAATACCGCGAAGCCCAAATGGCCAAGATGAAGGCCCCGGCCGACGATGCAACCGATGACGACGCGACGCCCGCGGCACCGCCGCCGGATGCCGACAACGCCCAGCCGACACCACCGCAACCCGGCCCCGACGGCCGACCGGATCGCCGTGGCATGCATGGCGGCATGATGCGAGGCATGATGATGATGCAGCGCTTCGACACTGACGAAAACGGCCAGATTTCCAAGCAGGAAGCCGAAGCCGCCTTCGACAAGTTCTTCACTTGGATGGACCGCAACAAGGACGGCGTAATCTCGCTCGACGATATGCCCGATCGCCCGTTCCCGTAAGCAAACGCTTACCGAGACCGAAGCCCGCCGCCCTGGCGGGCTTTGCTATTCGTGGTGTTCGTAGAAATCCTGGATGATCTTC
>Ga0075367_10000991_pt1 | contig 11631 bp, 7 predicted proteins | sample EndMethybrTD3032_FD_71399 | JGI IMG/M metagenome (GOLD analysis project Ga0075367, IMG submission 71399) | Populus endosphere microbial communities from Tennessee, USA - Endosphere MetaG P. TD hybrid TD303-2 | ecosystem: Host-associated > Plants > Roots > Endosphere | place: USA: Tennessee... | reverse complement strand
CTCCGCCCCGGCTCCTATCGCGTCGAGGCCGAGGCGCCCGGCTGCCGGCGCTCGGTGCGCGAGGGTGTGCAGCTGGCGACGGGGGAGCGGGTCCGCATCGACCTCGTCCTCGCCGTCGGCGCCTTCACCGACGCCACCACGGTGACCGCGGACGCGCCGATCCTGCAGACGGAGACGAGCAGCCTGGGCCAGGTGATCCCGAACCGCAGCGTCCTGCAGCTTCCGCTGAACGGGCGGAGCTTCCTGCCCCTGGTGGCGCTGGTGCCGGGAGTGGCCCTGCCCCCGGGCTCCGCGTTTCCGCGCCTCAACGGCGGCCGGCCGCGCGTCAACGAGTACCTCTTCGACGGCATCTCGGTCCTCCAGCCGGAGCCGGGCACCGTGCCGTATTTCCCGATCGTGGATGCGATCCAGGAATTCAAGGTCGTCACCAACGCGCCCCCCGCCGAGTTCGGCCGCTTCAACGGCGGCGTGATCAACCTCAGCACCAGGGCCGGCGGCAACGAGCTGCACGGCGCCGCATTCGAGTTCCTGCGCAACGAGGCCTTGAATGCGCGCAACCTCTTCGCGCCCGCCACCGCGGACAACCCGGACAAGCCCGACTTCCGCCGGAACCAGTTCGGCTTCGTCCTGGGCGGACCCATCGCCAAGGACCGCACGTTCTTCTTCGTGGACTACCAGGGGACGCGCCAGAGCCTCGCGCGCGTGCGCATCTCGACCGTGCCCACCGCTCTGCAGCGCCAGGGCATCTTCACGGAAGCGGTCGGCGGCCGGGTGGCCACGATCTACGATCCGGCCACCGGGCGGCCGGCGCCCAGCGGCGGCGGCACCACCCGCGATCCCTTTGCGGGCAACACGATCCCCGCCGCGCGGGTCGATCCCGTCGCGTCCTCTCTCCTCGGCCGCTATCCCCTCCCGAACCTGCCGGGGACCGCGAACAACTACCGGCGCGTGGCGAACGAAGACGACGACCAGGATCAGTTCGACATTCGCCTCGACCATCGGACGTCGCCGAGCCATCAGCTCTTCGCCCGCTTCAGCTACTTCCGTGACCTCACGGATCCGGTCACGCCGTTGCCGGACGGGAGCGGCAGCCTGACCACGGGCGTCATCGGCCGGACGGACACGCGCGCGCAGTCCGCCGTCCTCAGCTACGTCGCCGCGATGGGATCACGGCTCACGAACGACCTGCGCCTCGGCTACACCCGGCGCTCCGTCGGCCGCTCGGGCCTGCTCCTCGACGGCACGCCGTCGTCGGCCCTCGGCCTGCCCGGGATTCCGACCAACGCCGCCTACGAGAACGCGCTGCCGACCTTCACGATCGACGGCCTCCAGCAGCTCGGCTCGCCCGCCAACACGAACTCGGATTCGAAGACGGACGTCACGCAGCTCGTGGACACGGTCTCCTGGGCGCGCGGCCGTCATGCCTTCAAGGCGGGCCTCGACTTCCGCTACGAGCGGCTCGACATCGTGCAGCCGCCGTCGCCCACCGGACTCTTCCGCTTCACGACGCAGGGCAGCGATCTTCCTGGTACCACGGGCACGGGCTCGCCGTTCGCCAGCTTCCTGCTCGGACAGGTCCAGAACTTCGCGATCGACCTGCAGCACGGCGAGTTCCGCGAGCGCGCAGCGGTGCTGGAATCGTTCGTCCAGGACGACTGGCGGGTGACGTCGCGCCTGACCGTCAACGCCGGCCTGCGCTACACGCTGAACTTCCCGTCCACCGAGACGGACGACCAGAGCGCGATCTTCAATCCCGGCACCCGGAAGCTCGACTACGCGGGCCAGGACGGCAATTCGCGCTCCGCGCGCGAGCTCCACTGGGACAACTTCGGGCCACGCCTCGGGCTCGCCTATCAGCTCGGCCGGCGGACGGTCGTGCGCTCCGGCTACGCCCTCGTGTGGATCGAGCAGGCGGGCATCACCACGCCGTTCACCCAGCCGCAGTTCCCGTTCCTGCAGAACGTGACCCAGCGCTCGCTGGACAGCGTCCGGCCCGCGTTCATCCTGGCCCAGGGCCCTTCCGTCGCTCCAGTCACCCTCGACGCCAATGCCGGCCTCGGCCAGAGCGTGTACGGCGTGACCCGCGACCTCGGCTCCGGGTACGCGCAGCAGTGGAACCTCGCCCTGCAGCGCGAGCTGGGCGCGAACCTGGCCGTCGAGATCGCCTATTCGGGGAGCAAGGGCACGCACATCGGGGTGCCGGACACGAACATCAACCAGCTCACGGTGTCGCAGCTCGCTCTCGGCAACACGCTCCTCGAGCGGGTGCCGAACCCCTGCTTCGGCGTCGTGCCGCCGTCGTCTTCGATCGCGACCGCCACCGTGCCCCGGGCCCAGGCCCTGCGACCTTACCCCTGCTTCAACACGGTCAGCCTCTACCGCAACAACGTCGGGAACACGAGCTACAACGCGCTCGAGGCCAAGGTGGAGAAGCGGCTCTCGCACGGCCTCGCTTTCCTGGTGAGCTACACCTGGTCCAAGCTCATCGACACCGCGTCCTCCGTGTTCGATGCGAGCATCCTGGCCGGCCCCGTCGCGAACTTCCCCGTGGCGGACAGCTACAACCCCGCGCTCGAGCGCGACGTTTCGACCGGCCACATCCCGCACTGCCTGGTGGCGAGCTTCGTGTGGGACCTGCCCTGGGGCAAGGGCCGCCGCTTCGAGCCGAAGGGCGTGGCCGGCGTCCTCCTGGGCGGCTGGCAGCTCGCGGGTATCGGCACCCTCCAGTCCGGCGTCCCGGTGGCGGTCACGCAGCTCACGAACTTCAATGCCTTCGCCGGCTTCGGCACCCAGCGGCCGAACCGGCTCCATGATCCGGCGCTGCCCTCTTCGGAGCAGAGCACCGCGCGCTGGTTCGACACCGGCGCATTCCAGGTCGCGCCGCAGTTCACGCTGGGCAACAGCTCGCGCAACCCGGTGAGGGGCCCCGGCTATCGGAACCTCGATCTCGCGCTCATCAAGCGCACGCCCGTCGGCTCCGGCCGCACCACGCTGGAGCTGCGGGCCGAGGCCTTCAACCTCACGAACACGCCGCCGCTCGGTGCGCCCAGCGGCGTGCTCGGCGCGCCCGGCTTCGGATCCATCACGAGCGCGGGAGACCCGCGCGTCGTCCAGCTCGGCGTGAAGGTGATCTTCTAGAGGCGCGAGACCGGACTACAATCTCCCGGGGCCTGCGACGTCCACGAGGTTGGACATGATCTTCGAGCTGAAGCAGGCTCTGCGTTCGCTCGCGCGTGCGCCCGGTTTCGTGGCCGTGGTCGTCCTGATCCTCGGTCTCGGGATCGGGGCGAACACCGCGATCTTCTCCGTCGTGCGCTCCGTCCTCCTGCGGCCGCTGCCCTTCCGCGAGCCCGGCCGCCTCGTCCGGATCTTCGAGAGCTTCCGCGAGGGCGGCGACGAGGCGCAGCTCGCGCTCGCTCCGCTGACCTGGCAGCGCTGGCGCGCGTCGAACACGGTCTTCGAGGACATCGGAGCGGCCACGGGTACGAGCCTCACGCTCGGGGGCAGCGGGGAAGAGGCGCAATACGTGCCCGCGGCGCGGGTGTCCCACAACTTCTTTTCGGTCCTCGGAGTCCGCCCGATCCGTGGCCGCGACATCCTGCCCGAAGACGATCAGCCGGGGCGTCCGGGGGTCGTGCTCGTCGGCCACGGCCTCTGGCAGCGCCGCTTCGGGGGCGCGGACGTCGTGGGCCGGACCGTCCTCCTCGACGGGATTCCCCACACGATCGTCGGCATCATGCCCGAGAGCTTCCGCCATCCCTATCGCGCGGAGCTGTGGGTGCCGCTCGCCCTCCGCTTCGAGCCGGTGGCGACCACGGGCCGGTACCTCTACGCGCCCGCCCGGCTCAAACCCGGAGTCGGGGTCGAGGAGGCCCGGCGCGCGATGACCGAGCTGTGCGCCCGGATCGACCGCGAGTTCCCGGCCCCCAACAACGCGAAGGGCGCGTCGATCGTTCCCCTGCGCCAGTCGTTCGTGCGCGACCTCCAACCCAAGCTCCTCGCCGTCACCGCCGCGGCCGCGTTCGTGATGCTGATCGCCGGGGCCAACGTGGCGAGCCTGCTGCTCGTGCGTCTCGTGCAGCGGGAGAGCGAGACCACGCTGCGGGCCGCCCTCGGGGCCTCGCGCGCCCGCCTCGCGGGGCGCTTCGTGTTCGAGAGCCTGTGGCTCACCGCCGCCGGCATCGTGGTGGGCGTGCTGCTGGCCGCGGGTCTCACGGAGCCGCTCTACGCCCTCTCCCCGATGGCCAGCGATGCCACCGGGAACGCGCTGCGCGAGTTCGACCATTCGGTCCGGATCGACGTCCCCGTGCTCCTCGCGTCCGCGGGGCTGGCTCTCGCCGTGGGCCTCGGCGCCAGCCTGGTCGCGGCCCAACGCGCCTCGCGCCTCGATTTCGAGCTGGGATCGAAGCTGGGCGCTCGCGGCGCCAGCCTCGACCGGGGAACGCGGCGGACGTTCGGCGCGCTCGTCGTCTGGGAGATCGGCGTGGCCGCGGTGCTCCTCACCGCCACCGGCCTCGTCGTCCGCAGCTTCCACAACCTCGTCCGCGAGGACTGGGGATTCGCGACCGAGAACCGCCTCGTCTTCGGCGTGACGTTCTCGGCGCACCTCCGTCCCGAGCACGCGCAGCGCGTCGGGTACGTCGAAGAGGCGCTCGCGCGCCTGCGCGCGCTGCCCGGCGTCGAATCCGCGACGGCGACGACGCCCGACATCGTGAACCTGGGCCGCAGCCTGGCCGGCATCAGCCCGCAAGGTGTCGCGCCGCCTCCCGGCCGCGGGTACTTCCTGGTGAACCACCGGATGGTCGTCCCGGGGTACTTCGAGGCCGCCGGCATCCCGATCGTCCGCGGACGGGGTCTCGAGCGCACCGACATCGAGGGGCACGAGCGCGTCGCGGTGGTGAGCGAGACGTTCGCGCGGCGGCACTGGCCTTCTCTCGACCCGATCGGCCGGACGATCAAGCGCGGACGGCCGGACGACCCGCGCCCGTTCTACGTCGTGGTCGGCGTGGCCGCGGACGTCAAGGGCGTCGCGGATCCGACGGACGGCGACGTGCCCGGCGTGTGGTACCTGCCCTTCGCGCAGAACCCGGGCTTCCTGACCGACGACGTGACCTTCGTGGTCCACACGCGCGCGGCGCCCGAGGCCCTGGAGAGGTCGGTGCGGCAAGCCCTCGGCGGCGTCGACCCGGCGGTCGCGCCCTACAACTTCACCACCGTGGAGCGCATGACGGGGAACAGCTACGTCGAAGATCGATTCGCGACCCTCCTCATCGGCCTCTTCGGGATGCTCGGCCTCGTGCTGTCCGCGCTGGGCCTCTACGGGCTCCTGTCCTTCCAGGTGGCCCGCCGGACGCGTGAGCTCGGGGTGCGCGCGGCCCTGGGGGCGGGCGTGGGCGACATCGTGTCCCTGGTGCTGCGCGATGGCGCGCTCCTCGTGATCCCCGGGCTGGCCCTCGGCCTCGTGGGCGCGTTCGGGGTCACGCGCCTCCTGGCCAGCCAGCTCCACGGCGTGCCGCCCACGGATCCGCTGTCGTACGCGGTGGCGGCGATCGTCCTGTGCGCCGCCGCCGGGCTCGCCTCCTGGTTCCCGGCGCGCCGGGCCGCGCGCGTCGACCCGATGGTGGCGTTGAGGTCGGAATAGACCTCGGCGGCGGGCGGGTGTGCGACGATGGAGGTCTCCACATGGACGACCTCCTCGACCGGATGCGCGCGACGACTCGCGCGCGCCACGCCCAGCTGGAGAGCCGGCTCGGAAGCCACGAGCGGCCTTGGACTCGCGAAAAGTACGGGCGGCTCCTCCAGATGTCCTATGCCGTGATCGCACCGATCGAGGATCTCGTCGTCGAGCGGCTGGGGGCGCTGGTGGCCGCCCCGCCGCCGGCCACCCGCGCCGAGCGTCTCCGCGCGGATCTCGAGGATCTCGGGCACGCCCCGCGGGTGCGGGCGGGTAGTCCACCCCCGCGCGTGGATTCGCAGGCGGCCGCCTTCGGCGTCGGCTACGTGCTGCAAGGGTCCCTGCTGGGAGGAGCCGTCATCGCGCGTCAGGTCCGTTCCGACTGCGCGGGGCCGGAGATCCCGGCGCGCTATCTGGAGCTGTACGGCCCGGACCTGCCGAAGGTCTGGCTACGATATTGTGCGGCCCTGAACGAGTTCGGCCGCGAGGCCGCGGAGCCGGAGCGCCAAGGCGCCGTCGTGGCCGCGTCCGCGACGTTCGAAGCCTTCGGCGCCGCTCTCGACTCCGGCCCATGACCAGCGACCCCGTCGATCTCACCAACTGCGACCGCGAGCCCATCCACATCCCGGGATCCATCCAGCCCCACGGCCTGCTCGTCGCCTGCGCGGGCGAGGGACTGACGCTCGGGCAGGTCAGCGAGAACGTCCGCGCGTTCCTGGGTGTGGATCCAGGCGAAGTGCTGGGCACGCCCCTCGGCCGGTGGCTCCGCTCCGATTCCGCGCGGGCCATCGAGGACGCGCGGGCGGCCGGCTTCCCCCGGGAGAGCAACCCTCTGCCGGTCGTGCTGGTCCCGGGCGCGGCCTGCGACGCCATCGCCCACCGCAGCGCGACGGAAGGCGTGACCATCGTCGAGTTCGAGCCCCAGCGCGATCGCGAGAAGCGCTTCGACGGCCGCATCCGGAGCAGCGTGCGCCGCCTCCAGGACGCGACGACGCGGGCCGCCCTCCTCGACACGGCCGCGCGCGAGGTCCGCGCCCTGACCGGATTCGACCGCGTGATGGTCTACGAGTTCGACCCGGACTGGCACGGGCACGTGGTCGCGGAAGCCAGGCGCGAGGACCTCGAGACGTTCCTGGGGCTGCACTACCCGGCCTCCGACATCCCGGCCCAGGCTCGTCGCCTCTACGCGCTGAACTGGCTGCGCATCATCCCCGACGTCGCCTACCGTCCGGCGCGGCTGGTTCCGTCCCTGGACCCCGCGAGCCAGGCCCCCCTCGATCTCAGCTTCGCCGTCCTGCGCAGCGTCTCGCCCATCCACATCGAGTACCTGCAGAACATGGGCGTGACCGCCTCCATGTCTGTGTCGCTCCTGCGCCACGGCACGCTCGTCGGCCTCATCGCCTGCCACCACTACTCCGGTCCGAACCACGTGCCCTTCGTCACGCGCGAGACGGCCGAGTACCTCGGCCAGGCCCTGTCGTGGCACCTGGCCACCCTGGACGCGCGGGAGACCTCCCAGCGCGAGCTCACGACGCAACGCGCGCAGTCCCAGATCGTCAACGCGCTGGCCACGGCGGGGACCATCCCCGAAGGCCTGGCCGATCCGGCCCTCCTCGACCTGGCCGCGGCTACGGGGGCCGCCGTCGTCTACGAGGGCCGCGTTCACCGGGTGGGGAAGGCTCCCGACGAAGCCTTCGTGCGCAAGGTGGCGGCCTTCCTTTCCGAGCCGTCGCGGGAGCGCGTGTTCGCGACCGATCACCTGGCGGAATGGCTTCCGGACGCCGCGCGCTACGAGGACGCCGCGGCGGGCGTGCTCGCCGTCGACATCTCGCGCGATCTGGGTGAGTACGTGTTGTGGTTCCGGCCCTCCACGGAGCGCACGGTGGACTGGGCGGGCGATCCCCGCAAGCAGGCCGTGCAGACCGAGGCGGACGAGGCGCCGCGGCTCAGCCCGCGCGGCTCGTTCGCCTTGTGGCGCGAGACCGTGCGTGGCCGCTCGCTGCCCTGGCAGCCGTGGCAGGTGGCGGCGGCCTCCGCGCTGAGGAACCTGCTCCTCGGACGCATCCGCCTGCGTTCGGCCGAGCTGCAGCAGCTCAACGACCGGCTCTCCGCCGCCGACCGCGCCAAGGACGACTTCGTGGCCACGGTGAGCCACGAGCTGCGCACGCCCTTGAGCGCGATCCTGGGCTGGGTTCACATGCTGAAGACGGGGACCCTGACGGAGGAGCGCGAGCAGAAGGCGCTGGACACGGTCGAGCGCAACGCCAAGGCCCAGGCCAAGCTCATCGAGGACCTCCTCGACGTGAGCCGCATCATGTCCGGGAAGCTGCAGCTCAGCGTGGAGCCCGTGAACGTGGGTGCGATCGTGGAGCAGACGGTCGAGAGCCTCCGCCTCGCCTCGGAGGCGAAGAACATCCGCCTCGAGGCCGTGGTCGACTCGTCCGCGGCCGTGCTCGGCGACGCGCAGCGGCTGCAGCAGGTGGTCACGAACCTGCTGACCAACGCGGTCAAGTTCACGCCCAAGAGCGGCCGCATCCAGGTCACCGTGGAGCGTCTGACCTCTTCCGTCGAGATCCGCGTGGCCGACACGGGGCAGGGGATCGATCCCGACTTCCAGGCCCACGTGTTCGAGCGCTTCATGCAGGCCGATCGCGGCGCCGCGCGGCGCAGCGGCGGGCTCGGCCTCGGACTGGCCATCGTGCGGCACATCGTCGAGCTGCACGGGGGACAGGCGGAGGTGTTCAGCGAAGGCGTGGGCAAGGGCTCGACGTTCACGGTGCGCTTGCCTCTCTCCATCGCCAAGCGTGCCCCCGCGGCCGCGGAGAGCCCTTCCTCGCCGTCCTTCCCCTGCTCTCCCGAGCTCACGGGCATCCGCGTCCTCATCGTGGACGACGAGCCCGACTCGCGCGAGCTGCTGGCCGCCTTCTTCACGGACTGCAAGGCGAGCGTCACCACCGCGGCCTCCGCCGCCGAGGGCCTGGCCGTCCTGGAACGGGTCCGGCCCGACGTGCTCATCTCCGACATCGGGATGCCGGACGAGGACGGCTACGCGTTCATCGCCAAGGTGCGCGCCCGCCCCGAGTCGGCGGGCGGCAAGACCCCGGCCATCGCGCTCACGGCGTACGCGCGGGCGGAGGACCGCGCCCGCGTGCTTCTCGCGGGGTTCCAGAGCCACATGGCCAAGCCGGTCGAGCCGGTCGAGATCGTGGCCCTGGTGTCCTCGATGATCTCCGTGCGCCAACCGCGCCCGTAAGGGCGCCGCTCGCACTATCATCCGCCCTTCGGCTCAAGGAGGACGCCCGATGAATCGAGTCACGTCGCTTGCCGGCGCCGCTACGCTGGCCCTGGGGATCTCCAGCGGCGTCGCGCTGGCCCAGCCGCCGCCGGCTCCGTCTCCCTCACCCTCGCCGACGCCCCAGCCCTACTTCGTGGGGAACCGGCTGGGCCTGCCCATCAATCCGGCCGCGGACGGCGCCTTCGAGCCGATGTCCTCCAACGTCAAGGTCTACGGGTCCGTCTACTCCGCGGAGAGCTGCTCGTACGATGGGGTCCGCGGGGTGATCGTGGTACCCAACCGCGGCGTTCCACAGACAGTCCAGACCAACAACGCCTGGATCACATTCCTGAACCACGACGGCTCCGTGCACACCTCGCGCTGGATCGGCGTGCAGAACGCGGGAGAACCGCGCAGTCTCCTGACTCCGCCCCTCGTCCTGAACGAGCCGTACGGAAGCGACATCTCGAACGGCATCCTCTATCTGGCCGATCGTGACGGCGGCACCGCTCCCACGGATCCGTCCGTCGCCGTCATCCGGAAGTTCAACCTGCAGACGGGCGCGCCCGCGGGCGAGGTCCGCGTCGAGCGTTCTCCCTGGCTCAACGACATCGCCGTCGCCGCCGACGGGACGATCTACGCGACCAACACCGGCGTGGGTGGGGCCACGCCCGACCCCGCGACCTGGCAGGTCTGGAAGATCACGCCCGCCGGTGTCGCGTCCGTATTCGTGCAGGGCCCGCCGCTCAAGCAGCCCAACGGCATCGCCGTCGACGGCCAGGGCAACGTCGTCGTCGTCAACATCGGCACCGCCGACGTCCTGACCTTCGCCCCGGACGCCAGGCTCCTCAAGACGGAGACGGCGGCGCAATCGGGCAACGACGGCCTCGTCATCATGCCGGACGGCACGAAATACGTGAGCAGCGTGCTCAACGGCGGGGTCTCGAAGATGAGCCCGGGGAAGCCGGCCGAGCTCATCGCGCGCAACATCCCGAACGCGGCGTCGATGTGCTACGACGCGGGCGCGAACCAGCTCGTGATTCCCATGAACCCCAACAACGGGCTGGCCTTCATCCGCCTGCCGTAACGAGGCACGAACGGACGGCGGCCGCGAGGCGCTCGTCGGAGCCGAGCGACGACCAGTTGATGGTGACGTTGCTGGGCCCGTAGCGCGTGGCGATCCCCGCCAGCCAGATGGTGAGAGCGGCCTCGCCGAGGAAGCGCCGGGACTCCAATAGCTTCGGATCGCCCTCGGCGGTCGTCCAGACCATGGCTCCGATGCTGCCGTCCGGCGCGCGATCGACGACGAGGAGCACACTCATGCTACGCGTGGGAGGAGCCTGGTCGCGCTATCTCCCGTCCGGTTGGCGGCGGTGGGCCCAGAAGATGCGCTCGAGCTGGGCCGCGATCGTCTCGTAGTCCACCGGCTTCACCAGGTGGCCGTCGAACCCGGCCTCCCAGGTGCGCCGGACGTCGGCGTCGCTCCCGAGCGCGGTGACGGCGAGGACGGCCGTCCGGCTCAGCTTCGGGTCCTGGCGCAAGTGATCGATGAACCCGAAGCCGTCCACGACGGGCATGCGGAGATCACACAGGACGAGGTCCGGCCTCACCCAGGAGACGACACGGAGGGCCTGGCGGCCGTCTCCGGCGACGGTGACGGACGCTCCGAATGACTCGACGGCCTGTCGCAACATGTCTCGCGAGTCGGGATGGTCTTCCACGATGAGCACGGTGACGCCACGCAGATCGAGCGAGGGAGCGGATCGATGAACGCGCGCCGCGTTGACCGCGCGCTCCGCCGGCGTCCGGCCGTGCGGGGCCGATCGTGGTTTCAGCGTCGCGAGTTGGACGGCGTGCCTGGGGGACATCACCTGACCCGAAGCGTCCCGATCCAGCCCGCGGCCCAGGCGACGTCGCGCGTCCGCTGTCGATGATCCCAGGGTAACGCAGGTGCCGGCGGTGTGGCCGGCCGCGCCGCCGAAAAGGGCGCCGTGACTGCCTCAGCTAGCTTGACATAGCTAACTGGGTATGGTGGGATGGCCGCCGTGGCCAAGCCCAGGAACGACATCCTGCAGGGCACGCTGGCCCTGCTCGTCCTCAAGACACTCGCGGGCGGCGGCCGCATGCACGGCTACGCCATCACCGCGCACATCCAGCGCGTGTCCGCGGACCTGCTCCGAGTGGAGGAGGGCTCGCTCTATCCCGCCCTGCACCGCATGGCCCAGGAGGGCTGGCTGGGCGCGGAGTGGGGCCTGACCGAGAAGAACCGCCAGGCGCGCTTCTACACGATCACGCGCGCGGGCCGGAGGCAGCTGCAGCTCGAGGAAGAGAGCTGGGCCCGGCTGTGCAGCGGCGTCCAGCGCGTGCTCGGATACGCCTGAACCGTCGCCGCAGGGGGGACGCCCATGTCCTGGCTGACGCGCCTCCGTAACGTCTTTCGCGCGGACGAGGTCTCGACGGAGATCCAGCGCGAGATGGCCTTTCATGTGGCCGAGCGCATGGACGAGCTCATCCAGTCCGGGGCCACACCGGAGGCGGCGCGGCGTGAGGCGGAGCGGCGCTTCGGGAACGACCTCGTGCAGCGACAAATCACGCGCGAGGGTGACGTGCTGGTGTGGCTGGAGACACTCCTCGGCGACTTCCGGTACGGACTGCGCGGGCTGCGACGGAGCCCGGTCTTCGC
>Ga0075367_10000989_pt1 | contig 11639 bp, 11 predicted proteins | sample EndMethybrTD3032_FD_71399 | JGI IMG/M metagenome (GOLD analysis project Ga0075367, IMG submission 71399) | Populus endosphere microbial communities from Tennessee, USA - Endosphere MetaG P. TD hybrid TD303-2 | ecosystem: Host-associated > Plants > Roots > Endosphere | place: USA: Tennessee... | reverse complement strand
ACCTGGCACGCCTACCGCGAGGTGCTGCGCGGCCGGGAGGCCCGGCTGCGCTGCACACGGCGGCTCAAGCACCCCGACGGGCAGTCCGTCTGGGTCCAGGTCGCCGTCACCCCGCTGCCCGCCCCCGCCGAGGGCATCCTGCTGTCGGTCAGCGACATCAGCGCCCAGCGTGAACTGCAGGGCCGGCTGCGGCACTTGCAGATGCACGACCCGGTGACCCGGCTGCCCAACCGCACCCTGTTCTTCGAGCGGCTGACGGCGGCGCTGGACGAGGAGTCGTACGACGAGGGCGGGACGGGCCGGATCGGCCTCTGCTACCTCGACCTCGACGGCTTCAAGGCGATCAACGACACCCTCGGCCACCGTATCGGCGACCGGCTGCTGGCCGCCGTCGCCGAACGCCTCACGCGCTGCGCCGACGAGGCGGGTTACGCCAGAACGAGCGCGCCGCTGGTGGCGAGACTGGGCGGCGACGAGTTCGCGCTGCTGGTGGAGGACTCGACGGGGACGGACCAACTGGCCGATCTGGCCGAGTCGGTGCTCAAGGCCGTCCAGGCGCCCTTCGACATCGCGGGCCAGCGGCTGTCGGTGTCGGCGTCGATCGGCGTCGTCGAGCGGCAGGCGGCCGGTACCACCCCCACCGCCTTCATGCAGGCGGCCGACACCACCCTCTACTGGGCCAAGGCCGACGGAAAGGCCCGCTGGACGCTCTTCGACCCGGAGCGCAACGCCCACCGCATGACCCGCCAGGCCCTGGCCTCCACCCTCCGCCCCGCCATCGAGCGCGGCGAATTCGTGCTGGAGTACCAGCCCTTGGTGGGCATGGAGGACGGGCGGCTGCGCGGTGTGGAGGCGCTGATCCGCTGGAACCACCCGCAGTTCGGTGTCCTGGCGCCGAATCGGTTCATCGGACTGGCCGAGGAGGACGGCTCGATCGTGCCGCTGGGCCGCTGGATCCTGGCCACCGCCTGCCGTCAGGCCCGGCAGTGGCAGCTGGACCACCCGACCGAACCGCCGCTCTTCGTCAGCGTCAACGTGGCGGTCCGGCAGGTCTGGGACTCCGACCTGGTGGCGGATGTGGCCGAGACCCTCGCCGGGACGGGCCTCGCGCCCCACCTCCTCCAGCTGGAGCTGACGGAGTCGGCCGTGATGGGCTCGGCCGGCCGCCCGCTCCAGGCCCTCCAGGCCCTCAGCGACATGGGCGTCCACATCGCCATCGACGACTTCGGCACCGGGTACTCGAACCTGGCCTACCTCAGCCGGCTGCCGGTGTCGGTGCTCAAACTGGACGGCTCCTTCGTACGGGGCTTCCAGTACGAGGGTGCGGGAATGGCGCCCAACCCGGCGGACGAGGTCGTCGTGGAGGCGATGATCCAACTCGCCCACCGGCTGGGGCTGACGGTGACCGCGGAGTGCGTGGAAACCCTGGCGCAGGCCTCCCGGCTGCGGCGGATCGGCTGCGACACCGGGCAGGGGTGGCTGTACTCACGTCCGGTGTCGCCGGACCGTATCTCGGAGTTGATGGGCAGTCAGACCTACGCGGTCGGCAACCCGTAGGCGTCCGCGACGAGTTCGTACGACCTCAGGCGCAGCTCCCCCCGGTGCGCATGGGAGGTGAGCATCAACTCGTCGGCGCCGGTGCGCTTCTGGAGGGAGTCCAGCCCGTCGCGCACCTCGTCGATGGCGCCGTGCACGATGTTGCCGGTCCAGGACCGGACGAACTCCTCCTCGTACGGACTGAATTCGTACTTCTCGGCCTCGTCCGGGTCGGGGAAGAGGCCGGGGCGGCCGGTGCGCAGGCGGATCATGTTCAGGGCCATGGCCCGGCTCTGCCGGCGGGCCTCGCGCTCGTCGTCGGTCGCGAGGACGGAGACGCCGATGAGGGCGTACGGCTCGTCGAGGACCTCGCTCGGCCGGAAGGACTCGCGGTACAGGTCGAGCGCCGGGACCGTGTTCTGCGCGGAGAAGTGGTGCGCGAAGGCGAACGGCAGGCCGAGGACGCCGGCCAGCCGGGCACTGAAGCCGGAGGAGCCGAGCAGCCAGATCGGGGGGCGGTGCGGGGACTGGACGCCGCCGGCGATGGTGGCCTGGATCGGGCCGGGGATGGCGTGGATACGGCGGTAGGCGTGGCCGTCCGGGAAGTCGTCGTCCAGGAAGCGGGTGAGCTCGGCGAGCTGCTCGGGGAAGTCGTCGGCGCCCTCGTTGAGACGGTCTGTGCGGCGCAGGGCGGCGGCGGTGGCGCCGTCGGTACCGGGGGCGCGGCCGAGGCCCAGGTCGATCCGTCCCGGGGCCATCGCCTCCAGCGTGCCGAACTGCTCGGCGATCACCAGCGGGGCGTGGTTGGGGAGCATGACACCGCCGGAGCCGAGGCGGATGCGGTCCGTGTGGGCGGCGAGGTGGGCCAGGATCACGGCCGGGGACGAGGAGGCGACGCCCGGCATGGAGTGGTGCTCGGCCACCCAGTAGCGGTGGAAGCCGCGGGACTCCGTCAGTTCGGCCAGGGACACGCTGGTGCGCAGCGCGTCGGTGGCGGTGCCGCCGGCGCCGACGGTGACCAGGTCCAGTACGGAGAGGGGGACGGGGGCGGTGCCATGTGCTGTTCCCCGGATCTCGTCTGCGGTCACGGTGAAGCCTCCTGTTGTGGGCCGTGCGCTGTCGTTCCGGCGTTAACAGGAGGCTGTCTCCGTTTATTCCTTGGGTTCACACCTGCACGATCGGCTCCCGTGTGAACAACACCCCCAGCGTCGGCGCGTTCACCCTCCGGTCCGCCAGCCGCAGGCCCTCCCAGACCGTGACCTGGTTGGCGGTGAGGACCGGCTTGCCCAGTTCCTTCTCCAGGGCCGGGATGTGGGCGGCCGTGTGCAGGGCCGTGTCCGGCAGCAGCAGCGCCTCCGCGTCGTCGCGGTCGGCGTCGCGGGCCAGCAGGAAGACCTCCGCCTCGCCCCAGGTGCCGACCTCGGCCGCCGTGATGATCCCGGCGCCGCGGAGGGACGTCACCTCGCAGCCGCCCGCCCGCAGGAAGTCCGCGAAGAGACCGGCCACGTCGTCGGGGTAGGTCGCGCCGACCGCGACCCTCCGCACCCCCAGCTCCTGCAGCGCATGCACGAAGGCGAACGACGTCGACGACGCCGGCATCCCGGCCGCGCGGGCAAGGGTGCGGACCTGCTCGTGGGCGCCCTCCCAGCCGTAGACGAAGCTGCCGCTGGTGCATGCCCAGACCACGGAGTCCGCGCCGGCCATGCGCAGTTCCTCGACGCCCGCCGCGAGCCGCTCGGCCGAGCCCATCCGCAGCAGCGCGTCCACCCGGTGGGCGTCCTCGCCGATGTCGGTGTGCACCACGTCGAGGCGGATGTCGCTGCCGATCAACTGCTCGATGCGCGGGTAGTCGTCCTCGGCGGAGTGGCCCGGGTAGAGGAATCCCAGTGCGGTCATGCCATGCCTTCCTGCTGCTGTTCACCGTCCGGAAGTTCCGGCAGTACGGGACCGGAGCGCGCCGCCGGATCGATCAGCGCCTGATACGGCCCCATCGCCCGGGTACCCAGCCGGGCCAGCGCCGCCCACATCGTCACCTGGTTGGCCGAGATCACCGGCATCCGCAGCTCGGCCTCCAGCTGTGGGATGACGTCGTAGGTCGGGAGGTTGGTGCAGCTGATGAACAGCGCGTCGGCACCCCGCCGGCCGCCGCTCCGTACCGCCTTGCGGGCCATGGCCGCCACCTCTCGGTACGGCACCTTCCAGATGTGCCGGGTCAGCCCCATGAACGCGCACCCGGTGACCGTGACACCCGCCTCGGCCACGTACTCCTCCAGCGCCCGCGTCACCGACACGGTGTACGGAGTGACGAGGGCCACCCGCCGTGCATCAAGCGCCGTCAGTGCCTCCAGGAGCGCGCCCGAGGTGGTGACCGACGGCAGCGCGCCCGCGCGCGTCATCGCCTCGCACATCGCCCGCTCGCCCGCGATCCCGCCGACGAAGCTGCCCGAGGTGCAGGCGTACGCGACGACCTCCGGCGAGATCGCGGTCAGCGTGCGCACGGCGTCGTCCAGCGTCTCGTGCTCGCTGACCAGCCGGGCCAGGTCCAGACTCACCTCGACCGGCACGAACGGGGTGCGGGTCAGGTGCAGGGAGACGTCGTCGGGCACCCAGCGCCACAGCTCGCGGTCGAGCGCGAAGTCGAAGGGTGCGACCACTCCGACACCGCGCTGCGGCCGCGGTCCACCAAGGAAGGAAACGTCCATGACGGGCACCGCCCTCACTGTGAGAAAGGGGTGAGCAACGGACCGTACGCACGCCCGTGTTGACGAAGGTAGGTTCGGGTGCGAGCGTGGTCAAACCTCGCATGTCAGACGGCCGCCACGTCCTCAGAAACGAGTCCTTCTGCATGACCGTCCCCACACTCCTCGTCCTGGACGCCGATCCGCTCCCCCGCCTCGGCAGACTCACCGGTCGCGCCCGTATCGAGCACGCGGACGAGTCGACGCTCGCCGAGCGGCTGCCGGCAGCCGATGTACTGCTGGTCTGGGACTTCGCCTCCCGGGCGGTGCGGACCGCGTGGCCGGGCGAGGGACCGCGCCCCCGCTGGGTGCACACGGCGAGCGCGGGTGTGGACCATCTGATGTGTCCGGAACTCGCCGCCTCCGACACGGTGGTGACCAACGCGCGCGGCATCTTCGACCAGCCCATCGCCGAGTACGTCGCCGCGCTCGTCCTGACCATGGCCAAGGACCTGCCGACGACCCTCGCACTCCAGCGGGAGCGGACCTGGCGGCACCGGGAGTCGCAGCGGGTGGCGGGCACGCGCGCGTGCGTGGTGGGGTCCGGGCCCATCGGCCGTACGATCGCCCGCACGCTGAAGGCGCTGGACATCACCACCGCGCTCGTCGGGCGCACCTCGCACACCGGCATCCACGGCCCGGACGACCTCGACCGGCTGATCGCCCGCGCCGACTGGGTGATCGCGGCCGCGCCGCTGACCGAGCAGACGTACGGCATGTTCGACGCGCGACGGTTCGGGGTGATGCAGCCGTCCGCGCGGTTCATCAACATCGGGCGGGGTGGGCTGGTGGTCGAGGACGCGCTCGCGGAGGCGCTGGCCAAGCGATGGATCGCGGGGGCCGCGCTGGACGTCTTCGAGCACGAACCCCTCGCCCCCGACAGCCCGCTGTGGGAGGCCCCGGGACTGATCGTCTCCCCGCACATGAGCGGCGACACGATCGGCTGGCGGGACGAACTGGGGAAGCAGTTCGTGGAGTTGTACGAGCGCTGGGAGGCGGGTCGGCCGCTGCTGAACGTGGTCGACAAGAAGCGTGGGTACGTACCCGGACGTTGAACCTGCTGACGCTGGAGGGAAGATGACGGATTCCGATCTCTACCTCGACCTCACGGAGTTGACCGCCGTACGACTCGTCGAGGGTTATCGCAAGGGCGAGTTCAGTCCCGAGGAAGCGACGCGGGCGGTACTGGAACGGGCCGAGCGGATCCAGCCGGAGGTGAACGCCTTCGTGCGCCTTCTGGCCGACGAGGCGCTGGCACAGGCCCGGGAGTCGACGGAGCGGTGGCGGCGGGGGGAGCCGAAGGGCCTGGTCGACGGAGTTCCCACGACCGTCAAGGACATCATCCTGTTGCGGGGCGCGCCCACCCTGAAGGGCTCCACAACCATCTCGGAGAAGGGCAGTTGGGACGAGGACGCGCCCTCCGTGGCCCGGCTCCGGGAGCACGGCGCGGTGTTCATCGGCAAGACCACGACCCCCGAGTTCGGCTGGAAGGGCGTGACGGACTCGCCGCTGTCCGGGCCGACCAGGAATCCGTACGACCACACACGCACCGCGGGCGGTTCGAGCGGGGGCGCGGCGGCCGCCGTGGCCCTCGGCGCCGGCCCCCTGGCCATCGGTACGGACGGCGGGGGCAGTGTCCGCATCCCGGCGGCGTTCTGCGGGATCTTCGCGCTGAAGCCGACATACGGCCGGGTGCCCCTCTACCCCGCGAGCGCGTTCGGCACGCTGGCCCATGTGGGCCCGATGACCCGGGACGCGGCGGACGCGGCGCTGCTGCTGGACGTGATCGGCGCGCCGGACGCCCGCGACTGGTCGGCACTGGCGGCGGCGCCCGGCTCCTTCGCCGCCGAACTGCCGGGCGGAGTGGGCGGGTTGAGGGTCGCGTACTCACCCTCCCTCGGCGGCCAGGTGGCCGTGCGTCCGGCTGTGGCGGCAGCGGTCCGGCGGGCGGTGGAGCGCCTTGCCGACCTGGGCGCGTACGTCACCGAGGCGGACCCCGACTTCGCCGACCCGGTGGACGCCTTCCACACGCTGTGGTTCGCGGGGGCGGCGCGGGTGACCCAGCAACTCGGGCCGCACCAGAGGAAGTTGCTCGACCCCGGACTGCGGGAGATCTGCGGGATCGGCGCCCGCCTGTCCGCCCTCGACTACCTCGCCGCGGTCGACGTCCGCATGGAACTCGGCCGCCGCATGGGCCACTTCCACGAGTCCTACGATCTCCTCGTCACCCCGACGCTCCCCCTCACGGCGTTCGAGGCGGGGGCGGAGGTACCGACGGGTTCGGGGCACCGACGCTGGACGGGCTGGACACCCTTCACCTATCCGTTCAACATGACCCAGCAGCCGGCGGCGAGCGTGCCGGTCGGGGTGGACGCGGAGGGGCTGCCGGTGGGCCTGCAGATCGTGGCCGCCCGACACCGCGACGACCTCGTCCTGCGCGCGGCGCACGCGTTGTACGAGGCGGGGGCCGCCGGAGTTCGGCGCTCACGTCCCTCCGCGACCGCCGCCTCGTAGGCGGCGGTCACACCCGCCGGAACCGGAGCGTCTCTCCCGCCGCCCCCGACCTCCACAGGTCGTTGCAGCCCTCCGCCATCTGCTCCAGGCCCTCCACGATCTGGCCCCAGACGATGCCGGGCACCCAGCCCACGTCCGCGTTGAGGAGCAGGTTGTTGCGTTCGTAGAAGAGGGCCAGGTCGACGAGGGTGGTCCCGGCGCGGACCTCGCGGTCGTAGCCGTAGGCCTTGGTGCCGAGTTCGGTGCCGGCGAAGGAGAAGTAGCACAGGTCGCCGGGGATGGGGGTGACGGTCGGGTTCTCCAGTGGGGGTTCCCGGTCCGCGAAGGGTGGGAACAGGGCGTAGATCTCGTTGCGGGCGTACTTCGCGTGGTAGACGTCGCTGCTCAGCGGGAGTGCGTCCCACACGGCCGCGCAGGTGAGTGGGGCGCGGTCGTCCAGGAGTTTTGCGGTGCAACTGATTCCGCGCTTGACCAGCGAGACTTCGATGTAGCGATCAGCCATGCCCTCCATGGTGCATACATCGCATGCTCCCGGGTAGCCGCGCCGCCATGGCTCCACCTAACCAGAACGACTTCGCACACGATGACGACATCGGGAACGAAAGAGACATAGCTGGAACCACGCGCCGGTCGCTGCTCGCGGGGGTGGCGGCGCTCGGCGTGCTGGGTGCCGCGGGGTGCAGTCGCGTGGCCACCGCGGAGACCAGGAACGGCGGCGACCTGCTCGACCGGCTGAAGGCCGCAGGTGTCGTACGGCTGGGGATCGCCGGGGAGATTCCCTTCGGGTACATCGACAAGGACGGTCGACTCACCGGCGAGGCACCGGAGTTGGCCAAGGTCATCTTCAAGAGGCTGGGGGTGGACCGGGTCCAGCCCGTGCCCACCGAGTTCGGGTCGCTGATCCCGGGGCTCAACTCCCAGCAGTTCGACGTCGTCGCCGCCGGGATGTATGTGAATCCCGAGCGGTGTCAGCAGGTCATCTTCGCCGATCCGGACTACCAGATGCTCGACTCCTTCATCGTGCGGAAGGGGAACCCCAAGGGGCTGCACAGCTACAAGGACGTCGTCGAGAAGAAGGCCAAGTTCGCGACCGGGACCGGCTACGCCGAGATCCAGTACGCCGTCGAGGCGGGATACCAGCAGAGCGACATCCTCATCGTGCAGGACCAGGTGGCCGGGCTGAACGCCGTCGAGGCGGGGCGGGCCGACGTGTTCGCCGGTACCGCGCTCACCACACGGGAAGTGGTGAAGAAGTCCCGCAAGGCCGAGGCGACCAAGGCCTTCGCCCCGCTCGTCAAGGGCAAGCCGCACGTCGACGGGGGCGCCTTCGCGTTCCGGCTCGGCGAGACGCGGCTGCGCGACGCCTTCAACGTCGAGCTGCGCAAGCTGAAGAAGAGCGGCGAGCTCTTCCGGATCCTCAAGCCCTTCGGCTTCACCCAGGCCGAGATGACCGACCTGACGGCCAAGGAGCTGTGCGGGGGAGGCACGAGCTGATGACCTCCGGACTCTGGGAACTCGTACTCAAAGGGATCTGGGTCACCGTCCAGCTCCTCGTGTTCAGCTCGCTCGTCGCCGCGGCCGTCTCCTTCGTCGTCGGCGTCGCACGCACCCACCGGCTGTGGATCATCCGCTTCCTCGCGGGCTTCTACACCGAGGTGTTCCGCGGAACCTCCGCACTGATCATGATCTTCTGGGTGTACTTCGTACTGCCCCTGGCCTTCGGCTGGCAGCTGGTGCCGCTGTGGGCGGGCACGCTGGCGCTCGGGCTGACGTACGGCGCCTACGGCTCCGAGATCGTGCGCGGTGCGCTGGGCGCCGTCGATCCGGCGCAGAAGGAGGGCGGGATCGCGCTCAGCTTCACGCCCTGGCAGCGGATGCGGCTCATCCTGCTGCCGCAGGCCGTGCCGGAGATGATCCCGCCCTTCTCCAACCTGCTGATCGAACTGCTCAAGGGCACCGCCCTGGTGTCGATCATCGGCATGGGCGACCTGACCTTCAGCGCCAACCTGGTGCGGCTCGCGCTGCAGCAGAGCGCGGAGATCTACACGTACATCCTGCTGATCTACTTCGTGATCGCCTTCCTGCTCACCCGGGTCATGCGGGGGCTGGAGAAGAAGCTGAAGGCGGGTGTGGGCAAGGCGCCCGAGCGCAGGACCGTCACCGAGCCAGGGCCCGTCAGTGCCGGGGTCGGTGCCGGGATCGGAGGGGGTTCCTGATGAAGTGGGACTGGAATGCCGTCGGCGACTTCATGCCGCACTTCTGGGACGGCGTACTCGTCACCCTGCAGGCTCTCGCCCTCGGCTCGCTGATCTCGTTCGCGCTGGGTCTGGTGTGGGCGCTGCTGATGCGGACACCGAGCCGGTGGGTGCGCTGGCCGGTCGGGGTCGTCACCGAGTTCGTGCGGAACACCCCGCTGCTGGTGCAGCTGTTCTTCCTGTTCTATGTGATGCCCGAGTGGGGGCTGACCCTGTCCGCCCTGACCACCGGTGTCATCGGCATCGGCCTGCACTACTCGACGTACACCATGCAGGTCTACCGCGCCGGCATCGAGGCCGTGCCGGCCGGCCAGTGGGAGGCCGCGACTGCGCTGAACCTGCCGCGGTTCCGGACCTGGCAGGTGGTGATCCTGCCGCAGGCGATCCGCCGGGTCGTGCCGGCCCTCGGCAACTACGTGATCGCGATGCTCAAGGACACGCCCATGCTGATGGCGATCACCGTGCTGGAGATGCTCGGCCAGGCACGGCTCTTCTCCCAGCAGCACTTCCAGTTCACCGAGCCCATCACGGTGATCGGTGTGGCCTTCATCGTCATTTCCTATCTGGCCTCCCTTCTTCTGCGAGCTCTGGAGCGACGCCTTGTCCACTGACGCCCCCCTGATGAAAGATCCCGACGCCCACGCCAACCCGCCGGTGGACGGCAGCGAGCTGATCCGGTTCGAGCAGGTCACCAAGCGGTTCGGGCAGAACACGGTGCTCGACCGGCTCGACTTCTCCGTCGAGTCCGGCAAGCACGTCACGCTGATCGGCCCGTCCGGCTCCGGCAAGACGACGATCCTGCGCCTGCTGATGACCCTCACCAAGCCGGACGAGGGCACCATCACGGTCGCCGGGGACAAGCTGCACCCCGCGCCCGAGAAGCAGATCCACGAGGTCCGCAAGAACATCGGGATGGTCTTCCAGCAGTTCAACCTGTTCCCGAACATGACCGTGCTCAGGAACATCACCGAGGCCCCGGTGACGGTGCTCGGTCTGTCCAGGGACGAGGCGGAGCAGCGGGCGCGCGAGCTGCTCGACCTGGTGGGCCTCGCCGACAAGGCGGGCGCCCGCCCGACCCAGCTCTCCGGCGGCCAGCAGCAGCGCGTCGCGATCGCCCGCGCGCTGGCGATGCGCCCGCAGGTGCTGCTGCTCGACGAGGTGACCTCCGCGCTCGACCCCGAGCTGGTCGCCGGCGTCCTGGACGTGCTGCGCGACATCGCCCGCACCACCGACATCACGATGCTCTGTGTGACCCACGAGATGAACTTCGCCAGGGACATCTCGGACCAGGTGTTGATGTTCGACTCCGGCCGGGTCATCGAGTCGGGGTCGCCGGAGAAGATCTTCAGCGAGCCCGAGCAGGACCGCACCCGGGAATTTCTCAGCGCGGTGCTCTGACCTCGGCATGCCTTCAGAGGTTGAATGGCGTTCAACCTACGAGGTCCGGGCACCGGGTCTTACCCGTGTCATATGCCAGAGTATCGGCGCCCCTGCTGAGAGCCGTGCAGGGGCGCCGGAATCTCATCAACAACCGCTCACAACAAGCCTCTTGGCCGTTATCGTGGAAGAGATTCACTGTCTGGATTACGGCCCAGTCGTAGCAACGCTGTAGAGCGAGCGCAGGGGGAACACCGTGGCGCTGAAGCACGAGCCGACCGCGCCGTACCACTCGGCCCAGGACGCCCTGCGCGTCCTGGAGACAGTGGCACGGCACACGACCGGAATCAACGACTCCGAGCTCGCCCGCGAGACAGGCCTCGACCCGGAGCGGCTGACCACCCTCCTGAGGATGCTGCGCCGCGAGGGCTACATCGAGCAGATAGCCGACGGCGCCTACATCACCGGCGACGCCCTCACCCGCCTCGGCTCCGCGCAGGGCCGCGAGGCCGCCCTGCGCGACAAGCTGCAGCGCACCCTGGACCGGCTGCGCGACTCGGTGGGCGCGGCCGTCTACCTCAGCTGTTACGTCGACGGTGAGGTGAAGGTCGCCCAGTGGGCCGACGGCCCGACCACACCCGTGGTCAACGAGTGGGTCGACTTCCGCTACTCGGCCCACGCCACCGCGATCGGCAAGAGCCTCCTGGGCCAGCTCGACCACAACGGCCGGCGCGACCATCTCGCCCGACACAAGCTGCCCCGCCTCACCTCGCGCACCATCACCAACGACCGGCTGCTCCTGTCCCGCCTGGAGTCGCAGCCGGCCACCGTGCCCCACCTCGACCTCCAGGAGTACGCGATCGGCACGGTCTGCGCGGCCGTACCGATCACCGCCGGTTCCTCGGTGGGCTGCCTGGCCCTCTCCCTCCCGGTCGAAGACGCCCACCGCCTGCGCCAGGCCGCGGACACGCTGAACCGGAACGCGGCGCCGGTGCTGCTGTCCCTGACCATCTGAGCCGACCGTCCGAACCGACCGTCCGAGGTGCCCGCAGGGTGGTCACAAGCACCCCTCCGGACCAGGTACTATTTTCTCCGTCGCCGCCCACGAGAGACGAAATCAAGTGGCCGGCGAGAGTCATGCGCCGCTAGCTCAGTTGGTTAGAGCAGCTGACTCTTAATCAGCGGGTCCGGGGTTCGAGTCCCTGGCGGCGCACGATGG
>Ga0075367_10000988_pt1 | contig 11650 bp, 8 predicted proteins | sample EndMethybrTD3032_FD_71399 | JGI IMG/M metagenome (GOLD analysis project Ga0075367, IMG submission 71399) | Populus endosphere microbial communities from Tennessee, USA - Endosphere MetaG P. TD hybrid TD303-2 | ecosystem: Host-associated > Plants > Roots > Endosphere | place: USA: Tennessee... | reverse complement strand
GGCGGCAAGGTCGGCATGGATTTTGGCGACCAGGTCGGGCGCCATGCCGGCGGGGCCGAGAAAACCCCACCAGACCGAGGCGTCATAGCCGGGAATGCCGGCTTCCGCGACGGTCGGAACGTCGGGCAACGCCTTCGAGCGTTGGGCCGTCGTCACCGCAAGCGCGCGCACAGCGTTGCCTTCGAGTTGGCCGACCACCTCGGGCAGCGGATTGACGCTGATCGGAATCTCGCCGGCGATGACTGCGGTCAGCGCAGGCGCGCCGCCCTTGTAGGGGATCGACTGGATTTTGACCTTGGCCATGTAGTTGAGAAGTTCGCCGGCGAGATGGGCCGAGGTACCGTTACCGGACATTCCATACGATAATGACTCCGGCTTTGCGCGCGCGGTCGCCAGCAATTCCTGCAGATTCTTGATCGGGCTATTCTGGGCTACCACGATTGCGAGCGGCGAATAGGCGATCTCGCTGATCGCGGTAAAATCCTTGAAGGTGTCGTAGGGCAGTTTTGGATAGAAGAACTGGTTCAGCGGATGGCCGCTTGCCACCAGGATCAGCGTGTAGCCGTCCGGCGCCGATTGCGTCAGCGCCTGTGAGGCGATGATGCCGCCGGCGCCCGGACGGTTTTCAATGACCGGCTGCTGCCCCCAGGTCTTCGACAGTGATTGCGCGAGCGTGCGCGCCAGCACGTCGACGGCGCCGCCGGCGGCGTAGGGCACCAGGATACGCACGGGCTTGCTCGGGAAGGAGTCCGCATGGACGTTCGTGCCGGCCAGCGAAAACAGCGCGGCAGCGAGTGTGCCGCCGATGAGTGCTCTGCGTGGGATCATGAGAAACGGTCCTTCTTGTTGGTATGTATGTCTTGCGAAATGCAGTAGCGCGCCCACTCACGCGGGCGTTGGTTGCGAGGCGGCCTGATTGCTAGTCCGAGGACGGCGTGGCCGCGCCACGAAGGCCGGCGCGTGTGACGGCGGCTTTGATCAGCCCTTCGGACTTCACGTCGTGGGTGAATTGCCGGACGAATGCCATTGCCTGGTCTCTTCCCTTGGGCATGGCGATGGCAAATCGCTCGAGACCCCATCGGCCCTCGAGCACTCGCGATCCCGGCAACTTCTCGGCCATCTCGAACAGGCTGGCCTTGTTGGTCGCATAGGCGCTGATCGCGCCGGCGGACATCATCTCGATCGCGGCATCGAAGGTGGCGGCGCGGATGACCTCGGCATGCTTGAAGTCCCGCGTCAGCGCGGCTTCGGACGAGCTTCCCGCAGTGACACCGACACGCTGTCCCGCGGCATCCATCTCGGCTGCATTTGTCAGCGCGGATCCCCGTGCGACGAGGTAGCCGAGTTCGATTTCCAGATAGGGTGGACCGAAATCCATCTCCTTCGTCCGCGCTGCCGTCGCATTGGTGAAGGCGACATCGACCTCTCCGCTCTTCACGGCAGCGAGGACTTCGGCGTTTTTGGCGAACACGACCGGCTCATAGGGCACGCCAAGCCGCCGCGCGAGCTCCTTGCCGAGCTCATAGCCGACGCCGCGCGGCTCGCCCGATCCGGCATCCGGCAGGATCGAGGTCGGCGTGCCCGGATAGAGCCCGGCACGCAAGACGCCCGACGGCGCCAGTATCAGCCGCGTCTCCGGATCGGACGCGACCGCAGGACTTACGCCGCGCCAGGCCAGTGCGCCGGCAACGATCAGAAATGCAACGATGATCCGGCGCATCCGGCAGCTCTCCTGTTGTCGGTCCAGCCACGGGGTCAACTCGCCACCGATGTTTGTTGACTAGACCTGATATTTTGTACAAACGTACAAAAGTCGAGAGCGGAAAGCAAATCTCATGACGCGAAATCCGAACATGCGGGAAGCCATCCTGAGCGCGGCCGAACTGTTGTTCTCGACGCGGGGCTTCAATGCCGTTTCGATCCGCGACATCGCGCTGGAAGCCGGCGCCAATCCGGGCAGCATCACCTATCACTTCAAGAGCAAGGACGGGCTGCTGCTGGAAATCTACAAGCGCCATTGCGGGCCGATGAACAAGCGCCGCATCGAGTTGCTGGTGGCGGCGCGGCGCGTGCGCGACGTTCAGGACCGGCTGGAGGCGATCGTGCGGGCCTATGTGCAGCCGGCGTTTTCATCCAGCAGCGACCTCGCCGGTGGCGGAGCGCGGTTCACGCGCCTGCGAGCCGTGATGTCGGCCGAAGGCAACCCCGTGGTGGGCCGCATCATCGCCGAGATTTTCGACGACACCACCAACGCCTTCATCGAGGCGATCGAGGAAAGCCTGCCGCATCTGCCGCGGATCACGATCGTGTGGCGGTCGCAATTCCTGCTCGGTGCACTCTATTATACGCTCGTCAGCCCGGAGCGGGTCACGCGGCTGTCGCGCGGCGAAGCCGATGGCGCCGATATGGCGGAAGCGATCGAGCAACTCGTCTCGGCGACGGTCGCCTCGTTGCAGGCCTCCGACATCGACCACATCGATACAGCGTCTGCCCGCGCGAAACCGGCCCAGCCGCTGGCCAAAGGCGCCGTCGGCAAGCGCAAGGAAAATTCGGCTTCATGAAGTTCGAGACGCTGTGAAGCACTACAAAAGCACTGCAGAAGGCACCATGCACAAGCCGACGATCCCCGGACCCGATCCCGATACGCGTACGCCGAAATTCAAACTTCCGGCGCTGGCGTGTGACGCGCACACCCACATCTTCGGCCCCGGTGACAAATACCCTTACGCGCCGGGACGGCCCTATACGCCGCCCGATGCGCCGTTGGAGGATTTCCGGGCGCTGCACAGGAAGCTGGGCATCGGCCGCGCCGTCATCGTCAATGCCAGCGTGCACGGCACCGACAACCGCGTGGCGCTCGATGCCATCGCCGTGAGCAACGGCACCTTTCGCGCCGTCGCCAATATCGACGACAGCATTACCGAGAGCGGCCTTCGCGAACTGCATGAAGGCGGCTTCCGTGGCTGCCGCTTCAACTTCGTGCGCCATCTCGGCGGGGTACCCGACATGGCGGTCTTCCATCGCATCGTCGCGATGGTGGCGCCGCTCGGCTGGCATATCGACCTGCATTTCGATGCGATTGACCTGCCTGAGTATGCGCAGATGCTGGCAAAATTGCCGGTGCGTTACACCATCGATCACATGGGGCGCGTCAAGGCATCCGACGGCCTCGACCAGCTACCATTCCGGACATTGATTGACCTGATGACGCGGGACGAGAAATGCTGGGTCAAGGTGTGCGGCTGCGAGCGGGTGTCATCTGGCGGACCGCCGTTCCATGACGCGGTGCCGTTTGCTCGCCGCATCATCGAGACCGCGCCCGATCGCGTGATCTGGGGGACCGACTGGCCGCACCCGAACGTGAAGGTGATGCCGAACGACGGCGATCTGGTCGACCTGATTCCGCTGTTTGCAACGGAGCCAGAGCTGCAGCAGAAGATCCTGGTCGACAATCCAGCGCGGCTGTTCGAGTTTTGAAGGAACGCGTGGCGATGGCGGACGAACGCAAGCAATACACAATGAGCCGGCGCGGAGCGTCGTTCGGTGGACTGGCCGCGCTGGCGGGCGCACTATTGCCGTTGCAAATCGTCCACGCGCAGAACTATCCGAATCGTCCGGTGCGGCTGATCCTGCCGTTTGGCGCCGGCGGCGTCGCCGACGTCACCGCGCGGCTCGTGACCGAAAAACTCGGCGAGAAGTTGGGCCAGCGCTTCGTCATCGAGAACATGGCGGGAGCAGGGGGGATCACTGCCGCGCGCGCGGTGCTCGCCGCACCTGCGGACGGCTACACGCTGGCGCTGTTTTCCAATGGTACTGCCATCTCGGTATCGCTCTTCAAGAGCCTTGGCTTCAATCCGCTGACCGGTTTTGTTCCGGTTTCGAGCATGGGCTATTTCGACTTCATCTTCGTCACCCAGGCCGGCGCGCCCTATCCGACGCTGGCTGAATTCATTAAGGCGGCCAAGGCAAAGCCCGGCGCGCTCAATGTCGGCACCATCAATGTCGGGTCGACCCAGAACCTTTCGGCGCAATTGTTCAAATCGACCGCCGGTATCGATGTCACCATCGTGCCGTTCCGCAGTTCACCCGATGTGCTGATCGCGCTTTTGCGCGGAGACATCCAGATGGCGATCGAAAATTACAGCGCGGTGTCGTCTCATGTTGCCGACAAGACCGCCATCGCCGTGGCGTCTTCGGGGCCGGTGCGCACTTCGTTCCTGCCGGATGTGCCGACGGTGAAGGAAGCGGGCGGCGGTGATTTCGAAGCGCGGTCCTGGAATGCGATCTTTGCACCCAAGGGCACGCCGTCCGATGTGATCGCGACGCTGAACGCTGCGCTGCGCGAGGTGCTCGAGATGCCGGAGCTCAAGAAGCGCGCACTCGATCTCGGCATCGAGGCGAAGGCAAGCTCGCCTGAGGAAATCCGCGACCGGTTGAAAGCCGATATCGACAAATGGGTTCAGGTGATCGAGCGCGCAGGAATTGCCCTACAATAGTAATGCGGCCGGTGCGGCCGGCCACGTGAAAACAATAATCAAGGAGGAAGCACTATCATGAGCAATGCTGGGAAAACGGGCCTGGTGGTCACGGCGCACCCTGGCGATTTCGTCTGGCGCGCCGGCGGCGCGATCGCGCTGCATGTGAAGAAGGGTTATCGGGTCAAGATCGCCTGTCTGTCGTTCGGCGAGCGCGGCGAGAGCCAGTTCGCCTGGAAGGAGGCCGGCGCAACGATGGAGAAGGTCAAGGCAGGCCGGCGCGACGAGGCCCAGCGCGCAGCCGAGATGCTCGGCGCGGAGATCGAGTTCTTCGACGCCGGCGACTACCCGCTGCGGCTGACGGAGGCACATTTCGACCGCATGGTCGATATCTACCGCGAACTGAACCCGTCCTTCGTGCTGACCCACGCGCTGGAGGATCCCTACAATTTCGATCATCCAAATGCCGCGCACTTCGCCCAGGAAACCCGGGTCGTCGCGCAGGCGATGGGCCACAAGCCCGGTGCCAAATACACCTATTCGGCGCCGCCGGTATTCCTGTTCGAACCGCATCAGCCGGAGATGTGCAATTTCAGGCCGCAGGTGATCCTCAACATCGACGAGGTCTGGGAGATCAAGCGCAAGGCGTTCGAGATCCTCGCCGCACAGAAGCATCTGTGGGCTTACTATGAGCGGGTCGCGCTGCAGCGAGGCGTGCAGGGCGGCCGCAATACCGGCAAGCCGATGACCTATGGCGAGGCCTATCAGCGGTTGTTCCCGATGGCGATGGAGGAACTGGCATGAAGACCGTCGTCGTCCGCAACATCAAGCGTACCGATGCCGACCTGGTGAAGCGTTTGGGGGCGCTCGGCGTCGCCACCGCACACGAAGCCTATGGCCGCTTCGGGCTGATGAAGCCGTATCTGCGCCCGGTGTGGACCGGGGCGGAGACTTCGGGCACCGCCGTGACCGTGCTGGCGCAGCCCGGCGACAACTGGATGATCCACGTCGCGGTCGAGCAGTGCCAGCCCGGCGACGTCCTGGTGGTCGGTTGCACGACAGACAATACCGACGGCATGTTCGGCGATTTGCTGGCGACCTCGCTGATGGCGCGCGGCGTTTGCGGTCTTATCATCGATGCCGGCGTTCGCGACGCCAAATCGCTTCGTGAAATGGGCTTTCCGGTATGGTCGAAGGCGATTTCGGCCAAGGGCACGGTGAAGGCGACGCTCGGCGCGGTCAACGTTCCCGTGGTCTGCGCCGGTATCAATGTGCACCCGGGCGATGCAGTTGTGGCCGATGACGATGGCGTCGTGGTGATCGGACGCAAGGATGCGGCCGACGTGGTCGCCAAGGGCGAGAAGCGCGTCGCCGATGAGGACGGCAAGCGGAAGCAGCTGGCGGCGGGCGTGCTCGGGCTCGACATGTACAAGATGCGCGAGCCGCTGGCGAAGGCCGGCCTCGTCTATGTCGACAGGCTGGAGGACGACTGAGGTGGCGATGCGCCTGCGCACCTTGCTCGGCGACCACCCCGGTACGACCGCGCTGAAAAATGGCTCGATCCGGTCGGATCTGGTCGAGTTCGATTTCGCGCAGTATTCGCCGACCAACAAGGGCTTCAAGCCGATGGTTCGCGAAGACGCGTTCGACGTCTCGGAGATGGCGATCGTCACCTATCTGATGGCAAAAAGCTTCGGCAAGCCGATGGTGCTGTTGCCGGATGTGGTGCTGGCGCGGTTCCAGCACGGGCACGCGCTCTACAATGGGCGAGCTGGAAAGCTCGCCCCGCGCGATCTCAACGGAAAGCGGGTCGGTATCCGCTCCTTCACCACCACGACCGGCGCGTGGCTGCGTGGCATTCTCGCCAATGATTATGGCGTCGATCTCGACTCGATCGACTGGGTGACGTTCGAGGATGCCCATGTCGCCGAATTCGTCGATACGACCAAGCGTGCAGGCGCGGGCAAGCAGATCGTGCAGATGCTGCTCGACGGTGAGCTTGACGCCGTGCTTGGCGAAAAATCCGATCATCCGGATTTGAAGCCGCTGTTTGTCGATGTTGCCGGGGAAGAGAAGGCCTGGTTCGCGAAGCACGGGGTCGTGCCGATCAACCATATGGTGGTGGTGAGCCGGAGATTGTCCGAGGAACGTCCGGACGTGGTGCGGGAGGTCCATCGGCTGCTGGCCGAATCTGCCGCTGCTTCATCCGCTGCGCCGAAGTTTGAGCGAGACGAGATGCTGCGTTCGCTGCAATTGATCGTCGATTACTCGGCGCAGCAAAAGCTGGTTCCGCGAGCGTTCTCGGTGGATGAACTCTTCGACGATGTAACGCGGGCACTTTGGTAGCCCGCGCACCGGTGTCATCATCCGCGTAGGCGGATGATCCAGTACCCCGCGGCGCTTCGGCTATCCTCGATGGCACGGCGTACTGGATACCCCGCTTTCGCGGGGTATGACGAACTAGATCAGGAGGAAACACGATGACCCCCGAACCGATCTTCGATCTCGCCCATCTCGGCCACATGGAGCTGTTGACGCCCAAGCCGGACGAGAGCCTGAAATTCTTCGTCGACGTCATGGGCATGACGGTCAGCGGGCAAAAGGGCGAATCGGTCTATCTGCGCGGCTGGGACGATTATGAGCGCTATTCGCTCAAGCTCACGGCCTCGAAAACCTCAGGCATGGAGCATATGGCGTTGCGCGCCCGCAGCCCGCAGGCGCTGGAGCGCCGTGTCGCGGCGCTGAAGGATTCCGGCTTCGACATCGGCTGGGTCGACGGCGACATGGGGCAGGGGCCGGCGTTTCGTTGCCGCGACCCCGATGGTCACATCGTCGAGCTCTACTACGAGACCGAATGGTATCAGGCGCCACCCGAGCTGAAGCCCGCGCTGAAGAACCAGGCGCAGCGGTTTCCGGCGCGCGGCGTCAATGTCCGGCGGCTCGACCACCTCAATTGCCTCGCGGTCGACATCAAGGCCAACCGGCTGTTCTTCGAAAATTATCTTGGCCTCCGCACCACCGAGCAGATCGTGCTTAACGACGGCACCGAAGCGGCGATCTGGATGACGATGTCGAACAAGAGCTACGACTTCGCCTATACACGTGATCATTACGGCAAGGCTGGTCGCTTCCACCACGTCACCTACGCGCTCGACAGCCGCGAGGAAATCCTGCGAGCGGCTGACATCTTTCTCGAGAATGGCGTCCACATCGAAACCGGACCGCACAAGCACGCGATCCAGCAGACCTTCTTCCTCTACGTCTATGAGCCGGGCGGCAACCGTGTCGAGGTCGCCAACGCCGGCGCCCGCCTCATTCTCGCGCCCGACTGGAAGCCGATCATCTGGACCGAGGAGGAGCGCAAGAAGGGCCAAGCGTGGGGATTGAAAACGATCGAGTCGTTTCATACCCACGGCACGCCGCCGGTGTGAGCAGCAAATCCGATGTGCGGACGTTTCCTTTCATGCCAGCTTTTCTGATTCTGACCTGCGTCGATGAGACACTCTGTCGCGGCAAGCACGTTGAGTGACGGTTGGGTGCCACAGCCGGAATGAGAAATGGCAGCCAGTGAGGCTCACACAATAAGAACGATTCTATTTCTCAATAAGAACGATTCTATTTTGATGCTGCTGCGCAACACATGGCTGTAACCTTGTCGATTTCGACCCATTCCAAAAACTAAAGGAGCACGATCAAGCTAATCCGTTCGGACAGCACCTCTGATGATACCGAACGGGGACAAGAAGAGAATGACTTCAAGTTTTGCTTTGCGATCGATGCTGGGTACCGCGGGTGCTCTGCTGTTGTTGGCGGACGTCGCAGGCGAGGCCGCAGCGCAATCGTCTCTGCCGCCTGTCACGGTTGACGCACCGAGGGCCAGAAGCCCCGAAAGAAATCAGGGTGCGACGACGACCGCGCCGCGGACGCGTGCGGTGAACAGGGCGCGGCAAACAAATCGTAACGTGGCGGCCGTTCCACAAGCGTCGGATAGCAGTGCGCCCCGAGGAATTGAAAATCCGCAGGGGCCGGTGAACGGCTATGTCGCCAACCGCACCCTTAGCGGCACCAAAACCAACACCCCGCTCCGCGAGATACCGCAGTCCGTCTCGGTGATCAGCGCCGACCAGATTCGCGACCAGAAGCCCCAGTCGTTTGACCAGATCCTGCGCTACACGCCCGGCGTTGGCGGCGAGCAGTTCGGCGCCGATACGCGCAATGACTGGTTTTTCCTGCGCGGCTTCCGGGCGCAGCAGGATGCGACGTTCCTCGATGGCCTGCCGCTGTTCAACACGGCGTTTGCCACCTGGAAGCTGCAGCCGTTCGGACTGGAGCGCGTCGAGGTGCTTCGCGGGCCCTCGTCGGTGCTGTACGGCGGTGGATCGCCCGGTGGCGTCGTGAATGCCGTCAGCAAGATGCCCGTGGCTGAACCAATTCGTTACATCGAAACCGGCGTGAACTCCTTCGGCAACGGATACGTGGCGTTCGATGTCAACGAGCGCTTCCGGCTTCCGTCGGGAGCCGGCACGCTGGATGGCCGCGTTGTCGGCGTGGTCAAGGGCGGTGGCACGCAGGTCGATTTCACCCAGGACAACAGCTACTATCTGGCCCCCAGCTTCACCTATCGGCCGGACTTCGACACGCGCTTCACGGTGCTCGCCCTGGCCTCGAAGGACAGGACCAACGGCAACAACTGGCTGCCTTACGAAGGCAGCGTCGTTAACGCCCCCTACGGCAAGATCCCGACCAAGCTGTTCCAGAGCGAGCCCGGCCAGGACTATTTCATGCGCGGGCAAACGATGATCGGTTACCAGTTCGAGAAGGATTTCTCGAACGGACTGACGTTCCGCCAGAACGCGCGCTACGCCCATGTCGACGTCAACATCAACTCCTATATCGGAAACGGCAACGTCGTGCCGTCGTCGGGCGCGATGCTGCAGCGTTATCACTTTGCGACGAACGGCTCGGCCGATCTCGGGACCGTCGATAACCAGCTGGAGGGGCGCTTCAATACCGGCGCGGTCAGTCACACGGTGCTGGCAGGTGTCGACCTCAAGAAATACCGGCTGGACGATTATCAGGCCTCGGGAGGCGCCAACCCGCTGAGCATATTCAACCCGGTCTATGGTGGGTCGGTCACGGGCGTGACGCCATACCTCAACCGGATCCTGGATCAGGGGCAACTCGGTGTTTACCTGCAGGATCAGATGAAGCTCGACCGCTTCACCCTGGTTCTCAGCGGCCGCAACGACTGGGTCGATACCAACCAGATCAATCGATTGGGCGGACCGGATACGTCTCGCGACAGCAGCAAGGCCACGGGCAGGGCCGGCTTGATCTATGACGTCGGCTTCGGCCTGTCGCCGTATGTGTCCTACGCCACCGGTTTCAATCCGGTGATCGGAACGACGCAGAACGGTCAATTCTTTACGCCGGAAGAATCCAAGCAGCTTGAGGTCGGTGCGAAGTGGGAACCGGTGGGCTTCAACGGATATCTGACGGCCGCCTGGTTCGATCTTCGCAAGACCAATGCGCTGACGATCGACCCGACCAACGTCTTCTTCCAGGTCCAGAACGGCGAAGTGACGTCGCGTGGCATCGAACTGAGCATGACCACCAACCTGACTCCCGAATTCAAGATGGTTGGATCGGTCACATCCTACGACCTGTTCATCAGCCAGGACGTGAATGCATCGCTGCTCGGCAAGCGGCCGGTCGCGATCCCGACGGTGCTGGCGTCGTTGTGGGGCGATTACACTTTTCGCACCGGGCCGCTTGCCGGGTTCGGTTTTGGCGGCGGCGCCCGCTATGTCGGCGAATCCTTCGCTGACCAGGCGAACACCCTGGCCGTTCCGTCGCGGACGCTGTTCGATGCCGCGCTACACTACGAGTACCAGCAGTGGCGTGCGGCCTTGAACGTCACGAACGTGGCCGACAAGACCTTCGTGTCGAGTTGCGATGGCATAACGTCCTGCTTCTACGGTGAGCGGCGCAAGGCGTTGCTCAGCCTCGGATACCGGTGGTGGTAATCGACCGGCGCCATGCAAGGCGGAGCGGGGCCAATTGCGGCACTGCTTCGACTGTCGTCTCGGTGGGAGATAGCGATCCCGATCAGATCTGGATCGAACCTTGCGGCCACCAGGTTGCGCACCATCTTGATCGGGTGGCGAAGCGACAGCGTGGAACGGCGCGATGGCACAACATGTGGACTTCGATTTCACCAGCGAGGCGTTTTTTCGCGATCCGCAGGCTGGCGTTGCGCAATTGCGCTCGATCGGTCCCGCCGTCGCGACGAAATTCCCGATCGTAGGCCGCGTCTGGGTTACCACGACCTATGAGGCGGCGGCGCGGGTGCTGAAGGACAGTGCACTCTTCACATTGCGCAAGGAGGGTGGGGCACTGGTCGGGCTGCCCTGGTGGATGCCGAAGGTGGTCGGGGCGGTCGCCAACAACATGTTGACGATGGATGAGCCGGATCACACGCGGCTGCGCAACATCGTCGATGAGGCGTTCCGCCGCCGCGCCGTGCTCGAGATGGAGCCGCATATCCGCGCGATCGCCGATCGCCTTGCTGATGACTTGTTTCGCGATGGCAGCCCGGCGGATCTCGTTCAGCGCTACGCGCGGATACTGCCGCTATCCGTGATTTGTGAATTGCTGGGCCTGCCACCGGCCGACCGGCCGAAATTTATCGCGTGGGCCAACTCGATGGCGCATCTCACCAACGCGTTCGGCTTTCTGCGGTTGATTGGCGGGCTGTTCAGGATGCGCGGCTATCTAAAGGGGCGTCTGCAGGTCGCCCGGGAACAGGGCGGCGAGGGACTGATCGCCGAACTGGTACGCGTCGAGAAAGAGGGCGGGCGCATCACGCCGGACGAGATGGTCTCGATGGTGTTCCTGCTGCTCGGTGCTGGGTCGGAGACCACGACGCACCTGATCAGCGGATCGGTGTTCGAATTGCTGAAGGACCCGGCGCGGCGCGATTGGCTCGCATCCGACTGGAGCCGCGCTGGATTGGCGATCGAGGAATTCCTGCGCTTCGTTTCACCGGTACAATTCACCAAGCCGCGCTACGTCCGCCAGGATGTCGATCTCGACGGGGTGAAGTTGAAGAAGGGCGACAGGGTGATGGCGATGATCGTCGCCGCCAATCTGGACGCCGACGCGAACGAGGCTCC
>Ga0075367_10000985_pt1 | contig 11661 bp, 9 predicted proteins | sample EndMethybrTD3032_FD_71399 | JGI IMG/M metagenome (GOLD analysis project Ga0075367, IMG submission 71399) | Populus endosphere microbial communities from Tennessee, USA - Endosphere MetaG P. TD hybrid TD303-2 | ecosystem: Host-associated > Plants > Roots > Endosphere | place: USA: Tennessee... | reverse complement strand
GGCGGCGGTGGGCTCGTCGAGGATCAGGACGCGGGCGCCGAAGTAGACGGCGCGGGCGATGGCGACGCACTGCCGCTGGCCGCCCGAGAGCGTCCCGATGGGCTGCTCCAGGTCATCGAGGATGATGCCCATGTTGCGCAGTTCCTGGTCCGCGGTCTTCTTCATCGCGGCGATGTCGAGACGCCGGACCGGCCAGGGGCCCTTGGTCATCTCGGAGCCGAGGAAGAAGTTGCGCCACACCGGCATCAGGGAGACGACGGCGAGGTCCTGGTAGACGGTGGCGATGCCCTTGTCGAGCGCGTCGCGCGGGGTGGTGAAGCGGACCGGCGTGCCGTCGACGAGGAACTCGCCCTCGGTGTGCTGGTGCAGCCCCGAAATGATCTTGATCAGCGTCGACTTGCCGGCGCCGTTGTCGCCCAGCACACAGGTGACCTCGCCGGGGTGCACCTTCAGGCTCACACCGTGCAGGGCGCGGATGTTGCCATAGGACTTGCCCGCGTTGCGCAGTTCGACGATCGTGCCGTCCTCGCTCTCGGGCGCGGTGTCCTGGAGGATGGCTCCGTGGGTTCCGGACTCGTTCTTCGTCATCGGGTCACCTCCGGGTCATGGTGCGCTGGACCCACAGATTGATCAGGACGGCGCCGAGCAGCATCACGCCCAGGAAGGCCTTGAACCAGTCGGGGTTCCAACCGGCGTACACGATGCCCTGCTGCACCATGCCGAACATGAAGGCACCGAAGACCGGGCCGATCGCCGAGCCGTAGCCGCCGGTCAGCAGACAGCCGCCGATGACCGCGCCGGAGATGTAGATCAGCTCGATGCCCACGCCCTCGCCGGACTGGACGGTGTTGAAGGAGAACAGCTGGTGCATGCCGACGAACCAGGCGCCGAAGCCGACCAGCATGAACAGGGAGATCTTGGTGAAGGCGACCGGCACACCGACCGCGCGCGCCGACTCCTTGTTGCCGCCGACCGCGAAGATCCAGTTGCCGTACTTGGTGCGCAGCAGCACCCAGGTGGCGATGGCGGCGAAGAGGAGCCACCAGAAGACGGTGATCTTCACCTGGACGCCGCCGATGTCGAAGGACGAGGCGAAGACCTTCTTGGCGCTGCTGAAGCCGTCCATGTTGCTGATGTCGTCGGTGGCGACGTTGCCGGTGATCAGCTTGGTCACCGCGAGGTTGACGCCCTGGAGGATCAGGAAGGTGCCCAGGGTGACGAGGAAGCTCGGCAGACCCGTCTTGACGACCATCCAGCCGTTGAAGAAGCCGATCGCCAGCGACACGATCAGGGCGGCGATGACACCGACCCAGACGTTCAGGGTGAGTTGATACGCCGTCATGCTCGCGGTCAGCGCGGAGGTGATGACGCCGACGCCGGCCGACAGGTCGAACTCGCCGCCGATCATCAGCAGCGCCACCGGAACGGTCACGATGCCGAGGGTGGAGGACTGGTAGAGGATGTTCGCCATCGAGCTGGCGTCGCGCACCGGCGGCGCCGCGATCAGGAAGAACACGTAGACGGCCACGGCGCCGAGGAAGACGCCCACATCGGGGCGGGCCATCAGCCGTACGAACGCGGACCGTTGGGCGGTCCGCCCGTCGGATTCCTTGGGGCCGGGGGCCGGCGGTGTCTCCACCGCCGGCTCGGCATGCTGGGTCATGCTCATCACCGCGTTCCGTTGGCGGCGTACTTGGCGATCTGCTCGACGTTGGACTTGTCGACGAAGGCAGGCCCGGTCAGAACCGGCTGCTCACCACCGCCGCTGTAGTTGCCGTTGTTCTTGTAGAGCCACAGCGAGTCGATCGCCAGGTAGCCCTGGAGGTACGGCTGCTGGTCGACCGCGAACTGGATCGTGCCCTTGCTGATGGCGGTCGTCAGGTCCTTGTTGAGGTCGAAGGTGGCGACCTTCGCCTTGCTGCCGGCGTCCGAGACCGACTGCACCGCGGTGAGCGCGTACGGGGCGCCGAGGGCGGTGACGTAGTCGATGGAGGAGTCCTGCTTCAGCTTGGCCGTGATCGTCGACTTCACCGACGGCATGTCCGTGCCGTTGACGTAGAGGACGTCGGTCTTGCCGGAGAAGGTCTTCTTCACGCCGTCGCAGCGCTGGGTCAGGCCGATGTTGCCCTGCTCCTGGATGACGCAGACGGTGTGCTTGGCGCCGAGGTCGTTCAGCTTCTTGCCGAAGGCCTCGCCGGCCACGGTCTCGTCCTGGCCGAAGAACTCCAGCAGGCCGAGCTTCTTCCAGTCGCTCAGACCGGAGTTGAGGCCCACGACGGGTATGTTCGCCGACTTCGCCTTGCCGATGACGGACTTGAGGGCGTCCGGCTTGGCGAGGGTGACCGCGATGCCGTCGACCTTCTGGTCGATCGCGTTCTGCACCAGGTTGGACTGGTTGCCCGCGTTCGGGTCGGCCGAGTAGATCAGCTTGATGTTGTCCTTGGCGGCGGCCGCCTCGGCACCCTTGCGGACGATGTCCCAGAAGGTGTCACCGGGCGACTGGTGCGTGACCAGGGCGACCGTCATACGAGGGGTGGTGGCCTTGCCGGCGGACGCGTTGGAGCCTGTCTCCTGGGACTTCTTGCCCCCGGAACTGCTGGAGCAGCCGGCGAGGGTCAAGGCGGCTGCCGCAGCGACCGCGACGACCGGAACGAGTCTGCGGGAACGGCGGTGAGAAGAACGGTCCATCTTTCCTGGCACCTCACTGTGCTTTGCGGGGGAAAGGGAAAGGGAGAGGGATCTACGAAGATCCAGGGCCCGGGATCTTGGCATGTCCGGGTCGTTCACGGCAAACGCGGCGGTCGACCTGGGACGGGATCAAACCCCCGGCCGAGTCCGCTGTCAATACTTTGTTAAGACATCATTTCACAAGCAGGTCCGAATGTAAGTACAAACTATTGACAGGGTCGCCCGTAGAGGCCTACACCTGGGAGGCGGCAGACCCACGGGGACCCGCATCCCGAGCAGCCCAGTCCGAGGAGCATCGCGCATGGCCGAGTCAGCCCCGCCCTTCGACTTGATCACTATGGGCCGCATTGGCGTCGATCTCTACCCGCTCCAGTCGGGCGTCTCCCTGGCCCAGGTGGAAACCTTCGGCAAGTTCCTGGGCGGCTCGGCCGCCAATGTGGCGGTGGCCGCCGCCCGGCTGGGCCGGAACACGGCGGTGATCACCCGCACCGGGAACGACCCCTTCGGCGCCTATCTGCACCAGGCACTCAAGGAGTTCGGCGTCGACGACCGCTGGGTCACGCCCGTCGCCGCGTACCCGACCCCGGTGACCTTCTGCGAGATCTTTCCTCCCGATGACTTCCCTCTGTACTTCTACCGGCAGCCTAAGGCCCCTGACCTGGAGATACACTCCGAGGAACTGGACTACTTCGCCATCCGTGCGACCCGCGTCTTCTGGATCACCGGCACCGGCCTGAGCGAGGAGCCGAGCCGCTCCGCCACGCTCGCCGCCCTCAAGGCCCGCGACAAGGCGGGCATCACCGTCTTCGACCTCGACTGGCGCCCCATGTTCTGGAAGGACCCCACGGAAGCCCGCCCGTACTACGCGGAAGCCCTGCGCCACGCCACCGTCGCCGTCGGCAACCTCGACGAGTGCGAGGTTGCCACCGGCGTCCGCGAACCCCGGGCCTGCGCCGAGGCGCTGCTGGAGGCAGGCGTGCAGCTGGCGGTGGTCAAGCAGGGCCCCAGGGGCGTCCTGGCCGTGCACCGTGACGGCACCACCGCCGAGGTCCCGCCGGTGCCGGTCGAGGTGGCCAACGGCCTCGGCGCGGGCGACGCCTTCGGCGGCTCCCTGGTGCACGGACTGCTGTCCGGCTGGGAATTGGCCGAAATCATGCGGTACGCCAACGCGGCCGGCGCCCTCGTGGCCTCCCGACTCGCCTGTTCCTCCGCGATGCCCACCGAGGCCGAGGTCGACGGCCTCCTCGCGCGAGCCACTGCCTGAAACGGAGCTTCCCCTTGTCCCTGAGCATCCCCGACCTCGTCTCGGTCCGCGCCCGGCACCCCGAGGCCGTCGCCGAGGCCGCGGCCCGGCGCGCCCGCCGCCCGCTGATCGGCGACGGCGGCCGTCTGATGATCGTCGCCGCCGACCACCCGGCCCGCGGCGCGCTCGGCGTCGGCGACCGCAGGCTGGCCATGGCCGACCGAGCCGGCCTGCTGGAGCGCCTGTGCGTCGCGCTCGCGCGGCCCGGCGTGGACGGGGTGCTCGCCACCGCGGACATCCTGGAGGACCTCCTGCTGCTCGGGGCGCTGGAGAACAAGGTCGTCATGGGCTCGATGAACCGCGGCGGTCTGGCCGGCGCCACCTTCGAGCTGGACGACCGCTTCACCGGCCACCGCGCCCAGGACATCGCCCGGCTCCGCTTCGACGCCGCCAAGACGCTGACCCGGATCGACTACGACGACCCCGGCTCGCTCACCACCCTGGAGTCCACCGCCCGCGCCATCGACGACTGCGCGGCGCACCGGCTGCCGATCTTCGTCGAGCCGTTCATCTCGACCCGCGTCGACGGCAGGGTCCGCAACGACCTCTCCGCCGAGGCCGTCACCAAGTCGATCGCCATCGCCGCGGGCCTCGGCGGCACCTCCGCCTACACCTGGCTGAAGCTGCCGGTCACCGACGACCCGGACGACATGGGCGAGGTCCTGGAGACCTCCACCCTGCCGACCGTGCTGCTGGGCGGCGAGGTCGGCGCCTCCGCCGAGGAACAAGCAGGCGCCTACGAGCGCTGGCGCAAGGCCCTGCGACTGCCCACCGTCCTGGGCATGGTCGTCGGCCGCTCGCTGCTCTACCCGGCCGAGGGCAGCGTGGAGACCGCGGTGGACACGGCCGTCGGGCTGCTGTGACACGGAGGAGTGCTTCATGACCTACCACCTGCCCGCAGGAAAGGCCCTCGGCGGCCCCTACGTCGTGGACGTCACGCCGGAGAAGGCCGGCTGGGGCTACTCCAGCCTGCGGATCCTGGAGCTGCCGCCGGGCGGCACGCACACCTTCGACACCGGCGAGAGCGAGTGGATCGTGCTGTCGCTGAGCGGCGCCTGCACGGTCTCGGCGGCCGACGACTTCGGCCACGACACCTTCCAACTCGCCGGCCGCGACAGTGTGTTCAGTGGCGTCAGCGACTTCGCCTACGTGCCGCGTGACGCTCGTACGACCGTCATGAGCGCCGGCGGCGGACGGTTCGCGCTCACCGGCGCGCGCTGCACCCGCCGACTGCCCTCCCGCTACGGCCCGGCCTCCTCGGTCCCCGTGGAGCTGCGCGGCACCGGGAACTCCTCCCGCCAGGTCAACAACTTCGGTGCGGCAGGCGTCTTCGAGTGCGACAAGCTGATCGCGGTCGAGGTGATCACGCCCGGCGGCAACTGGTCGTCGTTCCCGCCGCACAAGCACGACGAGCACCGGCCCGGCGAGGAGTCCGTCCTCGAAGAGGTCTACTACTTCGAGTTCGCCGACCACGACGGCACGCCCGGCCTCGGCTACCAGCGCGTGTCCCCGTCCGGTCACGGCCGCAACACCGATGTGCTGGCCGAAGTCCGCGGCGGAGACGTGGTGTTGATCCCCGACGGCTGGCACGGGCCCTCCATGGCCGTGCCCGGCCACCACATGTACTACCTCAACGTCATGGCCGGCCCCGAGCCCGAGCGTGCCTGGCTGATCTGCGACCACCCCGATCACGCCTGGGTCCGCGACAGTTGGCCCGACCAACCGGTCGACCCCCGCCTCCCCCTCTACACGGCCCCGGAGAAGTCCTGATGAGCACCCCCACCCGCCGACTGACCGTCGCCCAGGCCCTGGTGCGGTTCCTGTCCGCCCAGTACACCGAGCGCGACGGCGTACGCCACCGGCTGATCGCCGGCACCTGGGGCATCTTCGGTCATGGCAACGTTGCCGGGATCGGCCAGGCCCTCCTGGAGGCGGGCGAGGCCACCATGCCGTACCACCAGGGCCGCAACGAGCAGTCCATGGTGCACGCGGCCGTCGGCTACGCCCGCCAGCTCGACCGTCTCTCCGCCCAGGCCGTGACGACCTCCATCGGCCCCGGCGCCACCAACCTGGTCACCGGCGCCGCACTCGCCACCATCAACCGCCTGCCGGTCCTGCTCCTGCCCGGCGACTACTTCGCCTCGCACGCCCCGGACCCGCTCCTGCAGCAGCTGGAGCACCCGACCGAGGCCGACGTGTCGGTGAACGACACCCTGCGCCCGGTCTCGAGGTACTTCGACCGCATCACGCGTCCCGAGGCCCTGATCCCCTCGGCGCTGAACGCCATGCGGGTCCTCGCCGACCCGGCCGAGACCGGCGCGGTCACGCTCGCCCTCCCCCAGGACGTGCAGGCCGAGGCCTACGACTGGCCGGAGGAGTTCTTCGCCGAGCGCGTGTGGCACGTACGGCGTCCCGCTCCCGACCCCTACGAGCTGGCCGAGGCGGTGGCGGCGATCCGGGCCGCCGAGCGTCCGCTGATCGTCGCGGGCGGCGGCGTCCACCACAGCCAGGCCGAGGAGGCGCTGAAGGCGCTCGTGGAGGCCACCGGCATCCCGGTCGCCTCGACGCAGGCCGGCAAGGGCTCACTGCGCTACGACCACCCCGCCGACCTCGGTGGCATCGGCCACACCGGCACGGCGGTCAGCGACGACATCGCGCGCACGGCCGACCTGGTGATCGGCGTCGGCACGCGGTACACGGACTTCACGACCGCTTCCGGGACGCTGTTCCAGAACCCGGCCGTGCGGTTCGTCAACCTCAACATCACGGCGTTCGACGCTCACAAGCTGTCGGCGCGGACGCTGGTGTGCGACGCGCGCGCGGGGCTCACAGCGTTGACGGAGGCGTTGGCGGATTACCGTGTGGACTCGGTTCACGAGGCCGAGTACCGCGCCGGCAAGGAACGCTGGGAACAGGTTGTCGACTCCGCCTACACGGCCGCCGACGAGAACGCCGTGCCCACGCAGACCCAGGTTCTGGGTGCCCTGGACGCAGTCGTCGGCGACGAGGACGTGGTGATCAACGCGGCCGGCTCGCTCCCCGGCGACCTGCACAAGCTGTGGCGGACCCGCAGCCCCCGCCAGTACCACCTGGAGTACGGCTACTCCTGCATGGGCTACGAGATCCCGGCCGGCATCGGCGTCCAGCAGGCCGCCCCCGACACCCCCGTCTGGTCCCTGGTGGGCGACGGCACCTACCTGATGATGCCGACCGAGATCGTCACCGCCGTCCAGGAGGGCCTCCCGGTCAACCTCCTCCTCATCCAGAACCACGGCTACGCCTCCATCGGCGGCCTCTCCGAGACGGTCGGCGGCGAGCGCTTCGGCACGGCGTACCGCTACCGTTCGCCTGCCGACGGTTCCTTCACCGGCGCCCCGCTCCCCGTCGACCTGGCCGCCAACGCGGGCAGCCTCGGCATGGACGTCCTGCGCGCGAAGACCGTCCGCGAACTCCGCGAGGCGCTCGCCACGGCCCGCGCCTCCGACCGCCCGACCTGCGTCTACGTGGAGACCGACACCGCCACCCCGACCGCTCCGCCGGCCGAGGCCTGGTGGGACGTCCCGGTCGCCGAGACCGCCTCCCGCGAGGCCGCCGTACAGGCCCGCGAGCAGTACGAGCGCCAGGCCGCCGGCCGACGCCGCCACCTCTGACATCCCCCGCCGTCCCCCCCTGCTTGACCCTTTGAAAGGCCCCGCACCATGAAGACCATCACCCACTGGATCGGCGGCAAGCCCGTCGAGTCCACCTCCGGCCGCCACGGCGCCGTATACAACCCGGCGACCGGCGCGCAGGAGAAGCAGGTCGGTTTCGCCACCGTCGACGAGGTGGACGCCGCCGTCGCCTCCGCCAAGGCCGCCTTCGAGACCTGGGGCACCTCGTCGCTCGCCAAGCGCACCGCGATCCTCTTCAAGTACCGCGAGCTGCTGGACGCCCACCGCGACGAGATCGCCGAGCTGATCACCGCCGAGCACGGCAAGGTGCACTCCGACGCGCTGGGCGAGGTCGCGCGCGGCATGGAGATCGTCGAGCTGGCCTGCGGGATCAGCGTGCAGCTGAAGGGCGAGCTGTCGACGCAGGTGTCCACCCGTGTCGACGTGGCGTCGATCCGGCAGCCGCTCGGTGTGGTCGCCGGCATCACGCCGTTCAACTTCCCCGCCATGGTGCCGATGTGGATGTTCCCGCTGGCCATCGCGTGCGGCAACACCTTCGTGCTGAAGCCGAGCGAGAAGGACCCGTCGGCCTCCTTCCGCCTCGCCGAACTGGCCTCCGAGGCAGGCCTGCCGGACGGCGTGCTGAACATCGTGCAGGGCGACAAGGTCGCCGTGGACCGCCTCCTGGAACACCCGGACGTCGAGGCAGTCTCCTTCGTCGGCTCGACGCCGATCGCAAAGTACATCCAGCTCAAGGCGGTTGAGCACGGCAAGCGCGTCCAGGCGCTGGGCGGTGCCAAGAACCACATGCTCGTGCTCCCCGACGCCGACCTGGACTTCGCGGCCGACCAGGCGATCAACGCGGCCTACGGCTCGGCGGGCGAGCGCTGCATGGCCGTGTCCGTCGTGGTCGCCGTCGGCGACACCGGCGACGAGCTGGTCGCAAGGATCGCCGAGCGCGCGAAGAACCTGAAGATCGGCCCCGGCAACGACCCGTCGTCCGAGATGGGCCCGCTGATCACGCGCGAGCACCGCGACAAGGTGGCGTCGTACGTGTCCTCGGCCGCCGAGCAGGGCGCGCAGGTCGTCGTCGACGGCACCGGCTACTCGGTCGAGGGACACCCCGAGTGCGCAGACGGCTTCTTCCTCGGCGTCTCGCTGCTCGACAAGGTGCCGCTGACGGCGGACGCGTACCGGGACGAGATCTTCGGCCCGGTGCTGGCCGTGGTCCGTGCGGAGTCGTACGACGAGGCCATCAAGCTGATCAACGACTCGCGTTGGGGCAACGGCACCGCGATCTTCACCCGGGACGGCGGCGCCGCCCGCCGCTTCCAGCTGGAGGTCAAGGCGGGCATGGTCGGCGTGAACGTCCCGATCCCGGTGCCCGTCGGCTACCACTCCTTCGGCGGTTGGAAGGACTCCCTCTTCGGGGACCTGCACGTCTACGGCAACGACGGCGTCGCCTTCTACACGCAGGGGAAGGTGATCACCACGCGCTGGCCCGACCCGGCCGACGCGGGCATCAACCTCGGTTTCCCCAGCCACTCCTGACGCTTCGTCAGTCACCTTCGGAGGGAGGTCCGTCCATGGCGAAGACCCGTGTCACGACCCGTGCCACGAATGCCCTCGCGCTCGACTCCCTGGACTTCGCCCTGGACCGGGGCAGCCCGGTGCCGCTGTACTACCAGCTCGCCCAGCAGCTGGAGGCGGCGATCGAGCACGGGGTCCTCGCCCCGGGAAACCTCCTGGGCAACGAGATCGACCTGTCCGTGCGCCTGGGCCTGTCCCGGCCCACCGTCCGCCAGGCCATCCAGTCCCTCGTCGACAAGGGGCTGCTGGTCCGGCGGCGCGGGGTGGGCACGCAGGTGGTGCACAGCCAGGTCAAGCGTCCGCTGGAGCTCAGCAGTCTCTACGACGACCTGGAGGCGGCCGGGCAGGGGCCGACGACGCAGGTGGTGCGGAACGAGCGCGTCCCGGCGTCCGCCGACGTCGCGGCCGCCCTCGGCATCGCGGAGGGCAGCGAGGTCACGCTCCTGGAACGGCTGCGCAGCACCCACGGCCAGCCCGTGGCCGTCCTGTGCAACTACCTGCCGGCGGGCCTGCTCGAGCTGGACACCGTGCGACTGGAGTCGACCGGCCTGTACCGGATGATGCGCGCCGCAGGCATCACCCTGCACAGCGCCCACCAGACCATCGGCGCCCGCTCGGCGACCGGGGAGGAGGCGGCACGCCTGGAGGAGAAGGAGGGCGCCGCACTGCTGACGATGCAGCGCACGGCGTACGACGACACGGGGCGGCCGGTCGAGTACGGGACGCATATCTACCGGGCGTCGCGGTATGCGTTCGACTTTCAGTTGCTGGTCAGGGCATGACCGCGCGGGCTGTGCAGGAATCCGGGTCGGGAGTGCCGGCACCCTGCCTGCTTGACTGACCCGAACCAGGGGCCCATAGTCGTACACATACGTCGTAAACGTACGATGTCCGTGAGGGGCCCGGGCCCATGAGCGCTCCGTCCACAGTCCTGGTCACCGGTGGAGCAGGCTTCATCGGCAGCCACGCGTGTGTCGAACTGCTCGACCACGGCTACGAGGTGATCGTGGTCGACAACTACTCCAACAGCTCACCGCAGGCCTTCACCCGTATGGAACGCATCGCCGGCCGTTTCGTCGGCGCCGTCTACGAGCTGGACATCCGTGACTGCCAGGCCCTGTCGGCCGTCTTCGAACGGCACACGGTGGACGCGGTCATGCACTTCGCGGCAACCAAGTCCGTGCATCGATCGATGCGCAGGCCCGTCGAGTACTACGACGTCAACGTCGGCGGCACGACGGCGCTGCTACGGACCATGCACCAGCACGGAGTGCACCAGCTCGTGTTCTCCTCGTCCTGCTCCGTGTACGGCGAGGCCGGCCGCGGACGGCTCGACGAGTCCACACCCGCCCGGCCCATCAGTCCCTATGCCGCCTCCAAGTGGATCTGCGAGCAGATCCTCGCCGACGTCTGCCGCCGACGTCCCGAGTACACCGTGCTGTGCCTGCGGTACTGCAACCCGGCAGGCGCCCACCCCAGCGGACTGCTGGGCGAGGACCCGCAGGGCACACCCGACAACCTGATGCCGAATCTCGCGCAGGTGGCCGTCGGCCTGCAGGAACGGCTCTCCGTGTACGGCGGCGACTACCCCACCGCCGACGGAACCGCGATCCGCGACTACGTCCACGTCCTGGATGCCGTCGAGGCCCACCGCATCGCGCTCGACCGCCTCGCCGACACCTCGGGCATGCACGTGTACAACATCGGTCTCGGCCACGGCAGTTCCGTCCTGGACGTCGTCGCCGCGTTCTCCAAGGCCTGCGGCAGACGGATTCCGTACGAGATCGTGCAGCGCCGCCCCGGCGACGTGCCCGAACTCGTCACCGACGCCACCGCCGTGAAGCGCGCCTGGGGCTGGCGCCCCCTGCGGGACCTCGACGACATGTGCCGGGACGCCTGGCGGTTTCAGCGGCACAATCCCCACGGCTACATGGGGTCACCCCGGCGGCCCAGGACGAAGCGCTGAGCGATCCGCCGACCGGAGCCGAGGTGCAGCCGGACGCCTCCCGTGCCTACCATCGACGCAGAGGGCCCAGGTCGACGCATTTTTCGCGGCCCGGCCTCCTCCGACCCGGGGAGGGCGTTTTGCGACTGCTCCTGGCCCACCGGTTGATGGCTGTCTACATCGCGCTGGCCGCGGTCGTGTCCTGTCTCTACCTGACCATTCCGAGCCTGCGCACGCCGATGTGGGCCGTCATCGGTCTGGCGGGCTCCGCGGCCATTCTCACCGGTGTCCACGTCAACCGGCCGACGCACCGATGGCCCTGGCTGATGCTCGCAGTCGGGCTGCTGGCCGTCTCGGCGGGCGACACCTTTGACAACGTTCAGGAGCAGTACTTCCGGGCCGCCCCTTCGTTCCCCTCGCCGGTGGACGCGTGTCACCTCGCCGCATATCCCCTCCTCGCGGCAGGGCTGTTCGGCCTCGTCCGG
>Ga0075367_10000984_pt1 | contig 11662 bp, 8 predicted proteins | sample EndMethybrTD3032_FD_71399 | JGI IMG/M metagenome (GOLD analysis project Ga0075367, IMG submission 71399) | Populus endosphere microbial communities from Tennessee, USA - Endosphere MetaG P. TD hybrid TD303-2 | ecosystem: Host-associated > Plants > Roots > Endosphere | place: USA: Tennessee... | reverse complement strand
TGCTCGCCCTTGCGCACGTCGATCTTGTCGGGGCTGTACGACATCAAACCGGGTCCGTCGGTCATGGTGATCTCGACGACACGGAACGGCTCCTTGGGGTCGCCTGGTTCTCCGGCAGCGAATGTGTGGCCGGTGTGTGCAGCCGCCGGGATGGAGACCACACTGGCATAGATCGGTAGTCCGGCCGCGAACAGTGCGACGAGAGAGAGCCCAGCGACTGCCAGTCTTACAGACATTGCTTAAGCTCCTTTGCCAACTACGTTGAAACTGCAGTGAACCTCGTGGTCCGAGCGTTGCCGTGATGCGCTCAGTGGTTCTTGTGCCCTTTGGGTTTCACGGCTTTGACCTCCATCTCCCGGGCGGGCTGACCCTTGACTTGTTTGTCGGCGGCGGGTGCACGCGGCGCTTCCGTCTGTCGGTTACTGGTGTCCTGCAGCTCGTAGGAAACCGTGCCTTGCGGATGCCGATACCAACCGGGGTCTTTGTAGTCGTCGCGCGCCTGCCCCTCCCGCACCTTCACGATCGAAAACATGCCGCCCATCTCAATCGGCCCGAACTGGCCGAAGCCAGTCATCATCGGCAGCGTGTTGTCGGGGGCAGCCATCTCCATCTCGCCCATTTCGGCCATGCCCTGAGAGCCCATCGGCATGTAACCGCCTCCGATGAGCCGCGAGATGCGCTGCCTCACATCCCTTTGGTTGACGCCGATATAGGTTTTCACGTCATGACCCATGGCATTCATGGTGTGATGCGACTTATGGCAATGGATCGCCCAATCGCCTTCGTGGATCGCATCGAACTCGAAGGCGCGCATCTGGCCTACGGCACAATCGACGGTGACTTCAGGCCAGCGTGACTCCGGCCGTGTCCACCCGCCGTCCGTGCACGTGACCTCGAAGTCGTAGCCATGCATGTGAATGGGATGATTGGTCATTGTCAGATTACCGAATCGGATGCGCACGCGATCGTTCTTGGCGACAACAAAATGATCGATTCCGGGGAAGACGCGGCTGTTCCAGGCCCACAAGTTGAATTCGAGCATGGTGTTGATCTTGGGCACATAGCTGCCGGGATCGATATCGAAGGCGTTCAGAAGGAAAACAAAATCGCGGTCGACGCGGTGCTGTTTGGGGTCTTTCGGATGCACCACAAAGAACCCCATCATCCCCATCGCCATCTGCACCATCTCGTCGGCGTGGGGGTGGTACATGAAGGTCCCGCTTTTCTTGAGCTGGAATTCGTAGACGAAGGTTTTGCCGGGCTTGATTTGGGGCTGGGTCAATCCGCCGACGCCATCCATGCCGCAGGGCAATAGCTGCCCGTGCCAATGAACGGTGGTGTGCTCGGGCAGCTTGTTGGTGACGAAGATGCGGACCTTATCGCCCTCGACAGCCTCGATGGTCGGGCCCGGCGATTGGCCGTTGTAGCCCCAAAGGTGCGCCTTCATCCCGGGTGCCATCTCGCGGACCACCGGCTCGGCGACCAAGTGGAACTCCTTCCAATCGCCATTCATGCGCCAAGGCAGTGACCAGCCGTTGAGGGTGACGACGGGTTGATAGGAAGGGCCAGAAGTTGGAAACAACGGCGGCTGCATCTCTGCGGAGGTCTGAGTGGGGGCCTCCGGAATGCCGGCTTTGACGGCAGCCGCGCTGATGAGCGCTAAGCCTGAGCCTGCCAGCAACGTTCTGCGCGATATCGTCATCGGATCACTCCATGCGACTTTCAATGTCCACCAGGCTCGGCGCCACCGGTCGTTGCCGCCCGGGGCGCATCGGCCGCCTCTCCACCACCGCGCCCGCCGACGATGGCGCTGTGCAGGTCGACGCTGGCAAGCCAGAAGTCGCGGCGCGCTTCGATGGCCTGTACGTTGGCTAGGATGCGAGCGCGCGCATCGGCGAGCAGGGCAAAAAGGTCGCGGATCATGGCGTTGTAGTTGAGCAGCGTTTCGTCGGAGATGATCTTGCGCAGGGGCAAGACCTCCCGATCGTAGTGCCGCGCAATATCGTAGGAACCGCGGTAGCCTTGGTAGGCTTCGCGCGCTTCGGAGCGCGCGTTGACCGCGCGCTCAAGAAGGCGGTTTACCGCGCGCATGTAAGTCTCTTCAGCAAGCCGTACGCGCGACTCGCCGAAGTCGTAGAGAGGGATTTGGAAATCGATATCGAAGCCGCGGTGGCTGATCTTGTCGACTTGAGTCTGTCCGGCGTCGGTGATGACATCTTTCTCGGTGGTGCTGACGCCGGCAACTTCGAGCGCGTTGATAAAGCGGGTCTTGCGGATAAGCCCCAGCTCTTTCGCAAGTATGTCGATTTCCATGCGCGCTATGGCGAGATCGACCCGCCGGCGTACGGCTTCACTCTCTACCCAAGGCAACGTTCTTGGCTTGGAAGGAAGGGCCATCAGCTTGGTGGGCAACCGGTAAGCCGTGTCCATGCCCCAGGCGCCGAGCGCGCGTGTGAGGCGCTCCTTCTCGACGCGCTGTCGGAGACGTGCGGTGGCGACCTGGCCGGAAATCTCGGCGTAGAACACGTGCTCGCGCGCCTGATCGAGTTTCGACATGGCTCCGGTCTCGCCGAGTTGTCTTGCGAGTTCGGAGACCGTTTGCGCCGAAGCCTGGGCGTCAACGAGAAACTTGACTGACTCGTTGGCAGCAACTGCGCGGTAGTAGGCACGACCAGTTTCGGCCGCGACCCTCAATGTGGCTTCCACCGCGCGAATTTGCGCCTGCCGAAAACGTGCCTCTGCGATGTCGCGACGTCGCGGTAAGGTGAGAAGAGCGAGCACGTTTTGCACAATCTGCCGCTCGATTTCGAAGCCTCCGGAGCCGACGAGACGCGCGATTCCGAACCTGGGGGCGGGCGGCAGGCTGGCCTCCACCATCTCCGCCTCGGATATGCCCAGCTCATTGTAAGCAGCTTGAAGCCCCCGGTTGTTGAGGAGTGCGATCTGAACCGCCTCGGCGACGGTCAAAGGTTTGGCGAGCAGCTGTTTGACACGCGCCGTGGCATACGCCTCTTTGTCTGGGTCATTGATCTTCGTTACCTCCTTGCCGAGTTCCGCTACAGCGGCGACTTCAACGACTCCCATGCCGGTATCCGGTGAAAATTGAGCGCAGCCGCCAGCAAGCAGCGCGGCCGCCAGTATGGCAACCGGAACGCTCCATCTCGGCGTCATACCTCGTCCCGGCGATGCGGTCGTGACGATGCTCAAGTCCCCCATGCGATGATCCCGTTGAGCGCACATATGCGGTTGAATGCGGCTAGTGTTGACCATGCGTGCCGCGCTGTTCTTGCTTCAGCTTAGGATCCGCCTTGCCTTGCTCTGGCGCCGATTTGAGTGCCTCCGGAGGCATGACGCGGCGATTGATGTCGCCCCACGGCAACGGCGTCACGGGGCGATAGCTGTGGGTCCCCGACAGCACTGGGCTATAGCGTGCTGGCGGAATGCCGGCGTCGGGATTGGCGGGATCTCGAGCCACGGCCGATGCGGCTGAGATCCACGTCAGCAAGAGCCAAGACAGAGTCCTGATGGGCATCTGGAGTGCGTGCCTTTCTTGCTTGGCGGCTTAGCGTGATCGAATTGGATCGGAGGCCCGGTGACCCACGCGTCCCAAACGCATCGCCACGAGAAAGAAAGCGAGCCGTCGAATCGGATCGACGTGCGGCGTTGACGTAGAGTTCGGGGCGCGCCTGTGACGGCGTCGGCTGTGAGCCGACGTTACGCTATGTCGAGGCTTCGGGGAGGGCGCTCGAGGCCGATGGAATAGCTCTGAGGCTGGCCAGACGACGGCTCAGGAATCAGGCGGACACCGGTTGGGGGCAGAAACGAGAAAAGATCAACAGTTAGTGTCACGCCAGCATGACACATAATGCTTCCGCAACAGCACTCGAGCTTGCCATGCCGATCTGGCGCTTCGGGTTGGGTCGCGTAGCTCGCGACTGCTGCGTAGCCCTGCATCGGCCGTCGCATTTCGGAGCCATGCGATGAAAGGGCGGGCCCGGAAATGGCTGTCGAGACCTGATGTGAGTGGTTGCCGTGCGCCGCAGCCGGACTGGCACCTGCGCTGACAGCGAAGACCGCCAACAGCAGAGTCGCCAACACGGCCAGCACTTTCAGCAAGCGAGTCAGGACCGTAGTTCCTGCGCTGCGAATCTCATCCTGAGCAGAAAAGTAAGAAGGTGTCGCGGCTCCGTCAACCTTGGCGGCCGATAGAGAAGCAGTTTCATGGTTCTGTGTGTGCCTGGCACACACCCTCTCGTTTCAACGGGTGCGCCATGATGGCGCCGACGGGGTTGGGTCGAGGCAAGATGACGGCTGTGTGCATTTTCGACGCAGATCGCTAGAACAACGAACCGAACCTGCTTGGACAAAGCTGATGGTCCCTCTGCAACCAGCATGGCTGCCCGCGCTTGCCACCTATCTTGCCATCATCGGCGGATTGAATTTGCTATGGGAGGTGTTGCAGCTGCCGTTGTTTACGATCTGGACGACGGGCAGCTTAGCTGAACAGGTCTTTGCTGTTGTGCACTGTACAGGTGGGGATCTGTTGATTGCACTCGCTTCGCTGGTGATCGCGTTGATTGGCACTTGGGCGGTCGATTGGCCGCGGCAGAGCTTCCGTCGCGTTGCAATGTTGGCGATTGCGTTGGGCGTTGCCTACACCGCCTTCAGCGAATGGCTCAACGTGTACGTCCGGCGGTCCTGGGTGTATGCGGACTGGATGCCGACGGTGACTATCGGAACGGTGCGCATCGGCCTCTCGCCATTGCTGCAATGGCTGGTCGTCCCGACCCTTGCATTCCTCGCGGCGAAGTCCGTCGTCCGTCGCCGCATGCGCTCTGAGTCACTCGCGGCGCAGGGCAGAGAATAGCAAAATCAGGCACCGTCGGGTGCATCGACACCGGGACGGACGATTCCGGCCACCCATGGATGTTAGAGACTGTTAATGTGCGCCTTGTGCGGAGGGACGCCTTGTTCACGGGTCCGCAAGCAGAAACGCAAAATTGAACCCGCAGCGACGACGCCTGACTTGACCCCCTCCTCCCTCCCGGGGGATAGTGGCGCCGGAGGTTGCTTTGGCTGTGCGCCGCTTTCTGCTCGCATTGCTGGTCGCTGTCGGCGTGACGCTCGCGCCGGTCGGCGCAGCTATGGCTGCGTTGGCGCAGGCCCAGACGTCCAGCATGGCGGACATGCCCGACTGTCCGAGCAGGGCCAAGCAAACCACGAAAGACTGTGGCTGCTGCGATACCAAGGCGCCGTGCCAAGGCGAGTTCTGCCTGGCCAAATGCTTCAAGCTCAGTGGCGAGATCACAAAGAGCGCGATTTTGCTCGACTGGTCGAAGGCAGCCTTCGTCGCGGCAGCCCCCAGCAGGCCTCCGGACAGTTGGCCTGAACCCGAAGCACGACCACCCAGAACCTGACTTCTCGAAAGTCTCAGCGGCCCGCAGTTTGCGGATGCTGCAGGGGACAGCTTTATCGTGCGCGACATCTCGCGCAGGCAACTCGAGAAGGAAGGTTCTGCAATGGTTACGCAATCACGTCTTATGGTGCTGCTCGTTGCTCTGGCTGTGAGCTTGGGCGCACGCACCGCCTATGCCGCGCCGGCGGACTACGTGTTCGAGCCGGTTTCCGTTGATGTACGCAACGGCAGCAATAGCGAATTTGCGGTGCGCCTCGTCAGCAAGGCAACCGGTAAGCCAGTGGAAGGCGCGGTGCTGTTCCGCACGCGTCTCGACATGTCGCCGGACAGCATGGGCGAGATGACGGCCAAGCACACGGCCATGCCGTCCACGGAACCCGGGGTCTACAGGTTCAAGGCTGACTTCACCATGGCCGGTGGCTGGGCTTTCAAGCTGATGGCCAAAGTGCCAGGCGAGAACGAGACCGTGCAGGGCACCGTCGTCTTCAAGGCGAAGTAGGCCAGCCATGTTTCGAACCGTAATTGCAGGGATCGCCTTTGTGGCGATCCTTGCAGGCGTCGTCGCCGGCTACCGATTGGGGGCCGGTGCATGGCCAGCATTGTCGGACGGCAGGGCGCTAAAGACGGCATCTGGTACTGACGCCAAGAGCACGAGCCCGGCGGCTGCGCGGACGGTGCTGTACTGGAAGCATCCTGGCGGCGAAGCAGATTTTTCCCCGGAGCCCAAGAAGTCGCCGGATGGTCGCGACTACGTTCCCGTCTATGACGACCAGGAAGCCGAGTTCAAGGACAGCAAGTCGCAGCCGGCGGCCAAGGCGGCTAACGACAAGGGCGGCAACCGCAAGATCCTCTACTACCGCAATCCGATGGGGCTCGCCGACACCTCACCGGTGCCCAAGAAGGACTGGATGGGAATGGACTACATTCCCGTCTACGAGGGTGAGGACGAACCGGGCACGGTCACCGTAAGCCTCGACAAAGTGCAGCGATCCGGAGTGCGCACCGCTCCGGTCGAGCGCCGCAGCCTGGTCCAGACCGTTCGCGCGCCCGGCATCGCGAAGCCGGATGAGCGCAGCCTGCGCGTAGTCTCGCTGCGCGCCGACGGCTTTGTCGAGAAGCTCTACGTCAACGAGACCGGCAAGCACGTCAAAGCTGGAGACAAACTGTTCCGCGTTTACAGCCCGCAAATCGTTACCGCTCAAATCGACTATCGCACCAGCACGATACCCGGCGGTGGTCTACGCAGTGAGAGCGGAGCGCTACAGAAGCTCAGAAACCTCGATGTACCCGAAGCGGTAATCGAGGCGCTGCGCAAGGACCCCAGCCCGCAGATGTCGATCGACTGGCCGTCACCGACGACGGGTGTCGTGATGCAGAAGCGTGTCATTGAGGGCCAAATGGCAAAAGCCGGTGAGGAACTGTACCGCATCGGCGACCTGACCACCATTTGGGTAATTGCCGATATTGCCGAGCAGGATTTGGATCTCGTGCGGGTTGGTGCTCCGGCGACGGTCGCGTTCCGGGCTTACCCTGGCCGGACCTTCGAGGGTCGCGTGACGTTCGTGCTGCACGAGCTGGATATCAGCACACGCACCGCGAAAGTACGCATCGAGGTGCACAACCCCGATCACATCATCAAGCATGAAATGTATGCCGACGTGGAGATCAGCGCCCGCGCCGGTGAGGCGGCACGTCTGGTGGTGCCCACATTCGCAGTGATCGATAGCGGCAATCGACAGGTGGTGATCGTTGCCAAAGGTGGGGGGCGCTTTCAGCCGCGGGCCGTGAAACTGGGGATGCGCGGGGGCGACCACGTGGAGATCCTCGAAGGGGTGACCGAGGGGGAAGACGTGGTCACATCGGCCAACTTCCTGATCGATGCCGAAAGCAATCTCAAAGCGGCTCTGCAGTCGTTCACCCAGCCTGCCGCAGCGGAGAGCAAACCATGATCTCCGCGCTGATCCGGTGGTCGGCCCGGAACCTGTTCCTCATCCTGATCGGTACGGTCTTGGCGACCGGGGCAGGCATCTATGCGGTACGCAACGTGCCGCTCGATGCGTTGCCTGACCTCTCTGACACACAGGTGATCATCTATACCGAGTACTCCGGCCAGGCGCCGCAGGTGATCGAGGACCAGGTCACGTATCCGCTGTCGACGTCGATGCTCTCGGTGCCGCGTTCGAAGGTCGTGCGTGGTTTCTCGTTCTTCGGCGTATCGTTCGTCTACGTCATCTTTGAGGACGGCACCGACATCTACTGGGCACGCAGCCGCGTGCTCGAATATCTGTCGTCGGCGGCACGCACCCTGCCAGCTGGGGTAACGCCGACGTTGGGGCCCGATGCGACCGGTGTCGGCTGGGTCTATCAGTATGCCGTCATGGCCGCAAAGCGGACCTTGGCGGAAACTCGAGCGACGCAGGATTGGCAGGTCCGCTTCGCCGTTGCCAAGGCCGAAGGTGTGGCCGAGGTCGCCAGCGTTGGCGGCTTCGTGCGCCAGTATTCCGTCATCGTCGACCCGCGCCGGCTCAAGGGGTTTGACCTCACGCTGTCGAAGCTACGCGAAGCGATCCGTGCGTCCAACATGGACGTCGGAGGACGCGTCGTAGAGATGGCCGAGACCGAATTCATGGTACGCGGACGCGGCTATTTGCGTGGCATTCAGGATCTCGAGCAGATTGTCCTCAAGTCGGAAGGTGGCGCGCCTGTGCTGTTGCGCGACGTGGCGCGCGTTGAGCTGGCACCCGACGAGCGGCGGGGGGTGACCGAGCTCAACGGCGAGGGTGAGGTAGCGTCCGGCATCGCAGTGCAGCGCTACGGCCAGAATGCCTTGTCGGTGATCGAAAACGTGAAGGCTCGCCTTGCGGACATCAAGGCGAGCCTACCGGCCGGAACCGAGATTGTTCCGGTCTACGATCGATCTGACTTGATCCGCCGTGCCATTGCCACACTCAAGACAACGCTGATCGAGGAAAGCATCATCGTCGCGCTGGTATGTATGATCTTCCTGCTGCATGTGCGCAGTGCTCTTGTCGCGATCATTACTTTGCCGCTGGGCGTGCTCATCGCCTACATCTGCATGTACGCACTCGGCCTGTCATCCAACATCATGAGTCTCGGTGGTATCGCCATCGCCATCGGCGCGATGGTCGATGCGGCTATCGTCATGATCGAGAATGCCCATAAGCATCTCGAGCGCGCTCCACCCGACAAGCCGCGCAGCGAGGTCTTGATCGAGGCCGCCAGCGAGGTCGGACCGGCGCTGTTTTTCTCGCTACTCATCATTACGGTTTCATTTCTGCCTATCTTTACGCTCGAGGCGCAAGAGGGCAGGCTTTTCAAGCCGCTGGCCTTTACGAAGACGTTTGCAATGGCCGCCGCGGCCCTGCTCTCGATTACACTCGTGCCCGCCCTGATGATCCTGTTCGTGCGCGGTCGCATCATCCCCGAGAGCCGCAATCCCGTGAACCGGCTCTTGATCTGGATCTATCGTCCGATCATCCGCGTCGTGCTGAAAGCCAAGACCCTGACCATCGCCATCGCTTTGGCGCTGCTCGCGGCCACCGGCTTTCCCGCGACCCGCATCGGCGCCGAGTTTATGCCGAACCTGAATGAAGGCACACTCTTCTACATGCCGACCACGCTGCCGGGGATTTCGATCACCAAAGCAACCGAGCTGCTTCAGATCATGAACCGGATTCTCAAAAGCTTCCCGGAGGTGCTGTCGGTGTTCGGCAAGGTTGGCCGCGCCGGCACGGCCACCGATCCCGCACCGACAGAGATGTTCGAGACGATCATCAACCTGAAGAACACGAGCGAATGGCGGGAGGGCATGACGCTCGACAAGCTCATTCAAGAAATGGACCGGGCTCTGCAGTTTCCCGGCGTGTCGAACGCCTGGACGATGCCGATCAAGGCACGAATCGATATGCTGGCAACGGGCATTCGCACACCGTTGGGTATCAAAGTCATTGGACAGGATCTGAAGGTCATCGAGCAGCTAGGCCGTGAAATCGAATCTGCGATCAAGGGCGTGTCCGGCACTGCCAGCGCCTACGCCGAGCGCATCATTGCTGGTTACTACCTGGAGATTGAGCCAGACCGGACCCAACTCGCCCGTTATGGTCTGATGGTCGGCGATGTGCAGCAGGTGATTGGCACGGCCCTCGGCGCCGAGACCGTGACCACCACAGTCGAAGGCCGTGAACGGTATGCCGTCACCTTGCGCTATCCTCGCGATGTGCGGTCAGATCCGCAGGCAATCGCACGAGAAACGCTGGTCCCGCTTGCCAACGGCTCGTCCATCCCGTTGGGCCAGGTGGCCAACGTGAGGCTTACGCAGGGGCCGGCGTCGATCCGGACCGAGAACGCGCAACTGGCCGCCTACATCTATATTGACGTGCGCGACCGCGATCTCGGCGGGTACGTGGCCGATGCGCGCAAGGCGGTTGCCGAGAAAGTGGCCTTTCCACCGGGTTATTTTCCGATCTGGAGCGGTCAGTATGAATATTATGAGCGCGCCAAGCAGCGTCTCATGGTCGTAGTTCCCTTGACGCTGATCATTATCGTTCTGCTTCTCTACCTGAATTTTCGACGCGTTGCCGAAACGATGATTGTGATGCTGTCGCTGCCGTTCGCATTGACCGGCGGGCTTTGGATGTTGTGGTGGCTCGGTTTCAACATGTCCGTCGCCGTCGCCGTCGGCTTCATCGCCCTCGCCGGTGTCGCGGCGGAGACCGGTGTGGTTATGCTGATCTATCTCGATCATGCACTCAACGAGCACAAGGCGCGGGCCGAACGAGAAGGACGGGTCTTCTCGAGAAGCGATTTGAATGCGGCAATCATGGAGGGCGCGGTCGAACGCGTGCGCCCTAAGATGATGACTGTGTGCGCGATCGTCGCCGGCCTACTGCCAATTCTTTGGAGCACAGGAACAGGATCCGAAGTGATGCAACGCATCGCCGTGCCGATGATCGGTGGCATGCTGTCCTCCACGGTTCTGACCTTGGTCGTCATTCCTGCTATCTATGCCGTCATCAAAGGCTGGGGATTGGGCCGCGGTCGTCCAATGGCCCAATCAGCGTCTACGTCCACGGCGATGCAGGAGGCATGAGCCCTGATGCACGATGGCATACAGTCGCGTCTTGCGTGTTTTTCGCGGCCGTCGTGCTGGCGTCTTCATATCCTCCGCTAAGGGCCAGCTTGGCCGGCCGCCGCGTTCGCACTGCACGATCAACTGGCGAAATGTGTCGATCATCTCCTCGATCTGTTCAACGCGCTTCTTCTTGAGTTCGCCAACCTTCGCCAGAGCCAGCTTCTTGGTCTCTGCGTCGCATCTCTTCGATCCTCCCACAGGGTGTGGATGTCTCGGATGTTCGCGAATGAAAATCCCGAATGCCTGGCGATCCGGATAAGGCGCAGGCGGCGAATATCCGGCAGCTCATACTGTCGGTAGCCGCTTGGCCGTCGCTTGGGCGGTTCGATCAGGCCGATAGCTTCGTAGTATCGGATCATCCTAGCCGAAATGCCGGAAGCATGAGCCGCCTCGCCGATGTTCACGGTCTACTCTCATCTCTCTTGTGTGAGGGGCTGATATTCTTTATGCCGCGCGGCCGCAGCGAACGCCTTCGCTTGCCGGTCGCTATGAGGCCGTTCTACTCGCAATTGCGTACTGTCAGCACTGCATAACCGGACTGATGCGCCGGTTCGCCAATGGAAAATTGCGTCACGGACCCCTGAACCTACAGCGGCTTTAGGGAGTGTGTGTGCTGCGAACGATGCAAGGCCAGGAAAGGTGAGCGCGAATGGTGCGGCAGACATGCCTGCCGCAGTTCGATCCAGATGTGGCGTGCCGCTCAGCTTTCGACATCTCGCATATCGAAATTTGTTGACCGCCAGAGGTAACTCAACTCATCCCTGATCGACGCGGCTGAGGTGGGTCTCCTCTACCGGTCGTTGTGGCTAGCGTGTTTCTCGTTGTAACACCGCTGTGCCGTCTTTGACTCGATCACTGGGATGAAGCACGACGCGGTCACCTGCCGAAAGTCCGGACAGGACCTCGGCCAGTTGCGCGTTGCGATGGCCGATGCTGACGAGGGTCGTGCGCGCGCGCCCGCCTTTGACGGAGAAGACGGCCCAGTCATTGCCCCTGCGAAACAGCGAACCCACCGGCACGGTCAGTGCCTGGTCGGTTTTCCAGACGGTGACATGAACGATCACGCGGTAGTCATGCCCGAGCCGCGGGAATAC
>Ga0075367_10000983_pt1 | contig 11664 bp, 11 predicted proteins | sample EndMethybrTD3032_FD_71399 | JGI IMG/M metagenome (GOLD analysis project Ga0075367, IMG submission 71399) | Populus endosphere microbial communities from Tennessee, USA - Endosphere MetaG P. TD hybrid TD303-2 | ecosystem: Host-associated > Plants > Roots > Endosphere | place: USA: Tennessee... | reverse complement strand
TCTCAGCGCACAGGAGCGCGCGATGCCGGACGCCGTGCCCGTCGATCCCATCGTCGCCGTCGCCGAGGCGTTCCGCACGCATCCCCTCGTCGCCGTGGCCGACGCGCACGGCAACGAACAGACGCACGCGTTCAGGCTGGCGTTGATCCGGGACCCGCGGCTCGCCGGCGTCTTCAACGACGTCGTCGTCGAATTCGGCACGGCACGCTACCAGGACGTGATGGATCGGTTCATCAGCGGCGAGGACGTGCCGTACGCGTCCCTGCGCCGCGCGTGGGAAGACACCACGCAGTTCGAATTCGAATGGGATCTCCCCGTCTACGAAGATTTCTTGCGCGCGATCCGCGCGGTCAACGCGGCGCGGCCGCCGGCGCAGCGGCTGCGCGTCCTTCTGGGCGACCCGCCGATGGACTGGGAGAACATCCGCTCCACGGACGACTATCTCGCGCGCATGAAGGCGGTCGATCGCGACGAGCACGCCGTCGCGGTGATCCGCCGCGAGGTGCTGGCGAAGAATCGGCGCGCGCTGGTCATCTACGGCGGCGGGCATCTCTTCCGGAAGAACGCGATCCCGAACGCTCCCGACGAGTGGGCGCGCGGCGTGGTGGCGCTGCTCGAGCGTCCAGGCACCACGTCCGTGTTCTCGATCGATCCGGAGACGCGCATCCCGCTGACGCCGGCGCAGGCCAACGTCGCCTCGTGGCCGAAGCCGTCACTCGCGCTGCTCAAAGGCACGGCCCTCGGCCAGCTGCGGGTGACGCGGCCCGCCCAGCGCCTGGTCCGCTTCGAGGAACAGTTCGACGCCGTCGTCTATCTCGGCCAGCCCGGCGAGATGACCATGTCGACGATGGCGCGGGCGCACTGTGACGACGCGGAGTACATGAAGATGAGGCTTGCGCGGCTCTCCCTGCTCCCGCCCCCGCCCGGCGCACCCGCCGCTCTGCCCGAGCTGCTGCGGCGATCCTGCGCCGCCGCGCAGCACTGACGGCTCAGCGGCCGACGAGCTTCTGCAACGCCTCGGGGTAGCGCGCGCCCTGCACGGAAATCGACTCGGCGGCGCGATCGATCTCTCGTAGATCCTCCGCCGTCAGCTCGACGTCGATCGCGCCCAGGTTCTCCTGAAGCCGGTGGAGCTTCGTCGTGCCGGGAATCGGCGCGATCCAGGGCTTCTGCGCGAGCAGCCACGCCAGCGCGATCTGGGCCGGCGTCGCGCCCTGCCGCTGCGCGAACGCCTTCAGCCAGTCGACGAACGCGAGGTTCGCCTTCCGGTTCTCCTCCGTGAAGCGCGGAACGACGTTGCGGAAGTCGGACTTGTCGAACGTCGTCGTCTCGTCGATCTTCCCGGTGAGGAAGCCCTTGCCGAGCGGGCTGAACGGCACCAGCCCGATGCCCAGCTCCTCGAGCGCCGGCAGCACTTCCGCCTCGGGCTCGCGCCACCAGAGCGAGTACTCGCTCTGCAGCGCCGCGACGGGCTGCACGGCGTGTGCGCGGCGGATCGTCTGCACGCCGGCCTCCGAGAGGCCGAAGTGCCTGACCTTCCCCGCCTGCATCAGATCCTGCACCGCGCCGGCGACGTCCTCGATCGGCACGTCCGGATCGACGCGGTGCTGGTAGAAGAGATCGATGCGATCGGTCCTGAGCCGCTTCAGGGACGCGTCGGCGACGTCCTTGATGTGCGCGGGACGGCTGTTCAGACCCGCCTGCTTGCCATCCTCGATCCGGAAGCCGAACTTCGTCGCGATGACGACGCGATCGCGCACCGGCGCGAGCGCTTCTCCGACGACTTCCTCGTTCGTGTACGGCCCGTAGACCTCGGCGGTGTCGAAGAAGGTGACGCCGGCGTCCACCGCCGCGCGGATCACCGCAATTCCCTCGTCGCGGCTGGCCGCGGGACCGTAGCCGAAGCTGATCCCCATGCAGCCGAATCCCAGCGCCGAAACCTCCAGGCCGCCCTTTCCCAACGTGCGTTTCTGCATGCTTCAGGATATGCCGCGCGGATGCTCCGCGGTAACCCAGAAGATCGACAAGGGTTTGTGAGTACGATTCACAAATGGTGCGCAACGAACTGAGCGTTCTCGCGGCATTCCTGACGGTGGCCCAACGTTCATGATGGAGGAGCACGCGACGCCGTATCTCACGAGCGGACGGCTCGTGCGCGTGATCGAGGACTGGTGTCCGCCGTTCGCCGGCTACTTCCGCTATTATCCGAGCCGGCGGCAGCAGCCGGCGGCGCTGTCGGCGCTGATCGACACGCTTCGCCTGTGAAAGGCCGCGTCATGTTCACCCTCACCAACGTCGTGCCATGGGGACGATCGTTCGACGAGTACCGCCGGATGTTCGCGCTGAGCGACGACGACCTCGCCGGACGGATCGTCGGCTGCGGTGACGGACCCGCGGCCTTCAACGCCGACGCGACACGGAGAGGACACCGCGTCGTGTCGTGCGATCCGATCTACCAGTTCGACACGGCGCAGATCGACGAGCGGATCGCCGCGACGTACGGGCAGATCCTGGAGCAGACGCGCCAGAACGCCGGCGCGTTCGTGTGGGGCGACGGTATAGGCACCATCGAGGAGCTGGGGGCCGTCCGCATGGCCGCGATGCGGACGTTCCTGGCCGACTACCAGGCAGGCGCGCGCGACGGCCGCTACGTGCACGCGGAGCTGCCGTCGCTGCCATTTGCGGAGCACGCCTTCGATCTCGCGCTCTGCTCGCACTTCCTGTTCCTCTACTCCGCGCACCTCGACGAAGCCTTCCATCGGGCGGCGCTGCGCGAGATGTGCCGCGTCGCGGCGGAGGCGCGGGTGTTTCCGCTCGTCACGCTGGAAGGCTCACGGTCGCCGTTCGTGGACGCGTGCGCGTCCGATCTGATCGCCTCGGGGGCCGAACTAACGATCGAGCGCGTCCCGTACGAGTTCCAGCGCGGGGGGAACGAGATGCTGCGCGTCACTCGGCGCGAAGCGCGATGAGCGGATCGACCGACGCGGCGCGCCGGGCCGGCAGCCACGCGGCGAGGAACGCCGCGAGACCGAGGACCGCGACCACGGTCACGAGCGTGCCCGGATCGTGCGGTGTGGTCTGGAACAGGAACCTGGCGATCACACGCGTCGCGTAGTACGTGCCCGCCAGGCCCGCGGCGAGGCCCGCCATCACGGGCCACACGGCGTCGCGGACCATCGCGCCGACGACCTGCGCGGGGCGGGCGCCAAGCGCGACACGGACGCCGATCTCGCGCGTGCGGCGCGCGACGGCGTACGCGGTCGTGCTGAAGATTCCCACGAGCGTGAGCAGCAGGCCGAAGGCACCGAGCAGCGACAGCAGCAGCATGCGATGCCGCGGCCGCGCCACCTGTTCGCTCAGGAAGGCGGACGCCGGCGTGGCGCGCTCGACCAGCACGCGCGGCCCGAGCGTTTCGGCGATCTGCGTGAGACGCTCGCCGGGAAGCGACGCGCCGTCGCGAAGCCGCATCACCATCGCGAGCGTGACCGCCGACGTGTCCGGCGCGGCGGGATCGGGCAGCACGTACATCTCCGGGTCGCCGTTCCAGTACGGACCGCCGTGACGGAGATCGGGCACGATCCCGACGATCCGCCAGTGACGCACCGTCTTAGTGCCATAGCGGAGCGTATGACCGATGGCGTTGCCGTCGAAGAACTTCCGCGAGGTGGTGGCGCTCACGAGCACGGCTTCGCCGGCCGCGCGGTCCGCCTCTTCGAGGAGCCGGCCGGCGAGCGGACGGACCCCCATCGCTTCGAAGTAGCCGGGCAGCACGGTCCGCTGGAACCCTGGAATGTCGACGCCCGTGTCCGCGGTCGGGAACCCCCACGGGCCGCCGCCGCGGAGCGCGCTGCTGTCGATCGCGCCGACAGCGGCGACCTCCGGCAGCCGCCGCAGCGCGTCCGCGAGCGAGACGTAGTAGTCGCGCCGCAGCGCCGCCGACCGATCGAGCGGCTCGACTTGCAGCGTCAGCACGTGGTCGGCGTCGAACCCGAGGTCGACGGAGACGAGCCTGGCGAAGCTTCGGAGGATCAGGCCGGATCCGCTCATGAGCACCAGCGCGAGCGTGACCTCGACGGCAATCAGCCATTGACCGGCACGCCTGGACAGCGGCGCGCCGCCGCGGCCGCCGACGGTCAGCATCGGGGCGATCGTCTTCGGCGCCCGCGACAGCTTGAACGCCGGCACGAGTCCGGAGACGAGCGCCGTGACGACCGTGAGCGCGAGCGCGAAGGCCAGGACCGTCGCGTTGATCGTCACCGGCGAGTTGGCCGGCAGCGACAACGGAATCAGCCCCACCAGCGAGTCGAGCGACGCGTAGGCGACCGCCACGCCGGCCCCGGCGCCCGCGAGTGCCAGCAGCACGCTCTCGGTCAGCAATTGGCGGACGAGCCGTCCACGGTCCGCGCCGATCGAGGCGCGGATCGCCAGCTCCACCTCCCGCGTGGCGCCTCGCGCGAGCGTCAGGCCGGCGACGTTGACGCATGCGATCAAGAGAATGAGGCCCACCGCCAGCGCGAGCGTCCTGATGGTCGCGCCGAAGCCTTCGGTCTCCTCGTCGTACATCGACGCGATCACGACACGCGCGGTACCTGCCGCGCCGGGCGCCGTGGCCGCGTCGAGTGCGCCGCTCGCCTGGGCCAGCGTGACCCCGGGGCGCAGGCGCGCGATCACCGGCGCACCGGAGCCTCGTCTGCCCAGCCACTGCGTCGAGAACTGTCTCGCCTGCCAGACGGCCGTGTCGGTGTAGAAGCCGCGCGGGAGCACGCCGACGATGGTGACCGGCTCGTTCTGGACGCGAAGCGTCCGTCCGAGCACGTTCGGATCGCCGCCGAACTGGCGCTGCCAGAACGCGTGACCCAGCAGCGCGACCGCGGGCGCACCCTCGCGCGTGTCGTCGAGATCGATGCCTCTTCCCAGGACCGGCGCGATGCCGTAGGTCTCGAGAAACCCTTCGGACGCCTCGGCGACCGTCAGGCGCTGCGGCGTGCCCGCGTCCACGATGAGCGGGGCGAAGCCGGTGACGCGTCCCGTTCCGGCCTGCGCCACGACGGTGAGCGAGCGCCAGGCGCGGATGTCGAGCATCGACGGCGCGTAGTGGCCGGGCCGGCCGTTGGCGCGCGGCTCTTCGACGAGCAGTGTCACCAGCTGCTCCGGATGCGGATACGGGAGCGGGCGAAGGAGCGCCGCGTCGATCACGGCGAAGAGCGCGGTCGAGACGCCCAGGCCGAGCGCCAGCGTCAGGATCGCCACGACCGAGAACGACGGCTGCCGGCGCAGCTGGCGCACGCCGTACTTCACGTCCAGGACAATCGTCTCGAGCACGCCGCCGCCGCGCACGTCGTAGCCGCGATCCTGGATTACCGCGGGATTGCCGAAGCGGCGCAGCGCTTCCCTGTGCGCGTCGCCGGCGTCGATCCCGCCGCGCGCGAGCTCGGCGGCGCGCATCTCGACGTGGAACTGAAGCTCCTCGCGGATTTCGTCGGCGATGACGTTCCGCCGGAACAGCGCGCGCACTCTCGCGATGGTGACCCGCAGGGCGTGCATGCAACCTCCGTTTGTCTCCGAGGGGCTTCGCCCCTCGGACTCCCCGACACGCTCACTCGGTGGGCGCTTCGCTGTGGATTCGTTTCACCCATTCAGCACGTCAGCCACGGCCGTCGTCAGGCGCATCCAGCTCGCCGTCTCGGCGTCGAGCTGGGCGCGGCCCGTCTTGGTCAGCTTGTAGAAGCGCGCCCGCCGCCCGGTCTCGGTGACGGCCCATCCCGACGCGAGCCAGCCGCGCCGCTCCATGCGGTAGAGCGCCGGATACAGCGATCCTTCTTCGACGCTCAGCACGTCCTTCGACATGCGCTCCAGCCGGACGGCGATCGCGTATCCGTGCAGCGCGCCGCTGTCGAGGACCTTGAGGACGAGCATGTCCAACGTGCCGTGGAGCTGGTCGCTGTTGGTGGCGGGCTTCATACTTAGAACGCCTAATGGTTAGGCATTCTAAGCCTGTCGACGGAGCCGGCGTCAAGCACTTTTTGAGGGGGATCTGACTCGTCTATTGAACTCGCCGTGACCGCGTATGGGTAATATCAGCGCGGAGGACCGCATGCACCCGCTGTCGCGCCGCGACATGTTGAAGCTCACGACCGGAGTGATGGTGGCTTCGATGACGACGGGCGCGCACACGAATCCGCTCGGTCTGCCCATCGGCAGCCAGACGTGGCCGCACCGGCAGATGATCAAGGATGGCGGCCTCGCCGCGTTGCTCGGCACTCTCCAAAGCGCCGGCGTCGAGGCGATCGAGCTGTGCTCGCCATTCGGCTACGACGACTTCAAGGCGCTCGCCGATCCGAAAGCCGTCAAGCAGGCGCTGGCCGATCACCGGCTCCCGTGCGTGAGCGCCCACTTCAGCCTGCGCGAGTTGCGCGAGAGCCAGCAGAAGAGCCTCGACTGGGCGCGCGAAATCGGCATCACGCAGATCATCGTCGCCTCGCTCGGCGGCGGCAGCGCGCCGTCGATGGACGCGGTGGCGCGCGCGGCCGAGGAATACAACAGGATTGCCGCCGTGACGGCCGCGTCGGGGGCCCAGCAGGGGCTTCACAACGAAGGCTTCGAAGTGTCGATGGTCGAGGGACGCCGGACGTACGACGTGCTGCTGGAGCTGCTCGACCCGGCGCTGGTGAAGTTCCAGTTCCAGATGTCCACGATCGGCCAGGGGCTCGTCGCCGCCGACTACTTCACGAAGTACCCCGGACGGTTCTGCTCCATCCACATCCAGGACGTGGATCTGGCCGCCGCCCCCGGTCCCGGCGGACGGCCCGTGCAGACGGCCGTCGGCAGGGGCAGCATCGACTGGACCCGTACGTTCACGGCCGCCAGGACCGGCGGCGTGAAGAACTATTTCGTCGAGCAGTCGCTGGAGCTGACGAAGGCGAGCATCGCGGCGCTCAAATCGATGAACGAGTGAGGATGGCCGTCCGTATGTTGAGTCGCATGACGCGCGCGGCGGCGGCTCTCCTCGCGTTGACGGCGGCAGCCGCGGCAGTCCCGGGTGCCGCGCCGTCCCCGCCGGTCACGGCGTTGTTCGAGACGTATCTCGAGGGCCGGCAGGCGGAGGCCGTCCGCCAGGCTGCGGCGCTCGACGATCTCGGCCCGTTCCGCGTGCAGTTCATCCGCGACACGCCCGCCTGGATCGGCGCCGGACCGGACGCCTCGCGCCGCCGCGCCGCGGCGGCGGCGTTCCTGCTCGAAGTCACGCACGCGCGCATGGACGAGGACTGGGGACGGCTCACCGATCTGATCGAATGGACCTGCGAGCAGCTGCGCGCCGGACCGCCGACGCCGTTCGAGCGCGCGTGGGACGTCGCGTCGGTGTCGCTCGCCGGCCGCGCGCGGGCGCGCGTCTGGCTGCTCGGCGAGTTCGCGGTGCTGCCGCACCAGGTCCCACGCCGCCGTCCGCCCGCGACTCCTGGACGCGGCGCGCCGACGAACGCCAACGCCAGCCCCATGCACCTGATGCACGCGATCGAGCGGTTCCCCGACGATCCCGAGCTGCGGCTGGCGCGCATCGTCGCGTGGACGTGGGGACGGGATCAGGAGCCGATCCGCAACGTGTCCGAACGGAACGTCATGGCCCTCTTCGACTGGCGGCCGCCGCAATTCGAAGCGCTCGTCTCGTTCCAGCCTCTCTTCGACGATCCCCTCGTCGGCGCCGAGGCGATGATCCGCGCGGGCCTGATCCGCGCGGCCAGCAGCGATCACGACGCCGCGCTGTAGAGACGCAGCCGAAGGCGTCCGATCCGGCGCGGCGCTACCTCGCGTTCTTCCTCGCCGCGCGCGAGCTCGACGCGCTCGGACGCACCGACGACGCGATCCAGCAGTACAAGAAAGCGCTCGAGATCATCCCCGCGGCCGAATCGGCCGTCGTCGCGCTCGCGGACCTGGAATTCGCCGGCGAACATCGCGAGGCCGCGGCCGCGCGGCTCGCCGCGCACTTCGGCGAAGCCGGACGGCCCGACGATCCCGGCCGTCTCGTCGGCTACGGCAGCTACATGCGCTGGCCGGCGCTGCGCGACGCGATGCGCCGCGAGGCGGACCGATGAAAGCCGTCCCCGCTTTCACGCTGGCACTCGCGCTCGTCCTCGCGGTCCTGCCGGCGATCGACGCCGGCGGGCAGTCGGTCTTCCGCGCGCGCGTCGAGTCGGTCGCGATCAGCGCGTCGGTCAAGCGCGGCAACAACACCGTCGCCAACCTCGCGGCGCGCGACTTCCGCGTGCTCGACAACGGCATCGAGCAGAGGGTCGAAGCGGTGACCGTCGAGACCGTCCCGCTCGACGTCACGCTCTTCATGGACACGAGCGGCAGCACCGCGGGATCGCTCGACCGCATGCGGAAGAACGTGACGACGATGGCGGGGATGCTGCGGCCGGAGGATCGCTTCCGGCTGCTGACGATCGGCCTGTCGGTGGAAGCGCCGGTGCCCTGGCAGCCCGGACGCGCGAACATGACCGTCGACGTCAAGGTGGTGCCGGGCATCTCGCTCGTCTACGACGCGCTCTTCGTCGCCCTCGCGCACGAGCCGGCGCAGGGACGCCGTCATCTCGTCGTGGCGATGACGGACGGCAAGGACTGCGGCAGCCTGCTCGACGGCGAGCGCGTCTACGACGCGAGCGGACGGTCGGAGGCCGTGCTGCACTGGATCTGGGTCAGCAACAGCGGCGACTTCTCGCGCTTCCGCGCCAACGCGTGGTGCACGCCCCAGGACGGCGGCGTGATCGACTGGGTCGGCCGCACCGCGGAGCGCACCGGCGGCGAGATGCACAAGTCGCATTTCGGCGATCCCGCCGTCAAGACGTTCAAGCAGGTGCTCGACGAGTTCCGCCAGAGCTACGTGCTCCGCTATTCACCTTCGGGCGTCGCGTCGCCCGGCTGGCACCGGGTGCGCGTCGACGTGCCGGCGCAGCCGTCGTACACGATCAGGGCGCGATCCGGCTACTTCGGCGGGTAGCGCTCAGGGCGCTATCGCGCCGGGCGCGTGAACAGGTCGATTGGACGTTCACGGGCCGCCCGCGGCCGCCGGACGAAGCGCATTACCTCCAAGGTAATTGCCGGTCTTCCCTCCGCCGATCGATTCTGCTGACGAATCGACGGAGGGAGGATCACCGATGCACAGACGAGACGTTCTGACATCCACCGCGGGGATCGCGGGCGCGGTACTGCTCGCACGGTCAGCGCACGTGGAGGCCTCGCGCACGAGCCCGCCACCCGCGCCCGCCCCGCACGGCCCGTACATCACGACGCGCGACCACCAGCAGCTCTTTCACAAGGACTGGGGATCCGGACCGCCGGTCGTCTTCCTGAGCGCGTGGGGACTCCCGTCGGAGATGTGGGACTACCAGATGGTGCCGCTCTCGCAGCAGGGGCTGCGCTGCGTCGCCTACGATCGGCGCGGCCACGGACGATCGAGCCACGCCGGCGGCGGCTACGACTACGACACGCTCGCCGACGATCTCGCCGCGGTGCTCGAGGCGCTCGACCTCCGCGGCGTCACGCTCGTCGGCATGTCGATCGCCGGCGGCGAGATGGTGCGGTACCTCACGCGGCACTCGGCGCGCCGGATCGCGCGGCTGATCTTCGTCGGCACGGCCGCCACGCCGTACCGCCAGCGGACGGCGGACAATCCGTCCGGCGTGCCGGCGGAAACGGCGGAGGCCTTCCGGGGGCAGCTGCTGCGCGACTTCCCGAACTGGATGGATCAGAACGGCGCGCCGTTCTTCGTCCCCGCCACCTCACAGCCGATGCGCGAATGGGTGCGGAGCCTGATGTTCGGCACCTCGATGAAAGCCATCGTCGAGTGCGCGCGGAGCATGATGGCGACCGATTTCCGCGCCGAGCTCCGCGCCATCGGCGTGCCGGCGCTGCTCATTCACGGCGATCGCGACGTGTCGGCGCCGCTCGAGGCGACCGGCCGCCCGACGGCGGCCCTCATTCCCGGCGCCCGGCTCGAAGTGTACGAAGGCGCGCCGCACGGCCTGTTCATCACCCACATGGAGCGGCTGACGAACGACATCCTCACGTTTGCGAAGGCGTGAGGCGCTGATAGCATCGCGTCATGGCCACTACGAGCGCGGAAGCCCAGCGCGGCCGGACGCAGACGCTCGGTCTCCTGCTGCGCGAGTGGCGGGCGGCGCGGGGCGTGAGCCAGCTCGAGCTCGCGCTCCGCTCCGGATTCTCGAGCCGCCACGTCAGCTTCATCGAGACGGGCAGGACGCAGCCGAGCCGGCAGGCGCTGCTCGCGCTGGCCGACACGCTCGACGTGCCGCTGCGCGATCGGAATCGCCTCCTCGAAGCCGCCGGATACGCGCACCTCTATCCGCAGACGCCGCTCGACGCCGGCGAGATGTCCCACGTCCGCGGCGTGCTGCGGTTCCTCCTCGATCGGCACGAGCCGTACGCCGCCGTCGTGCTCGATCGCTGCTCGACGTGCCTGATGGGCAACGGCGCCGCCGGGCGCCTGAACGCGGCGCTCGTCGATCCGTCGCTTCTCACCCCGCATGCGAATCAGCTGCGCCTGGTGTTTCACCCGCTCGGCGCCCGCCGGTGGATCGTCAACTGGGACGAAGTCGCGCACCACCTGCTCGGACGGGCGGAGCGGGAGCTCGCGCACGCCGACGAGGCCGGGACGGCGCTCCTCGCGGAACTGCGCGCCTACGGCGTGCCGGCCGCGCCGGGGCCCTCGGGCGCCCTGCGGCCTGCCGACCTCCTGCTGCCGATCCACATACGCAAGGAGGGACTCGAGCTGCGTCTCTTCAGCACGATCATGACGCTGGGGACGCCGCGCGACGTGACGCTCCAGGAGCTGCGGCTCGAGACGTTCTTTCCCGCCGATGCCGCATCGGAGGCGGCGTGGGCTACACTCCCGCCAGCAGGCCCGACGCGCATATGACCATCGCCGCATCCGTTCTCTGTCCGATCGACTTCTCGGATCCGTCACGAGGGGCGCTGCGCTACGCCGCCGCCATCGCGAATCACTTCGGCGCGCGCCTGACGCTGCTGGCGGTGGACGACCCGCTCCTCGCCGAAGCCGCGGCCAGCTCGGGAGCGGTGGCGTCGCTGGCCGACGAGACGATGCAGGAGCTGCGGCACGTGGCGGCCGAGACGATCGGCACGCCGCACGGGGGCGGGCCCGCGCTCGACTTCCGCGTCCGGACCGGCAAGCCCGGGATCGAGATCCTCGCCGAAGCGCGCGAGGCCCGCACGGACCTCATCGTCATGAGCTCGCGGGGCCAGACGGGCATCCGGAAGATGTTCTTCGGCTCGACCGCCGAGCGCGTGCTGCGCGAAACGCCGTCGCCGGTGCTGGTGACGACGCCGGAGCAGCCGCCGGGTGGAACGCTGGAGGAGATCGCGCGCCACATCAAGCGGGTGCTCGCGCCGGTGGACCTGACGCCGGCGTCCACCCGCCAGCTCGCCGTCTCGGCCGCCATCGCGCGTGCGCTGTCCGTGCCGCTCCTCGTGGCGCACATCGTGGAGCCCGTCGTGATCCCGATGCGCGTGCGGATGGCGATGGCCGGCGCCGACGCGGCCCGCCGGTCGGCGGCGTTGGACCAGCTCGCCGAGGCCGCCGGATCGATTCCCGACACCGTGAAGAGCGAAACGATGGTCCTGAGCGGCGAC
>Ga0075367_10000982_pt1 | contig 11665 bp, 11 predicted proteins | sample EndMethybrTD3032_FD_71399 | JGI IMG/M metagenome (GOLD analysis project Ga0075367, IMG submission 71399) | Populus endosphere microbial communities from Tennessee, USA - Endosphere MetaG P. TD hybrid TD303-2 | ecosystem: Host-associated > Plants > Roots > Endosphere | place: USA: Tennessee... | reverse complement strand
TCGAACCATTGGCAAGCCGGCGCGCTCGCGCACCTTCTTCCAGGCCGAGTTCGACATCGACGATACCGGCTTGCCCTCGAACGTGAACACGTGCGTGGGGAGCTGGTCCCGACGCGTCGCGATTACGGATCGAGCTTCACGGTTGAGGACCACAAGCCAATCGTCGGCGTTCCTGACATGCTGGCCCGGCGCAATGAACACCGAGGTGCCAAGCTCCGAAATCTCCCAGCTCCAGAGGAGCTGGCAGATTTCGAATGCCCGGCAACCCATATGCCTTGAGAGCGGGCATGCCAATGGAACATAGCACCGAAGTGCAGTTTTTTATCAGCGCGCTATACACCTTTGATGATCTGCACCAGAACCTGCTTGCCCTTTTCGATGCGAAAGTGCCCGTAGTGGCGGTTCAACTGGTCGCCGCGCTCGTCAAAATCGCAATCCGATCCCGCCCCGACAAAATCGATCTTTGTGCCGGCCCGTACGAGCTTCAGGGCTTCAACCACGTCATCGACCTTCTGTCCGGGACCATTGCACAGCTCGCGGATCACTTTTGTGTACACAAGCGGGTCGGTGCTCTTTGTTTTCTCCATCGCCAGCGCCAATGTACAGATCTGATCGTGCGTGTTGCCGGCAAACAGAAATAGTGCGTTTGCGTCGGCCCCCATCAGCTTTTGGAAACGAGCATAGTTAGGGCTGCCCAGCGGTGGCGAAGGCTGAAAATGTTCGATGCCTTCGGCGACGTCTGCACCAACCGATTGGATGAACTTACCCTCAGCGTCCGCCATGATCGACAGAGCCATGATCTTGCTCTTGTAGTCGTTGCGAACCACTTCACGAACGATCGAGACGAAGTCGGTGAGGAGGCCCAGGGACATCACGGCTTCCGGGGCCGGTGATCCGCCAAAAATGCGTTGCACCTCCGCCCGATACGAGGGCTGATCGGGATTGTAGACAACAGTGTCCAGAACCTTCACGCCGGCCTTCTCGAATTCCTTCTTGGCCGGCTCGATCATGGGAATGACGAACGCGTTCTGCTGCGCCAGTATCGATATTGTCTTCCACTTGCGCGAAATCATGGCCTGCGCCATAGCGGGACCCCAATCGGTCGCCTTGGCCTGATAACGCCACACCAGACCCTTAGTGTCGCCATCGGTAATGGCATTGGCCGCGCCAGATACCATCATACAGGCGTTCGCTTGGATCAGGACGTTTTTAATGGCCATCGCAATCGGGCTGCCCCAGATGCCAATGACGGCCTGACATTTGTTGATCTCGAGCAGTTTCTTAGTGGCGGCAAGGCCAGCGGTTGGCGTGGACTCATCATCCTCGAAAAACAGCTTGAACTTGCGTCCGCCCAAGATACCGCCGGCATCAGCAATCATCTTAGTCGTGATCTCAGCCGCTTTTCGCATATCCGGTCCGTAAGCACCCTGGGAACCGGTGAAGGGCAGCAAGACTCCGATGGGAATCTCGTTATCTTGAGCGCGCGCGACATTGGGCGCACCAAGCACTGTGGCTCCGGAGGCGCCAATGCCGGCCAGAAACTTGCGACGGTTGGGGTGGTAAATGCTGGAACGCGTCATTTGATTCTCCTCCCTTTAGATGATGTTTTTAGGCCTTGCATTTTCTGGTCTTCGACTGCTCATTCAAGTCCGCGGGCTAATAAGCTTAGACCCTTTGAGGCTGTATTCTCGGGCGAAGCCTTGCGGACGGTAGATGAGGAACAAGATCAGCCCCAGGCCGATCAGGATGAGGCGAATAGCGGCCAGTTGTGTTGCGTCCAGCACCTGGACGACATCCTTCAGAAACCGCGAGCCTTCGATCAGGCACATTATGACGGCCGCACCGAGCAGCAGACCCTTGTTGGAACCGCGGCCACCGGCGATCACCGCCATAAAAGTGTAAGCCGTGATAATAGCTGAGAATTGGCTGGGGTCGATATAAGTGAGGTAGAAAGCGTGAAACGCACCGGCGATGCCGATAATCGCTCCACCGACCGCAAAGGCTTTGACGCGCAGTGCGGTCACATTCTTTCCAAGAGTGGCAACAACAATGTCATCTTCGCGCACCGCACGAATGGCGCGTCCAAACGGAGAGCGCACCAGGATTTCAAGCGCAATAAATAGGCCCAGCACTACGAGAATTAGCAGCCCCAGGAACAGAAGTTCGTAGTCCTTTTCCGAGACTAGACCCCAGAATGGCCGCGGAATGCCCGGCAATCCAAGAGAGCCGCCCGTCAGCCACTCCTCACTCAGAATGACCAGTCGGATCACCTCCCCGAATCCTAGGGTGAGGATCGCGAGATACTCGTCGGACAGACGTAGGGAAATGAGCGCAGTAGCGGCAGAGGCCAGGGCACAAATTGTTGCTGCCGTCACGGTTGCAGCCAAAGTGCCGGCACCCGAGAGCGCCACCAGCGCGGCTGAATAAGCCCCCAGGGCGAAGAAACCGGCCATGCCGAAGTTGACCATTCCGCAGAGGCCCCATTGAAGATTGAGGCTCAGACCAAGGATGATGGCGATGCATACCAGTGTCAGGATGGTGACAAGATAGGCCGTCATCGCTTGACCCTCACGCTACCGAGTAGTCCTTGCGGCCGCGCAAGCAGGAGGAAAGCAATGGCACAGAAGCTCACCACTTGCCTGTAGTTCGGGGGAATCAGCAACGTTGAAGTCTCCTCAACAACGCCGAGGGTCAGCGCACCTAGCACCGCACCGAACGGATTACCAAGGCCACCCAGGATTGCTGCCGCAAAAACTGTAACGACGTAATTCCAGCCGAGCAGAGGGTCGATGGCGCGATCCAATCCGGCCAGCACGCCCGCAATTGCAGTAAGGACGCCGGCAATCACCCACATCCAGCGTGCAATGCGTTCGCGGTCGATGCCGCGCACTGCCGCTAGGGCCGGATTATCGGACACTGCACGCATCGCACGGCCAAGCGCCGTATGACGAAGAATGATGTAAATGGCCAGCATCGCGCTCAGTGCTGTGGCGGCCGTATATATTTGCTCCATATTGACGCGCAGCTCGAAGTACCGCTGCGGTCGCGCGATGGCTACTTCGAAGCTTCTGGCCGAATTGCCGAGTACGAATCGTGCCACGTTTTCCAGGACGAACGATACGCCCATTGAGGCGACGAGCAGTGTGATCGCGGTCCGCTCGCGCAACGGCTGAAACACCAACCGATCCACCCCGACGCTGGTGATGGCAAGGGCGACCGCAGCAAGCACGGCAGCCCAGACCAGCGGCAGATGCAGCCACGCGTTGGCGATATATGCGAAATAGGCGCCGACGGTAAGCATGGCGCCAATGGCGAAATTCGGAAATTTGAGAATGCCGTAGGTCAACGTCAGAGCGATGGCCGGCAACGCAATGATCATCCCCGTCACGAACCCGTTGAGAACGACCTGTGCGATCACCTGACCCTCCAATCTTTGAACGCCATGATTTCGAAGCGATCGCGTCAACCTAGGAACAGTTTGTGGAGGTCGTGCTTCGCCGTGATCTCACCTGGCGTCGCCATCAGGCGAATTGATCCGTTTACGAGCACCATTACCCTGTCGCCGATACGCAGCGCCTCCTTGACGTTCTGCTCGATGATAAAGACGGTCAGCCCGGAAGCATTGAGAGTTTCGATCTTGTCGAAGATTTCGCCGACCAGTTTCGGGCTCAGACCTGCCGATGGCTCGTCCAACAACAGCACTTTGGGCGCCGCCATCATGGCGCAGGCGAAAGCCAGCATCTGCCGCTGTCCACCCGAAAGAAGGCCCGCCCGCAGCTTCAGCCTTTTCGCAACCTCCGGGAACATCGCAAGCACGCGTTCACGCTGTTCAAGGGTGGCCTGTTGCTCGCGACCGAGGAACTCAGTCGAAACTTTGAGATTTTCGCCAATGGTCATATTCGGGAAGACATTGAACTCTTGCGGCACGTAGGCCACGCCCGTTGACACCCGCTGCGGCGCAGAAAGATGCGTCAGCCGGATCGCTCCGAGACGGATCTCACCGACGCGAGTGCGCACCAGCCCAGCCAAAACCTTGATCAGTGTACTCTTACCCGACCCATTGGGACCGATAACGGTAAAAACCTCGCCTGGCGTCACGTCGATCGTGATATCGCGGATGATGTCTCCCGCTCCGTATCCGGCTGCGACACCAGCTGTGGAGAGAACCGGCAGCGGAGGTGTCACGAGACCCCCCCGAGGTAGGCTTCAACAACGCGCTGATCGGCGACAACCTCGCGAAATGTGCCGCACGTGAGGTTCCGGCCCTCCGCGATAACGTAGACGCGGTGACATAGGCTTGCGACCAAGTCCATGTCGTGCTCCACCACGACAAACGTGAGCCCGTCATCGCATAGGCGGCGGACAACCTCCGAAATCTCCGCGCGCATTGGCGGACTGACGCCCGCAGCTGGTTCGTCAAGCAGAATCAGCTTGGGTTCGAGCATGAGGGCACGCGACAACTCCAGGAGTTTTTTTTGGCCGCCTGACAGCGCCCGGGCACGCTCGTCTGCAAGCCGCCAGAGGCCAACCCTCTCGAGCAGCTCTTTGGCTCGGATAGCGGCCGCTTTCTCCTCTCGCTGAACTGTCGCGCGCTGCGCAAATGCCTTTAGTACGGATTCTCCCGTCTGCCCCTGACGCGCAAGCAAGAGGTTCTCAAGCACTGTCAACTCGCCGAGCTCTCGTGAGATCTGAAATGTACGCACAAGGCCGAGGCGAGCGCGCAAATGCGGCGGCAGATTTGTGATGTCGCGATCGCGCAGCAAGACTTGCCCGGAGTTGGGTCGCAGCAAGCCACCGATAATATTGATCAGCGTGCTCTTGCCGGCCCCGTTCGGCCCAATAATGCCAGTGATGGTGCCGGCGCAGACCTCTAGGCTGACATCCCGAATGATACGCACGGCGCCGAAGGATTTGCTCACTTCCTCGACACGCAGCACCGGTTGCTGGTTGCGCCCAGATTCGCCGTGGATCAGCGCGGGGGATTCTTGCATCCGTCCTCACCCTTTCGCTGACCTGAACGCTCTGATGCGGGCTTTCAAACCGGGGGCAGCGGCCGACTCCACGAGGGCGGCGAGATCGGCCGCGCGCGTGTCAGTCTGGACTCGCGATTTGAGCAGCGAAGCGGCGCCGGCATCCAACTTCAGACCCGTGGCGACGTCACGAACAATGTCACCCCAGGTGTCGAGCGCAGAGATGATTCCGACCAAACCAATCCGCCGAGCTTCTTGCGCGTCGAAAACACGCGACGACGCGAGGATCTCGAGCGCATGATCAGCACCGATTCGGTGCGCAAGTCTGCGCGTTCCAAGCGCAATACCAAACCGCAATCCCGGCATCCGGAACGTGGTGTCCGGTGCAGCCACCCGTCGATCGCAAGCGGCGACCAGATCTGCGCCAGCCCCGTAGGTGCCGCCGTGGCACAACGCCAACGTTGCAATCGGTGCGTGATAGAGCGCCTGAAGAAGCAACTCCAGACGGACAAACCGATGCAACAAATCGCCATCGGACTGCTGTTCGAAATCGGAAAAATCAAAGCCGCCACAGAAATTCTTACCTTCGCCCCGCAAAACAAGCAGGCGCGTTCCGTCCCGCAAAGCAGTCTCCACGGCCTTGATCAGATCCTCCACGAGCTCGAAGGTAAGGGCGTTCGCCTTCGCGGGGCGATTCAGGATCAGCTGAGTTGCTGCCTCGGCGCGTCGAATTTGTAACGCCCCGGCCATCTGCTTACACCCGCGCCTTCTGCGTTTGAGACCGGGCTTGTCCTGTGCTCAACCATTCCGTCTCAACCGCCTCAGTGTGAACCCCAAGATCCGGGGGTGGACGAGCGATCTCGAATTCGTATCCCGTAATCGTCACCGGAAAAGCAGTCGTTTGCGTCTCTACGCCGTTCGGCAGGTGCAGTGGTCGAACAAGATGCATCGACTGCACATGCTGGTCGGCGAACACCTCAGGGTAGGAGTTGATGGGCGAGCAAGGCACTCCGCGGCGATCCATCTCTGTCAGCCAGTGCTCAGCGGTGCGCTTCCCGAACTCGGGCTCGAGGATTTTGGTAAGCTCAGTCTGATTGCGCGCTCGGTCTCCCTGTGACTTGAAGCGCGGATCTGCAATCAGCTCAGGCTTACCTACGGCCGCTGTGACCTCCCGCCACAATGCATCGTTGCCGGCCGCAATAATGAAGTAGTCGTCGCTTGCCCGATAGGCTTGGTAGGGTGCATTGCGTGGATGCGCCGAGCCGATGCGACGCCCGGGCTTTCCAGTTCCGAAGTATTCGCTCGTCTGCAAAGCGGCGACACCAATCAGCGAGCCCAGCATAGAGCAATCAATGTAGCCGCCCTCCCCGGTCTGTCGCGCGCGCAAGAGCAAGGTGGTTATCGTGTACGCGGCATAGAGCCCTGCGCAGAAATCTCCGACCGGCACACCGCATTTAACGGGTGGGCGGCCTTCTTCTCCCGTTACGCTCATCAGACCGCTCATACCCTGAACGGTGACGTCGAACGCTCCCTTTTGTGCGTACGGCCCGCTTTGGCCATAACCTGAAATTGAACAGTAGACTAGGCGAGGATTGGACTCCTTGAGGTCGTGGTAGCCAAGCCCCAAGCGTTTGAGAACGCCGGCGCGAAAATTCTCGACCACCACATCGGCAACACTGGCAAGGCGTTTCAACCGCGCCACGCTAGCTGCATCTTTGAGATCGAACGCAACAGAGCGCTTGTTGCGATTGAGAGAGGCGAAGTTCTCGCTGAACGGTCGCCCTCCATCTTTCGAGGAAAGCGGCGGCCAGGCCCGCATGCCATCACCGCCGACCGGGTTCTCGACTTTGACAACATCGGCACCGAGGTCAGCAAGCAAGGAGCCCGCGAACGGGCCCGCCGCTATCTGACCGAACTCTAGGACACGGATTCCCGAAAGCGGGCCTTTCAGTGACGTGGACATAGTCACTCCGCAGCGGCGACTTTGGCTCCGCCCCGCTCCTCGCGCATCAGATCGATAAAGATCTTGCGGGCTCGGCGAATGGCGATGTCCGGCTTCAAAAACACTTCCTGATAGCCCTCGTCTGGATACTCCATCATGTATTGCTGCTGCTCGAGTGCCCATCTGTCCTCCGCGGCGACTGCCGGAAACATGGATGCAACCCGCTTTGCCGTGGACATCTTGGGATCGCCCTTGGACTTGTGCTTGACCGGGCAGTTCACAACCACGCGCCATACGTGCTTTTTGGCGCTGATGGGCGTATGGAGGTGCACGAGAACGTAGCCCCGCTCCTTGGCGTCATTGCCCTCTTCACCGGCCGGCCAGTTACGCATGACTACCTTCGTGGCGGCGGGGCTCAGCATGAAGTGCGTGTGGTGCCGGTCAACGGCCTCGTAGTGAAACCAGTCGATGAGATACTCGGGCTGTTTATAGTTCTTCACTTTGCGGATCGTGCCGCAGTATTTGTTGCCATCCTCCTCCCCTTCCCCGAGCTCGACGGGAATCCGACTGTTAGCGATGTCGCCGATATTGCCATCGTGAAGTGGGTAGAAGTGGGTGATGTCGAGCAGGTTCTCGATCATCAACAAGTAGTTGGCAGGCACTTCGTGAGGGCCGACAAGGATGCTTTCCCACGCCTTGTCGCCAACCTCCGGGATCCGGGGGGGCTTGCGCAAGTTGGACTTGGCCGCATCGCCGGGCCAAACCCACACTATGCCGTCCTGCTCGACGATGGGAAATGGCTGCACGACCGCTTGTGGCGAAATCGGGCCAGTTGGATGAGACGGGATCATTACGCACTTGCCCGTCATGTCGTACCGAAGTCCGTGATAGGCGCACTCGAGTGTGCCATCGGGCATTAGTCGGCCCTTGGACAAGGGGAAGCGCTTGTGCGCACAGCGATCATCATAGGCGACAACGTCGCCGTTCTTGGTGCGCCACAGAACCATGGGCCGCTCGCAAATGACCTGCCCGGTAAGTTTCTCCTTCGGGAACTCGCTGGAAAGGCCCGCGGCGTACCAACAATTGCGGACAAAAGAGTAGTGCGGTAGGGCGTTCATCACCTTTCTCCTTCACGCGCTTTCGAGCCGCGACAGTTGGGCGGCCGCTTCCATCCTCAGATATCGAGCACCAGAATCGGGCCACGCGAGCGTGCTCGGCACACCATCACGTAGCTCCGTCGCTCCCCCTCGCTCAGAACCGTATCGCGGTGCACAGGGACGCCTTCGAGATAGCGTGTGATGCAGGTGCCGCAATATCCGTCCTCACACGCTGTCTCGACCTCAATGCCGTGCGCGCGCAGGACTTTGACGATGCTTGTGTTGGCAGGCACCTCAATAAGCTCACCGGTGCTTTTGACCTTGATCTTGAATGGCACCTTGTCCCAGGCCGCCTCTTCTTCGCTGAGAGGGACAGCATTGAAGTGCTCAAAATGTACGGCATGGGACGGCCACGCGCCGACGGCTGCCTTCGCGGCTTCCATGAAGCCTGCCGGTCCACAGACGTATAGATGCTGACCGGGAACGGGCTCGGCAAGGGTAGCGGCGATATCGAGGCCTCGCTTGGGATCGCCACCGTCGTGATGGAGCACGACGCTCCCCCGCTTGATGAGCGGTCGCAGACGCTGCAGAAACGCGGTCTTCTCTTTGCTGCGAGTGCAGTAGTGCAGGCGAAAGTCGGCCTTGCGCGCCTTGAGCTCGGCAAGCATGGCCATCATCGGAGTGATACCGATGCCGCCAGCAAGCATGAGGTGAAAGTTGGCTTCAGGCCCGGCGAGCGGGAAATTGTTCCGAGGGCCAGAGACCGAGACTGTGTCGCCCTGTTTCAGGTTGTGCATCGTCTCCGAGCCACCTCGACTGGAGGTCTCCTTGAGCACCGCCACTACATAGCGGTGGCGCTCAGCTGGCGAGTTGCACAAGGAGTATTGGCGGATGAGTCCGTTGGGCAGGTGGATATCGATGTGGGCACCGGCAGTGAAAGCAGGCAATTGTGCGCCGTCTGCCAGGGCAAATTCGAACCGCGCAATGTCAACGGCCTCGCGAGCGATGGAACTCACGCTGAGGGTCAAGCGCTCAGTGCGTGGCTGCGTGGCGCCGTCAGCGACCATAGCATTGCCCTGCCTCATCTGGTCTTCGCCAGTGGTCGTTCCCAATCCCTGAATTAAACTTATTCTAGATCTCACCTAAGAAAAAGCGATATAAATTGAAGCGTATCCATCGTAGAATTTGATAGGAAGGCGACATGCTGAAGTCGTCGCAACTCGAAACCTTCTACTGGGCGGCCAAGCTGGGCAGCTTCTCTGCGGCCGCAGTCCGGTTACGAACCACTCAATCCGCAGTTTCGATGCGGGTTCGCGAGCTGGAGCGCGAGCTGAGAGCACCCTTGTTCGATCGTGGTCACCGCTCCGCAGTGATCACGGCGGAAGGACGTGAGTTGCTCGGATATGCCGAACAGATCCTTCGATTGTCGTTGCAGGCCAGAGAACGCATCTCAGAACGGAAGACGGCTCCAGCCACTTTTCGCATTGGCTGTGCGGAGGTCGTTTCCATCACCTGGTTGCCGCGCCTGATCCGCACAGTGCACGCCAAGTATCCACAAATCAGGCTAGAGCTTGATGAGGCGTTGACGCAGGATCTAATTGAGCAGCTAGAGCAAGGATCACTCGATCTTGTACTTGCGCCGGGCAAACCCAGTGGTCGACAATTTCTCACTATGTCTCTCGGGCAGGTGGTTTTTTCTTGGATGGCTAGTCCATCGCTCGGTCTGCCGCGTCGGTATTTGGGACCGTTAGATCTGCAAGAACTGCCGGTGATCGCACTCGCCCGCGAATCTCATCACCACGTTGCCATCGAGCAGTGGTTCGCGGGCGCCGGCGCAAGTTGCCGACGGATCGACACTTGCAAAAGCATGGGAGTCGCCGCTTCCCTGGCTGCGTCCGGTTTGGGCATAACCTTCTTGCCCATCCGGTGCTACAAGCAGGAAATATCAGATGGAAGACTAATGTTGGTGCGGACCAAGCCAGTCCTGCCAGCAGTCGAGTTCTTTGCCATCAGCTCAAACGATACGCTTGATCCGTTCGTCCGTCACATCTCGGCATTAGCCTCAGAAATCAGCGACTTTGAAAAGGGATCGAGACGCTCCATAAGTCAACGCGTCGACGCTTCATGATCGACCTCGATAGGCCGTCTCCATGTATCAGGGAAAGAGTCTGTCCGGAGAAGACGAGGAAGCCTTCCAAGGCGTGCTCAATCCGCTCTTTTCCGCGTTGGAGATGCTAAGGTTCATTGCACGCCACTTCCATCCGCCGCAGTTCGAAGAGCTGATGGTGAGCGTGGGGAGCCCTGACGTTGAGCTAAGGTTGGCGCTGACCAACCAATCGACATGGCCGGCGCATTTGGCTGACGCCGGCCGGAAGCTCGAACAAGCTGGCAAAGCCGTGCTCGAGACCTTCGACTGCCTTCGGCAAATCCTCGAGGAAGGCGGCGACGCTCGTAGCATCCAGCGAGCTCTGCGCCGTGTGCCCGATGCGTTGCAGACACTGTATCCGCTCGCGACGATGCTACCGCAGGTCAACTGGTTCTTCATTGATCCGCCGCTGCGGTCGGACGGCCGGCTGCAGCAAAGGTTCCTCGATGCACCCCCCGCCGACTGCATCGGCGTGATGCAATTTGACGCCGATGGCAAGGAGAGGGGTGGGTTCTGGCTGTACGTGCCGGAGACCTATGTCCCGGACCATGCCTGGCCGGTTGTGATGGCGCTCCATGGCGGCAGCGGGACGGGGCGACTGTTCCTTTGGAGCTGGCTGCGCGACGCGAGGAGCAAAGACACCATCCTGGTTGCGCCGACGGCGGTCGGCAACACCTGGGCATTGACGGGGGTCGACCCGGACACGCCCAACCTCAAGCGCATCCTCGAGTTCGTACGCAGCAAATGGAATGTTGATGCGACGCGTCTTCTGCTCACGGGCATGAGCGACGGCGGCACCTTTTGCTATGTATCGGGTCTCGATGCCGGCTCACCCTTCACGCACCTAGCCCCGGTCGCGGCGGCATTTCATCCCATGCTCGGTGAGATGGCCGATCCCGACCGGCTGCACGGTCTGCCCATCCACATCGTCCATGGTGCTCTTGACTGGGTGTTTCCGATCGAGCTTGCGCGGCAGGCACGTGACATACTGTCGAGAAAAGGGGCGGAGGTATCCTACCGCGAGTTCGATGATCTGAGTCACACCTATCCAGGTGAGGTCAACGCAGATCTCCTTAGGTGGATGGACGCGACGCCCAGTGCTCGGCGCTGATGCGTGCCTCGCGGCCGCCCGTGGGGGTGAGCACTGCTGGACGGCGACTGCGCGGTCTTATGCGCCACCCGACACATTGTGCTTGAAGCCCTTCACGATGGTGGGCGAAGGGGCTGGTTATTAAGAATGGCGTTATGTCCTCAAATAGCGGACACCGCTCCAGATGGGCTCTGCCAAGTGCATCCGAACCTTTTCAAGGCTGGGAACATCACTGCCGTCTAAACCGCCTCGATGCCCTCGCGCACGAGGCCCCAGCGCATAGTGGTGCGCTGCTCGATAGGTCGCAGGATTAAGCGGTCCATTATCAGCCACGTAATGCCGATGGCAAGCATGCCAACCACAATGCGCGCAGACTGGAAATACTGCTGCGCGTTGAAGATTGCGTAACCAAGCCCATCC
>Ga0075367_10000979_pt1 | contig 11687 bp, 9 predicted proteins | sample EndMethybrTD3032_FD_71399 | JGI IMG/M metagenome (GOLD analysis project Ga0075367, IMG submission 71399) | Populus endosphere microbial communities from Tennessee, USA - Endosphere MetaG P. TD hybrid TD303-2 | ecosystem: Host-associated > Plants > Roots > Endosphere | place: USA: Tennessee... | reverse complement strand
GACTGGCGGCGCGGCCCCACGGCTTGGGCAGGTGGGGGACCACCCAACCGCCCTCGGCGATTGCGGTGGTGCGCTCTTCGCTCGGAATCGCCTTCAGCCCAGCGACTTCCGCGCGAATCTCCTCACGCAGCTTCTCCGTATCGGGGTCCAGGTCGATGTCGAGCTTGCGCGTGCCGGTGCTCGTCGCGATGTCGACGACCTGCTGCGGGTAGTCGCCGGTGCGACCGAAGCACGCGGCCAGCAGAAGCGCGCGGCGGTAGTACACGTTGGTGTCGTGCTCCCAGGTGAAGCCGATGCCACCGTGCACCTGGATGCAGTCCTGGGTGGTATGCAGCACCGCGTCGGGCGCCAATGTGGCGGCAACGGCCGCGGCGAACTCGAAAGTCGTGGCTTCCGTTGGGTTCTGGGTGTGCTCGTCGATGGCCCGCGCCGCGTCCCATACCGCCGCAGTGGCGCGCTCAGTGTCAGCGATCATCTGGGAGCACTTGTGCTTGATGGCCTGGAATTGGCCGATCGGGCGGCCGAACTGCTCGCGAATCTTGGCGTACGCGGTCGCGGTGTCCGTCGCCCAGCGTGCGACGCCGACGCATTCGGAGGACAGCAGTGTCGAGATGATGGCGCGCGCCTGGTTGCGGCTCAAGTTGGTCAGCACACGGTCGTCGCCGACCTCGACGGCGTTCGCGCGCACATGCGCGACCGGGCGAAGCGGATCGACACTCTGCACCGGCTCGATCTCCAAAGCCTCGGCGTCGAGGACCACCCACTCCTCGCCGCTGTCGATCGCCACCGGAAGGACCAGCACCGATGCCTGTGCGGCCGCTGGTACGGCCCGGACCTCACCGCGAATGACCAGGTCGTTACCCTGCCTGGTGGCCGTCAGCCCGGAGTCGATGGCGTATGCGGCGATGACCTCGCCGGAGGCCAGCTCGCCCAGCACCTTGGCGTCGGGGTCGTTGGCGGCGACCAGCGCGCTGGCGATCGCCGACGGGACGAACGGGCCCGGTACGGCACCGTAGCCGAACTCCGCCAGCACGATTGCGAGCTCGAGAATGCCGAACCCTTGTCCGCCAACGGATTCCGATAGATGGACACCCTGCAGGCCCTGCTCGGCAGCGGCCTTCCAATACGGCGGCGGGTTGGGGACCGGCGTCTCCAGTGCCTCGTGCAGCACCTCCGACGGCGCGATGCGCGCCACCAGGGACCGGACCGAATCAGCCAGGTCGTTGTGCTCAGTGTGGATTGCGATAGGCATGCGATTGCACCTCAGCGTGTCATCGAAGCGGGGGTTCTTCCCGATTAACCGGTCGGTTGGGAACCACGATACCGTTCACCACATTGGCGAGGTCCCTGCCGTCCCGGATGCGGCGGCAGTTGTCCACGGCCACCTCCAGGTATCGCCGCATCGTGTCCAGCGTGTACCAGCTGACGTGCGGCGTCAGGACCACGTTGGCCAGGCTGAGCAGCGGATTTCCGGCCGGAATCGGTTCGGCGGCGAAGACGTCCAGGCCCGCGGCCGCCAGCCCGCCCGACCTCAACGCGTCAACTAGTGCGTCCTCGTCGACCACCGGGCCGCGTGAGGTGTTCACCAGCACCGCGTCGGAGGACATCAACCCGAGCGCGTCGCGGTCCAGCAGGCCTTCGGTCGCCGCCGTCAACGGGATGTGCAGCGAAACGATGTCGCTGGCCGCAAGCAGCTCCCGCAGCGGGCGCCAGCCGGGCAAGCCGTCGTCGCGCGTGCTGGTGTGCAGTACATCTGCACCCATTGCGACCACGATCCGCTCCACGGCCTTGGCGATGTTGCCGTAGCCGATCAAGCCGACGGTGCAGCCACCGATGTCGCGAACCGTCTCACCGAGGCTCGCATCCGATGGCCACCCGTTGCCGTCGCGGGTGGCGCGGTCCAGTTCGGTGAGCCGGCGTAGCGCGGCGAGCATCAGCAGCACGGTGCCCTCGGCGACCGAAGGGGCGTTGGCACCAGGCATGTTCGCCACGGCAATGCCCAGCCGCGTCGCGGTCTCTACGTCGATGGTGTTGACGCCCGCGCCCAGCTTGTGCACGAGCCGGCAGCGCGAAGCCGTTTCGAGATCCGCGCCCGATATCGGCCGCAGCACATGCCAGATCACGTCGGCATGGGGGAGCTCGCGATAGAAAGTGTCGTCGTCGTCTTCTGCGCAGTAGTGAATATCGAGCCAATCCGCTTCTGGTGCAACGAACTGCGCGACCTTTTCACCGGGAACGTAATGAGCGAGGACTCTCAGCGCCACCGCTTCGCGATCCATTTGGCGATGGTATCGGCCTTCTCGCTGCGTGCGCCCGGGGTGGCGAAGTAGTGGTCGGTGTCGATGGAGCACTGCGCTTTGTCGTCGGTGGCCAGGGCGTCATAGATGCGTTGCGCGTCCGACGGATACACGCCGGTGTCCTGCTGGGCGTTGATCACCAGTGCTGGACAGGTGAGACGCGACAGATGGGGTTCGGCCCGGGTCTGCGCATGCCGCAGGCTCCACATGCCGATCCAACTGCGCAGCGTGCATGCCGCGGCGATGCCATGAGCGGATCGGTTGGCGTTGACCGGGACGCCGGCGTAGCACATGTTGGCCTGGCGTCGGGTCGGCTCGAGGGACGGGTCGACCATGCGCGGGTCTGCCCAGGTTCGCAAAACGGTGAAGGGCCGGTCCGAGAAGCCGGAGGCGTGTACGCGTTTGAGTTCGTTCTCCGCCCAATCGGTGATGGCGTTGTTGCGATCGACCTGCGCTGCGCGGTAGCGCGCGACGAATTCCTCGGAGAACGGTGGACCGTTCTCCGGATTGAACAGGTCGAGCTCGGGATCGCTGGCGACAGCATCGGTTTCGTCGACGACGGACGCGTCCATCCACGCGGTCAGCACATCGGGACGGCCGGGGTGCGCCGCGCTGGCGATGTAACCGTCGGCGGGCAACAGATCGTTGAGGCCCGCGGCAGGCCGCATACCGTCCAGCGGCGTGACGTGATGGCTGACGGCCTGTGCCTGATAAGCCGCCATGAGAGAGCCGCCGCCAGAATTGCCCAGTAGTACAACGGTTTCCACGCCCTGTACCTCGCGCAGCCAACGCACCCCAACCCCGATGTCGACAAGTGCGTGGTCTAGCAGGAAGCTGCTCTCGAAGCCGCGATAGCGGGTGTTCCACCCGAGGAATCCGATGCCCCGGGTAGCCATGTAGTCGGCGAGATAGTGCTCGGAGAAGTCGATCTGGTAATGGGTGGCGATCATCGCGACCTTCGGTTTTCGCCCGACACCGCGGTAGTACAGGCCCTGGCACGGATTGCCGCCCGCGCCCGCTCTCCGCGCGGAGGGCGACTGCACCCCGACGAATTCGCGGGTGACACCCGGTGTTCCGCCGCTCGATGGTGCCCTGGTCATACCGCCCCCTTGTGATAGATCGTCCGGTAGAACACGTTCGCAAGCGTGGTGATGCACGCCTCGTCGTCGACGGCAGTCTCTTCGCCGTCCCTGTCCCCGGCCAGCTGTGTGTAGCAGAACTGATTGAGCATCGACACCAACGCCACCGCCACCAGCTGTGGATCGTCGTCGGCGCAGAAGCCCTGCTGCTGAGCGTGTTTCACCATATGTGTGACCAGCGCTATCGGTAGCGAGCAGATGTCGTTCCAGTATTCGGCGAAGTCGTCGTTGACCATTGCGAGCTGTGACACGCTGACGATCTCGGCGAGTTGGTTGCGGTAGGTGTCCCAGTGCGCGGCCGCCGCCTTGTAGGACCGCTCCCAGTCGGACAGGCCCGGCTCGGCCGCGGCGCGGGATCGTTGTCTGGCCTCGTCACGGAACCGCAGGGCCCATTCGCGGACCATCGCTTCCTTGGAGTCGTAATAGTTGTAGAAGGACGCGGTGGACTTGCCGGCTTCGGCCGTGATATCCGAAATCGTGGTCGCGAGAATGCCTTTGCGAGCAATCACTGATCTGGCTCCCGCGTCGATCGCCGCCTGCGTCCGTCTGCCGCGCATGGTCGAAAGATGCACGCGCTGACTACCGGCCACGGCCTCTCCTCGACCATTGATCGAACCTGAACCTGATGTTAGATTCAGAAATCGAGCTTGACTAGAGGAGCAGCCACACATGATCAAGCCGAACAATCCGAATTCCGAGTTCGACCTCGGCGGCATCAACCATGTAGCGCTGGTGTGCTCAGATATGGCGAAGACCGTCGATTTCTACAGCAATGTCCTTGGTATGCCCCTGATCAAGTCGCTCGACCTGCCGGGAGGTATGGGGCAACACTTCTTCTTCGATGCGGGCAACGGTGACTGCGTGGCGTTTTTCTGGTTCGCCGACGCACCGGACCGCGTTCCGGGAATCTCGTCGCCCGAGGCGATTCCAGGCATTGGCGACATCGTCAGCGCGGTGAGCACGATGAATCACCTTGCGTTCCACGTTCCCGCGGAGAAGTTCGACGAGTACCGGCAGCGACTCAAGGACAAGGGCGTACGCGTCGGCCCGGTGCTCAACCATGACGAGAGCAAGCAGCAGGTGTCCCCGTCGGTGCACCCTGGGGTGTACGTGCGGTCGTTCTACTTCTTCGATCCCGACGGCATAACGCTCGAATTCGCCTGCTGGACGAAGGAATTCACCGACAGCGACACGACCACCGAGCCGAAGACCGCCGCAGATCGCCGGCCACGGGTGTCCGTCTAGGGTTTCGGCGGCATAGCGGCCAGCTGCTCGATCAAAGCCGCCAGCGTCTCCACGAGTTCGTCGTGGTCGAGGCTGACCTCACCGGACAACCATGCGCTGATGGTCTGGCCCACGCCGCCGACCGCGAAATGCGATGCGGCCTTGACGTGGTCGTTGTCCAGTGCACCCTGGGCGCCTGCGTGTGCGAACAGCAGCGCGGCGAACAGGGCCGTCGACTCCGCGCGCTTGCGCACGATCACGGTGTTCGACAGTTCCACGCTGAACAGCAGGCGGCCGACCCTGGTGTCGGCCGAGATCGTCCGCACGACGTTCGCCATCGCCGCCCGGGCCTGCTCGGGCGGTGATGCCGAGGCGACCGCGGCCTGGGTGGTCGCCGCGATGTCGGCGATCACCGAGTCGAACACCGCTCCGACGAAGTCGTCCTTGTCGTTGAAGCTCTCGTAGAAGTACCGGACACCCAGGCCCGCCTGCCCGCAGATCGCGCGGACCGTCAGCTCGGCGGGGTCCTTCCCGGCCGCTCCAAGCAGGTCAAGGCCTGCATCCAGCAGTCGACGCCGGCGACCGGCCACGCGTTCGACCGCATCGACGCCGCGGTACGGGCGGACCTGTGCCATGCCTGCCATCTTGACACCCGTCACTTGCGCGGGGCAAGATCAGGAAACACACGTTCTCACTTTTCCGATAGGGGCGGCCAATGACGGTCACTGTTCCGATCGACCACGTCGAGCGTCCGCTCAACGATCCGGTGCTTCCCGGCGGTAGGAAGCCGCCGAGGTGGATGGGTGCCGCGGATGACGCCGCGTTCATCGGTCTGCTGTCCGGCGGCGCCAACGTGATCATGGAGTTGGCCCGCCCCGGCGTCGGTTACGGGGTGAAGGACAGCCGCGTCGAAAGCGGTCGCGCCGATCGCCATCCCATCAAGCGGGCGCGGACCACCTTCACGTATCTCGCGGTCGCGCTCTCGGGCACCGAGGAGCAGAAGAAGCTGTACCGCCGCGCGGTCAACAAGTCCCACGCGCAGGTGTACTCGCAGCCTGACAGCCCGGTGAAGTACAGCGCGTTCGACAAAGACCTGCAGCTGTGGGTCGCCGCGTGTCTGTACAAGGGTTTCGTCGACGTGCATCGCATCTTCGTCGGCGAGATGGACGACGAGACCGCGGACCGTCACTATCGCGAAGGCATGACGCTCGGTACGACACTGCAGGTGCCCGAGGAGATGTGGCCCGCCGATCGCAAGGCGTTCGACGAGTACTGGCAGCAATCGCTGGACCAGGTCCACATCGACGACGCCGTCCACGAGTACCTGTGGCCCATCGCGGCAGGACGACTCGGCAAGGCCGTGCTCCCGCGTCCGTTGCAGAAGCGGGTGGACGCGGTCAACCTGTTCATGACGACGGGCTTTCTGCCGCAACGGTTCCGCGACGAGATGCGTTTGCCGTGGGACGCGGCCAAGCAGCGCAGGTTCAATCGCGTGATGGGGTTCATCGGCAATGTCAACAAGGTGATGCCGCGATTCATCCGGCGGTTCCCGTTCAACTGGATGCTGCGGGACCTGGACTGGCGGATCCGCACGGGCAGGCCGCTGACCTAGCGGGCAGCTCAGCAGGTTGTCAGATTCCGGGGGTAGAAACGCGTACATGCGTAGCGATAACGACACCTGGGACATCAAGACGAGTGTCGGGTCGACCGCGTTGTTCGTGGCCGCGGCCAGGGCGCTGGAGGCGCAGAAGCCCGATCCCGTCGCCGTCGACCCGTTCGCCGAGGTGTTCTGCCGCGCCGTCGGGGGCGAGTGGGGCGAGCTGCTCGACGGCGGGGCACCCGAGCACGCGCTGAAGTCCGAGTTCGGCGCGGGCTTCGTGAACTTCCAGGGCGTGCGCACGCGCTACTTCGACACGTTCTTCAGCAGGGCCGCCACCGCGGGCGTCCGTCAGATCGTGCTGTTGGCTGCCGGGCTGGACTCCCGGGCATACCGGCTGGACTGGCCCGACGGGACGGTCGTCTACGAACTGGATCAGCCGCGGGTCCTGGACTTCAAACGTGCCGCCCTGGCCGGGGTGAGGCCCACCGCGCAGCGTCGTGAGGTCGCCGTCGACCTGCGTGACGACTGGCCGCGGGCCTTGCTCCAGCACGGGTTCGATCCGGCGGCGCCGTCGGCCTGGATCGCCGAGGGTCTGTTGATCTATCTGCCCGCGACCGCGCAGGTTCAGCTCTTCAGCGGTATCGACGCTCTCTCCGCGCCCGGCAGCTACGTCGCCGTGGAGGAGGCCGTGCCGATGGACGCCGAGGCCTTCGCGGCGAAACAGGACGAAGAGCGCAGCGGTTCAGACTCGGCCCACGGCGGTCCGTTCTTCCAGCTCATTTACAACGAGCAACACGAGCCTGCACCCGCATGGTTCGGGGCCAGGGGCTGGGAGGCCGATGCCACACCGCTAGTCGACTATCTGCGGGCCCACGGCCGCCCTGTTCCGTCGCCGGAATCCGAAGCAGGGACCATGACCGGGACGATAAGCCTGGTCAGCGCGATCAAGAGGTGAGGGGAGTCACCGCGTAGCCGAGACCGTGAGTCTCGACAGTTAAGTTATGCAATGCTAACTTTTGGCGAAAGTTAGCCTGCCATAATTTACGGGGGAGACAAGCGCGCGTGCCTCTACCAACGGATTTTGCTGCGACCTCCCGGGTCGACAGCGACGTCGTGAGCCGTTTTGCGACATGTTGCCGGGCGCTTGGCTTGTCCGTGCACGATCGGCGCCGTCCGCCGGATCTGGCGGCAGCCCGTTCCGGGTTTGCCGAACTCACCCGAATCGCGCGCGAGCAGTGCGACGCGTGGACGGGCCTGGCCGCCGCCGGCGACACCAGCGCACGCGTGATCGAAGCCGTGTGGCAGACGGTCGCGTCGGCCGGTGCGCTGCAGCGCGAGGTCGACCTCGCCGACGGCGATCTGGTGTTCGACTACGAAACCGGCCTCTACCTCCAATTCGCGGCCTCGACGCCTGACGACTTCGCGCTCGCCTATGCCGTCACGCTGTGCGACTCCGGTGACTACGCGGCGGCAGACACGATCGTCGATCCGCTCATCGCCCGGCGGCCCAGCTGGCTCGAGGCGCGATGGGTGCGGGTGGCTATGTACTACCGGACCGAGCGGTGGTCGGATGTGGTGCGCCTGCTCACCCCGATCGTCAACGACGCGAAGCTGGACGAGCAGTACGCCCACGCCGTGCGCATCGCGCTGGGCACCGCACTGGCCAGGCTGGGCATGTTCGCACCCGCGTTGTCGTATCTCGAGGACCCGGCCGGACCTGTCGCGGTCGCGGCCGTCGACGGCGCGCTGGCCAAGGCGCTGTGCCTGCGCGCACAGGGTGAAGACCTCGATGCGGCCGACGTGCTCGCCGAGCTCTATGCGGCCAACCCCGAAAACGAAGAGGTCGAGACCGCGATCTCGGATACGTCGTACGGCATCGTGCCGACGACCGCCGCCCGTATCGAGGCGCGTTCCGATCCGTGGGATCCCGAAACCGAGCCCACCGAAACGGATTTCGTCGATCCCGGCGCCAAGGAGCGCAAGGCCCACCTGCTGATCGAGGCCGAGGCGGAGCTCGCCGAGTTCATCGGCCTCGAAGAGGTCAAGTATCAGGTCGCCCGGCTCAAGAGCTCGGTCGCCATGGCGATCCGCCGCCAGGAGCGCGGGCTGACCGTCGCCAACCGCACCAACCACCTGGTTTTCGCCGGCCCACCCGGCACCGGTAAGACGACGATCGCGCGTGTCGTCGCCAAGATCTATTGCGGGCTGGGCATTCTCAAGAAGGAGACGGTGCGCGAGGTGCACCGTGCCGACCTGATCGGCCAGCACATCGGCGAGACCGAGGCCAAGACCAACGGCATCATCGACAGCGCGCTCGACGGCGTGCTGTTCCTCGACGAGGCCTACGCACTGGTGTCCACCGGCGCGAAGAATGACTTCGGCCTCGTCGCCATCGACACCCTGCTGGCCCGTATGGAGAACGACCGTGAGCGGCTGGTCGTGATCGTCGCGGGTTACCGCAAGGATCTCGACGCATTCCTCGACACGAACGAGGGTCTGCGTTCGCGGTTCACCCGCAGCATCGACTTCCCGTCGTACTCGCCGCATGAATTGGTGGAGATCGCAATGCGTATGGCCGAGAAGCGAGACAGTGTCTTCGAGTCGGCGGCGCTCACCCATATGGAATCGCTGTTCGGCCAGCTCGCCTCTGTCACGACCCCCGACGCCAACGGCGTGGAGCGGCGCAACCTCGACATCGCCGGCAACGGCCGGTTCGTCCGCAACCTCGTGGAGCGTTCGGAAGAGGAGCGCGAGTTCCGCCTCGACCATTCCGAAGCAGACGATTTCACCGATGACGAGCTGATGACCATCACCGACCAGGACGTCACGAAATCGGCCATCCCGCTGCTACGCGGCCTCGGGCTGACGGTGTCCGAGTGAGCGGCCAGGACGGCGGCGATCGCCGCGAGTTCACCTCCAGGACACCGGTCAACGAGAACCCCGACCGGGTCGCCTACCGCCGCGGCTTCGTCACGCGCCATCAGGTGTCGGGCTGGCGATTCATCATGCGCCGCATCGCATCCGGTGTCGCACTGCACGACACCCGGATGCTCGTCGACCCGCTGCGCACGCAGTCGCGCGCGGTGCTCGTCGGCACACTCGTGCTCATCACCGGCCTCGCCGGCTGCTTCATCTTCTCGCTCATCAGGCCCGGCGGCGTCGCGGGTAACGACGCGATCCTCGCGGACCGCACCACGTCGGCCCTGTATGTCCGCCTCGGCGACCAACTGCACCCGGTGCTCAATTTGACGTCGGCGCGCCTCATCGCTGGGCGTCCCGACAACCCCACGACGGTGAAGACCAGCGAGATCGACCAGTTCGCGCGCGGCAACCTGATCGGTATTCCCGGTGCACCAGAACGCATGGTGCAGAACACGACCGGAGATGCGGACTGGACGGTGTGCGAAGGAGCTTCCGGACCAGCGACCGGCGTGACGTTGATTGCCGCGCCGCTCACCGATGGCGGTGAACGCGCCGCGGTACTGCCCAACAACGAGGCCATTCTGGTCGCCAACGAGTCCGGACCGAACGCGGGCACGTGGCTGCTCTGGGACGGCCGCCGCAGCACCATCGACCTGAACGACCGCGCTGTCACCGGTGCCCTGGGGCTGGGTTCGGATGTACCCCCAAGCCGTGCCATCGCACCGGGACTGTTCAATGCGATTTCCGAGGCGCCTGCACTGAGTGCCCCCGTCATCGAAGGTGCGGGTGAGCCGACGAGCTACTCGCTGCCGACGCCCACACCCGTCGGCGCGGTCGTGACATCGTTCGGCGCCGACAACGCCCTGCAGCATTACGCGGTGCTACGTGAAGGGCTGCAACCGGTTTCACCGGTGGTTGCCGCGATCCTGCGCAACACGAACTCGTTCGGTCTCAACCAGCCGCCGCGTCTGGGAGCCGACGACATCGCCAAAGCGCCCGTGGCAAGTGGCATCGACAACGGTGCCTATCCGAGTGAGCCGGTCACGCTCATCGACGCGACCGACGCGCCGCTGACGTGCGCTCAGTGGACACGGGCCGCGGACGCGACCGGAGGAACCCTCCAACTCCGTTCCGGCGTAACACTTCCGGTGTCCGATCAGCTGCGGACCGTGGCCCTGGTCGGGGCGGGGTCGGGCACCACGGCCGACCGTGTCGTGGTCACGCCGGGCTCAGGCTTCCTGGTGCAGACCGTCGGTCAGGACGGCGGAGGGACATCGACCCAGCCGGTCGGCGGAGCCAACTTCTGGCTCAGCGACACCGGCGTGCGGTACGGCCTCGACACCGACTGGGGGCACCTCCCGCTTGCGGGGGATGACCAGAAGACGATCGCGGCGCTCGGGCTGACCCCGCCACCGCTACCCATTCCGTGGTCGATGCTGAGCCAGTTCGCGGAGGGCCCGACGTTGTCGCGGGCCGACGCCCTGCTGGCCCACGACGGGCTCGCAGCCGACCCCCGCCCCGCAGTCGTGAGGGAGACCAATCCGTGAGCCGGCTCATTTTTCAAGCGCGTCGTCGGATTGCGCCGCCGGCGGTGCGCAAGGGCACCATCACGATCGAACCGCCTCCGGAATTGCCCAGGATGGTGCCGCCGTCGTTGTTGCGGCGGGTGCTGCCCTATCTGATCGTCATCCTCATCATCGGCATGATCGTCGCGTTGGTCGCCACCGGCATGCGGCTCATCTCGCCGACGACGCTGTTCTTCCCGTTCGTCCTGCTGCTGGCCGCGACCGCGCTCTACCGCGGCACCGACAACAAGATGCGCACCGAAGAGGTCGACGCCGAGCGGGCCGACTACCTGCGGTACCTGTCGGTCGTCCGCGACAACGTGCGCGCGCACGCCGCAGAACAGCGTGCGGCCCTCGAGTGGTCGCATCCGGATCCCGCTCTGCTCACCGAGGTGCCCGGCACTCGGCGCCAATGGGAGCGCGATCCCCACGACAGCGACTTCCTCGTGGTGCGAACGGGTTTGCACGACGCACCGCTCGGCGCCGCGCTGCGGGTCAAGGACAGTGCCGACGAGGTCGACCTCGAACCGGTCTCGCACACGACGTTGCGCGGTCTTCTCGACGTGCAGCGCACGGTGCGCGCGGTGCCCGCGGGCATCGACCTGGCCAAGGTGTCGCGGATCTCAGTGCTGGGTGAGCCCGACGATGTCCGCGGCGCGTTGCGCGCCTGGCTCACCCAGGCGGTCACCTGGCATGACCCCGCCGTCCTCGGCGTCGCCCTGGCATCACCTGACTTCGAGAGCGACGACTGGTCCTGGCTGAAGTGGTTGCCGCACAATGACGTCCCCGGATCATCCGACGGTGCGGGCCCGGCCCGCTATCTCGGCGGCGATGTTGCACAGCTGCGGTTGCTGCTCGACCCGGCACTCGATGACCGCTCACCGTTCGGCTCCGACGCGGATTCCAGTGTCAAACACCTGCTGATCGTCGTCGACGACCC
>Ga0075367_10000978_pt1 | contig 11690 bp, 7 predicted proteins | sample EndMethybrTD3032_FD_71399 | JGI IMG/M metagenome (GOLD analysis project Ga0075367, IMG submission 71399) | Populus endosphere microbial communities from Tennessee, USA - Endosphere MetaG P. TD hybrid TD303-2 | ecosystem: Host-associated > Plants > Roots > Endosphere | place: USA: Tennessee... | reverse complement strand
TGCAGCGCCTGCTCGATTGCGGCCGGCGTGGCGGTGCTGCGGCGCGCCACCTCGCGCCCGTCGATCGGGGAATTGCAGACGATCTCGGCCACGCGCCGTCTCCTCAGTAACGCTCGAACCCGCGCATCAATTCCCAATCGGTGATGCGACGATCATATTCGAACTGCTCCCAGCGAGCGGTGTGGACGTAGTGATCGACCACCTCGGAGCCAAGCGCATTGCGGAGGAACTCCGATGCCGACATTCGCTCGGTCGCCTCGCGCAGCGTCTTGGGCACTTCCGGCAGCGTCGCGCCGTGGTAGGCATCGCCGGAGAACGGCGGCCCCAGCGGCAGCTTCTCCTCGATGCCGGCGATGCCGGCGGCGATCAGGCCGGCGAAGGCCAGATAGGGGTTCAGGTCCGCGCCGCCGATCCGGCACTCGATGCGGATGGCCTTGGTGCCTTCTCCGCACAGCCGGAAGCCCGCCGTGCGATTGTCGCGGCTCCATACCGTCTTGGTCGGCGCGAACGTCCCGACCTGGAAACGCTTGTAGGAATTGATGTAGGGCGCCAGCAGCCAGGTGATGTCGGGGGCGTACTTGATCTGCCCGGCCACAAACGAGCGCATCAGGTCGGACATGCCGTGGTCGCTCTTGGGCTCGTGGAACAGGGACTTCTCGCCCTTCGCGTCCCACAGCGACAGGTGCACGTGCGATGAGGAGCCAGCCAGGTCGTAGCGCCACTTGGACATGAAGGTGACGGCCTTGCCCTGGGCGTGCGCGATCTCCTTGATGCCGTTCTTCAGGATGACGTGGCGATCGGCCATCTCCAGGGCATCGGTATAGCGGACGTTGATCTCCTCCTGCCCCGGCCCCCACTCGCCTTTGGAGTTCTCGACGGGAATGCCGGCGGCCTGCAGACCCTTGCGGACGGCGCGCATGACGCCTTCCTCCTTGGTGGTCTGCAGGATGTGGTAGTCCTCGATATAGGTGCCGGCGGTCTTCAAGCCGTGGAAACGCTTGTCAGCCGCGCTCTCATAGCTTTCGTCGAACAGATAGAACTCGAGCTCGGACGCGCAGAAGGCGCGCATCTTCATGGCCGAGAGCCGCTCCAGCTGTTTTTTCAGCATCGCGCGAGGGCTGTGCGGCACATCATGATGGTGGTGGTCGAGAACGTCGGCGATGACGAGCGCCGTACCTTCCAGCCATGGAATTCGCCGCAACGTCGCCATGTCGGGCTTCATGACGAAATCGCCGTAGCCCTTGTCCCAGCTCGCCGCCTTGTAGCCTGGCACCGGCTCCATATCGATGTCGTTGGCCAGCAGATAGTCGCAGCCGTGCGTCTCCTCGTGAGCGCTATCCACGAAGTATTCGGCTTGGAACCGTTTGCCGATCAGCCGTCCCTGCATGTCGACCATGGCGACGAGCACGGTGTCGATGGCGCCGGCCCCGATTGCGGCCTTCAGCTCCGCGAAGGTCAAATTGCCTGCCATATCCCGTCTCCCCTCACGCTCCGCCCCTGGCGGCGTTGGCGCTGGAACGTTAGCCATCGCGGCGTGGCCCGACAAGCTGCGGCCGCACCTGCCCATGGCTGTGCGCGGCGCACCCAGCTACAAGATTCGGCCCTCCAGACCCAACCTTGCCACCCCCGCCAAACCCCACTATATCGACCCGGCGCTGCCGGCGCCGGACCGGTCCCTTCGTCTATCGGTTAGGACGCGAGATTTTCAATCTTGAAAGACGGGTTCGACTCCCGTAGGGACCGCCATGATCCTCAAGAGAAATTTCAATCAACGCACTGCTGTTTGGCAGTGAACAAACCTCGTGTTTGCCAATCCGAATTCATTTGCTGTTCTCAAGCTTGTGGATCGCAGCATTCGTGCGCTTCCGTCTTTCGGCCTTGCCTCAGAAAGCCATGGCGCCGCCCCACTTGTCTGCTCGGTTGCCGACAGCATGTTCTTCAAGGATTGCCCTCATGCGAGTGCGGCCGATTGTGGCGTTGTGCATAGCCACCCAGATCCTCGCCAGCATCCCAGCCTTCGCCCAACCGTCCGCAGAACAAGAACGTGTGCGAGGGCTGATCGACTTCGCGCGTCGTAGCGGACAACCAAAGGCGCTCGGCATCCGCGCTTGCGAGAGCCTGGGACTGAAGTCGACCGGCGACTGCGAAGTCTTCCAGGTCTTGCACACTGACCCGGCAGCATTCCGCGGCAAGGAGCCTGCGGGCACGCGCCATTCGCTCAATGTGTTCGACGAGCCTGGCACCGCGCGGCGCTGGATCATCGTTGCCAGGGAGCCTGGCGAAGGACCCTCCGTAATGTCTCTTATGGACGAAAACGGAGTGTTTAGGGCGGCAGTACGCCGGACCAGCGAAACGAGCGGTTGGTCGCCTTTCTCGCTCGAATTGGACCCGGCTGTGCTGACGTTACTGGCGGAGGCCGCCTATTGGCTGAAGCAAGTGAAGGACGCGCCGAGGTAGCTCGATTGCCGGCAAGGCGTGTAGTTAGGGGCGAACACCTGATGCGTCAGTCTGATCCTGCACGCACGAGCTGCTCATTTGCTGTTCTCGAGCTTCTTGATTGCAGCACTTGCGCGCTTCCGTTTGTCGACGGTGCCGCTATCGCCAGACCTCGCGCGCGATCTCAACGATCATCCTGAGCTTCGCCCATTGCTGCTCCTCGGTCAGGACGTTGCCTTCCTCGGTCGAGGCAAAGCCGCATTGCGGCGACAGGCAGAGCTGCTCCAAGGGCGCAAATTTGGCCGCCTCATCCAGTCGGCGTTTGATGTCGTCCTTCTTTTCCAAGGCGCCGCTCTTGGAGGTGATGAGCCCGACGACCACTCTTTTGCCGCCTCTGGGCAGGAAGCGTAGCGGCTCGAACCCGCCGGCCCGATCGGTGTCGTATTCCAGGAAGTAGCCGTCATAGTTCAACTGGCCGAGCAGGATTTCCGCCACCGGCTCGTAGCCTCCTTCGGAGATCCACGTCGAGCGGAAGTTGCCGCGACAGACGTGCGTGGTGATCGCCATGTCGGCCGGCTTGGCCTCGAGCGCCGCGTTGATCACCCGGGCGTACCGATGGGTCAGGTTCTTGGCGTCCAGTCCACGCGCCGCCGCCTGGCGCAGCTGATCCTCGGAGCACAGATACGCCCAGACCGTATCGTCGAACTGCAGATAGCGGCAGCCGGCGTCGTAAAAAGCCTTGATCGCATTTCTGTAGGTGGTGGCCAGATCGTCGAGGATCGCATCGCGATCCGGATAGGCCGTCTTGTCGACTGCGTTCGACTCGAGCCGGAAATGCATCACGCTCGGGCTCGGGATCGTCATCTTCGGCGTGACGTTGGTGTGTGCCTTCAGGTATCGGAAATGCTCCAGCATCGGATGCGCGGCGGGAAATCCGATCCTGCCGCCTACCTGCAACGCCAGCGCCTTGGTCTGGATGCCCTTGAATTGGATGCCGTGGCCCGCCGCCACCACCTGCACGCCGTCGAGCTGGCCGAAGAAATCGTAGTGCCACCAGGCCCGACGGAACTCCCCGTCCGTTGCGAGCACTAGCCCCACGTCTTCCTGCTTCCTGATGATCTTGTCGATCTCGGCGTCCTCGACCTTCTTCAGGTCGGCGGCCGTGATCTGGCCATTCTCCCACTTGGCCCTCGCCTCCTTGAGCGGCGCGGTGCGCAGCAGGCTACCGACCACGTCGGCTCGGTAGGGTGGTCTCGTTTTGCTCATGGCAGACCTCCTCCGTGATCTCAGGGCTTCTTCACCGCCTCGAAGGTCTGGAATTCGACATTATACAGCTCGCCGTCCACCCGCTCGACCTTGCGGACATAGATGTTCTGCACGATATCCCTGGTCTGCGGGTCGATCGAGATTGGCCCGCGCGGGCTTTCCCAGGCCATGCCTTTCATGGCCTCGACGAGAGCGTCGCCGTTCGGCGCGCCTTTGGTCTTTTCCAGCGCCTTGTAGATGAGCTGCATGCCGTCGTAGCCGGCGACGCCCATGAAGTTCGGTCGCAGGTTGGAGGCCTTGCGGAAATCGGCAACGAACGCCTTGTTGAGCGCCGAGGGATGCAGAGCGGAATAATGATGCGATGTGGTGATGCCGAGCGCCACATCGCCAATGCCGTTGAGAATGTCGTCGTCCGTCATGTCGCCGGTGCCGATCAGGCGGACGCCGGATTTGTCGAGACCGCGTTCGACGAACTGCTTCATGAAGATCGAGCCGACGCCGGCCGGCAGGAAGACGAATAGGCCTTCGGGCTTGGCATCGTGCACGCGCTGCAGGAACGGAGCGAAGTCCGGATTGGCGAGGGGCACTCGGATCTGTTCGATGATCTCACCGCCGGCGGCCTTGAAGCGCTCGGAGAACGACTTCTCGATATCGATGCCGGGGGCATAGTCGGTCACCAGCGTGACGACGCGCTTGATGCCGTTTTTGGGTGCCCAGTCGGCAATTCCGATCGTGGTCTGCGAGGTGACTTGGCTGGTGCGCACGATGTAGGGTGAGCGGTCCGGGATGATCGCGGTGGCTGCGCTCATGATGACCATGGGCACCTTCGCCTCGGTGGCGATCGGCGCGGTGGCGAGCGCCAAGGGCGTCAGGCCGAAACCGGCCAGCACGTTCACTTTTTCGTTCACCACGAGTTCCTGGGCGATGCGCTTGGTGTTGTCGGCGACGTTGCCGTCATCCTTGACGACCAGCTCGATCTTCTTGCCGGCTACCGTCGTGCCCTGCTGCTGCATGTAGAGCCGCACGCCCGCCTCGATTTGTCGGCCGGTGGGTGCAAATGGCCCGGTCAAGGGCAGGATGAGACCGACCCGCACCGCGTCCTGCGCTTGGAGGGGAAAGCTGCAAGCCAGGAGGGCCGCAGCGCCGACGACAGCCGAAGTCAATGTCCTCAACATGGTGGGCCTCCTCCCTTGCCTGCATTTTCCTGCCAGCGAAGCCAACTCGCCAGGCATCGTCAATCAAAATTGCGGGGCTCTCGCAGCGTGCCTGATGGATGGGAGTGGTCCCACAATCTCTTTCCAGAGAGCGTACCTGATCAGTGCCTTACGAGATTTGCGACAATGCTGCCGGCGTTGGCCCAAAGCACCAGAGCAACGCCCATCAGCGAACCTCCAGCCACCACACCCGAGGCAACGGGAAAGGTGAACTCCTCGGCGATTTGCTTCTTTTTCCTCTCCAGCAGGAGGGCAACGAGGGCGCCCAGGAAGAACAACAGCCCGTAGTACCAGTGGAACACCCAGGCCAGACCGAAGGCCGCCGCCGACGGCAGGTAATCGCGATGCTTCGGCAGCAACACCGGCGCGAGCGTGAGCAGGATACCGACCACGCCGCCGGCCAAGATCAACCACAGCTTGACGGGCTCGAGCGCGGACAGTCCTTTGCCGAGCGCGATCGCCACGGCCGACCAGGTCTGAGCCGCCGGCGCCGGGAATTGGTCGGTTCCGAGCACCTGGGCATTGGGCACCAGGGCGGCAAAGGTGACGACTGTGACCAGAGTGCCGATGAAAATGCCGGCGAACTGCGCCAGAAACTGCTGGCGCGGGTTGGCACCCAGCAGGTAGCCGCTCTTCAGGTCGCCGAGCAGATCCGCCGCCGACGTCGCGGCACCGGCCGTAATGTTGGCGCTCATCAGATTGACATTGACGTTGCCCGGGCTGAGCGCGCCGAAGGTGAGCTGTGTAACCTTGCCCATGGCGCCGACCGGCGTCGTGTCGGTCTCGCCGGTCACCCGGCACGCGACCAGCGCGAGCAGGAATGACAATGCCACGGCAACGATGCTCTGCCAGACGGGCATGCCGAAGCTCACATGCCCGAGCCAGGCCAGTGCGACGAGCGAGACAAGCTGGCCCGCCGCAAACCAGTGCATCGGCGCCTCGATGGCCTCGATGCGGCCAAGCTCGGTGCCTGCGGGGGCGCGCGCCGAGAACATTGCGCCGAGGTCGCGAAACGCACTCAATGCCGTGCGCCAGCTGAGTGCGAAATTGAGCAGCCCCGCAGCCACCATGCACGAGGCGCCGAACCAGAGCGTCCATTGAACGATGGCTGCGAAGCCGACCCCGGCGATGAGGCCATTGGCCTGCAGGACCGGCACGAACACGGCCCAGCAGAGTGTGCCCGAGGCCAGCATGGTGGCGCACACGCGCATGCCGGTGATGGCGCCTGCCGCGACGAAAATGAAATCCCAGGTGAAGACGACGGTGCGCCCCGACCAAACCTCATAGTGACTGCCAAGCAGCCACTTCTGCAGACTGGTGAGGATGGCGCCGCTCGAGAAGCGGTCCAGAGTATCGCTGATGGTCGACAGCCCCTCGGCCCAGAACTTGTCCAACGCCGCAACGAGCCCAGCCACGCCGAGGGCTTTGGCGGCTCGCATGCCCTTCGAGCTGGTCGCATGCAGCGCGCGCAGGGTCTCGGCCGCGGCGATGCCCGATGGGAAGCGCAGCTGCTCGATGTTGATCATCTGCCGCTTCATGGGAATGGCCATCGTGACGCCGAGCACGGCGATGAAGAACACCCAAGCCAACATCAGCGGCACGGACATCGACTGGCCGTTGACGATGATGTAGGCGGCAAACGCCGACACCAGCGTGCCGCCGGTCGAATAGCCGGCCGAGCTGGCCGTCGACTGCATGCAATTGTTCTCGAGGATGGTCATCGGCACTTTTGCGAGGCCGACTTTCAGCAGACTGGCCCAGATCGCATACGAAAGGATGCTGGCCGTGATGGCCACCCCGAAGCCCCAGCCGGCCTTGAGACCGATGTAGAGATTGGTGAGCGACAGGACCCCGCCGAGCGCGGACCCCATCAGCACCGCCCGCCACGTCAGCTGCGCCATGCTGTCGCCGCGGCCGCGGTAGACCTCGTCGTACCACTGCCGCTCGATTTCCTCCGGCGTGCCCTTGAAGGCGGCAACAGGCAGCGGCCGGTCTGGATCAGCGGCTAGTCCGGCTTGATGGTTGGGCATCAGCGGCGACCTTTGGTGGCGAGCGCCGCTCGCTTGGCAGGGATAGCCTCAAGCAGCCGGCGTCTTTCCATCAAGCACGGCGCGTAGCACGTCGCCATCTATGTTTCCCCCGCTCAGGATCACGCCGACGCGCTTGCCTTGCATTTTTTCACGTTCCTGAAGAAGCCCGGCGAGGGGAGCGGCGCCGGCTCCCTCGGCCACGTTATGGATGGTCCGCCAATACACGCGGATGGCGTTGGCGATCTCATCTTCCGTGACACGGACGATGCGCGCTGCGCCCTTGCGGATGATGGCGAGCGCCTGGGGATCGGGCTCTCGGCAAGCCATGCCATCGGCGAATGTGGGTGCTGAATTGGTCGGCACCGAGTGGCCCGCTGCGAAAGACAGGGCCGTAGCCGGGGCGGTGTCGGCCACTACGCCAACGATCTCCGTCCTGGCTTGCAGGAGATCCCGCACGGCAATGAGCCCACAAATCCCAGAGCCCATGCCGATCGGCGCGTATACGGTGTCGAGGTCTGGTACCGCTCGAAACAGCTCGAGCGCATAGGTGGAGACGCCCTTCACGAGCAAAGGGTCGAAAGACGGCACGAAATGCAGATTTCTCTCCTCGGCCAGTCGCGCCGCATAGGACTTGGCCTCATCGAAATCCCGCCCGTGCACGATGAGCGTCGCGCCGAAGCTCTCCATGGCGGCGTTCTTTTCAGGGCTATTGCCGTTGGGGATCAGTATCGTTGCGGGCAAGCCGGTCAGCCGCGCCGCCAGGGCGATCGACTGACCATGGTTGCCGCGTGTCGCGGTGATGACCCCGGCCACGCGCCTGCCCGAGCTGCGAAGCCAGTCCATGTAGACTAGTCCGCCGCGGATCTTGAAGGCACCGATCGGCGTGTGGTTCTCGTGTTTGACCCAGACCTCCGCACCGGCGTGCTTGGAGAGCATCGGCCAGGCGTACTGGGGCGTCGGCGGCACCAGGCTATGCACCAGCCTGGCTGCGTTCTCCACATCGGCCAGCGAAAACGGCAACATGGTCGTCCTCATGCAAAGAACCTTCGATGGAAACGCCGATTGATCGGCGCTAGATTATCTGTCTCGCCGTTCGCGCGCATCATCAGGTCTCGTGTTCGTGCCCTGGCTTGCGCCTTCGAAAATATCGTACACCCAAAGCACGTTCCGTGTTGGGCCCCGCTGGGCCAAGACCACCAAGGATCTAGTGTGATGATCGAGAAATTCGCCGGAGTTCGCTGCGTGGTTGCGAACGAATTTCTCGATCTGAATCACACTAGCAAATCTATCATTCCAGTGTCCCTTATGATTGCGAAATTCGCTCGGGACGCTAGCGGCGAGGTCGGACGAACTTCTAAATCGGGACACTAGATCATGGCAGGCATCACGCGCCGAGAGGCCTTCACGATTGCCGCTGCCGCCGGCATTGGCGCGACCACCATCCTGGCGGCAACGGCCGAGGAAGCCCTGGCGAAGGCGGCACGGGACGGAGTGGCGCCGACTTTCACGCTGCTCCTCGTCAACGATATCTACAAGATGAGCGAAGTCGAGGGACGGGGAGGCTTTGCGCGTCTGGCAGCCATCGCCCGTGCCGAGCGGGCCAAGCGCGTGCCATTGCTCTACGCCCACGCCGGAGACATGTTTTCGCCGTCGCTGATGTCGGGCTTCGACCAGGGTGCGCACACGGTCGAACTGCTCAACGTCGTGCCACCCAACGTGTTCGTGCCCGGTAACCACGAGTTCGATTTCGGCCCCGAGATCTATGCGCGGCGGCGGGCCGAGTCGAAGTTCGCCTACTTCGCAGCCAATCTGCGGGCTCCCGATGGCTCCCCCCTGCCGGGCCACGAGGATCGACGCATCTTCGAGCTTGGGCCCCTGAAGGTCGGTGTTTTCGGCGTGACTCTGGCATCGAGCCCGCTCATGTCGCAGACCGGCAACCTGAATTTCCTCGATGAGATGGAGACGGTGCGCGCCCAGGCGAAAGCGCTCAGGGAGGCGGGCGCGGATCTCGTGGTGGCGGTTGCCCACACGGACTTCGCGCGCGATCTCGAGATCATGCGTTCGCGTCTCGTCGACGTCCTTCTCACAGGCCACGACCACGATCTGCGCCTCGTCTACGACAACAGGGTGGCGATGGTGGAAAGCGGCGAGGAGGGCGAATACGTCACCGCGATCGATGTCTACGCGACCATTGGCCAGAGCGAGGGCCGGCGTACCGTCACGTGGCGGCCGAACTTCCGCATGATCGACTCGGGCTCGGTTACCCCGGATGCGGCGGCGCTGGCCATCGTCAAGCGCTTCGAAGGCGATCTTGCCCGCGATCTCGACGTGGCCATCGGCAAAGCGGGGGTGGATCTCGACACGCGCTCGGCCTCCGTGCGATCGCAGGAGACGGTGATGGGCAATCTCATTGTCGACGCGATGCGGCTGTCGACAGGCGCGCAGATCGGTGTGGCCAACGGCGGCAGCATTCGCGGCAACCGCGTCTATCCCGCAGGCCACGTCATCACGCGTCGCGACGTCCTGAGCGAGCTTCCCTTTGGCAACCGCACCGTGATGGTCGAGTTGACCGGCCGAGACCTCAAGGACGTGCTCGAGAACGGCGTCTCAGAGGTCGACCGCCGCGGCGGCCGCTTCCCGCAGGTCTCGGGTATCCGGGTGACGGTCGACACCAAGGCACCGGCTGGATCGCGTATCCGTGCGATCGAATTGCAGGGCAAGCCAATCGATCCGAACGGCAAGTACAAGGTTGCGTCGAACGATTTCATGCTGGGCGGCGGCGACGGCTATGTGGCACTCAGGCGGGGTCGTACGTTGATCGGCAAGACCGATGGCAAGCTGATCGCCAATATCGTGATGGCCCATATCCGTGACCTCGGCACGGTCGACGGGCGGATCGAGGGGCGCCTGGTTCTCAACTGAAGCGCCGGGCCTTACCGATCGGCACCGCTCGAACCCGTGCTGTGCGCTCCACAAATGCGAAACGGCCCCGAAGGGGCCGTCCGACTTCACCAGAGGCGATCGATCATCGCTTCCCTTTGCCCTTCGCAGCCGGTTTGGCTTTTGCGGTCGTCTTCTTCGGTGCGGGCTTCTTAGCCATAGGATGTTCCTTCGACAGTAAGAGGGAACGCTCCGCCAAGGGGCGGCGACATCGAATCAACGCTAGTGACTGCGGCGTGCAATTACAATGCGTTTGCCGTCGTTGCACACAGCGCATCTCATCCGATATGGCGATGTCGTTCTCGAAGCGCGGCTTTATAAGCGCGCTGTCGATCGGACGGCTCGTCCTGCAGCGCGCTCGGAATCGCACGGCGGAAGGGCCGTCTCATAGCTGACGGAATCGGCACGGTGCCGCGAGCGGTGAATTCGCGCCGGTTTCGGTGCCCGACCTGCGACGCGGTGTGGTCCACTTATCGCCGGGGCCAGTTCTTCTCAAGCTCGCGAATCGGCGCTGGGCGGCCAAAATTGCGCACGGCTCAACGCACCAGGAAGGCCGCGCGGTCCCGGCGTCGCTACCCTCGACGTCGTCGCACGCCGCTCCTTGGGGCCCCTACATACTTTCGTATGCCCCACCGATACTTCATTCGGTACTTCTGCACGATACCGCGCATGAGTTGGCTGTGATTGATGGCGCCCAACGGCACATCGTTGCGAAGCCTACGGCCAACCGTTGGTCGAGCTTCAGCCCCACGCTTTCTTCCGCTTGCTTGGAACGCGCGTACCAGGGGAGCGGATGATCCGCTGTCTCGGGAGTGGGCAACGCGGGAAACCTGGGAAGCTGGAGGATATCGATGTCTTGGTTTGCGGTGGGCTCGGCAGCGACGATGCTGGCGGTCATCATGGGAACGCTCGTCAACGGTGTGACAGCCTTCTTCCTGCCGATGGAGATTGCAGAAGGGTGGGACCGCTCGGATGTCGCTGGCATAAACTCCTTCGGATTGATCGGCCTCGCGGTTGGCAGCGTCGTCATGGGATACGTTGCGGATCGGCTCACAATGCGAGGCATCTGCCTGCTTGCGGCGTCAGTGGTGGGTGGTTGCCTGATCGTCGCATCGCAGGCGAAGTCGCTCTGGACGCTATATGCGCTTTTCTTTCTTGCGGGTGCGCTCGGGGGCGGCACCATGTTCGCGCCCATATTCGCTTATGTCGGAAATTGGTTCCCGAAGGCTTCCGGCGTGGCGATTGGGGTGGCAGCAGCTGGTCAGGCGGTCGGCCAAGGCGGAGTTCCGTTCTTGGCAGCCTATCTCATCGATACGCTCGGATGGCGGCAGGCGATGCTGTCGCTCGGTTGCGTTACATTGGCAGTTCTTCTACCCCTCGCTTGTGGAATGCGCCAAGCCCCTGCGGCCACCGTCACATCCTCGTTGGAAGAACCTCAACTGCAACCCGGTCTGGCTGTCCCGCTGCTCTCGGCAGCTGTTTTTTTCTGCTGCACGTGCATGGCGGTGCCGCTCTTGCACCTCATGCCGCTAATCCAGAGTTTCTGCATATCTGGCACCGACGCGGGCAGCGTGATGTTCGTCATGTTGCTCGCCGCCATCGGAGGGCGCATCGCCTATGGAAAGCTCTGCGATCTGATCGGATCGGCGCACTCCTGGTTCGTGGCGTCGACTCTGCAGACGATAGGCGTGCTCGCATTCACCCAATTCGGAAGCCTGCAAGCGTTCATGATCTTTGCGCTCGTTTATGGCTTCGCCTACGCCGGCGTCATGACTTCGCTGCTGGTCACAACGCGCAAACTGAC
>Ga0075367_10000975_pt1 | contig 11699 bp, 10 predicted proteins | sample EndMethybrTD3032_FD_71399 | JGI IMG/M metagenome (GOLD analysis project Ga0075367, IMG submission 71399) | Populus endosphere microbial communities from Tennessee, USA - Endosphere MetaG P. TD hybrid TD303-2 | ecosystem: Host-associated > Plants > Roots > Endosphere | place: USA: Tennessee... | reverse complement strand
CGATCTGATTCTTCACGTCCTTCACGCCGCTGATCCCGCCCACGCGTTTGCCGATGTCGTACGACATCGGCAAACGCGTGGGCGGGATCAGCGGCGTGAAGGACGTGAAGAATCAGATCGAGGTTCTGTCGGTTTCGACGTACGACGAGGACCTCCGCCTGCGCATTGCGCGGGCGATTTATGGCAACTCGGCGTTCTGGCGCTACGGTGCGCGCGCGAACCCGCCGATTCACATCATCGTGGACCACGGGCACGTGACGCTCGTGGGTGTCGTCAACAGCCAGGTGGAACGGATGCTGGCGCGCTCGCTCGCCACGGGATTTGGCGAGTTGTCGGTCACGAACGATCTGCGGACGGATCAGGAAATGCGCAGCGAAGACTAATCACTCGCCCGGTGCCTTCGCCCCTTTGGCCACCATCCACCAGATGAGGAGCGCGATCACCGTGACGGCGGCAGCGAAGGCGCCGGCGAACAACCACAGCGTCCGATACAGGATCGACTGACGCTCCATCCGCACTTCGATCGTCAGCGGTTTGCCATCGAGGCGATCGGTGAGCGCTTGTTCCCACGCGAGAATGTTGCCGCGGGCGATGTCCGAGGGTTCGTTCGTCTCGACATCCCGCGCGTTGTGCCACATGATCTTGCTCGGCAAGTGCAGGCGCACCGCCACGAGCTCGCCACCTTGCCAACCCACGTTCTGTAGCGTGCCCGGCCGCAACGCCGACGCACCCATGGTTTGCCGATAGACCATGAGCCCATCTTTCTCGGACAGTTCGTAGGTAGACCACGCGAACGGCGCGACTTGCGACAACTTACGAATGTCGGGGACGTGCGCCCGGATCTGGGTGAACTGACGTCCCTGCCGGCGCCACGGCCTGCTGACGCGCGTCACCTCGCAGACTGGTGACGAGTAGGCCGCGCGCACTTGCTCGCGATCGAGACTCGCGGCGCGATCGACGTTCAGGTTGAGCCCTCGCAGCGTGACGAGCGCAGGCACCGACGCATTGACGATGATGTCGGCGGATCCGTCGAGCGACACGTAGATGTCTTCTTCGTACTCGTAAGCCTTCCCGAAGAGGCGAGTGCCGCAGGCCGCGCTCGCAACGATCATCAGCGTCGCCGCCAGCAGAGCCACACGCGCGCGGACGCGCGCGCCTCCGTCGATTCGCATCATTTCTCGAATGATATACTCAGTCTCTTGCGCCCGCGCTCGCGCGCCTGCGAGTGCGCGTGCTCCTCGCTCGATGTCCACGCGCCTCTTTCTCATCGACGGCAGTTCGCAGATGTATCGCGCGTACCACGCGATGCGCGGCTCTGGTCTTAGCGGACCCGGAGGGAAATCCACCCACGCCGTCTACATCTTCGTGACGATGCTGCGAAAGCTGATGGCGGATTACCCGCAGCAGTTCATTGCCGCTTCGTTCGATCTGCCGGGACCCACGTTCCGCTCCGAGATGGCCGTGGACTACAAAGCGAATCGCGCGCCGATGCCGCCGGACCTCGCCGAGCAGATTCCATGGGTGCACGAAGCCTGCGAGGCGATGGGCGTCCCGATCCTGACCTCGTCGCGCTTCGAGGCAGACGACGTCATCGGCACACTCGCGATGAAAGCGACCGCCGCCGGATTCGAGGTGGCGATCGTTACCGGCGACAAGGACTTCTTCCAGCTCGTACACGACGGCATCAAGGTCTACAACCCGAAGGAAGACGGCACGTGGTTCGACACGGACGGCGTCAAAGAGAAGTTCGGCGTGCTGCCATCGCAGGTCGTGGACGTCCTCGCCTTGATGGGCGACACGATCGATAACATCAAAGGCGTACCCGGGATCGGCGAGAAAGGCGCGCAGGCGCTGATCGCGCAGTACGGGTCACTCGATGCACTGCTCGAGCACGCGGCCGAAGTGAGCAACAAACGGTATCGCGAAGGGCTGCTCGGCCATGCGGATGATGCGCGCCAAAGCCGCGAGCTCGCGAAGATCCGGACCGACGTGCCGGTCGAGTTCGATCCCGAAGCGCTGCGCTATCGCGGTGTCTCGCGCGAGCGTTGCTTCGAGCTGTTCACGCGACTGGGCTTCAAGTCACTGGTGCTCGAATACGCGCCCACCGCCGACACGATCGGCAAAGACTACGCCTCGGTGCTGACGAGCGAGGAGTTGCGCGCACTCGTCGGCGAGTTGAAAGACGCCGGCCGTTTCGGCCTACGCGTCCTGCCAGACGCGGCCGCAGCCATGCGCGCCGGCATCGTCGGCCTTTCGTTCTCGACCAAAGCACGCCGGGCGCGGTACGTGCCGATCGCACAGCGCGCAATCGGCGGCGATCTCTTCGGCGGATCGGATGGAAACGACGGCGATCGTCCTGGCCTCGATCGCGACGAGGTGCTCGCGGCGTTGCAGCCGGTGCTCGAGGACGAGGCCATCAAGAAGGTTGGGCACGACCTGAAGTTCGACGCGATCCTGCTTGGCCGGAACGGCGTCACGCTCAGGGGCCTCGACACTGACGTGATGATCGCCGGCTACCTCCTCGACGCGAACTACGCACACCCGCTCGAGGAGTTAGCAATCGAGCACACTGGCTACAAGGCGTTGCGCGAGGAAGATGTTTGCGGACGCGGCGCGAAAGCGATCTCGCTCGCGGCGTTGCCGCTCGAGCGCGCCCTCGATTTCGCTGGAGAACGCGCTGACCTCGCGTTGCAAGTATCAGGGAAGCTCGACGCGCTCGTGCAGTCAGAAGGCCTGCAGCGCGTCTACGACGAGCTCGAGGAGCCGCTGATCCCAGTGCTCGTTGACATCGAGCGCGCCGGCGTGCGGATCGACGGTGCCGCACTCGCCTCTCAAGCGGCACGCCTGGACGACGAGCTCTCGCAGCGCGCGACGCGCATCTACGAGCTCTCGGGCGAAGAGTTCAACATCAACTCACCCAAGAAGCTCTCCGAGATCCTCTTCGACCGCCTCGGCATGCGCACCGAGTCGATTCGGCGCACGACCAAGACCGGCGTGCAGTCAACGGCGTTCGAGGTGCTCGAAGAGCTCGCGCTGACCCACGAGCTGCCAAAACTGATTCTGGAGTGGCGCGGACTGCAGAAGCTGAAGGGCACTTACATCGATGCGCTGCCCTCGCTGGTCAATCCCGAGACGGGCCGCGTCCACACGTGTTTCAACCAAGCGGTGGCCGCGACCGGACGTTTGAGCAGCAGCGATCCAAACCTGCAGAACATCCCGATCCGCACGGAGATCGGCCGCGACATTCGCCGCGCATTCATCGCCGAGCGTGGTTACGTTCTGATCTCCGCCGACTACTCGCAGATCGAGCTGCGGGTCATGGCGCATCTCGCGGGCGAGCAGGCGCTGATCGACGCGTTTCAAAAGGGTGAAGACATCCACGATCGCACCGCGGCGAAAGTCTTCGGCGAGGCGAGCACGCTGAGCGCGCACGAGTTGCGGCGCCGCGCCAAGATCATCAACTACGCGTTGCTCTACGGGAAGCAAGCCTTCACGCTCGCGCGCGACATCGGCGTCTCACGCGCCGAGGCGCAAGCGTTCATCGATGCCTACTTCGCCGGCTTCCCGGCGGTTCGCAAGTTCATCGACGATCTGTTGGTGCAAGCGCGCGAAGTCGGGGTCGTCAAGACGCTGTTCGGGCGGCGGCGGCTGGTGCCGGATCTCAACAACCGGAACTTCCAACTGCGCGGCGAGGCCGAGCGGAAAGCCGTCAACTTCCCGATTCAGGGAACCGCGGCCGACATCCTCAAGCGCGCGATGATCGACGTGCACGCCGCACTCCCGACAGTGGCCGGCGGCCGCGCGCGCATGATCCTCACCGTCCACGACGAATTGCTCTTCGAAACGCCAAGGGAAGCGGCCGACGAGACCGCAGCCGCCGTGCGGTCATTGATGGAGCGCGCCGTCACGCTGAACGTGCCACTCGATGTCGATGTCGGGATTGGGGAAAACTGGAAAGAAGCGAAATGAATGCTGAGTGTTGAATGCTGAATGCTGAAGTAGTTATTTCGTCCAGAGTTTCTTGAACGACTCCCACTCCGCCTGCATCGTCGTTGCGGCGTCCTTTGGTTCCTTCGGCGAGAGCTTGGATGCGCGTTCGGGGATGATCGCTTGCAGCATCAATCGGTCGAGATCCGCGCGCAGGGCTGCGCCGCGATCCTCGGCTTGCACCGCACGCAGCCACCCCGCCTGCGATGCCTGCCACGCGCGTTCCAGATCGCCGTTCGTTCGCGCGGCCGACGCAATCCAATAACCGGCCGCCGTCGATCCCGGATGCTCCGCGACTTCGTCCGTCATGCGGTCCAGGATCTGCGCGTAGATCGCCGCCTTCTCCGCACCCTGACGCTGCTGCGCCTGGCGATCGAGCGAGGTGGCCCACCAATCGAGCACGCGCTCGTGCGCCGCGGTGCCCAGGAGCGAGGAGCGCTGCCGTACGGAGTCGAAGAGCTCGGCGGCCGCGCCGTATCGCTGTTCGAGGTAAAGCGCCTCAGCCTGGCCGATCAACAATTCGACACGCTCGTAGGCGTCGAGCGTGGTCGTATCGACGGTCCGCAGCGACTCCCGCGCCTGTTCCAGGTCGCGTTGATTGGCCGACTGACGGAATTGTTCGAGTTGAATGCGGCCGAGTACGACGCGCGCGGCATCAGCGCGACCCGGAAGGCCGGCCACTTCTCTGGCGAGCTTGGCAGCCGACTCGTACTGGGCCAGATTGTATAAACGGCGCGCTTCGGCGAGGGGATCGGCAGCCGTCGCACGACCAGTCAGGGTCGTGACGAGCAGCAGGGCCGCGAGAGTCCACACGCGCATCGCCGGATAGTAGCACACCCCAGAGCTTGCCTTAACCCCAGAAATATCAGTCAGTTAGTCGCTGCAAGCCGAGGCGCGGTGCTATAATCTTTTTTCGATGGTTGAGCCCACCATCGTACCGCGAGCCGCGCATACGATATCGCGCCGGGACGTCGATCCCGCCGCGCTCAAGGTTCTTTATCAGCTGCACGAACACAACTACATCGCCTACCTCGTAGGCGGTAGCGTCAGGGATTTGCTCCTGAACCGCCGGCCGAAGGATTTCGACATCGGCACCTCGGCGCATCCCCATCAAATCAAGAAGCTCTTTCGCAACTGCTGGATCATCGGACGACGCTTTCGTCTCGCGCACGTGAAGTTCGGCAACAAGACCATCGAGGTCGCGACCTTCCGCCGCCAAGTCGCGGCGGACGAGCCGACACCGGAGATGGAGCAAGCCGCGGCCGCGGCACAGGACGCCGGTGAGCCGGCGCCGCCCGATGAATCGCTGCGCGCCCAGACCGAGGATGAAGGCCAGACGACTCGCTCGCGCCTCATTCATCGCGACAATACCTACGGGACGCCGGAAGAGGATGCGTTTCGCCGCGACTTCACGGTCAACGCGCTTTTCTACGACATCGGGACGTTCGCGATCATCGATTACGTCGGCGGCCTCGAGGATCTCGAGCGCCGGTTGATCCGCTGTATCGGAGATCCCGAGGTCAGGTTCCTCGAGGATCCGGTCCGCATGCTGCGCGCCGTCGTCCTCGCCGCCCGCCTCGAGTTCACCATCGACGAACCGATCCTCGACGCGATCAAGGCACACCGTCATGAAATCGCGCGCAGCGCGCCGGCCCGCCTGATCGAGGAGTTCTACAAGATCCTGCGCTCGGGTCATGCCGAACAAGCGTTGCGTCAGCTTCGGGCGACAGGCTTGTTGAAGGAGATCACGCCGGAGCTGGCTGGAGCATCCGACACGCTGTGGGAGTCGGTCGCGGCGCTCGACCGCTACCGGGCGCGGTTCGCGGGTGCTCCCGAATCGCTCACGAACGCCATCCTCGCCGGCACACTGCTCCACCCGCTCGGCCTCCTCCGTCGCCAGCGTTTTTCCGCTGATGCGCTCGAGCGCCGTGTCGAGCTCGGCATGCTGCCGATTGCGCGTCGTGACCTCGAGCGCTTGCACCAGATCATGGTGCTGCTCCCGCGCCTGCTCGATACCCAGGCGAGCCTTCGTGCGCAGCGCAGCGTCCTCCATCGATCGGCACTGGACGAGGCACTGACCTGGCTCGAGATTCACGGTGAACAACCCGAGACCGTCGCGCACTGGCGTCAGTTGCAGGCCTCAGGGCCACAACCGACACCGGGAACACCACCCGACGGTCAGGCTCCCGGACCGTTCAGACGCAGCCGGAGACGACGACGCCGGCGCCGCGCGCCATTTGGCGATACTCCAGCATAGACAGAGGGCAGAGGCAGAGGCCGGAGGTCCGGGAGCTGAGGTTGAAGGCCAGAGACCAGGGGTGGATCAGAATGCGATGGATCAATTCCTGGCCTCTGGTCTCCGACCTCTGACCTCTGACCTCCGCTCTGGCTCTATTCTGCATCCCCGACGAAGCGATAGCCGACGCCGCGAACGGTGAGTAGGTGTTTCGGGCGAGCGGGATCCTTCTCGATGTACCGGCGCAGGCGGACGATGAAGTTGTCGATGGCCCGCGTGTCGGTGTCTTCTCGCAGGCCCCACACATCCTCGAGCATCGACTTGCGGGAGACCGCGCGGCCTTCGTGATTGATCAAGTACCTGAGGAGATTGGCTTCCATCAGCGTCAGCGGGAGACGGCGATCGCCGACCTGCAGTTCGAGCGTGTCGAACGCAATCGTGCGTCCGGCGAACGTGTAGCGATCGACGGGACGCCGTTGCCACGCCGACCGTCTCAGCAACCCACCGATGCGCGCGATCAAAATGGCCAGCTCAGTGGGCTTCGGCAGGTAGTCGTCCGCGCCCGCGGAGAATCCGTTCAAGACGTCTTCCGGCCGGCCCCGCGCGGTGAGGATCAACACCGGGATGAACTCTTTCGCTTCTCGGAGTTCCGAGACGACCTGAAAACCATCCTTGCCCGGTAGCATCACGTCGAGCACGACGAGATCGAAGCGATCGCGGCGGACGAGGAGCCTCTCCAGGGCCGCTTCGCCGGTCTCGACGACTTCGGCCGCATAGCCTTCCGCTTCCAAATTGAATCGCAGTCCTTCGGCGAGGTGCTGCTCGTCTTCGACGATGAGCACGCGCTGTTGACCGTTGGGACTCACGCTTCAGAGGCCTTGGGGAGAAGCAGCGTAAAGGTGCTGCCGCGTCCTTGCCCCTCGCTCTCGGCAAACGCGCGGCCGCCATGCTTCTTCGCAACGGAACGCACGATGAAGAGCCCAAGGCCGCTACCCTTCGCGCGCATCGCAACGGCGGCTGGGATGCGATAGAAGCGGCGGAAGATTCGCTTCAACTCCGCCGGAGAGATGCCGACGCCTTGATCGGTGACGCGGACGGCGATCCGCTGGTTCTCCATCTCAGCGAGCGCGACCCGAACCTGCACCGGACCACTCGAGTACTTGATCGCGTTGTCGATCAGGTTCCAGATCGCGGCCTTCAACTCGTCCGGATCACCGATCACGACGGGAGGCTGCCGCACGTGCTGCTCGTAGGCCAGCGCCTCGTCGGCCAGGTGAAAGCGCGTGCGCGCGAGCTCGACGCACTCACGCGTCACCTCCGCCATGTCAACGCGTGTGCGGGCGATGCGGCGCCAGCGGGAGCCCGAGCTGCCGGCCTGGAGCACCTGCTCGATCGTCTGGAGCAGGCGATCGCTGTCCTCGAGCATGATTCGATAGAACTCGCGACGCTTGTCTTCGTCGAGGTCGCGGGTCTGGAGCGTCTGCAAGTACAAGCGGATCGACGCCACCGGCGTCTTCAGCTCGTGGGTGACCGCGTTGATGAACGAGTCATGCTGCTCGTTCCGGCGGATCTCTCGCACGAGAAAGATGGTGTTGAGGACCATGCCCGCGATGACGGGCAGGAAAAAGATGATGCCGAGGACCCAGAGGATGCCTCGGCGATTGCCCACGATCCAACTGACGTTGAGGAAGACGGCAATCGCAACCAGGCCGATGCCGAGGACCGTGAAGAAGATGACCGACCTGCGCCGGCCGCTGATCATACCCTCAGGATAATGCTGAATGCTGAATTCTGACTGCTGAAGGAAATCTCGAACTCACTTCAGCATTCATCATTCAGCATTCAGCATTGCTAAGCCGCTTCTCTTTCGAGTTCTCGCGTCACCTTCGCCACCTTGAGATCTCGAACGACGCCGACGGCCGCCAGCAGCTTGAGGGTGATCCAGCTGATGTCGAACTCGTACCAGACGAGACCGTGACGCGCCGACACGGGATGCGCGTGGTGATTGTTGTGCCAGCCCTCGCCGAAGGTCAGGAGCGCGACCCACCAGCTGTTGCGCGAGTCGTCGCGGGTCGCGAAGCGGCGCGAACCCCACATGTGGGTTGCCGAGTTCACCAGCCAGGTCGCGTGCAATCCGACGATCACGCGAAGGAAGATGCCCCACAGCACCATCGGCCAGCCACCAACCGCCAGCAGGATGAGGCCGACGATCGTCAGCGGCACGTAGTGATAGGTGTTGAGCGCGCGGTAGAACGGATCCGAGGCAAGGTCAGGCGCGTATTTCGCCATCAACAACGTGTTGTTGTGATGGGTATCGCCGAAGAGAATCCAGCCCATGTGGGCCCAGAACCCGCCTTCGCGCGGCGAGTGCGGATCGGCTTCCTTGTCGGAGTGCTGATGATGCAGGCGATGCGTGGCGACCCAGAACAGCGGTCCACCCTCGAGCGTTAGCGTGCCGCACACCGCGAGGAAGTACTCGAACGCCTTGGAAGTCTTGAATCCCCGATGCGTGTGGAGTCGATGGTAGCCAAGGCTAATCCCGAAGCCGACCGCCATCCAGTGCAGCACGAACGCGACGAGGAGATTCGTCCAGCTGAAAAAGAAAAATGCGGACACAGCCAGGACGTGAAACACGACCATGAAGAATGCCGTGACCACATTGAGTGTCGTGAAGGAATAGGGGGCTCGGCCCGTCTGTACTGACGTCGTCAACGTGACTCCTCGCTTAGGGGTACCACGTGACAGTAGCAGGATCGGGCCGAGGCTTCTGTAAGACTTCTGTAATCCCCCAACCTGTTGCAGGGTAACGGGTTGTCTAGCCGTTCGCCCGCTCGAACTCCTTCATGAACGAGACGAGGGCGTCCACACCTGCCTCGGGGAAGGCGTTGTAGATGGACGCGCGCAGCCCGCCGACTGAGCGGTGGCCCTTGAGGCCGTCGAGGCCGGCCGCGGTGCTCTCCTTCGCGAACTTCTTTTCGAGCTCCTCGCTCGGCAAGCGGAACGTCACGTTCATGCGCGACCGGCTGTCCTTCTCGGCGTGCCCGCGGTAGAAGCCGGTGCGGTCGATCTCGGCATAGAGCTTCTCGGCCTTGCGGACGTTGTGCTTCTCGATCGCCTCCAGGCCGCCCTGCGCGATGAGCCACTTCAACACGAGCCGCATGATGTAGACGCTGAACACCGGCGGCGTGTTGTACATCGATTTGTTCTCCACCTGCACGCTGTATTGCAGCGTCGTCGCCAGCGACGCCGGCGTGCGCGCGACGAGATCGTCGCGGATGATCACGACCGTCAGCCCCGACGGGCCGAGGTTCTTCTGCGCGCCCGCGTAGATCACCCCGTACTTGGAGATGTCGAGCGGACGGCTGTACATGTTCGACGACGTGTCGGCGACGAGCGGAACCGCGCCGACATCCGGCAGGCCGTGCCACTCGGTGCCGAAGATCGTGTTGTTCGTCGTGATGTGGACGTAGGCGGCGTTCGGGTCGAGCGTCAGCTCGCTCTGCTTCGGGATGCGGGTGAAGTTGGTGGACTCGGTCGTTCCCGCGATCTTCACGCCGCCGACGCGCTTCGCTTCCTTCACGGCCTTCTGCGACCACGAACCGGTGACGATGTAGTCCGCGGACCCGGTCGGGGGCAGAAGGTTCATCGGCACCATCGAGAACTGAAGGCTCGCGCCGCCTTGCAAGAACAACACGTGATAGTTCGGCGGGATGTTCGCGAGCGCGCGCAAGTCCGCCTCGCAGCCCTCGATCACCTCGTCAAAGGCTTTCGAGCGGTGGCTGATCTCGAGGATGGACATGCCGACGCCGGGCAGCGCCATCAGATCGCGCTGCGCTTCCTCCAGCACTTCGACCGGAAGCACGGCGGGACCAGCAGAGAAATTGAAGATACGAGTCATGGTTGGCATTGATATGAGTCCTTGTTCGTCTAAAGCCCTACGACCTGCAAATCGAGGACGTCCGAGTTGCCGCTCTTGATTTTGTCGCACACCGCGGCGCTCGGCTCACCGTCCAAGTTGATTCTGGCCACCGCCGCCTGCGCGCCGTCGAACACGATATTTTCCGTCTCCTGCACGTTCAGATTCGCCTGACGCAGGTGGTTGAAGACGTGCGCGAGGACTCCAGGCCGATCGCGATGGCGAACGACGAGCATGTGCGTTGCCGGCGTACGCTTCGCCAGGTTGACCACGTTCGGGACGCGGCCCGTCTCCTTGAAGCTGCGTACGATGCGGACCGTTTCGGCGGCGATCGCTTCCTGCGCTTGATTCGTCGAGGCACCAATGTGATGCGTGCCATAGACGCTCTGCAGCTGCTCGACGGCGAATGGGAAGTCCGCCGTCGCGCTGGCCGGCTCGTCGGGATACACGTCGAGTCCGACCCGCAACCCTTTCTCCTTCACCGCCGCGGCCAACGCCGCGTGATCGACGACTTCCGCGCGTGCGGTGTTGATGAACACGGCGCCGGGCTTCATCGCTCGCAGCACGTCCGCATTGACCAGCCCTTTGGTGTCGGCGCTCAACGCGAGGTGCACGCTGACGATATCGGCGCGCGCCGCCAGCGCGGACGGTGTCGGGCAGAGACCGATCTTGACCGTGTGCAACGCATGCTCGAGCCCCAGCTCCCGCGCTTCGAGCTCGGTCAGCGGACGATCTTCCCCATCGAAGCGCCGGCTCCAGACGAGGACGTCGAGGCCGAAGCCAGCCGCGCGCCTGATCACCTCTTGCCCGATGCTGCCGATGCCCAGCAGACCAAGCGTCCTGCCGTAGAGACCTTCGGCCTTCGACAGATCCTTCTTGTTCCACTTGCCCGCGCGGAGCGCACTCACGTTGTCGGGGATGCGGCGATCGATCGCGAGGATCAACGCGAACGTCAGCTCGGCGACGGCCACCGCGTTCTTGCCGGGACAATTCGATACGTAGATGCCGCGGGTTGACGCCGCGGCCACATCGATCGTGTTGTAGCCGGCGCCGGCGCGCACGACGAGCCCGAGATGGCCGGCGTCGAGCATCGCGGCGGTGACCTTGGTGCTCCGAACGATCAGCACCTCGGCACCGCTCGACCGAATCGCCTCCGTGAGCGCGTCATCTTTGAGGTCGGGCTCGTAGATCACGTCGCAGCCGGCGGCCGCCAGGCCGTCCAGCCCACTCTTCTCGAACTTGTCCGCGACGAGGACTCTCATAACCGCTGCCAGCTTCGAGCTGCCAGCTTCCAGTTGCTTCCAGCCACGGGGAGCCGGAAGCTGGAAGCCGGAAGCCCTAGATCAAGTGGACCAACAACCCATCCCGTAACTTCGGCTCGAACCACGTGGACTTCGGCGGCATGATGCCGCCCGCGTCCGAGATCGTCATCAGATCCTCGATGGTCACGGGATACATCGAGAACGCCACCGCCGCCTTGCCGGAGTTTACGGCCTGCTCGAGCGAGGAGGTTCCTCGCGCGCCACCGACGAAATCGATCCGCTTGTCGGATCGGATGTC
>Ga0075367_10000974_pt1 | contig 11702 bp, 10 predicted proteins | sample EndMethybrTD3032_FD_71399 | JGI IMG/M metagenome (GOLD analysis project Ga0075367, IMG submission 71399) | Populus endosphere microbial communities from Tennessee, USA - Endosphere MetaG P. TD hybrid TD303-2 | ecosystem: Host-associated > Plants > Roots > Endosphere | place: USA: Tennessee... | reverse complement strand
ACGAAGGAGACCACGAAGCCGATGGCGATCAGCGGGATTTCCGCCTTCACCGCCATCAGCTCGTGCCGGTTCTTGAAGGCGTCGACGGCGAAGGCGCCCGCCATGGTCGGGATGGCCAGGAAGAAGGAGAACTCGGCGGCGGCGCGCTTCTCCACCCCCATCAGCATCGAGCCGACGATGGTGGCGCCCGAGCGCGAGACGCCGGGGATCATCGCCAGGCACTGGAACAGGCCGACGATGAAGGCGGTCAGCAGGGGGATCTTCATCGGATCGCTCCGCCGGGCCAGCGGCGCCAGGCGGTCGACGAACAGCAGCACGACCCCGCCGACGATCAGCGAGATGCATTGGACGAGGGGCGAGTCGAACAGCACGTGCTTGATGAAGTCGTGCAGCAGGACGCCCAGCACGGCGGCCGGGAGGAAGGCGACGAGGACGCTGAGCGCAAAGCGCCGGGCTCCGGGGTCCGAGGGCAGGCGCACCACCGCGCCCCAGAGCTTGGAGAAGTAGAGCGCCAGCACCGCCAGGATGGCCCCCAGCTGGATCAGGACGCAGAAGGTGTCCCAAAAGCCGTCCGGCAAGCCGAGCGCGGTCTTGCTGAGCAGCAGCATCCCCGTCGACGAGACGGGGATGAATTCGGTGACCCCCTCGATGACACCGAGGATGACCGCATAGATCCAGTCCGCCACGAGGGCCTCCGCAGGCAGGAGCGAGGCCCCCTTCGTGCGCCGATCATGGTGAAGAAGTGGTTTCGACCCGGCCGGCGGGCGCGGGACCCACGTAGCGGGCCCGCGGGCGGATCAGGGTTCGCGCGGTCCCCTGCTCCATGGCGTGGGCGATCCAGCCGGCGCAACGGGCCACGGTGAAGATCGAAAAAGGCGCGTCGGGCGGCAATCCCATGGAGTCGCAGCCGGCGATGAGCGCGAAGTCGATGTTCGGGGCCTGGCCGGCGGCCTCCTGGACCGCCAGGCGCAGCGCCTCCAGGGCCGGGGGCGCGGCGATGCGGGCGAGGAGGGCGCCGGCGCGGGGATCGCCCTGCGGATAGAGCTGGTGGCCAAAGCCCGGCAGCGGCCGGTCTTCCGCCAGCCGGGCGGCGACGGCGGGCCCTGGCCCCAGGCGCTCGGCCTCCTCCAGGAAGCCGCGCACCGCCAGGCTCGCCCCGCCGTGCCGCGGACCCGAGAGGGTGGCCAGCCCCGCCAGGGCGGCGGCGGAGAGCGAAGCTCCGGTGGAGGCGGCGACCCTGGCGGCGAAAGCCGAGGCGTTGAGCTCGTGGTCGGCGGTCAGCACCAGCATCCGCCGGATCAGGTCCGCGTCCCTGGGCGGCAGGCCCCAGGCGGCGGCCAGCCGCTCATGGATCGCCCCAGGCCCCGTCTGCCCCGCCACGGCGTCGGCCACCAGGTCGAGCAGGCTTGCGGCCTCCACCGCCAGGGCGATGGACGTGCGCCCAAGGGCGGAGGGCTCACAGCCGGCCTGGGCGGCCAGGGCGAGGAAGGCCCGGGTCCGCGCGTCGGGGTGCGCCGGCGGGATTGGCCGCGCCGCGCCCTTCAGCGCCACCCCATGGCCCCCGCGCAGCAGGCGCGCCGCCGACTCCAGGGTCTGGGTTTCGGCAAGCTCGATGGCGTCCCGCCCGCGATAGATCAACCGCCCATCGACGATGGTGGTGATCGCCGAGGCCAGCACCGGCTCGCCCCAGGCGATGGCGCCGGCCGCCACCTCCGCGGCCTTGCGGCCCCGCGCCTTGCGCTCGACCAGGGCCGAGAGGTCGGCCGTCGCGTAGAGGCTGCGTCGCGGATCGGCGGGGTCGGGCCGCACGCGCAGCCGGCCCCGGCTGGCGTAGGCGTAGAGGGTCTGCGCCCGCACGCCCAACAGGCGGCGCGCCTCGCCGGCGGAGACCCATTCGACATCAGACATTGATTATCTTGATCAAGATTGACGCTCAGAGCGTGCCGCAGAATCTTCTCGGCGACAAGTGAGCGGAGGTTGCGATGTCCCAAGGCCTGGAAGGCGTGGTGGCGGCCGAGACGGTGCTCTCGGACGTGGATGGGCTGGGCGGCCGGCTGACCCTGCGGGGCCATGGGCTGGGCGAGCTCGCTGGCCGCATCGGCTTCGAGGCGATGGCCCGCCTGCTGTTCGACGGCTTCTTCGACGATCTGCCGCAGGACCTCACAGCGGGCCTTGGCCAAGCCCGGGCCGAGGTGTTCGCCGAGGTCGCGGCGCTGGACGAGCGGCTCGCCGCGCGCAGCCCCTATGATGCCATGCGGGCGCTGACCGCCCGGCTGGGCGATGGCGAGGACCTTGAGACCGCCCTGCGCCTGCTGGCCGCGCCGGCCGTCTTCACCCCGGCGGTGCTGCGCGTGCAGGCGGGGCTGGCGCCCGTGGCGCCCGACCCGGCGCTGGACCACGCGGCAGACGTGCTGCGCATGCTGCGGGGGACGCCGGCCGCCATGGCCGAGGCGGCCGCCCTCGACGCCTATCTGGTGACGGTCAGCGACCATGGGCTGAACGCCTCCACCTTCGCCGCCCGGGTGGTGGCCTCCACCCGGGCGGGCCTGGACTCGGCGGTGCTGGCGGGCCTGAGCGCGCTGAAAGGGCCGCTGCACGGCGGCGCGCCGGGGCCGGTCATCGAGATGCTGGACGCCATCGGCGAGCCGGCCCGGGCGCGGGCCTGGATCGAGGCGGCCCTGGACCGGGGCGAGCGGCTGATGGGCTTTGGCCACCGCATCTACCGGGTGCGCGACCCCCGCGCCGACGCCCTGAAGGCCGCGGTGCGCCGCCTCGCCGCCGCCCTGCCCGCCAGGCCCGGCCGCCTGGCCTTCGCCGAGGCGGTGGAGGCCGCCGCCCTGGAGGTCCTGAAGGCGCGCAAGCCCGACCGGCCGCTGGACGTCAATGTGGAGTTCTATACCGCCCTGCTGCTGGAGGCCCTGGGCCTGCCGCCGGCGGCCTTCACCTGCGTCTTCGCCATGGGCCGGACCGCCGGCTGGATCGCCCACGCCCGCGAGCAGTTGGCCGGCGGGCGGCTGATCCGCCCCGCTTCCATCTATGTGGGCCCCCAGCCGAAGGCCGCGGCCTAGGCGAGCACCCCGTGCTCGGCCAGGAACTCGGCCAGGTCGCCGCCGCGGAAGCGCAGCGCCTGGACGCCGGCGCGGCGGGCGGCCTCCATGTCGGAAGCCTTGTCGCCCACCAGCAGGGAGCGGTCGCGGTCGATGGGAAAGTCGGCGAGGGCGCGCAGCAGCATGCCGGGGTTGGGCTTGCGGTCGGGGGGATCGGGATGGCGGTAGCGATCTTCCGGCGCGTCGGGGTGATGGGGACAGAAATAGACCGCGTCGATGTGGGCGCCCAGCGCCGCCAGGTCCTGCGCCATCCGCTCGTGCAGGGCGTGCATGTCGGCCTCGGTGTAGTAGCCGCGCCCCACGCCCGACTGGTTGGTCACCACGATCACCAGCCAGCCCGCCCGGTTGGCCGCCGCCACCGCCTCGCGCGCGCCGGGCATCCAGCGGAAGTCCGCCCAGCGGTGGACGTAGCCCTGGTCGACGTTCAGCACCCCGTCGCGATCGAGGAACAGGGCGGGGCGCAGATCTGGGGCGGCGGAGTCGGACACTCTGCGAATATAGGCCGCCCCGCGCGCCGCGCACGATTTCAAAACGCTGTCGCGCAGGGTTAGGCTCGATCCGTGAGCGCGCCCTCGCCCGTCCTGTCGCTGAAAGAGCTGGAGGTGGCGTTCGACACCCCCGACGGGGTGGTGCGCGCCGTCCGCGGCGTCACCCTGGACGTGGCGCGCGGCGAGAGCCTGGCGGTGGTCGGCGAGAGCGGCTCGGGCAAGAGCCAGACCTTCCTGGCGGCCATGGGCCTCTTGGCCGCCAATGGCCGGGCGAGCGGAGAAGCCTTGTTCCACGGCGAGCCGATCCTGGGCCTATCGCCCCGCCGGCTGAACCGCGTGCGCGGATCGAAGATCGCCATGATCTTCCAGGACCCGCTCACCGCCCTGACCCCGCACCTGACGGTGGGCGAGCAGATCGCCGAGCCGCTGCGCCTGCACCTTGGCCTCTCCCGCAAGGCCGCGCGCGAGGCGGCGGTCGCGTGGCTGGATCGGGTGCGCATGACCGATCCGGTCCGGCGCGCCCGGCAGTATCCGCACGAGCTGTCGGGCGGGATGCGCCAGCGGGTGATGATCGCCGCGGCCCTCGCCGTTGGGCCCGAACTGCTGATCGCCGACGAGCCCACCACCGCCCTGGACGTCACCGTGCAGGCGGAGATCCTGGATCTGATGGCCGCCCTGACGGCCGAGACGGGCGCGGGCCTTGTGCTGATCACCCACGACATGGGCGTGGTGGCCAGGCTCGCCGACCGGGTCTGCGTGATGCAGGCCGGCGAGGTGGTGGAGGACGCGCCGGTGGACGCGCTCTTCAGCGCCCCCAGGACCGACTACGCCCGCGCCCTGATCGCCGCCGCGCCAAGGCTCGACCGGCCCGCGCGCGCCCGCGCGCCGCTGCTCCCAGGCGCCCCGATGGTGGCGGAGGCGAAGGGGCTGAAGGTCTGGTTCCCGCTGCGCGAGGCGCTGTTCGCCAAGCGGCGCACGCTGCACGCCCTGGACGGGGTGGACCTTGCCGTGCGGCAGGGCGAGACCCTGGCGGTGGTGGGCGAGAGCGGCTCGGGGAAATCGACCCTGGCCCGGGCGGTCCTGGCCCTGATCCCGCCGACTCAGGGCAAAGTCCTGCTGCTGGGCCGCGACCTTGGGGCGGCGGGAAAGCGCGCCCTGCGGGCCGCCCGGCGGGACCTGCAGATCGTCTTCCAGGACCCGATGGCGAGCCTCGATCCGCGCATGACGGTGGGCCAGTCCGTCGCCGAGCCGCTGCGCATCCATCGCCCCGATCTCGACCGCGCCGGCCGCGAGGCGCAGGTGCGCGCCATGCTGGAGCGGGTGGACCTGGATCCGGCCCTCATCAACCGCTACCCGCACGAGCTCTCCGGCGGCCAGAACCAGCGGGTGGGCATCGCCCGGGCGGTGATCCTGCGGCCAAGGCTCGCCATCTGCGACGAGGCGGTCTCGGCGCTGGACCTTCGGGTCCGGGCCCAGGTCATCGACCTGCTGATCGGCCTGCAGGGGGAGATGGGCCTGTCGATGATCTTCATCAGCCACGACCTGGCGGTGGTGCGCGAGATCAGCCACCGGGTGATGGTGCTGCGCCATGGCAAGGTCGTGGAGACCGCGCCCGCCGAGCGCCTCTACGCCGACCCCCGCCACCCCTACACCCGCGCCCTGCTGTCGGCCGCGCCGATCCCCGACCCGCGGGTGGAGCGCGGCCGCGTGCGCCTGCCGCCGCCGCCGCCAGGGCCGGAGCCCGCCTTGCGCGAGGTGGCGCCGCAGCATTGGGCGGCGATCTCCTAGGGGATCACTCCGCGGCCTGGGCGGCCGCGAGCCGGGCCAGGGCGCGCCTGCCGTCGTGGCCGGTGATGGTCAGCGGCAGGATGGCGCCGGGCTCGGCGGCGCCCTCGAAGGCCAGTTCGGTGAAGTCCTCGGCCCGGGCGGTCCCGGAGCGCTCCACCAGGGCGAAGACCGTGCGGCCGACCTGCGCCTGCAGGTGCCGCGCCAGGGCCGCCTCGCCGGCGGCGCGCAGGCGGGCGGCGCGATCCTTGACCACCGCCTTGGGGAGCTGGGGCATCCGCGCGGCCGGCGTCCCCGGCCTTGGGCTGAAGGGGAAGACGTGCAGGAAGGCCAGGCCCGCCTCCTCCACGAGCTTGAGCGTGTTCTCGAACATGCCTTCCGTCTCGGTGGGAAAGCCGGCGATCAGGTCGGCGCCAAAGGCGGTGTCGGGGCGCGCGGCCCGCACGCTCGCCACCAGCCGCAGGGCGTCGGCGCGGCTGTGGCGGCGCTTCATCCGCTTGAGGATCATGTCGTCGCCGGCCTGCAGGGAGAGGTGCAGGTAGGGCATCAGCCTGGGCTCGTCGGCGAGCAGGCGCAGGAGGTCGGCGTCGATCTCGGCGGCGTCGATGGAGGACAGGCGCAGGCGCGGCAGCTCCGGCGCGAGCTTGAGGATGCGGGCGGTGAGCTGTCCAAGGGTCGGAGCGCCCGGCAGGTCGGCCCCCCAGCTGGTGATGTCGACGCCGGTCAGCACCACTTCGGAAAAGCCCTGGGCGGCGAGCCGGCGCACCTGCTCCACCACCTCGCCGGCGGGCGCCGAGCGGGAATTGCCGCGTCCGTAGGGGATGACGCAGAAGGTGCAGCGGTGGTCGCAGCCGTTCTGCACCTCCACATAGGCCCGCGCACGGTCCTTCAGCCCGTCGATCAGGTGACCGGCGGTCTCGCGCACGCTCATGATGTCGTTGACCCGCACGCGGCCCGCCTCGGAGGCGGGGACGTAGGCTCCGGCCTGGCTCTTCTCGGCGTTGCCCAGCACCAGGTCCACCTCGGCCATGCCGGCGAAGGCGGCGGGATCGATCTGGGCGGCGCAGCCGGTGACGATGAGCTTGGCGCCTGGCCGCTCGCGCCGGGCCTTGCGGATCGCCTGCCTGGCCTGGCGCACCGCCTCGCCGGTGACCGCGCAGGTGTTGAACACCACCGCATCGGAGAGGCCGTCCTGCGCCGCCCGGGCGCGGATGACCTCGCTCTCATAGGCGTTCAGCCGGCAGCCGAAGGTGACGATGTCGACGGTTTCCGCGCTCACGGCAGTTCGCCCGCGAAGTCCACGGCGGCCGGGCCGGTCATGATCACGTGGCCGTCGTCGCGCCACTCGATGAAGAGCTCGCCGCCGTCCAGGACCAGGGTGGCGGCGCGGTCGGTGAGGCCGCGGCGGGCGGCGGCCACCAGGGCGGCGCAGGCCCCGGTGCCGCAGGCCTTGGTGAGGCCCGCGCCCCGCTCCCAGACCCGAAGGCGGATGCGGTCGCGCGCCTCCACCTGGGCGAAGCCGACGTTGACGTGCTCGGGAAACAGCGGGTGGCGCTCGACGACGGGGCCGGCCTGGGCCACCGGGGCGGCGGCGATGTCGTCGACGAAGAAGGTGACATGGGGATTGCCCATGGAGACGCTGCCCGGCGCCGTTGCGAGCGCGGGGTGGTCGTAGAGGGATAGGCCGAGCGCGGCGGTGTCCTGTTCCTGGCTGAGCGGGATCTCGCGCCAGTCGAGCCTGGGCGGGCCCATGTCGACGCTCACCAGCCGCTCGCCCGCGCGCTGGGCCAGGAGCCGCCCGCCGGCGGTCTCGATCACCGCCTCGTCCTTGCCGCTGGCCTGCATCAGCAGCCAGCCGACGCAGCGCGTGCCGTTGCCGCAGGCCCCGACCTCCTCGCCGTCGGCGTTCCAGAAGCGCACCTTCGCGTCGGCGCCCTCGGCCGGCTCGATGACGATGAGCTGGTCGCAGCCGACGCCACGCGCGCGGTCGGCGATCGCGCGGACTTCCTCCGGCGACGGCGAGAACGGCGTGGAGCGGGTCTCGACGACGACGAAGTCGTTGCCGAGCCCGTTCATCTTGAGGAACGGAAGGCCCATGGCGGCAGGCATATAGGGGCAAACCGGCCCAAAGGCACGCGAAGCGGCGTCAGCCGACCTCGACCTGCCCCAGCAGCACGTTGTCGTTCTCCGCCTCGATGGCCCCGGAGATGGCGGCCAGGAGCTGGGCGAAGTGGATCGGCTTGGGCACCAGCCCGTCCATCCCCGCCTCGACATAGGTCGCCGCCTGGGCCGCGGTGGCGTTGGCGGTGACCGCGATGATGGGGGTGCGGACCCGGCCCTCCAGGGCCTCCATCTCGCGGATCTGCTTGGTGGCCGTGAGCCCGTCCATCAGCGGCATCTGGATGTCCATCAGCACCAGGTCCCAGGCCGAGGCGCGCCAGGCGGCCACAGCCTCCTCGCCGTTCTCGACCACGTGGATGCTGATGCCGAGCTGTTCGAGCAGGGTCTTTAGGACGAGCTGGTTGGTGTGGTTGTCCTCGGCGGCGAGGATGCGGATACGGAGCTGGCCCTCCTCCTCCTGCTCGCCGCCCGCGCTGGCCGGGACCGAGGGGGCGATGGCCGCCTGGGCCATGGGCAGGCCGAGCCGGGCGGTGAACACCGAGCCTTCGCCGACCTGGGAGCGGACGGAGAGCTCGCCGCCCATCAGGCGCGCCAGGCCGCGGGTGATGGCCAGGCCCAGGCCCGAGCCGCCATGGCGGCGGCTGGCCGAGCCGTCCGACTGGGTGAAGCGCTCGAAGATGGTGGCCAGGCGGTCGGGCGCGACGCCCGGGCCGGTGTCGGTGACGTCGAACACCAGTTCGTCGTCGGAGCCGGAGATGACGACCGCCACGCGGCCGTTCTCGGTGAACTTGATGGCGTTGCCCACCAGGTTGTGCAGCACCTGGCGAACCCGCGCCGGGTCGCCCGCGCGCACCACGCCGGCGCTCTCCATCAGCCGCACGCGCAGGCTGAGGTGCTTGGCCTGGGCGAGGGGGGCGAACAGGGTCTCGGTCTGGGCGGCCAGTTGCGGCAGGTCGATCAGGCCTTCCTCGAGCTCGAGGCTCTCGTCCTCGATGCGGGCGATGTCCAGCAGGTCGTTGACGAGCACCAGCAGGGCCTCGCCCGATTGCTTGACGACGCTCAGCCGGTCGCGCTGGCGCACCGAAAGCTCGTCGGTCTCCATGATCTGGGCCATGCCCAGGACGCCGTTGAGGGGGGTGCGAAGCTCGTGGCTCATCACCGCCAGGAAGTCGCCCTTGGCCGCGTCGGCCGCCTCGGCGCGCAGGATGGCGCGCTTGGCGTCGGACATCGCCTGGCCCACGCTGCGGGCCGCGGCGACCCCGCCCCGGCCGGTCATCACCATGTGGGCGGCGAAGAAGGCGCTGCAGAGCGCCACCAGCGCCATGGCTTCGCGCTCGTCGCCGACGGTCTGCATCAGGGAGAAGAGCGGCAGGCCGGTCAGCAGCAGAAGGAACGGCGTCAGAAGGGCCCAGAGCTGGCGCGCCGAGGCCTGCGCCTGCGAGGTGGCGTGCACGCAGCCGCCGGCGAGGATCACCATGGCGCACAGCCGGCCGGCCCAGCCGCCCGCGAACCACAGCAGGGCGCCCACCGCCGAGAAGCTGATGGCGCTCAGGCCCAGCATCAGGATGAAGGTGATGCCGCGAAGACGGCTCACCTCGAAATCAGGGTTGGTCCGCACCGGCTCCAGCACCACCAGGGTGCCGAGCTGCAGCACCACCGAGGCGACCAGCCAGGCCAGCGGCCACATCGACCCCGTCAGATGGCCCGCGGCCAGGGCGACGAAGAGGCAGGCCGAGAGCCGCAGGCTCACGTCTCCAGCGCGGGAGACCGCGGTCTGGCGCCAGGTCGGCGCGTAGTGTGGTGGAGCCTTCATGCACGCCATGGTGGAGGGCAGTCGTTAAAACTGTCTGAGCCGATCGGCGCAGTTTGAGACGATGGCTCACGCGTCCTGGAGGGTGGTCGCCAGCAACTTTCCCTCGACGCCGCGGTTTGAGCCGGCCCGCCAGGCCACCACGATCTCGCGGCGGGGATCTTCCGCGGCGATGGGTCGCACAACGATGGGTGCGGCGCGCGCCAGCCCCGCGTCCACCGCCATGGCGGGCAGGAAGGTGACCCCAAGACCGGAGCCGACCATCTGCACCAGGGTGGGCAGCGAGGTGGCCGCGAAGCTCTCCTCGCCGGGGGATCGCGGGGGCTTCAGACCGCAGGCCGCCAGGGCGTGCTCGCGCAGGCAGTGGCCGTCCTCCAGCAGGATCAACCCCGCCTTCTCCAAGGCCTCGGGCCGGACCCGCTCCTGGGCCGCCAGGGGGCTCGCCTCCGGCATGGCGGCGAGCAGCTCGTCGTCGGACACATGCGCCCAGTCGAGGCCGGCCATGTCGTAGGGCAGGGCTATCAGGGCCGCGTCGAGCTGGCCGCTCTTCAGCGAGGCGATCAGCCTATGGGTGAGGTCCTCGCGCAGGAACAGGCGCAACTTGGGGAAGCGCTCGCGCAGCAGCGGCAGGGCCTTGGGCAGCAGGAAGGGCGCGACCGTGGGAATGACTCCCAGGCGGAACCGCCCGGCCAGCGGCTGGCCGGCGTTCTTGGCCGCCTCCACCAGCTCCTCGGCTTCGTTCAGGATGACCGTGGCGCGCCTGAGCGCCTCCTCGCCCACGGTGGTCAGGATCACCCCGGTGCGCGCGCGGTCGACCACCGAGGCCCCAAGCGTCCGCTCCAGCTCCTGGATCCCCGCCGAGAGGGTCGGCTGAGTCACGTGGGCGGCCTCGGCCGCGCGGCCGAAGCTGCCGTTCTCGGCCAGCAGCTTGAGATACTGAAGCTGTCGCAGGGTCGGGAGCATCACGGGAACGATATAGAGCCAACCTATCGTAATGGCAAAAACAATCGATTTGCCCTCAGGCCCCGCCGCGCCTATCTGACCCCCCGTGGCCGCGCCTCCCCGATGCGGCCCGCGAAATCGAAATAAGGAGAGTACCCATGCTCGGTGTTGGCGAGACCCTGCCCGACTTCAAGGTCGTCGGCGTGAAGCCCAAGTTCATGCGCCACGAGGAGAACGGCGAAAGCGCCTTCGAGGCCATCACCAAGGAAAGCTTCCCCGGCAAGTGGAAGGTCATCTTCTTCTATCCGAAGGACTTCACCTTCGTCTGTCCGACGGAGATCGCCGAGTTCGCCCGCCTCAATCCGCAGTTCGAGGAGCGTGACGCCATCGTGCTCGGCGGCTCCACCGACAACGAGCACTCCAAGCTCGGCTGGCGGCGCGAGCATGCGGACCTGCACAACCTGCCGATCTGGAACTTCGCCGACAACTCCGGAAAGTTCGCCCGCGCGCTCGGCGTGCTCAACGAGGACGAGGGCGTGGCGCTCCGCGCGACCTTCGTGGTGGACCCGCACAATGTGATCCAGCACGTCTACGTCACCAACCTGAACGTCGGCCGCAACCCGCAGGACACCCTGCGCGTGCTCGACGCCCTTCAGACCGACGAGCTCTGCCCCTGCAACCGCTCGGTGGGCGGCGACACCCTGAAGGCGGCCTAAGCCGTTCGCCTGCATCCCGGGCGGGGCGCCGCTTCGCCCGGGACCCTCTTCTCGAAGACAATTTGGAGCGTCCCCATGTCTCTCGACACCCTGCGCGAGACCCTGCCGGCCTATGCCAAGGACCTGAGCCTCAACCTCTCCAGCCTGGCCAACGAGACCACGCTCAGCGATCAGCAGAAGTGGGGCGCGTTCCTGGCCTCGGCCCATGCCGTGGGCCAGCCGAGCGTCGTGGCCGCGGTGGCGGCGGCCGCCACGGCCGGCGGGCTTTCGGCCCAGGCGGCGGACGCGGCCAAGGCCGCCGCCGCGATCATGGCCATGAACAACGTCTACTATCGGGCGGCGCACCTGCTCTCCAATCCGGAGTACCGCACCCTGCCCGCCCGCCTGCGGATGAACGGCCTGGCCAATCCCGGCGTCGAGAGGGCGGATTTCGAGCTTTGGTGCACGGCGGTTTCGGCGGTGAACGGCTGCGGCGCCTGCCTCGACAGCCACGAGGGCGAACTGAAGAAGCACGGGCTCACCGCCCCGCAGATCCAGGCCGCCCTGCGCATCGCCGCGGTGGTCAATGCGGTCAGCCGGGTGGTGCAGGCCGAGGCGGCCTGATGGGCGCCCGGGAGGGGTCTTGAAGACGCCGTATTGGCCGATTAAATAACCAAGCAACGTAGTCGGGTATTAAAGCCGGCGTCCACATCTAGCTGCACCGCAACCTCACGCCTATGTGAGTGGTTGGGGG
>Ga0075367_10000973_pt1 | contig 11705 bp, 10 predicted proteins | sample EndMethybrTD3032_FD_71399 | JGI IMG/M metagenome (GOLD analysis project Ga0075367, IMG submission 71399) | Populus endosphere microbial communities from Tennessee, USA - Endosphere MetaG P. TD hybrid TD303-2 | ecosystem: Host-associated > Plants > Roots > Endosphere | place: USA: Tennessee... | reverse complement strand
TGACGCGCGCGCGAAGCTTGAGGATTGGCGTAGAGACTATAACGAGGTAAGACCACATGGCGCGATCGGCAACAAACCCCCGGCCGCGCTGCTCCATTGCATCGACGCCACCAGCCCGTCGATGCCGAAAGAGACCGGAAAATCTACTCTCCGGTGAGGGCGCGTTGGGGAGCGGATCATCACGTGATGGACTCTACCCATTCTTGGAGGAGTTCTCGGGTCTCAGGTCAATCTTGATTTGCAGTTTGAGCAGTTGCTATCGGCTACACTTTGGGCTGGGAACTGTGAAGCTCCGGGACCTCAAGCGGCTGGACTATCTGAAGGCAACTCCAATGACACGCGTTAACCGCCCATATGTCGGAATTCCGACCTTTCTGCGCTCGCGGCATGAGTTGCGAGTCGATGCGTTCAAGGCGATGATCGCAGTTCTCGGCGTGCCGTTTGACGAAGGCTCGCCGTTCTTGCCTGGCTCCCGAATGGGACCGCGCGCCCTGCGCGAGCAGTCCTTGCGCTTCGCGGGGCGCCCCGGGTTCCACGACATAGCGACCGGGCGAGACTATTTGCGGGAAGAGGTCGAAGGTGGGCTGATCGCGGATATCGGCGACGTCGACGTCCATCCGACAAATCCGGAGCGCACCTTCGCCGGACAGACAGACATGGTCTGTGCCGCGATTGCCGCCGGCGCAATGCCGGTGGTGCTCGGCGGCGATCATTCGATTACGTTTGCGACAGTGCGCGCCTTCGCCGAGCCAATTCACATCATTCAGTTTGACGCCCATACGGACTACGCCCCGATCACGGATGCGCTGCGCTTCACCAATGGTCACGCCTTCCGTCACATCGCAGCGATGTCCCATGTGATTGGAATCACGCAGATCGGGATCCGCAGCCTACGTACCTCACCCGAGCAACTGGCCGACATTCGCCGCGACGGCCATCGGATTGCGACGATCGAGCACTTTCGTACGGCGGGGATAGAGAAAATCCTCGCTCATCTGCCGACAGGGACCCGGTGTTTCGTCAGCATCGACGTCGATGTGCTCGACATGCCGCTCGTGCCTGGCTGTGTTTCGGCGGAGCCGGATGGGTTGACGTATGCGGAACTGCGTGGCGCCTTGAAAGTGATCTCAGAACGACTGGACGTTGCCGGCTTTGATCTCGTGGAGATCAATCCTCTGCTCGATGTGCCGACCGGAGCCACGGCCTACCTGGGCGCACACACGATCATTGAGTTTCTCGGCCACATCTGTGCCCAACCCCGGTGGGTGGTGCGGCGGAACGGCAGAGCATAGGCCAGATCAATGTGCCCGATCACTAGCGGCATGGGCAGGTGCCTAACTCGGCTTCCGCTTCCCTGGATCAGGCCCTGTTGCAGCCTAGGACGCGGGCACGAAACTGCGGCAAGCGCGATGATAATGCCGAAGTGGAAGCACACCCAGGCTATGAGCGCCGCCAGTTTCCCGGCCGCTCAAGACCTCAACTGGGATGCAAGAGACTTGGCCGAGGCTTGGGTGGCAGCAAAGACGGCATGCTCATCGAGGAGTATCGAGCGGCTCTTGCACAATGGCTCGATGCACAGGGTATGCGGTATACTTGAGGGAGATCCAACCACACAGGCCGGACCCTCTCTTAGATCAGCCGCTCAACGGTCCCGACAACCCTGACGACGGACGCCCGCCACGTCGTGGCTGTCTGACGGCTCGTGTTGAAGGTGGATTTTTCGGGCAGGCGTGGTTACGCTTCGCGAACCGCCCTCTCTGCGGCGCACCGTCTATTCGATCGGGCGAACGTGGCAATCGTGTTGGAACGATGAAGTTCGTTGAGCGACGCGCCGACGGCAGCAACGGTCGTCTGATCCGTGGCGACCGGCACATGGTATCGGCCGGGCACAGTGCGGCGGCAACAGCCGCGTTGCTGGTGCTGGAGGCCGGCGGCAACGCGGTCGACGCCGGTGTCGCGGCAGGGCTCGTCCTCGGCGTCACGCAATGCGACATCGTCAATGTCGCGGGTGTCGCCCCGATCATGATCAGGGACGGCACCACCGGCCGTGTCGTGACGATCGACGGGCTCGGCGTTTGGCCTGCGGCTGCATCGTCGCGCCATTTTCGCGAGGCGCATGGCGGCGCCATCCCAAAGGGCTTGCTGCGCACGGTGACACCGGCGGCGCCGGCGGCGTGGATCGAGGCGCTGGCTCTATTTGGCACCATGAGTTTCGCGGACGTGGCACAGGCGGCGATTCGCCTCGCGCGCGACGGCTTCCCGGTGCATCCGACAATGGCCGACTTTGTGGCCAAGAACGCCGCCGAATATGCCGCCTTCCCCGCCAACGCCATGTTTTTCCTCCCTGGCGGCAAGCCCGTCGCTGTCGGCGCGCCGCTGAAGCAGCCGGAGCTCGCCGCGACGCTCACCTTCATGGTTGATCAGGAGCGGCCGGCTTCGGCTAAGAGTCGTGAGGCGGGTCTCAAGGCGGCCCGTGACGCCTTCTATCGCGGGGACATTGCCCGCGAGATCACCGGCTATCATTCCGCCAACGGCGGCTGGTTGACCCTCGACGATCTTGCGCACTACACAGTGCGGCTCGAGGAACCGGTCGTCACGCGATGGCGCGGCATCGAGCTTTACAATTGCGGGCCCTGGTGTCAGGGGCCGTCGATGGCGCAGGCGATCGCCATTCTCGGCGACACCGACCTTGCCGCTCTTGGCCACAATTCGCCGGCCTATGTCCACCTGCTGACCGAGGTGATAAAGTTAACATTCGCCGACCGCGAGGCGACCTATGGTGATCCACGCTTCGTTGATGTGCCGATAACCGGGATGCTTTCAGCCGCTTACGGCGCCCGGCAGCGCGCACGCATCGATCCGTCGCGGGCAATTCCCGGCATGCCGACGCCGGGGGTCGGCCAAGCCACGGCGCGTAAGTTCCCGGTATCCGCTGGGGAGCCGGCGCTTTCACCCGATACATCGTACATCGCTGTAGTCGATCGCTTCGGCAATGCCTTCTCAGCGACGCCGAGCGACACCTCAAATGACACGCCGATTATTCCCAGACTCGGCATCTGCCCGTCGTCGCGGGGCTCGCAGTCGTTCACGACCGAGGGCCATCCGAGCGAGGTGGCGCCGGGCAAGCGGCCACGCCTGACGCCCAACCCGGCCATTGCCGTTCTCGACAGTGGCATGGTCATGCCGTTCGGCTCGCCAGGTGGTGACGTACAGACACAGTCGATGCTGCAAGTACTGCTGAATCTCGTCGTGTTCGACATGGATCTTGTCAGCGCCGTCGAGGCGCCGCGGTTCGCGACCTACAGTTTCCCGAGCAGTTTCGAGCCGCATGAGATGCTGCCCGATCGCGTGATGCTCGAAGGTCGTTTCCCGGTAGCGACGTTCGATGCGCTCCGCGGCCTCGGTCATGACGCGCAGGCGTGGCCAGACTTCACTTTCCAATGTGGTGCGGTCTGCGCCGTGCTGCATGATGGTGCGAGCGGCGTGAAGATCGCCGCGGCGGATCCACGTCGCAACACCGGCGTCGCTGGCTGGTGACGGACTGAATCCAACTCTGCTGGAAAGGACAAGCCATGGACAGACGCCAACTGTTGATCGGAGCCAGTGCACTGGCAGCGGGAGCTTCCGCGCGCATAATGCCGGCATCGGCACAGGCCAAGCCCTCGCAGATGGTGCTTATGACCTGGGGCGGCTTGTGGGGCGACAGCATGAAAGAGGGCTGCGATTCGGCTTTCGAGAAGCTCACCGGCGTCAAGATCATCCAGGATCGTGGTTCGAGCCCGGGCGAGCGCATCACCAAGATCAAGGTCGCCGCCGACGACCAAAAGTTCGACATCGTGCAGTTGCACGACGGCATCGTGCCGCTGGCTGTCAGCCAGGGTGCGCTCGAGCCAATCAACCGCAGCTCGCCGCGCCTCGCCAACCTGAAGAATGTGCCCGATCGCTTCGTGCAGAGCCACTGGATCGCGATGATCTATTCGCCGCTCGGTATCATCTACAATACCAAGCTGGTCAAGACCCCGCCGAAGTCGTTCGCCGATCTGTGGCGACCGGAGTTCAAGGGGCAAGTTGTACTGCCTGAGATCACGCACTCGATCGGGCCATATATCGTGCCGATCGGATCGATCGCTGCCGGCAAGGGGCCGAACGATGCCGAGGCCGGCTTCGAGATGCTCAAGAAGATGACCTCGCAGCAGCCGATTTGGGCCAAGGACACCGACACCATCATGAACGCGCTGCGCAGCGAGGAAGCGGTGATCGGCCTGCTCTACAAGTCGCAGTCCTACACGGTGAAGGGCTGGAACGCGCCGGTCGAGTGGGTGTATCCCTCGGAAGGCGCGATCCTCTATTCGTCCGGTACCGGCATCGCCAAGGGCTGCAAGAACGTGGAGCTGGCCGAGGAGTTCTTAAATCTAACGCTCGATCCCAAGGTGCAGGCCGTCGTGGCGCAGAAGTTCAACTATCCGGGCACCAACACGATGACGGAGGCCACGCTGGCCCCCGAGCTGCAGGCGAGGGTCAAGGCGACGCCCGAAGAGATGAGCAAGCTGATCGATCTCGACCACGCCACGATGGCGGCCAAGCGGGCCGAGTGGACCGACCGTTGGAATCGCATCGTCTCGGCTGGCTGAGCTCGGGCATGCCGACCTATCGCCTCGGCTGGTACGACAACGCCGACCGGCTCGACGTGGCGGTTCTCGTCAACCGCCTCGTTGCCTGCGGCGTGGGCGTGTCGCGGTTAGAGGCGAGCGACGAAAGCGGCGATTATCTCGTGGAGGCATCGGTGACACTAGCCGATGCGCTGCGCTTGCGCGGCTTTGCGTTATCGGTGGCATCCGGCGACGCGCGCGCGCGCAATGGCGCACAACCCGTCAAGCCGGTCCGCGCCGTTGTTCTTTCGGGCAAGGCTTCAGCCTATCCCTATTACGGCTACTACGCCCTGGCCCTCGCGCGACTGGGCATCGCCTATCGGCCGGTGTCCGGCGCCGAGATCGCGGCCGGCGCGCTCGAAACGGAGAACATCCTCGTCCTGCCGGGGGGCTTTTCCAACTGGAGCCTCGACGCCAAGGAGGAAACGCACGGCGCGGACCGTGCCGTGCGAGCGTTCTTGGCAAACGGCGGCGCGGCAGTGGCTTCATGCGGCGGCGCCTACTATCTCGCAAACGGGCGGCCGACGTGGCTCGGCCTCGCCGATGCGCGGCCGAACATCACCCAGGACTACCTGCGCACCGGCGTTGGCATCACCGCCTGCCGGATCGCCGACGGCCCGCTGCGCCGCGGGTTGCCGCCTACGCTGGAGATCCCCTACTACCACGGCCCCGCATTCGACGAGATTGGCAGCAATTGCCGCGCGCTCGGGAGCTTTCGGGATCTCGTCACACCCGGACGTCTCTTCATCGACAATCCGCTCACGCCCGAAACGTTCGCAGAGTACATGCGGGATCGCATCGCGATCCTGTCGGCGAACGGCCCGCGCGGTCGCGCGATCCTGTTCTCGCCCCACCCGGAGATGGGCGATCTGCTCGCGAAGTACATGCTGCTCGAGAGCTACATTCCGCACTATCTGCCGATCCGCGGGCCGCAAGTGATGCGGGAGACCTTGACGGCGGCGCGCCCTGAAGAATCGCGCTCGTTCCTTCTCATCCTCAATGCCATAGAGATGTTGGCGGCCGAGGCGCGCGAGGTGAGCGCTGCCCTGGCACCGCGGGAGAGTTCCGAGACTCGCGCCTCCGGCGCGCAGCTCGATGCGCTGGCGCGGGCCTGGCGCTCCCGGCCGCAGCTGCTGGAGCCATCTGGTGGCGCGCTCGGCGATCTTGAGCGCTTTCTCATCGGCGGGCTCGAGCGGCGGCTGCCGGCGGCGGTGGAGCGGCTGTCGGTGGTGCTCGATCGCCTCGCCGATGCCAGGCACGACGGGTTGCGGCTCGCCGCGTCCTTCTCAACAATCGCCGGTGATGCGGTTGCGTCCTGGCAATCTGCGGCGAAGCGCCGTCCGGCGGAACTACTGCTGGAGCTCGAACTCGCCTTGTTGTTAATCGAGGCCACGGCCACCACTGGCGAACTGCACATTATGATCGAGGCGCATGTCTGAATTCGTGACCGTCACTCCTTCCGCCGTCGACGTGCGGTTCGCTCGCGTGACCAAGCGCTACGGTGATACCACTGCCGTGAAGAACGTGACTCTCGACATTCCGCGCGGCTCGTTCTTCTCGCTGCTCGGGCCTTCGGGTTGTGGCAAGACGACGATGCTGCGGTTGATTGCCGGTTTCGAGTTACCCGACGAAGGCGATGTGTTCATCCGCCAGGCGCACGTCAATGATATCCCGCCCTATCGACGGGACTTCGCAATGGTATTCCAGAACTTCGCGCTGTTCCCACATCTGACCGTGGCCGACAATGTCGCCTTCGGCTTGCGCATGAGCGGCGTCGCAAGAGCAGAGCGGGCCGCGGCGGTGGCGAACGCGCTCGCCCTCGTAAAGCTTAACGGTTTCGCCGACCGGTTTCCAAAGCAGTTGTCTGGCGGTCAGCAGCAGCGCGTTGCCATCGCCCGTGCCATCGTCATGAAGCCGGCCGTGCTGTTGCTGGACGAGCCGCTCGGGGCCCTCGATAAGAACCTGCGCGAGGCGATGCAGGTGGAGCTGCGCTCCCTGCAGCGGCAACTCGACCTGACCATGGTGTTCGTTACCCACGACCAGGAAGAGGCGCTGACGATGTCGGACGCCATCGCGGTGATGCGCAATGGAGTCATCGAGCAACTCGGAGCGCCGCGCGAGATCTATGAAAATCCGGCCACCGAGTTCATCGCGACGTTCCTCGGCGCCAGCAACCTGATCGAGGCGACCGTAACCGGCACCGGCACCGGGACGTCGCTCGTCACGGCTGAATGCGGGAACATGATCGTCAACGGGCAGCATCCAGTCGGGGCGAAATTGAAGCTCGCCATACGCCCCGAGCGCCTGCTGCTGACGCAGGCCGGCGCAGCCGAGCCGGGCATGATCGAGGCGCTGGTGCGCGATGTCGTATATCGCGGGATGACGGCGCAGGTCTACCTCGACTGCGGCGGCCAGCCGCTGCTGGCATTCGTGCAGAATACCGCAAGTTCAGCGCTCGATTGGCCGCCAGGAAGCCGCGTCGGTGTGCGGATGCCAGCCGAGAGCCTCGTTCTTCTCCGTGATAAACCATGAGCCGGCGATTTCAATTGACGCGATCGTCGGCCGGCCTGGCGCTTCTGGCACCGCCGCTCGTGCTGTTCCTGTTGTTTTTCGTCGCTCCGCTGCTGTCGCTCTTTTGGGCGAGCCTGCACACCGCATCGGATAATGAACTCTATGGTCCAACGCTGACCACCGCGCACTACGCCACCATCGTGACCGACCCGTTCTATCACACGATCATCCTGCGCACGCTGGGCACCGGTGCCGTCATCCTGCTGCTCTGCCTCGTCCTAGGCTACGCAACCGCCTACGTGCTTGCGCCACTGCCGCCGCGACGACGGTTGCTGCTGCTCGCCCTTCTGGTGCTGCCGCTGATGGTGAGCAACGTGGTGCGCGCCTACGGCTGGATTGCGATCCTTGGCCGGCAGGGATTGGTCAATTCGCTGCTCCGCAACACAGGAGTGATCGAGCGGCCGCTAGTGCTGCTGAACTCGTTCGAGGCCGTCTCGTTCGGACTGATGACGATCCTGCTACCCTACATGGTGATCTCGGTGACGAACACCCTCATGGCCATCGACGCGCAATACAAGGAGGCGGCGCAGTCGCTGCGTGCGAGCCCCGTGCGCACGTTCGTCCACGTGACATGGCCGCTGTCGAGTCCCGGCGTCGCCTCCGGGATGCTGCTCGTGTTCCTTCTCACGCTCAGCGCTTACGTGACGATCACGCTACTTGGTGGACCGCGCATGAAGTTGTTGGTGAGTCTGGTGTTCGACCAGGTCGGAGCCTTCCGCTGGCCGTTCGCCGCCGCTCTCGCGTTCGTACTTCTGGGGCTGGCCCTCGCTGCAGGCGGCCTGATCCTGGCGATTTTGCGCCCGCAGCGCGTGCAGGGGAAAGGCTGAAGCCATGCGCGCCATGCTCCTGCTCCTCGCCGGTCTGACCTACCTGTTGGTTTTGGGGCCGATTCTGATCGTGCTGATTACGGCGTTCTCGGCCTCGGAGTTCTTTGCCTTTCCGCCGCAGGGCTTTTCGTTGCGCTGGTTCGTTACGTTCTTCGCCACCGACAGCATGCGTACCGCCTTCCTGCGCAGCGTCCAGATCGCCCTCGTGTCGGCTGCTGCGGCGACGATCCTTGGTACTATGGCGTCGCTGTCCGTGGAGCGCCGAAAGGGGCTCGCCGTTGCGCTGCTGCAAGCCCTGTTCCTGGCACCACTGATCTTTCCTGCAATTGTGCTAGGGCTGTCGCTACTTCTATTTTACAAGCTGATCGGCGGCATGCCCGACTTCTTCGGGCTCGCCATCGCCCACACCATCCTCGGCACACCATTCGTGATCCGGTCCGTGAGCGCCAGCCTGCTTACCGTCGATCCGGTGCTCGAAGAGGCGAGCCAGAGCCTGCGCGCCGGCCCTTGGCGCACGTTTGCATTAATCTTGATGCCGCTGATCTGGCCGGGCATCCTCTCGGGAGCAATGTTCGCCTTCATCGTCTCGTTTGGCGAGCTCAACACGGCGCTGTTCCTGACCGGCCCCGGCGTGACGACTCTCCCGATCGAGATCTTCAGCTACCTGCAATTCCAAGGCGGCCAGCTGGTGATTGCTGCCGCCTCGGCCGTGCAGGTCGGCATGATCGCGCTGATCGTGTTGCTGGTCGAGCGCATGATCGGTCTCACCCGAGTGATCCGGTCTAGGTAGAGCGGCGGTGAAACGATTGCTGTGTCGAGTAACTTCGCCGCCGGCCACCGCATATCGTAGCTGTTGCGCAGAGCGCGGCCGCTCGTCGGCATCCCCGTGATCGAGCGCGCTGGTCAGTTGCTGGCTGTGGGTGTCGGCCTCAAGCCGGAAGTACACGATCGCTGCTGCATCGCCGTCGCACGGTAGGCGATTGTGACATGGCGCGGTTGGCGAAGGCCTAAGCCTCTAAAGGCCAGCCCTCCTGGTCGGCCTTTTCCATTTCGAGCGTCCTGTCTTTGCCACGAGCGGCGCCAATTGGCATGGCCCTGCCCGACTTCCAGCGCGGCCCGCCGCACGTGCCGTCGGCATGCGTGTGCCCTATCTGGCCCGTGCCGCGAGGCTTGGTTGGCTGTCGACAAGCGCCGAGCTCAAATCACGGCGGATGGATCTCAGCGGCGCGGCTGCAGCCTCGGTGCGCGGCTTGTACGTGTTGATCGTGTAATCGGATCGTCCCCCCAACTCTTGCCAAGCTGGGCGACCTGCCGGAGGTGTAAGCATGATCGCTTTGGTCGCACGTGAACCGGCCAGCGCCTGACTCGTCCGTCGGCGCCAATTTTGCCCCCTCGCGCTCTGGTTTCAGCGGGGTCAATGCATCTTTTCCGCGCGGCCCCTTTTACAGGCATGCTCGCCGTTCTCGTCCTCGATCTGCCGGATCGGTATCGAATACCAGGCGATGCCCCCCACAAAGGGGGCCACTTGGCCGTCATCCTTTGAACCTGAGGCGGCCAGTCGTTCGCTCCACCTCTTTTGCGTCGATGGGCTTGTGGGGCTGCTCGCACACACATGCTGATCGATCCGACCGCGTATCTCTCTCCGCGCAGGGCCTGCGGCTCAAACGCTAACTTATTGGTTTGTTTGGTCGGAGCGGGAGGTTCGAACTCCCGACCCCTTGCGCCCGAAGCAAGTTCCCGCCCTAGCACCTGCAAGTCCCGGTTGAAGCGAGCCCCCGCAACCGCCTTTGCCGAGCCTTCGCACGAAGCCGGAACTTGTGGACTCGGCACCGTCGGCAATTCGACGATGTCTCCTGGCAGGGCAATGGTCGTGCTACCGTTGATGGTGACCACGCTGATATCCGTCACAGGAGTGCGGAGGAGATGCCGACGGTTATGGAAATCGACAGCGCCAGCCAGGCGAGAAGGACAGCGGACGGAACGACCGACCAGAAGCTGAAGGCGACGATGGCGGTGTTTTCTGCCGCCTCAGGGTCGGGCATCCGCATCGCGGATAAAGAGAAGCCATGACCACACCGTGGCCCGCGCTTGAAAAAGGCAGCGGCATTCTGAAATCGGCGGCGTCGGCTTGGCACGATTTCGCAGTCGTGACAACGCTTTCTCCATGGGCTTTGGTGAAAGCGGAACTGCCGGAGCCCCACGCGGTGATCCTTGCAACCGATCTGAAACGCGAGACGCTTGAGTTCCTGCGCGAGCGCGTTCGCGGCGCAAGCATGATCGTTGGTGTCGGCAGCGGATTGTCGATGGATACCGCAAAGTATCTTGCCAAGACCGAGAATGCAGCACTCGCGCAGGTGCTTACAACCTCGTCGAACAACGCCTGCTTCACACGAACGGCATGGACGTTCGAGGGAAGCGCACGCATCCCCGAGCGCGAAGTCCCGATTCCGCGCCAGCTGATCCTCGATTACCGCATCTTGATGCATGCTCCTGCCCGTATGAATCAGGCCGGTGCGGCCGAAATTCTTTGCAGCCACACCTCCCTCTTCGACTGGCGGATCGCGCACGAGGCGGGCGTCGATGTGCAATGGGACGAAGAACTCTACCGCTCGACCCAGGACGAACTGGATCGGCTCGACGACTACGCGCCCGCCATCGGTGCCGGTGAATGCAACGCTTTCGTCGAAATCATCGAAGTTGGCGCGAAATTCGCGCGCGGCTTCACAACCCATCCAAAGGCCCGGTTCAACAGCGGTTCCGAGCACATTCTCGCGTGGGCGCTGGAACAGCAAAGCGGCCGGCGCCTCATTCACGGTGAGGCGGTAAACCTCGGCATCCTTCTGATGGCGCATATCCAAGGCAATAACCCCGGACGCGCCGCCGACGTCATTCGGGCGGCGAAGATGCGGTTTCAGCCCGAACAGCTCGGCATCACCTGGCCGATTGTGGAAGGGATCGTGATGCGACTGCCGGAGTTTGCCCGCAACGTGCCCTGGCACACAATCGTCACCGAATTCGACCGGCGCGAAGGCGGGCGGCGCGACCTCGCCAGTCGTTTTGCTGCTGCGCGGGACTATGTAGAGCGGCTCGGCTTAGTTAACTAAGCTGCGCGCGCACTCGCTCTGACGGCCGGATTGGCGGCAGTCGTTTTCAGCGCCCGCTCGACTTCCTCGAGCGCTGTGCCCTCAAGATCGCGTAGAGGTGCGCGAACCGAGCCGCCCTTGAAGCCCTGCGCGTTCATCGCGGCCTTGGTCGTCTGCGGCTGGCCATGCCGGCGGATAACTTCGCGAAGCGGAAACCATGCGCGATGCAGTTCGCTCGCGGTTTTCAAGTCACCTCGCTCGATCGCGCGGTAGGATCGCAGGATCAGACTTGGCAATGCACAGCTGTTTGTCGAGCTGATCCCGTCAAAGCCCGCAGCCATCGGCCCGAGGAAGGCGAGGTCCGACGCGCAGAAAAGTCGGAGGCGTCCGCGCAGCCTGCCTGCAAGGGCATCGATCACGGACGGAGTCAGGTCGCCCTGCTTGATCCCGATCACGCCCGGAACGCCCGCGATCTTTTCAATCAGCGGAGCCGACAATGTTATGCCGATACCCGGCGCGTTGTAGATAACAATTCCGGTGCGCGAGTGATGCGTAATGTCAGCGAAAAACTGCGC
>Ga0075367_10000970_pt1 | contig 11720 bp, 10 predicted proteins | sample EndMethybrTD3032_FD_71399 | JGI IMG/M metagenome (GOLD analysis project Ga0075367, IMG submission 71399) | Populus endosphere microbial communities from Tennessee, USA - Endosphere MetaG P. TD hybrid TD303-2 | ecosystem: Host-associated > Plants > Roots > Endosphere | place: USA: Tennessee... | reverse complement strand
CCACAAGTATTGGGGAGTTGTCATGACACAGATGTTTCCTTACGCGACCGCGGTTTATGCCGCCGTTCTCGGCCTGCTCGGTGCCATTCTGACCGTCAACGTGATCGTCAACCGCGCCCGCTCCAACGTCACGCAGGGTGATGGCGGCATTCCGGTGCTGGCGCAGGCGATCCGGGCGCACTGCAATTTCGCCGAACAGGTGCCGCTGGCGCTAATTCTGATGGGGCTGGTGGAGGCGTTCGCCTGGCGCTCAATGATCGTGCACGGGCTCGGCGTGGTGCTGGTGATCGGCCGGCTGTTCAGCGCGTGGGGTCTCGCGACCACGCTGACGTTGTCATTCGGCCGTCAGGTCGGCGCGTCGCTGACGATCCTTGTCGTGGTCGTTGCCTCGGTGCTGATCCTTTACAGCGGAGCCGGCACCTTCATGCGCTAGGCGGAGTTAGATCTCCCCACCGCTCGTTCCCGCGCAAGCGGGAATCCGGCGTTGCGGTGCTGGGTCCCCGCGGTGTGCGGGGACGAGCGGGCCTTGCGCGCTACGAAATGCCGGGCCGCGAGGCGAGGACTTCCGATGCCTTCGGACGCAGCCGCTTGATCGGCAGGTTGAACAGCTTCGCGGCGTTGAGGCCGAGAATGTTGCGCTTCGCTTGCTCGGACAGGAACGGCAGCGTCGTGATCGACGACGGCGGATCGAAGTCCCAGTGCGGCCAGTCGGAAGCAAACAACAACTGCGTCTCGGCGTTCATCGCTTCCATCGTCGCCTGCGTCAGCTTGAGGTTGGAGCGTTCGAGCGGCTGGGTGGTGTAATACATCTCGCGCATGTATTCGCTCGGCAGCCGCTTCAGCCCCGGCGCTTCGCACGAGCGCATCATGTATTCGTGGTCGAGGCGCTGCATCAGATACGGTACCCACGCGAGGCCGCTTTCGACCCAGACATGCTTCAATTTCGGGAAGCGCTCCGGCAGGCCGTTGATGATCCAGTTGGTCATGTGGATCAGGCTGTAGTGCACGAACGACAGCGCGTGCATCGAGATGAAACGATTAAGCTGGAGGAACGAGGGGTCCGACCAGTTGAAGCCCGAGTGCCACGCGAGCGGCTTGCCGGATTCCTCGATCGCCGCATAGAGCGGGATATAGGCGTTGTGATGCACCGGCTTGTTGCGCGTCGAGCAGACCGTGAAGCCGATGATGTCGTCGTTGCCGGCATACTTCTTCACAAGTTCGACGCAGGCTTCCGGTGTGTTGAACGGCAGATAGATGAGGCCCTTCAGCCGCTCGTCTTCCGGCAGGATGCGCTCGCACAGCCAGCGGTTATAGGCCTTCGACAGCGCGACCTCGACGTCGTCCTGCGGGTGCATGCCGAGCGTGAGCATCGGTGTCGGGAACACGATCTGGTAGTCGAGACCCATGGCATCCATGGAGCGGCGCGCCAGTTCTGTGAAATGATGCACGCCGTCTTTCTTCTCGACGGGTTCAAGCAGGCCGGCCTGATGCGGCACGCGGCCATAAAGATATTGATAGGTCATGCCGGGCTGCACGTTGAGCAGTGCGGTCTGCCCGCCCGGACGCGCCAGCGCCGCTTCGCCCCATTGGCGAATGACGTCGTTTTCGATCAGCGCAATGATCTCGGGCCAGAACTGCGTTTCGGTGACGTGGGCGTCGATGTCGACGAGGAAATAGTCTTCGAAACTTTCAGCCTGCTTCGTCGCATGCGAGAGAATGTCCCGCGTGTCCGACTTCATCGTGATTTCTTCAAGCTCGCGATAGGGCTGTGCGGGCACGCGCTCGAGCATGGCTGTCTCCTCGGATCGCGGCGATAAGGCGTTGATCGCCGCCATTGTTTGGCGCGATTCTTACATGGGGCGCCGCCCGCCGGTAGCCCGTTTGCATTCCGTTTTCATGGGGCGGGCATGCGCATGATCCGCGCGGGGCGGCTGCGGCCTAGCGGCTGCCGTAGATTTCCACCGCCAGCGCGTTCATGCGCTTCTGGTCGTCCGGGTTGCTCGCGCCCCACAGCGGCGCTTTCAACAAAGCCTGCACATCGGGCGGCGAATCCGGCGATTGCGTGCCCGTAGTGCTCAGCGAGCCTATCCCGGTGATGACGCGCTGCGCCTCCTGCTCGATGAGGAAGTTGAGGAACAGCCGCGCGGCATTGGGGTGCGGTGCGCCTTTGACAACGGCCGCATTGAGCGTCGAGTAAAGTGCGCCTTCCTTCGGAATGACGACGCGCAGCGGCAGGCCTTTCAGGCCCTTCCAGTCCTGAAACGAGAAGCCGACGTAAAGCGGAAACTCGCCGAGCGCGACGCGCCGGTTGGCGAGTGCGGGATCGGCCATGATGGTCGGCTTTTGTGCCGCGAAGGCTTCCTGATACGCGCGCCCGAGCTTCTCGATCGTCACTGCGAAGAACACATAACCGACGCCGCCGACGCGCGGTTCGTCGAGCAGCATCTTGTCCTTCCACTTCGGATCGGTGAGGTCGCTCCAGCTTTTCGGTTCCTGCTCGGGCGTCACGAGCTTGCTGTTGACGACGAGCGCGAGCGCGTTCGCGGTGTAGGGCACGAGCATGCCGTTGTCCTTGAACGGCGGCTTGATGTTGGTGAGCGCCGGCAGCGGACCGTGCTCGACGAAGGCGCCATCGCGCATCATGTTGGTCGTCGTCACCGCGCCGTTGCAGGTGACGTCGGCATTGACGCGGCCCGAAGCCTGCTCGGTGCGGATGCGTTCGCGGATTTCGGTGGTGCGGCCTTCGAGATACTGCGTCTGAATGCCGGTGACGGCCTGGAATTTCTCGGCGAGCGATTTGGTGACGATGCCGGAGCCGTAAACCGAAAGCTGGCCTTCTTTTTTCGCGGCCGCGACGATGGCGGGCCAGTCGGAGGATTGAGCGAGCGCGGGAGCGGCAAGCCCGCAAAATGCAATGAGCGAAATGGCAACCGACAACAAGGTGCGACGGCGCAGCATGACGTTTCCCCGGCTTGCTTTGTTCTGCCGCAAGCGGACCAGCGCGAAGCGATGGCGTCAAGGGAAACGCGGTCGCGTCAGACCAGCAATGTCCGAAATATCAGTCCGGTCACCGAAAGCGCGCGAAGGCTGGAGCGGGCGAAGGGAATCGAACCCTCGTATGCAGCTTGGGAAGCTGCCGTTCTACCATTGAACTACGCCCGCGTTAGCGGGGAGAATACGAATGCCCTGTGCGTGGAGCAAGTGCTTGCGTCGTCACGCCTTCGGCTTTCTTCCCTCAAACAGCGTCTGGATCTGCATCGGCTTCGCGCCGAGGTATTGCGACGGTGCGCTCACGGTGGCGCCGAGTTCGGCTGCCGCGTGCCACGGCCAGCGTGGATCGTAGAGCATCGCGCGCGCGAGCACGATCATATCGGCTTTGCCGCTCGCGAGAATTTCTTCGGCCTGCTTCGCTTCCGTGATCAGGCCGACCGCCATGGTGGTGATGCCCGTTGCCTTCTTGATGCCTTCGGCGAACGGCACCTGATAGCCGGGACCGATGGCGATCTTCTGCGCCATCGAAAGACCGGCCGACGAGGCATCGACCCAGTCGACGCCGCGCTTCTTGAGTTCCGCGGCGAAGGCAATCGTCTGCGGCAAATCCCAGCCGCCCTCGATCCAGTCGGTTGCAGAGACGCGCACGCCGACCGGCTTGTCTGCCGGGAACGCCGCGCGCACCGCATCGAACACTTCCAGCGGAAAGCGCATGCGGTTTTCCAGCGAGCCGCCGTAGCTGTCGGTGCGCTGGTTCGATAGCGGCGAGAGGAATTCGTGCAGCAGATAACCGTGCGCGCAGTGGACCTCGATGGCGTCGATACCAAGCCGCGCGGCGCGCTTCGCACTGTCGGCAAAAGCATTGCGCACGCGCGCAAGCCCGGCGTCGTCGAGCGGGCGCGGGTTTATTTCGCCGTCACGGAACGGAATGGGCGATGGCGCGGATGGCACCCAGCCGCCCTTGTCGAGTGGAATTTGCGCGCCACCTTCCCACGGCACGTTCGTCGACGCCTTGCGCCCGGCATGGGAGAGCTGGATGGCGACGCGAATGTCCGAGTAGCGGCGGATCGCGGTGAGCACGCGCTTGAGCGCGGCTTCGGTTGCATCGTTGTAGAGGCCGTGATCGGCTGGCGAGATGCGCCCTTCAGGTTCGACGCCGGTGGCTTCGATCGACATCATGCCCGCGCCGGACAGCGCGAGATGGCCGAGATGGATCATGTGCCAGTCGGTGGCTTCGCCATCCTTGGCCGAATATTGGCACATCGGCGAGATCATGATGCGGTTGGCAAGGGTCACGCTGCGCAACGTGATCGGGGAAAACAGCACGCTCATGGGATATGCTTTCGTGAGGAGGCATCGGGGAAGGTGGTGGGGATTTAATCACCCAATCCGCGCGTAAGGCCATACCCCGGCTTCGGGGAAATCAGACCTTGAAGCCGATGCGAAACCCGCCCCAGTGGCGGCCGCGCACGGCAATCGGCGCCGAAGCGTCTTTCATCAGCACGAAATTGCCGCCGCCCATGTCGCGGCGATAGGTCTGCAACAGGAACGGCCGCGTGCTTCTGCCGGCGGAAAGCCCGGTGCGGTCGTTGAAGATGCGGCGGTTGCGGCAGTTAGCGGAATTCCAGACCGGGTCCGGGCCCTGCGGCTTGGAATAGATTTTATTGTGTGTCGGCAGAAATCCGTTGCGGTCGATTGCGGCGCAGAACGTGATCCGGGGATCGACAGACAGGATTGCTTCCTGGACCGGGGGCAGCCTGCGATCCGTGAAAGCGACGAAGCGCGTCATGTGCTGCGGCGGATCGGACCTGGCGACCGAAACGTATTTTTCGTCGAACAGATCGGCCATGGAGATTTCATCGCTGGCAATCGCTCGCTCGAACAGTCGGGCGATTTCGCCCGCCGTCCTCTTGCACAGTTCGATGATGCCGGTGTCCGGGGTCTCGATGCCGCTTTCGGCAATGAACAGGATGAAGTCTTCGCTGATGCCGAGAATCGATTCGGCGCGCGACTGGGCCTGCGTCAGTAGGGCGGTGCCGGATTTGACCGCGCCGACGAGACCGCGCAGCTCGTTGCGGAACGTCTCGTAGCTTTCATTATTACGCTCTGCCGATTGCGACATGGATTCGATAGTGGCGGTGAGGCTCTGCACATTTTTGACGATACCGCGGAACGTGCCGATGACCTGCTGGGCGTCGGCGGATTCGGCCTTGGCTTTTTGTGCGGTCGTAGCGTTTTCCTGCGCCTTGCCGAACAGATCGGCGAGCGTGCTGACGAGTTTTTCGAGGTGTTCCTGATTTTGCTTGGTCGCCTGCCGGACCTGCTGGGCGAGTTCGTTCACGGCATGGGCGATGATGGCAAAGCCTTTGCCGGCGTCGCCGGCGTGGGCCGCTTCGATGCCGGCGTTGAGCGCGAGCAATTGAGTTTCATAGGCGATCTTCTGAATTGCACCGCTGGTTTCCTGCACTAGCCCGACGGTTTCGCTGACTTTCTCAATGGATGTTTTGACGGAGATCGCGCCGTTGCCGAGCGCTTCCAGCTTTTCGATGGTGCCGGAGAGCGTGCCGGCGATGGTATTGGCGCTTTCGTTCAGGTTGGTTTGTGCGGCTTGCGCCGAGGTCTTCGCACTTTCCATCGCGGAGGCGAGCGCGCCATTTGCTTCCATCATCTGACGGGTGGCGGCAATGGCGCCGCGCGTGCTGTCGGTTTGCTGCTGACCAAGCTTGGCGAGATCGCCAATGACGCCGGCCATGTCGGCAATCTCAACGCCAAGATGGCCGCTGCGTTCGCCGATATCGGAAAGAGCCTTGCCGGAAAGCGCGTCGGCCGCTGGCGCGTCCGTGACTTGCACCAGCTTTGGCTGAAGCACCGCGCTCATTGCGAGTAGAAAATCCCGGTTTCCCCAAAAAGGAAGATGGCCGGGTTATGGTTAATAAATCCTTACTTTGATGGGCAGTGGCCTCACTTTGCCGCGGCCGGCGGCGTCATACTAAAGGTGGCTATTCCTTCTGAAGCTTCGCCGCTTCGACGATGCCGCGCCACTTCTCATATTCGTCGGCGAGGGTCCTGGCCATGTCGTCAGGCGAACTCGAAAGCCGCGGGTCGGAGCCGACATCGAACAGGAATTTCCTGGTCTCGGGCCGGTTTACGATTGCGGTCAGCCAGGTGAACATCTGCTTCACCATGGGTTCCGGTGTTCCTTTCGGAAACCACGCCGCCCAGATCACCGAATAGTCGAAGCCGGCGATGCCCGCCTCCTGCATGGTGAGCAGGTTCGGCGCGGCGGAAACCTTGCGCGCGGGTGTCGAGGCGAGCATGCGCACACGGCCCTGCGCGCCCTGCGCCATCGCCAGGGTGATGTCGGGGAAGAAGAAGTCGATCAGGCCTGCGGTGGTATCTGCAGCGGCATCGCCCGCGCTTTTGTAGTTCACGCGCGTCGCTTCGGCCTTGATCGCCTGCAGATACATGTTGGTCGCGACGAGCGCGCTCGAAGTCTGCGAGCCGTAGAGCGCCTTGCCGTTCTTGCTTTTGATGTAGGCCGTGAGGTCCGCGATCGACTTGATATCGAGCTTCGGATTGACGACGACCGCAAGCCCGAGTTCGTTCAGCGTCGTCACAGGCTGAAGCGCGGTCTTCGGATCGTAGTCGGCGCCTTTCATCAGCAGCGGATTGCCGACCCAGGCGGATGCGCCGGTAATGATCATCGTGTAGCCGTCAGGCTTGGCATCCATCGCCGCCTGATTGCCGAGATGGCCGTTGGCGCCGACCTTGTTTTCGACGACGACCGGCTGGCCGATGAGATCGCTCAGCGCCTTGGCGTAAAAGCGCACCATCAGGTCGCCGCCACCGCCCGCCGCATAGGCGCAGATAATTTTGATCGGGCGGTCGGGATAGTCGGCGCGGGCGTGCGACACGAGGGCGGTCAGCGCGAGCGCGCTCAAGATCGACGCGGCAATCCTTCGCAACTTCATGACGCTCTCCCGTATGGGCCCGGTACATGCCGGGCTTTTTTATCTCGTGCTAATTCCACACCTTTCGCGCGGTGTCGGCAATCAACTCCAGCTTGCGGCGCTGCTGGTCGGCGGTCATGTGCGCGCCATCGCGGCTTGCCGAGCCCTGAAATCCGCACTGGCTCGAGATCGCAAGCTGTTCGATGGGGCAGAACTGACTGGCCGCTTCGATGCGCCGCAGGAGATCGTCTTGTTTCTCCAGCGCCGGATTGGTGCTGCTGACGAGACCGAGCACGGCAATCCTGCCTTTCGGCATATGCCGCAATGGCTCGAAACCGCCGACACGGTCGCTGTCATACTCGAGCAGGAAACGGTCAACGTGCAGCCGGCTGAAAAGATGTTCGGCGAGCCATTCGTAGCTGCCCTTGCCGCGCGCGAAGCTGGCGCGGCTGCCGCGGCACAGATGCATCGCGAGTGTCAGCCCGTCGCGCTTCACGGCGTCATGGCACGAATTTTCCAATGCGATGTCTTCTTCAAGCGCCTGTTCGGGATTGTTGATCCCCAGCAGTTTCTGACGGTCCGGGTCGGCGTAGGCGGTGAAGCCTTCGTCGAGCTGCAGATAGGCCGCGCCGTCGGCGACGAGCTCCTTCATCTCGCCCTGCACGATGGTGCCGATGTCGCGCCGCAGTTCGGCGACATCGGGGTAAGCCTTGTCGGTGACGCCGGCCTTGTAGCTTGCGCGTGCAATCACTGCCGGGCTCGGCATGGTGATCTTGAACGGGCCGGGTGCGTGTTTCTTCAGAAACACCGCATCTGCCTGCGCCAGCCGCCGCGTCTGTTTCAGTTTTCCGTTGATTGCCTTGGTGTGCATTTGCAAGCGCACATGCGCGCCGTCCTCGCGCACCACTTCGCGGATCGGATAGGTGTCCTCGAAACCGCTGACCGCTTCGCTGAAATTGGTCTGCCAGGCGTCGCGGCGCATTTCGCCGTCGGTGAAGACTGGCATGCCGATCTCCTGCTGCATCTTGATGACGCCGAGCACGGCTTCGTCTTCTGCCGCGCGCAACGCGTCGCGGGTGGTGTTTCCTTTTTTGTAAGCTTCACGAACGTCGAGCAATTTCGCCGGGCGCAACAGGCTGCCGATCTGATCGGCGCGGTAGATATTTCCCGCCATTCACGTTTTCTCCTTGGCGCGCTTGGGTCGCGCGTCTTCGCTCAAAGTATTCACCAACGACTCGCGGTGCAGATCGTCGGGTTTGCGGAAACCATCTTCGACTTTCTCGAGCAAGACAAGCAGCGTGCGGATCTGGTCTGCATTGAGCCGTTCGAGGATGCGCGCTTCGACGCCGAGCGCTTCGCGCGCCATGCGATCGTAAACACGCGACGCATTCGGCGTAAGTCCCACGTCGAACATGCGAAGATCGTCGCGACTCTTTTTTCTTGTCACAAGGCCAAGCTTCATGAGGCGAGCCAGTGCGCGGCTCACTGCCACACGGTCGAGCGTCACATAGCTGCCGACATGGCCGGACGGCAGCGGTCCGTAGTGCGCGAGCGCGGTGAAGACCTTCCATTCCGGTTCGTTGAGGCCGGGATCATCCCGATAGATGTTGGCGAGCTCGCGGCGGATCAGCGCGGCCACCACAGTTATCCGGTACGGCAGGAAATTCGGCAGGTCGAGCCGTAGCGACTTGGCGCTTTTGGCGAGTGCCAGGGAGCGGGTTTGCGGGTTTCGTCGGGTGCGGCGTTTCATGCTCATGCCAGAAGGGGGTGGACAAACTCGTTGCAAATGTAACAAGATTGCGGAGACGGGCAATAGCGAAGCCGCGATGATAGCGGATGTGAACAACCGGCTCGACGGGAGCGAGAATTGAAATTCGGCATTTTCTACGAACATCAGTTGCCGCGGCCGTGGGCCGAAGGCGATGAGCAGGCGCTCTACAGCCAGGCGCTCGATCAGATCGAACTCGCCGACCGTCTGGGAATCGATTACGTCTGGGAAGTCGAGCACCACTTCCTCGAGGAGTACTCGCACTCCTCCGCGCCGGAAGTCTTTCTTGCCGCGTGTTCGCAGCGCACGAAAAATATCCGTCTCGGCCACGGCATCATGCTGTCACCGCCGAAATACAATCCGCCTGCGCGCGTCGCCGAACGCATCGCGACGCTCGATCTCGTTTCCGGCGGCCGTGTCGAATGGGGTACCGGTGAGTCCGGCTCGATGATGGAGCTCGCCGGCTTCGGCGTTGCGCGCGAGGAGAAAGGCGCGATGTGGCGCGAGGCAGCCGAGCAGTCCGCCAACATGATGACGATGGTCCCGTATCCGGGCTTCAAGGGAACCTACTTTGAGATGCCGTGCCGCAACGTGGTGCCGAAGCCCGTGCAGAAACCGCATCCGCCCATGTGGGTCGCCTGCTCCAAGCGCGAAAGCATTCACAAGGCGGCACGCCACGGCATCGGCGCGTTGGCGTTTGCATTCGTCGAGCCGGAGCAGGCAGGAAAGTGGGTGGAAGAGTATTACGATATCATCAAATCCGACGAGTGCGTACCGATCGGCCATTCCGTGAATGCCAATGTTGCGCTGGTCAGCGGCATGTCGTGTCATCCCGACAGTGCCGAAGCGATCCGGCGCGGCCTCGATGGCTTCAAGTTCTTCGGCTATTCGCTCGGCCACTACGCAGCCTTTGGCGAGCACCAGCCCGGCATTACCGACGTCTGGGCGCGTTTTCAGAGCGTGAAGGATACGCTGCCGCACGATCCGGGGCAGGGGGGCATCGGCTCGCCTGCGCAGGTACGCAGTCATCTGGAGCGCTACGAGAAAGCCGGCGTCGATCAGATGATCTTCGTGCAGCAGTCCGGCCACACGAAGCATGAGCACATCTGCGAATCGCTCAAGACTTTTGCCGCCGACGTGATGCCGGCGTTCAAGCAGCGTGACGCGGTCCGGCAGGCGGAGAAACAGCGCGAGCTCGCGCCGTATGTCGTCGCAGCGCTGGCCCGCAAGCCGAAGATGAAACCGCTGAGTGAAGCCGAAGTTCCGCCGGTGCCCGCATTCGGGCGGTTGGCGCCGCGCGGCGTGCAATTCTCCGATCGCGGTGGAGCCATTGCGGTGCCGACGTCCGATCCGCATGCCGGAAAACAACCGGCGAAGTAGGTTTTCCCGCAGCCGGCACAGACCGGCGCGGTCATGTCAGGGAGGAAGAGATGATGCATTTTCGAAAGTGCGTGACGATGTTAGCTGCGTTGGCCGCGATGGCGGCTGCATTTGTGCCCGCACAGGCCGATGATTATCCGAACCGGCGGCTGACCATGATTGTCGGCTTTGCTGCCGGCAGCGGCGCGGACATTCTCACGCGCTACTACGCCACCAAACTCGCGGAAGCGACCGGCCAGACGGTCATCGTCGAGAACAAGCCAGGCGCGAACGGCAACATCGCGGCAGTGGCGGCGAAACAGTCGAAACCCGACGGCTACACGGTGTTCTTTTCGCCGAGCGCTGGCATGTCGGGCGGCAAGTTCCTCTACGCCAATCTTGGCTACGACTCGCAGAAGGATTTCGTCATCGCCGCGCCGCTGCTCGACGTTGCGTTCACGCTTGCGGTCGGAGCCAACTCGCCGGCGAAGTCAGTTGCGGAGTTGACCGCGCTTTTGAAATCGAAACCCAATGCGCGCTACGGCACGAGCAACTCGACCGCCCTGGCGGCGACGCAGGTTTACAAAACCATCGCCGGATTCGAGGCCCATCAGGTCGCCTACAAGACGACGGCTGACGCTATCCCCGATCTTGCCGACGGCACCCTCGACTTCATGTTTATCGACGGGACGTTCGGCGTCGGCCAGCACAAGGCTGGCAAGATCCGTCTGCTTGCTACGACGAGCACTCGCATCGACAGCGTGCCGGAGATACCGACCATGCGCGAGGCCGGCGTCGGCAACTACGGCTTCACTGTCTGGTTCATGATCATGGTGCCGGCCGGAACGTCGCCGGAGATCGTGAACAAGCTCAATGCAATGTTCACAAAGATCAATCAGACCGACGAGACGCGGAAGTTTCTTTCCGTCTCGGCTTCGGTGCCGCTGACCGGCACGCCCGCCGAGATGGTCAAGAAGCTCGACGACGACATCAAGGTCTGGGCCGATCTCGCCAAGGGCGGCAATATCGTGCCGCAGTAGGACTAGCCCCAGAGTTCCTTGCTCGCGAGCTTGGCGCCTTCGGCCAGCGCCTCGAACTTCGCCCACATCACTGAAGGGTGCACACGCTGCACGCCCTCCGACTGCGCAAAGCCGCAGTCGGTGCCGCCAATGACGTTTTCGCGGCCGACCAGCTTGGCAAAGCGCACGATGCGCTCGGCAACCAGCTTCGGGTGCTCGACGGTCGTCGTGTGGTGGGTAACGACGCCGGGAATCAGGATTTTTCCGGCTGCGAGCTTGGTCTTTTCCCAGACGCGCCATTCGTGTTCATGGCGCACGTTGGCAGCTTCGATGGAGTAGGCGCCCGCGTTCACCTTCAGCATCAGATCGACGATAGCTTCGAGCGGCGCGTCGGACGTGTGCGGCACGTGCCAGCTTCCGAAGCAGATGTGATAGCGGATGCGGTCTTCGGGGATGCCCTTGAGCGCCTTGTTGAGCGCGGCGACGCGCAACTCCGCCCAGTCGCGATATTTCTTCGGGCTCTGCTCGGTGAGATAATCGTACATGTTGGCGAGCACGGCATCGTCGACCTGCAGCACGAAGCCGGCGTCGACGATGGCGCGATATTCCTCCGCCAGCGCGTCTGCGATGGCG
>Ga0075367_10000969_pt1 | contig 11723 bp, 10 predicted proteins | sample EndMethybrTD3032_FD_71399 | JGI IMG/M metagenome (GOLD analysis project Ga0075367, IMG submission 71399) | Populus endosphere microbial communities from Tennessee, USA - Endosphere MetaG P. TD hybrid TD303-2 | ecosystem: Host-associated > Plants > Roots > Endosphere | place: USA: Tennessee... | reverse complement strand
GGCGATGAGGATGAAGAAGTTGTAGCCGAGCACCACGAACCAGGGTGCGATGTCGCCCGCAAGCCGGGCGCGGCAGGTGCGCTGCACGACATAGAACGAAGTGCCGACCAGCACGTTGCCGCCGAACGCAAAGATGACGGCGGACGTGTGCAGCGGGCGGATACGGCCGAACGACAGCCACGGCAGGTCGAAGTTCAGCGCGGGGAATGCGAGCTCGAGCGCAGCATAAAGTCCCGCAGCGAACCCGGCGATGCCCCAGAATACGGCTGCAATCGTCGCAAACTTGACGGGACCCATATTGTAGTTCGGACGGCCGTCGATCTCGTGCGGCGGCAGTTTTGCGGGACGGTCGAAGTAGCGATTGCCGATGGCAAAGACCGTGGCGATGCTGCCCGCGCAAAATAGATAGGCATGGAACGCGTATTCAGGCGTGTGCGCCTGCGCGGCGATGATCAGCGAGGCGAAAGCCAGCACGGCAAATGCGATCAGCGTGCCACCCTCACCGGACGTCATCGATTTCTGTTGAACAGATTGCATGGAGGCGGTTCCAAGATGCCGTGACCATGCGCCGCGCACGATCCTGCCACATGATGTGGCGGAATCGCAGAATGCGGGTTTTGACCTAGATCAACTTGAGCCCGATCCCGCGAAATATCGGCGCGGCCCGTACAACGCCACGACCACCTTGAGAAATATCAACACGATGCCGCCCATCGGCGCGCATCGTTTTGCGAACCGATCGAGATCATGAAGAGGACAAGGCAGTGGTCGCGCTATTTCACCGACTGACACGTTTCGCTCGGGCCGCGTGCGCGTCCGCCGTCACGGCGGTTCTGAGAGCGCCACAGGCGAAGGCTTCGTCGACGCAGGCCGCAACTCGCGACGACGACCAACTCACGCCTGCGTCGTGGCCGGCGGCGCCAAGATCGGCCGAGATTTTTCGCTGGGGCGGAGGCTGCTGTGGTTAAGAGGCTTCTGCTCGGTATCGCCTGCCTCGCGTTGACGCACGCAACCGCAATGGCGCTCTCGCCAAGCGAGCAGCGCGGCCGGGTGTTTGCAAGAACGAATTGTGCGGGCTGCCATTCGATCGACAAGGCGACGCCCAGCCCGTTGAAGGTCGCTCCGCCGTTTCGCGAGCTGCACAAGCGCTATCCGATCGAATGGATCGCCGAGGCGCTTGCGGAAGGAATCTCCACGGGTCACCCGAGCATGCCGGAGTTCCAGCTGCCGCCGGACCAGATCAACGACCTCATCTCCTTCATGCGGACGCTGCAATGACGGCGGCAGGCACTTCAACGGCGGTCCCGTCGCGAAATCACATCGCCACACCCGGCGTCGAACTTCTCGAGCGGCTCGACGAGCGGCTGCCGCGCTATACGAGCTACCCGACCGCACCGCATTTCACGGCGGAGGTCGGCCCCGACACATATGCGGCCTGGCTCGACGCGCTGCCTGCCCGGCTGCCGGTATCGCTCTATCTGCACGTCCCGTTTTGCGAACAGCTCTGCCACTATTGCGGCTGCAATACCACGGTCGCCCGAGCCAGCGACAGGATCGCCCACTACGCCCAATTGCTGATGCGGGAGCTGGATCTGATTGGCGACGCTATCGGCCGCCGCCAGGCCGCGACGCATATCCACTGGGGCGGCGGTACCCCGACTGCACTGGCGCCGGACGATTTCCTGGCGATCACACGCAAGCTCAGGGATACGTTTGCACTCTCCGCGAATGCGGAGATCGCGGTCGAGATCGACCCACGCCATCTTTCACGCCAGCATGTCGCGGCATTCGCCAAAGCGGGGATCAATCGCGCAAGCCTCGGCGTGCAGGATCTCGATCCGGTCGTGCAGCAGGCGATCGGCCGTATCCAGAGCTTCGACCAGACGTCCCGGGCGGTCGATGCCCTGCACGAGATCGGAATCACGTCCATCAGCTTCGATCTGATGTACGGCCTGCCGCATCAGACCGAAGAATCGATCGCCCGCTCGCTCGCAACCGCGCTGACGCTGAAACCGTCTCGCGTTGCACTTTTCGGTTACGCTCACGTCCCGTGGATGAAGAAGCACCAGGAGCTGATCCAAACAGACGCCCTGCCCGCCGGCGCCGAGCGCCTTGCCCAGGTGCGTGCGGCAGAAGCTGAACTCGCGGCCGCAGGCTACGTTGCCATCGGGCTCGATCATTTCGCTCATCCCGCCGACCCGCTGGCGGTCGCTTATGCCATGGGGCATCTCCATCGCAATTTTCAGGGTTACACCACCGACGCCGCCCCTGCTCTGATCGGCGTTGGCGCCTCATCGATCGGCTCCCTGCCGCAAGGTTACGTTCAGAATGCCCCACACCTGAAGGCCTACCGCGAAGCCATCGAGCGTGGCCGTCTCGCGACGGCGCGGGGTGTGGCCCTGTCCAACGACGACCGGATCCGCCGCAGCATCATCGAGCGACTGATGTGCGACCTGAGGGTCGATCTTGCCGATTTCATGGACGATCCATGCAAGGCTTTCTCAGGCGAGATCGCAAACCTGCAGACCCTTGCCGACGAGGGCGCAGTTGCCGTGGAAGGGACGAGGATCGTCATATTCCCCGCCATGCGCCCCCTCGTCCGCAAGGTCGCCTCCGTGTTCGATCACTATCTGTCGAAAGGAACAGCTCGCTACTCGCGCGCCGTGTAGCTCTATTGCGCGCTTGTCCGACATGCTTTTCCCCGATTGGCGCGTCGGTTGACGCAGATCAACTGCAGAAGGTTGCAGCGATGCATGCTGTCCGCCAGCTCAGCATGACGTCCGCGGGAAGACATGTCGAACGACGCCCCTTCAGGCTCTTCAACTCGCTCGACTGAGCTCACACGCACGCTTGGTCCCGTCCAGCTGGTGTTCTATTGCGTCGGCGTGATCGTCGGCGCCGGCGTCTATTCGATCATCGGGTCGGCGGCAGGCCTTGCAGGCCTGGGCGTATGGCTGGGCTTCGTGCTCGCTGCCCTCGTCGCGCTGCTGACCGCTTTCTCGTATGCGGAAATGGCGACGTCGTTTCCCAGCGCGGGCGCTGAATACATCTACGTTCGCCGCGCCTTTCCGCGGTGTCGGTTCCTGTCCTTTTCCACCGGCATCCTGATCCTGATCGGCGCCGGAGCGACCGCAGCAACGGTCGCGGTGGCCTTCGGCGGATACCTGCAAACGTTCGTGGATATCCCTGTGGGCGCCTCGGCATTCACACTTTTGGCCTTCTGTGCGCTGATCAACCTTTGGGGCCTGCAAGAATCGAGTTGGGTCAATATTGCGTTCACGTGCATCGAAATCAGCGGGCTCTTGCTGGTCATTGCCGCGGGCGCCGTCGGCGGCGACCTGACCGCGCCCCTGTCTGCGCCCATTCAACCTGGCCTCCTGCCGGCGGCGGCCGTCTTGTTCTTCGTTTTTCTGGGCTTCGAGGAGATCGCAAACCTCGCGGAGGAGATTCATGATCCTTCGCGCGTCTTGCCGCGCGCACTTTTTCTCTCCATGGCGATCACCACGCTGCTTTACGTCCTAGTGTCACTGGCAGTCGTGGTTCTTGCATCGCCCGCCGAACTGGCTGCCAGCAAGGCGCCCCTTGCCACGGCAATTCAGAAGGTGTGGCCGGGTGCGGCGCACCTGCTGAGCGCTATCGCATTGTTTGCGACCGCCAATACCGTGCTGATCACGTTGGTGGCGGCTTCCCGACTGGTGTTCTCGCTCGCACGCGACAGCGAGCTCCCGAAAATCTTTGCCGGCGTGACGGCAGAGCGGCGCAGTCCGTGGATGGGCGCAATGCTGAGCTTCCTGCTGTCGGCCGCACTCCTGCCGATCGGCGATCTGAAGATACTCGCCGAACTATCCTCCTTCGTCGCCATGCTTGCGTTTCTGGCGGTCAACATCACGCTTCTGGTTCTGCGCTATCAGCTTCCGGAGCATCCGCGCCCGTTCCGTGTACCGCTTCAGTTGGGGCGGCTGGCTCTCATCCCGCTGGCGGCCGTCGCCTCTATCCTGGTCCTGCTCGTCGGATTCGATGGCAAGGTCTACGTCGCCGGCGGAGTTGTCATTGCGCTCATCTGCCTCGCCTACGTCGTCCGCGGATGGTGGCGCTGATCACGGCGAGCGAGCCGGCAACCGCCGTGCGGCGCTAGCGGATGGTGGAGGCCCAGACCACGATCTCGCCTGCGACCTTGCCGAAGGCTTCGTTAATTGCCGCGGCAGCTCTGGCCGGAACAAGGTCCGTCACCGACGAGCGCTCGGTGAAGATCCTGGACGCAAGCACCCGCCCCTCCTTGCTGACCACCTTTGCCGTGATCGCAACCTCTGCGGCGGGCTCCTTCTCGAGCACCACCTGGAAGCTGCGGATATCGAGGAAAAGCTGCTGGTCGGGGGAAATCTCCGCAGAGGTACGCGTGACGCCACGCTGAAGACTGAAATTTTCGAAAGCCTGAACGAGCCGCGCCTGCACCAGCCGAGGGATGGCATCGCTCCATTGCGCATCGGCAAAACCCGGTCGCGCCTCAATGGGAATAACCAGAATCCGTTGCGTATCGAGTTGCAGCGTTACTGTCGGCTCGGCCACGGCAAGCTGGGCGGATGATGGGTTCTGGGCCGGCGGAAACGTCGTCGGAGCAGACAGGTCGTAAATCGTCTTTGGAGGCGGCTGGCTGCCGCCGCCGGTCATCTTCTCAACGCCCGCGAGAATGCCGTCGACACGGTCGGAGTTGCGCGCCAGCGCTTCGGAGAAGCTCTTGAGATTGGCCACGATGTCGCGCAGACCTGCCGCGTTCTCGGCCACCAGGTTGTCGACCCGCACCAGCGCATTGCGTGCCGCCGCCGTCATGCTCTGGCTCGCGGCCGTATCGGCAACGAGCAGGAGATCGGTCGCAACCGGCTTGTCGTCGGAGCCACCCTCCAGCGCAATGACCGGCACGCCGGTCAATCCCTGGAATTCGAGCCCTGCCTTCGTATCCGATTTCAAAGGCGTACCGGCGGCGACCGAGATGGCAGCAACGACCTGCTTCGACTTGCCCGGAGGGAGCTTCAGCTCGGTCACCTCGCCGACGCGGATTCCATTGAACAGAACGGCGGCGCCCACCAGAAGACCCGAAACGGGCGTATCGAACTGCACGCGGTAGGAGCGCCGCTCGCCAAGACCGCCGGCATTGTTGAGCCAGTAGACAAAGCCAAGCACGGCACCGATCACCGCCAGCACGAACAGGCCGATGAGTGCGTAAGGAGCACGCGTTTCCATTCGAACCTCAATTCTTCCCGGGTCCCGCCACGCGCGACCGCTTGCCTTTGAAATAGGCCCTGACCCATGGGTGAGTGGATTGCAGGACATCCGCCATGGGACCAAGCGTGACGATCTTTCCCTCCGCCAGCGCGGCGATCCGGTCGCAGACCGTGTGCAGGCTGTCGAGGTCGTGGGTCACCATGAACACGGTGAAGCCGAGCGTTCGCTGCAGGGTTTTGATCAGCGAGTCGAAGTCGCCTGCGGAGATCGGGTCGAGGCCGGAGGTCGGCTCATCGAGAAAGACGATGGCCGGATCGAGCGCAAGCGCGCGTGCGAGCGCCGCGCGCTTGGTCATGCCGCCGGACAGCTCGGAGGGAAACTTGTCGCCATCGTCAGCGGACAAACCGACCATCTCGAGCTTTGCGGTCGCCAGTTCGTCGAGCAGCCGCGGCGACAATGCAAGGTTTTCGCGCATCGGAAACTGCACATTCTGGCGCACCGTCAGCGAAGAGAACAAGGCACCCTGCTGAAACAGGACGCCCCACCTCCTGCCGCCGTTGCCGGATCCGTCGAGGGCCTCGTCATCGGCCTTGCCCATGATCTCGATCGCGCCCGACCGCTTTGGAATGAGGCCGATGATGGTCCGCAGGAGCACCGACTTGCCGCCGCCCGACGCACCGACCAGCCCCAGAATCTCACCCTGCCTCACATCGAGCGACAGGTGGTTGAGCACGATACGGTCGCCGAACCCGACGACGAGATCGCGAACCGAAATCGCATTGACGCAGGATGAGGCCAAGTCCACCGCTCACATCCCGATCGAAGCGAAGAAGATCGCGAACACTCCGTCCAGCACGATCACCAGGAAGATCGACTTCACGACCGAGGTCGTCGTCTGCAATCCGAGTGATTCCGCACTGCCCTTGACCCGCAAGCCCTCGCTGCAGGCCACGGCGCCGATGGTCAGGGCCATGAAGGGCGACTTGATGATGCCGACCTCGAAATGGGTCACCGAGACCGATTCATGCAGCCGCTCGATGAAGATCGCTGGGCTCATTCCGCCATAGAGCCAGGCGACGAGTCCGCCACCATACAGGGCCGCCATCGAACCGAGGAACGCCAGGATCGGCAGGCCGACGATCAGCGCCAGCACGCGCGGCAGGATCAGGATGTCGACCGGATCGAAATCCATCGTGCGCAGGGCATCGATCTCCTCGCGCATCTTCATCGAGCCAAGCTCAGCGGTGTAGGCGCTGCCGGAGCGACCAGCGACCATGATCGCAACCATCAGCACGCCGATCTCCCGGAGCACGAGAATGCCGATCATGTCGACGACATAGGACTCTGCTCCGAACTTGCGAAAATGGAAGATCCCCTGCTGCGAAATGATCGCGCCGATCAGGAACGTAATGAGGACGACGATCGGAATCGCCTGCCAGCCGACGCGGTAGAGATGATGCACCGCGGATGTCAGACGAAAAGTCCGCGGGCGAGCGATCGCGCGGGCCAATGACAGCGCAAGCGCGCCGAGCATTTCCACGACGATCATCATCTCGCTGCGCGCGTGCACGGCCGCGCGTCCGATCGCATCGAGGGCGGTCAGGATCGGATTGAGGGGCCTGCGCGAGGCGCGCGGTTGCCGGTTGACCTGGCGCATTTCCTCGACGATGCCGCTATAACGTTCCGGCAGGCCTGCGAACTCCGCCCTGCCGCCGAGCTCGTCCGTGCGTCGCAGGATGCGCTCGAGCAGCCAGGTGCCCAACGTGTCGAGCGAGCCGATGGCGGCAAGATCGATGGTTACGCGCTTCCCCTGTCCGATCAGGCGCTCGGCATCGAGGGTAAATTTTTCGAGGTCTGCTGCATGGTCGGCCGTCCACGCCCCACTCGCGGTCAGGGTCATGTGGCTGCCGTTCGAGGCGAATGTCAGCGAAGGGCTCACGGGAGGGCTCAAGTTGTTCCACCGCTGTCATACCCGCGACAGCCCGTTGCGGTTTGACAAACCGCAACTTGCGCTCGGACGGTAACTTGCCTCAAGGAAAGAAGCCGACGAGGGTTTCGTAAGCGGCCATCAAAACCGCAACGATCAGGAAGATGCAGAGCGCAGGCCACTGCTTCTCGCGGCTAAACAGCGCTCGCTCCAGGCGAGCGGCATGCTCCATCAGCACTGCGTCTTCTGCCTCGCTGAGGCGCTTGCTGTGCATGACGTGATCCTCGCGATGACGGCTCAATTTCATCTGCGAGATTAACGACAAGCGGCGCTGCGAAATTGATGCAAATCAACCGCAGAGAGCCGATCCGGCTGCCGCTTTCTGCATCACGAACAGGGTCGCCTCCGACACCGACGAGCACCGCTCTGGACTGTCGACTTGGTCGGGAACAACTGGTAACGCTCGACCCTGGAACGCTACGCGATTTCCATCAGGACGAGACGATGTTCAGTTACCGGCCGCTGTTCCGCTTCGGCAACAAGCGACGCTTCGACGAGCTCTCGGAGCGAGAGGTCCTTGCACTGGCGATCTCGTCGGAGGAAGAGGACGGCGCGATCTACTCCGCCTATGCGGAAAAGCTGCGGCCGGATTTTGCGGCGTCTGCCACCGTGTTCGAGGCCATGGCCGCCGAGGAGGACGGCCATCGCAAGATGCTGATCGATCTCTACCGGAACCGTTTCGGCGACTTCATCGTGCCGATTCGCAGGGAGCACGTCGCGGACTTCATTGTCCGTCCGCCGATCTGGTTGATCGAGAACCTCGGCATCGACCGCATCCGCCAGGAAGCGGCGGATATGGAGCGCGAAGCTCAGCATTTCTATCTGCGCGCCGCCGGTCGCGCGACGGACGCGGCAACCCGCAAGCTGCTCGGCGATCTCGCGGCCGCCGAGACGACGCACGAGAAGACCGCCGAGCATCTGGCCGACAAGTATCTTGGCGACGATGCACGCGGTGAAGAGGACCGGACCGCGAGGCGTCGATTCATCCTGACCTGGGTCCAGCCCGGACTTGCCGGCTTGATGGACGGTTCGGTGTCGACGCTGGCCCCGATCTTCGCCACCGCGTTCGCCACGCATGAACCGCGCACGACGCTGCTGGTCGGCCTGTCGGCGGCGATCGGCGCCGGCATCTCGATGGGTTTTACGGAGGCCGTCCATGACGACGGAAAGCTGTCAGGCCGCGGCTCGCCCCTGAAGCGAGGCCTCGCCTCCGGCGTCATGACGGCCGTCGGCGGACTCGGGCACGCCCTGCCCTACCTGATCCCCTCGTTCTGGACCGCAACAACGATCGCACTGATCGTCGTCTTCCTCGAGCTGTGGGCGATCGTCTGGATCCAGAACCGCTACATGGAGACGCCGTTCCTGCGCGCGACCCTGCAGATCGTGCTGGGCGGAAGCCTGGTGCTCGCCGCGGGCATCCTGATTGGCGGATCGTAGAGGGAGAGCGCCTCAGGCGCTGCTCGTACACCGTTGCACGGCTTCGGCCTCGATAGCCGCGACCAGATCGGGCGCAAGGTGCGCCGACAGCCGCTGAATGATGTTGAGCAAGCGCAGGATTTCCTGCTCGCGCAGCGCGTCGATCTTGCTGTGCAACAACTCGATCTCCAGCTCAGCCTTGATGTTGATCCGGTAGTCGTGTTGCGCCCGTCGGCGATCGATCTCCGACTGCCTGTTCTGGCTCATCATGATGATCGGCGCGGCATAGGCCGCCTGGAACGACAGGACGAGATTCAGGAGGATGAACGGGTACGGGTCCCAGTGGCGAGCAAATCCCACGAGATTCAGCGCTATCCATATCCCGAGCACGACCGTCTGAAAGATGATGAAGCGCCAGGAGCCGACCGTCTCGGCCACGAGATCGGCGACCGTTTCACCAGTCGTCAACCGCGATTCTCGCACGCTGCGAGCAGGTCGCTCCGCACGCAGTTCTTCGAGGCGTCGATGATCTTCGGGGCTAAGCTGAAAACGGTGCTTGCCGGCGTTCAGCATTCTTGCGTCTCCATGCGCGCTCTGGTCAGCGGGATTATGGCGCCGCCTGCGCCCGCGAAACCCTCACGATGTCGGGATTTGCCTCCGCATAGTCGAGCGCATAGCTGAGCTCACCCGGCGTATCGGCATAGACCGTGCAGACCGGCTGGCCCGCGGCCACCGGCGCGCCGAGCACGACGTGAAGGGCTACCCCGGCGGCTTTCGCCTCGGGAGCGCCGGCGAGCTTGGCCAGCCGTGCGATCTTGCGGTTGTCGATCGATTCCACCGTGCCGGCCGAGGCTGCGGCCAGTGGGTATTCGTATGACGCGGTCGGCGGCAGACGCATGCCACCTTGCGCTTCGCAAATCCGCTGGAATTTCGACCAGGCCCGGCCGTCATCGACGGTGCGAGCTGCCAATTCGTGTCCGATACCGACCTCGCAGCGTCCACCCAGTTCAAGCAGCACGCCGGCGAGCCGGCACGCCCGCTCCTTGAGCATCGGCGGCGCCTCGGCCTTGCCTTGCAGGACAGCCAGAACATCTCGCGCTTCAAGGGCGGGGCCGATCCCGCTGCCGACGGGTTGGCTGCCGTCCGACTGCAAGACGACCGCCTCGATTCCGAAGATGCGCGCCACGCTGACAAGCCGCCTGGAAAGCCGGGAAGCAGCCTCCGCGTCTCTGACCTTCGCGGTTGGGCCGACCGGCACATCCAGCACGAGACGGGATGATCCGGCAGCTATCTTCTTCGACAGAACGGACGCGATCAGCTGGCCTTCGCTGTCGACTTCGAGAGCACGTTCGATCCGAATGAGAATGTCGTCTGCCGGGCTGAGCCGTACCGCCCCGCCCCAGGCAATGCAGCCCCCCTCCTGCTCCACGACCTTGCGGATCGTTGGCAGGTCGAGGTCGACGGGAGCCATGGTCTCCATCGTATCGGCCGTGCCGGCGGGCGATGTAATCGCACGCGACGAGGTCTTCGGCATCGTGAGACCATGCGCCGTCACAATCGAAACGATGATCGGCGTCGTTCTGTTGCCCGGCAGGCCCCCGATCGAGTGCTTGTCCAGCACCGGAGCAACCGGCCAGCTCAGCCGCTCGCCCGCGTCCACCATCGCCCGCGTCAGCGCCACCGTCTCCTCGTCATCGAGAGGCAACGTCGTGCAGGCGGTGATGAATGCGGCAAGCTCCACATCGGAGTAACGGCCATCGACGATGTCGGAGACGATGTTTCGAAGGGCGATCGGCTCGATTCTTCTTCCACGGATACGCTGTCTGACGCTGCTGAGCGAGTCCACCGGCTTCGGATGACTGGCGACGATGTAATCGCCATCCTCGGCCGCAAGCCGCCGCCAGGCGGCTTCGGAGAGGCCCGCATCGCCCCGGCTGAGCCAGCCCGAGTGGACATGATGCAAGGTCGCCGTGACGGACCGCGCGCCGTTTCGCAGCAGCACGCGCGACTGCGGCGTAAGCCCCTCGGATCGGCAGATATGGCAATCCGCTCGCATGTAGACGACAGCTTCCTGATGGGTGTCGATACCGACGCGTCTGGCTCGCAGCGAATTCCGCCGTGCCATCGCGGCAGGAGATGGCGAACCCGTCATGACAGATCGAAAGCCTCCAGGTGAGCGGGAGCCTTGCAGCGCCATCCGAGCTCCTGCTCGATGCGATGGCGCAACGCTTCGGCAGGCCGCGGCTCGCCGTGGGTGATGAAAGTCGCGATCGGCGGCCTCTCAAAACCCCGGCACCACCGCATGATCTCGTCGGCCTCGGCATGCGCGGACAGCATCGACAGATTGTCGACCCGAGCGCGGACGAGAAACTCCTCGCCGTGAATCCGGATCGTCTCGGCCCCCGCCAGCATCAGCGCGCCGCGGGTACCGGGCGCCTGGAAGCCGGCAAACAGAACCGTGTTTCGCCGATCGGACACATACCGCTTGAGATGATGGAGAACGCGGCCGCCGGTTGCCATGCCGCTGGCCGAGATGATCACCTTCGGCACGGGGGTTGCGTTCAGCGCCTTCGATTCGTCAACCGTCCGCACGTAGGTTGCGACCGCGCAGGCCGCGCGACATTCGGCCTCCGACAGCTTGTGGTCGCCTTCGCTGCGGCAGAAGATCTCGCTGGCGTCGACAGCCATGGGACTGTCGAGGAAAATCGGCACATGGGTCAGACGTCCGGCCGACCTCAATCGCTTGAGATGAAACATCAGGCTTTGGGCACGGCCGACGGCAAACGACGGGACCAGCACGGTACCTCCGCGTCGCGCTGTCTGCGACACGATCTCCTCCAGCACCTGCTCCGGATCAGCACGATCATGCTGCCGATCGCCATACGTCGACTCGACGACGAGATAGTCAGCCGCAGGCACCGGCACCGGGTCATGAAAGATCGGATCGTCGTACCGACCGAGGTCGCCGGAGAACACGACAGTCCGCCCACCCGATCGCAGCTCGATAGAAGCTGCACCAAGGATGTGACCTGTCCGGCGAAAAATTACGCTGGTTACGCCGCCCAAATCATGGGGCACGTCGAAGGGGACTGTCCTGAAC
>Ga0075367_10000968_pt1 | contig 11726 bp, 7 predicted proteins | sample EndMethybrTD3032_FD_71399 | JGI IMG/M metagenome (GOLD analysis project Ga0075367, IMG submission 71399) | Populus endosphere microbial communities from Tennessee, USA - Endosphere MetaG P. TD hybrid TD303-2 | ecosystem: Host-associated > Plants > Roots > Endosphere | place: USA: Tennessee... | reverse complement strand
AGCGTGACCTCTTCGGGCGTCTTGCCGATCAGCTTGAGCACCTTGTCGAGGTTGCGGCTGTCGGCGGGGGTGACGATCATGAAGGCCTCGCCGCTGCGTCCGGCCCGGCCGGTGCGGCCGATGCGGTGGACGTAGTCGTCGGCGTGGTGCGGAACGTCAAAGTTGAAGACGTGGCTGACCGCCGGGATGTCGAGGCCGCGGGCGGCGACGTCCGAGGCGCAGAGCAGCTTCAGCTCACCCTTGCGGAAGCCCTCCAGCGTGCGCATCCGCGTCTGCTGGTCGAGGTCGCCGTGGATCGGCGCGGCGTCGAAGCCGTGCTTCTTCAGCGACTTGGCGACGACGTCCACTTCCGACTTGCGGTTGCAGAAGACGATCCCGTTGTTCACGTCGGACCGCTCGAGCAGCAGGCGGAGCGCGGTCCGCTTGGCCTTCGGGTCGGTGGTGGGGATGCGGGCGATGAACTGGCGGATGTTCTCCGCGGTGGTCGCCGGCGCCGAGGCCTCGATCCGCTGCGGGTCGTTGAGGAACTGCTTGGTGAGCCTGGTGATCTCCGGCGGCATGGTGGCCGAGAAGAACAGCGTCTGCTTCTTCGGCGGCGTCAGCTTGAAGATGCGCTCGATGTCGGGGATGAACCCCATGTCGAGCATCCGGTCGGCTTCGTCGACGACCATGATCTGCACGCCGGTGAGCAGCAGCTTGCCGCGCTCGAAGTGGTCAAGCAGGCGCCCAGGCGTGGCGATCAGCACGTCGACCCCGCGGTCGAGCTTCAATTCCTGGTCGGAGAAGGAGACGCCGCCGATCAGCAGCGCCCAGGTGAGCTTCTGGCCCTTGGCGTACTTCTCGAACGAGGCGGAGACCTGATCAGCCAATTCCCGGGTGGGAGCGACCACCAGGGCTCGCGGCATGCGCGCCCGGGCGCGGCCGGCGGCGAGGCGGTCGATCATCGGCAGGGTGAAGGCGGCGGTCTTGCCGGTGCCGGTCTGGGCGATGCCCAGCACGTCACGGCCCAGCAGGGCCACCGGGATGGCCTGGGCCTGGATCGGCGTTGCGGTGGTGTAGCCGGTTTCGGCGACGGCCTTGAGGGTCGCGGCCGAAAGGCCCAGTTCTGAAAATTCTGTCATTACTTACGAAAAGGAGCGGGGCCCGCTCGATCCTCCCGAAGGGGAAGGGCTGGCGTACCGCGGCGGCGCGGACGGAGATCGCCACGCGCGCGGAAGATACGGGCGGGGCACGCCAAGTCAACGTTTCGCGGAAGGCGAAGTTCAACCGGCGGAGTCAGGACGATCCGAATGGTCATCCGCCGGGCTTGGGGCCAGCAGGGCGGGGGCCACATGCTCGGGCCGCACGCCAAGTCCAAGGGTTCGCGCGATCAGGCGCTGCAGGGCCGGCGTGCGGCTCACCAGGCGGATCGGCCAGGGCGGCGAGATGGGCCGGTCGCGTCCAAGCACCGCGCCGATCACCCGGTCCTGGATCAGCAACTGCCCGGCCTGGGTGAGCCGGGTCGGCGGGGCGCGGCGCGCTTCCACCGCCGCGAGGTCGGCGTCGGTCAGCCGGCCCGCCCGCAGGGAGCCGGCCAGGATGTTCGCCGCCGCCACCGCATCCTGGATCGCCAGGTTGATGCCGATGCCGCCGACCGGCGACATGGCGTGGGCCGCGTCGCCAATGCACAGCAGGCCAGGCTTCCACCAGCGGTCCAGCCGGTTGACCTGCACCGTGAGCAGCTTGACCTGGTCCCAGTCGGCGATCTCGCCGAGCCTGTCTGTGAGGTGGGGCGCCACCTTGGCGATGTCGGCCCGAAGCGCCTCCAGCCCGCGGCCGCGGACGTCCTCGTAGCCGCCCTTGCGAATGACGAAGGCGCATTGCCAGTAGTCGCCGCGGTCCAGCGTGACGAGCATGCGGCCATAGTTGATCCGGCCCAGCACCGCGCCAGGGTCGCCCTCTTGCCTCGATAGCCGGAACCACAGGACGTCGATCGGCGCGCCCAGCTCCCGCAGGGGAAGCCTGGCGGCGGTGCGCAGACCGCTGTCGCGCCCATCGCAGGCGACGACCAGATCGCCGGTGAAGCGGACGGCCTTGCCTTCCACCGTGGCCTCGACGCCGACGACCCGTCCGTCGGTCTCCACCAGCCGCTCGGCGCGGGCGTTCATCAGCAGCCGAAATCCGCTCAGCTTGCGGCCTTCGCCGGCGAGGAAGTCGAGGAAGTCCCACTGCGGGACGAAGGCCAGGAACTTGCACGCCGTGGGCAGGCGCGAGAAATCGGCCATGCGCACCTGGGTCTCGCCGACGCGCCCCTCGATGTGGCGCAGCTCCTGGTGCGGGCGAGCCAGGAACCCCTGCAGCAGGCCGAGCTCGAACAGGACCTCCAGGGTCGAGGGATGGACGGTGTCGCCGCGGAAGTCGCGGAAGAAGTCGGCGTGCTTTTCGAGCACCACGACCTGGACGCCGGCCCGCGCCAGCAGATAGCCCAGCATCACCCCCGCCGGGCCGCCGCCGGCGATGACGCACTGGGCGTGTTCTTCCGTCGGCATGAGCGGGCTCCGCGGAGAGTTTCCCCCCTGACGGGGAGCGTCCGAGCCTACACGTCGACGTCGGCGGCGGCGAACTCGGCGTTTTCCTGGATGAAGCGGAAGCGGTGCTCGGGCTTGCGGCCCATCAGGGCCTCCACCAGCTCGGCCACGCTCTCCTCGGCGCGGGGCAGGGTGACCCTGGCCAGCGTGCGCTTCGCGGGATCCATGGTGGTTTCCTTGAGCTGGGCCGGCATCATCTCGCCCAGGCCCTTGAAGCGGCTCATCTCCGGCTTCTTGCCCTTGAACACGCCCTGTAGCAGCTCGTCGCGGTGGGCGTCGTCGCGGGCGTAGACCGCCGTGCCGCCGTGGCTCAGCCGATAGAGGGGCGGCAGGGCCAGGTACAGGCGACCCGAGCGGATCATGTCGGGCATGGTGCGATAGAAGAAGGTGATCAGCAGGCTGGCGATGTGGGCGCCGTCGACGTCGGCGTCGGTCATGATGATCACCCGCTCGTAGCGCAGGTCTTCTTCCTTGAACTTCGACCCGCCCTGGACGCCGAGCGCCAGCATCAGGTCCGAAAGCTCCTTATTGCCGCCGGTCTTGTCGATCGAGGCCGACGCTACGTTCAGGATCTTGCCCCGCAGCGGAAGGATCGCCTGGGTCTTGCGGTCTCGCGCCTGTTTGGCCGAGCCGCCGGCTGAATCGCCTTCAACCAGGAAGATCTCAGCCCCATCCACCGCGCCGCCCGCGCAATCGGCCAGCTTGCCCGGCAGGCGCAGCTTGCGGGTGGCGCTGGCGCGGGCGACCTCCTTGTCGCGGCGGCGCTTGAGCCGCTCCTCGGCCCGCTCGACGACGAACTGCAGCAGGGCGCTGGCGGCCTTGGGCTGGGCGGTCAGCCAGTGGTCGAAGGGATCGGCCAGGGCCTTTTCCACCAGTCGCTGGGCGTCCTGGTTGGAGAGCTTCTCCTTGGTCTGCCCCTGGAACTCGGGGTTGGCGATGAAGACGCTGATCAGGGCGCCGGCCTGGGCGACCACGTCGTCGGCGGTGATCAGGCTCCCGCGTTTCTCGCCGGAAAGCTCGGCGTATTGCTTGAGGCCCCGCGTCAGGGCCGCGCGCAGCCCCGCCTCGTGGGTGCCGCCTTCCGGGGTCGGGACCGTGTTGCAGTAGGACTGCATGAAACCGTCGGCCTCGCCAAAGCCCGCCGGCGTCCAGGCGACGGCCCACTCGACCTTGCCCGCTTCGCCCGGCCGCTCGTAGCGGCCCGCAAAGGGCTCTGGCGTGACGGTCTCGATCCCCTTCACCCGCTCGGCGAGGAAGTCGGCCAGGCCGTTGGGAAAGCGGAACGTCGCCTCAGGGGCGGTCTGGTCGTGGATGCGGGAGGGATCGCAGCTCCAGCGGATCTCCACCCCGCCGAACAGATAGGCCTTGGAGCGGGCCATCCGGTAGAGCCGGGCAGGGCGGAAGGCGCAGCCTTCGCCGAAGATCACCGGGTCCGGCTTGAAGCGGATCACCGTGCCCTTCTTGCGGGTGGGGCCGAGCTGTTCGATGGGACCGAGCGGCTTGCCCCGGCTGAAGCTCTGGCGCCATTCGAAGCCATCCTTGAAGACGTCCACCTCGACGTGCTCGGACAGGGCGTTGACCACCGAGACGCCCACGCCGTGCAAGCCGCCGGAGGTCTCGTAGGCCTTGCCGGAGAATTTCCCCCCCGAGTGCAGGACGGTCATGATGACCTCCAGCGCCGACTTGCCCGGATGCTTGGGGTGGGGATCGACCGGGATGCCGCGGCCGTCGTCGCGGACGCTGAGCGTGCCGTCGGCGTCCAGCCGCACCTCGATCACCTTGGCGTGGCCGGCGACCGCCTCGTCCATAGCGTTGTCGAGCACCTCGGCGAAGAGGTGGTGCAAGGCCCGCTCGTCGGTGCCGCCGATGTACATGCCCGGCCGCTTGCGGACCGGCTCCAGCCCCTCGAGGACCTCGATGTCCTTGGCCGAATAGCCGCCGGCCGGCGCCTTCAGCCCGAGGGCCGCGGGGTCTGGCCGCGGCTCATGGCTCTCCGCCAGCGGCGCGGCGGGCGCAGGGTTCAGGGCCTGGTCGAACAACGAGGCTTGGGCGGTGGACTTGCTGGACATCTTGGGGGGAAATCTGACGCGATTCTGAGGGCGATATGAGGGGCCCTCGGGGGGATGGCAATGCGGCGAAGCGGTCGCCGGCCGTCTTGCGGGTTAGAGGCCCCGGGTGGCGGCGATCGGGGCCTCGTTCACGCGGTGTTCGGCGTCCCAAAGCGCCAGGACCCCGGTTTGCGAAAGGTCGCCGAGCATGCGGCCCATGTTCCGCATGTTCGAGGCCCAGCCCGAAGCCATCCGTGGCCTGGCCAGCACCTCGGCCGGAACGATGTAGCCCTGATCGACGCGGACCACCCGGCCGTCGTCGATGAGCGGCTTGAGATTGCGCCGCGTGGTCTCGTGCGGCAGACCGAGTTGCGCGGCGATCTCGCTCACCCGAACCGGCCGCCGCACCGCGTCGGGGGGGAAAGCCTCCGCGACCGCGCTGTCGCCGCCGCGAAGCGCGTCGGAGAAGCCGGCGGTGTTGGCGCGCACGATCTCCATGATGATCACGGCTTGCGGCAGGTTGTTGAAGCCCGGCAGCATCAACTCCATGAATCGAAGGAAATATTCGCCGGTCGCCCGCCAGACGATGCGAACCGGAGGCTCCGACCCCACGGGATAGAAGCCGCGGGGCGGGGGCAGATCGAGCACGCCAACGCAGTCGGCTGCCTGGAGCCGCAGATAGAGCGCCTGCACCATGCGGTAGACACTCTCGAGGGCGTCGGCGGACGCGTAGATGCCTTGCGCCAGCAGCACGCCATCGGGCGAGGGCTCACAAAGTCCGTCGGCGATGAGGGCCTTCACGCGCCTGCGCACGGTCTCGAACGGCAGGTTCAGGGAGGTGGCGATGGCGTTGACGCTGATCGGCCGGCGGAGCTCGTGCGGGATCGGGCTCTCGAAGGTCGCATAGCGGCGCTGCTGCTCCGGATCGCCCGCGACCCGAGCCGCCAGGCTCTGGACGACCGCCGCCAGGATCAGGGCGTCGGTGAAGTCGCGGCCGCGGCTGTAGATTTTCAGCAGATCGAGCGTGAAAGCGTTCGCGATCCGGAGCAGTAGTCGGAGGCTCGAGATCGGGGCTTCGGTCGCCATCTGAAGGTCCAGCGCGGCGGGTGTTCTATATTATTACAGGAATCGCGGGGCCGCGCCATCGCCGCCGGGAGGTCGCGAGGCACGCCCTTTTCGAGTCCAAGCGAACCTCTGAGCCAAAGCGGCGGGACGCGCGTGCGTCCCGCCCTTGAGGCCTCAGCCGATTTCGCCGATGTCGGTTCCGACCGGATAGGTCTGTCCGGCGGCGGCGCGCTGGACGAGCTTGCCGGAACTGGGGGCCGTGATGTCCTGGGACGCCTTGTCGGTCTCCAGAACGTAGATCGGGTCGCCCTCGTTCACTTGTGCGCCGTCATCCACAAGCCATTGAGCGAGGTTGCCCTCGGTCATGCCCATCTCGAGTTTGGGGATCGTAAGCGGGGTCGACATGCTTGGTCTTGTCCTCAGTGCTTGAAGGCGATCACTTCGCGCGCACGACTGGCGATCGAGCGACGGTTCGGGATCTGGTTCATCTCGATATCGGTGGAATAGGCGATCGGGGCGAAATCGGCCCCAAGGCGGGCCACGGGCGCCTTCAGCTTGCCGAACAGCTCTTCGCCCAGGGTGGCCGCAAGCTCCGCGCCGAAGCCGCAGAACTCGGTGGCCGCATGCACGATCAGGCAGCGACCGGTCTTCTTCACCGAGTCCATGATCCGCGCGTAGTCCAGCGGCACCAGCGAGCGTAGGTCGATGACCTCGGCGTTGATCCCGTCCTTGGCCAGTTCCTCGGCGGCCGCCAGGCACTCGGTGACCTGCCAGCCGTAGGTGAGGATGGTGAGGTCAGAGCCTTCGCGGCGCACCTTGGCCACGCCGAGCGGGATCCGGTAATCGCCGAGCGGCACGTTCTCGCGGACGCCACGCAGCATCTTCAGCGACTCCAGCTGGACGCAGGGGTCGTCGTCGAAGATGCAGCTGAGCAGCAGGCCCTTCGCGTCGATCGCCGTGCTGGGATAGACGATCTTGAGGCCCGGGATGTGGGTCATCCAGGCTTCCAGCGACTGGGAGTGCTGGGCGCCGAAGCCGCCGACGCCGCCGCCGACGATCATGCGCATGGTCATCGGCACGTGGGTCGCCGCGCCGGACATGTAGCGCTGCTTGGCGGCATGGTTGGTGATCTGGTCGAGGCAGACGCCGGCGAAGTCGACGAACATGATCTCGGCCACGGCGCGCATGCCCACCAGGCCCGCGCCGATGCCCGCGCCGATGATCGACTGCTCGGCGATCGGGGTGGGCAGGACGCGGTTCTTGCCGAATTCCTTCTGCAGGCCATCCTGGGTCTTGAAGACCCCGCCCGGCGGGTCGCCCACGTCCTCACCCAGGATGAAGACGTCCTTGTCCATGGTCATGGCCACGTGCTGGGCGTCGCGCACGGCTTCGAACATCGCCATCTGCTTGGTCTCGCCCGTGGGCAGAACCTCGGCGTCGCGACGCGGATAGCTGCCGCGGCGCGGCGGGACGGTGGGGTCGGCGTAGACGTCCAGCGTCGCCTCTTCGTAGGGAGTCACCGGGCTGGCGAGGCCCTTCTGGATGGCGGCCTCGACTTCGGCGACCGCGGCCTCGTCCATATCGTCGAGCTGCTTGGCGGTCAGGATGCCGGCTTCGAGCAGCAGGGCGCGGGTCTTCGGCACCGCCCAGGCTTCCTTCCGGGCGTTGAGGAATTCGGCCGAAACCAGGTCGTTGTCGCCGATGCCGCCGTGCTTGCCGAGACGATAGGTCAGGGCCTCGACGAACACCGGGCCGTCACCGCGGCGCACGCCCTCGATGACGTCCTTCATGCCCTTGTAGAACCCGGCGACGTCGTTGGAATCGAGCTTCACGCCCTTGAAGCCGTAGCCGGCCGCGCGCGAGGCGAAATCCTTGCTGGCGGTGTATTCGGCGGGCGGGGTGTACTCGCCCCACTGGTTGTTCTGGCAAAGGAAGATCACCGGCAGGTTCCAGGACCCGGCCAGGTTCATCGCCTCGTGGATCGCCCCGATGCTGGTCGCGCCGTCGCCGAAGTTGACGATGGTCACGCGGTCTTCCCCGCGGGACTTGGCGGCGAAGGCCAGGCCGTTGGCGATCGGCGCGCCGGCGCCGACGATGGCCGTGGTGAGCATCGAGCCCGACGAGGGATCGGAGATGTGCGGCGAGCCGCCCTTGCCCTTGTTGACCCCGCCGATGCGGCCCAGCGCTTCGGCGAACAGGCCTTCCAGCGAGACACCCTTGGCGACCTGGTCGTGGATGCCGCGGTAGGTGGTGATCATATAGTCCTTCGACGTCGTCAGCTGAGCGATCGTCGCCGGAATGGCCTCCTGGCCGATCATCGGCCAGTAGGTGAACAGGAACCTGCCGGCCGACAGCCCCGACTGGATGGCCTTGTCCACGGCGCGGATGCGCGACATCCGGCGGTAGATCTCAACCAACACCGCGGGCTCGATCCCGAGATTGGTCTCCAGCACTTGTTCCACGGCGTTTCTCCTGAAGATTTGTGTCGGCGCAAAGGGCGGCGGTGCGGCGCTTATAGCGCGCCTGTGCGACGCCACCAGTATGGCGCAGCGATTTTCACCTCGCCAGCGCGCACGGTCTTTTCGTTATGCCGGCCCGCCGCTGGGCGGAAGGGACGGCGCACAAAAGGGCCGCGGATCGCTCCGCGGCCCTTCGAGTGCATCCTAGACGGGGTCGACTAGCACTTGAAGTACATGTCGAACTCCACCGGGTGCGGGTGGAGCTGGAGGCGCATGACCTCCTCCATCTTCAGCTCGATGTAGGCGTCGATGAAATCGTCGTCCATCACGCCGCCGGCCTTCAGGAAGCCGCGGTCCTTGTCGAGATTCTCGAGAGCCTCGCGGAGCGAGCCGCAGACTTCCGGGATCTTCTTCTGCTCGCGCGGGGGCAGGTCGTAGAGGTTCTTGTCCGCCGGCGGGCCGGGATCGATCTTGTTGATCACCCCGTCGAGGCCCGCCATCAGCAGGGCCACGAAGGTCAGGTAGGGGTTGCCCATCGGGTCGGGGAAGCGGGCTTCCAGGCGCTTGGCCTTGGGGCTGTCCACGTGCGGGATGCGGATGGACGCCGAGCGGTTGCGGGCCGAGTAGGCCAGCTTCACCGGGGCTTCGTAGCCGGGCACCAGGCGCTTGTAGGAGTTGGTCGTCGAGTTCGAGAAGGCGTTGATCGCCTTGGCGTGCTTGATGATCCCGCCGATGTAATAGAGGCAGGTGTCGGACAGGCCGGCGTACTTGTCGCCCGCGAACATCGGCTTGCCGTCCTTCCAGATCGACTGGTGGACGTGCATGCCCGAGCCGTTGTCGGCGAACATCGGCTTGGCCATGAAGGTCGCCGTCTTGCCGTAGGCGTGGGCCACGTTGTGGATCACGTACTTATAGAGCTGCAGCCGGTCGGCCATGGTGATCAGCTCGGCGAACTTGAGGCCCAGCTCGTGCTGCGCCGGGGCCACTTCGTGGTGGTGCTTCTCGGGCTGCATGCCGAGCTCGCCCATCACCGCCAGCATCTCGCCGCGCAGGTCCTGGCCGCTGTCGATCGGGTTGACCGGGAAGTAGCCGCCCTTGGGGCCCGGGCGGTGGCCCATGTTGCCTTCCGGATAGACCTTGCCGGTGTTCACCGGCAGCTCGGTGGAGTCGTAGGAGTAGCCCGTGTCGTGCGGCGCGGTGTTCCAGCGCACGTCGTCGAACACGAAGAACTCGGCTTCAGGGCCGAAGTAGACGGTGTCGCCCACGCCGGCCTGCTTGACGTAGTTGAGCGCGGCCTTGGCGATCGAGCGCGGGTCGCGGTTGTAGGGCGTGCCCGTGTCCGGGTTCACCACGTCGCAGAACAGCGCCATCGTGGTCTGCTGGTAGAAGGGGTCGATGATCGCGCTGCCGAGGTCCGGCCGCAGCTTCATGTCGGACTCGTTGATCGCCTTCCATCCGGCGATCGAGGAGCCGTCGAACATGGTGCCGTCGTTGAGGAAATCCTCGTCGACCAGGTCGATGTCGAAGGTCACGTGCTGCATCTTGCCGCGCATGTCGGTGAAGCGCACGTCGACGTACTTGACGTCCTTCTCTTTGATCTCGGTGAGAATATCTTGGGCCGTCGGCATGGTCTTGTCCTGTTTTGTCCCGTCGATGATGGATAGTTCAGATGGCGGCAGGTCCGGCTTCGCCCGTCCGGATTCTCAGCACGTCGATGATGTCGGAGACGAAGATCTTGCCGTCGCCGATGCGGCCGGTCCGCGCCGCGGCGCAGATGGCGTCGATGGCGGCCTGGAGCTGGTCGTCGCTCACCACCACCTCGATCTTGATCTTGGGCAGGAAGTCCACGACGTACTCGGCGCCGCGGTAGAGCTCCGTCTGCCCCTTCTGGCGGCCATAGCCCTTGGCTTCGATCACCGTCATGCCCTGGACGCCCAGCTCCTGCAGGGCCTCCTTCACTTCGTCGAGTTTGAACGGCTTTATGACGGCTTCGATTTTCTTCATTGGGCCTCTGGACGGTTGGTCGACCCGCCCCTCGCGGTCGCGGCGCGACGGAGCACGCCGGGACGCCCGGGGACAAGGGCGCGCACTCCCTTGGCGCCATTCGGACCGCCGAGAAAAGACCCTCAGTTCAAAAAACGGGCCCTCGATGCCCAAAAAATGGTCGGTTGCGGTTCGGAAGCATCTGAAGCCGTTCTGCCGGCCGGAAGTCGGCGGATCGGCGCGCGGCGGGCGCGGCGGAGCCGATTTGATCGCAAAACGCGCTGCAAACGTCACGGTGACGCTTACGCGGGGTTGAGAGCGCCACCGCGCAAAAGGCGCCTGCCTGCCGAAGTTTGCGGCGAAACCTGGGCGGGCCCGTCCCGCGGAACGGGCTTTCCCGCGGCGCCGCGCGATGGCATCGAGGAAGCGGCCCGGCACGACGCCGCGGCCGGGGCTCAGGGGGTTCTCACGTGGCGGCGCGGCAGATCCTGACGACGGCTGAGACACGCGCCGCGGACGCCGCGGCGATCGCGGCGGGCACGCCGGTCTCGGTCCTGATGGAACGGGCCGGTCAGGCGACGGCGGAGGCCATCCTGGCCCGGTTCGCGCCCCAGCCCACGCAGGTCCTGTGCGGGCCGGGCGACAATGGGGGCGATGGCTATGTGGTGGCGCGGGTGCTCGCCGCCGCCGGCTGGCCGGTGACGGTGCATGCGCTGGCCGAGCCGGCGAGCGAGGCCGCCCGGCAGGCGCGGAGCCGCTGGACCGGTCCGGTCGCGGCCCTGACGGCCGAGGCCGGAAGTGGATCGGAGCTGGTCGTCGACGCCCTGTTCGGCGCGGGTCTGAACCGCCCGCTGGAAGGCGTCGCCGCCGCCGTCGCCCAGCGTCTGGCCGCGCGCCCCGAGCAGGTGGTGGCCGTCGATGTGCCCAGCGGACTGCCCGGCGATACGGCCAGGCCCCTTGGAGGCTGCGTCCACGCCGGCCTCACGGTCACCTTCCACGCCCGCAAGCCCGCCCATGTGCTGGAGCCCGGCCGCAGCCTCTGTGGCGAGGTGGTGGTGGCCGACATCGGCCTGGCGCCCGCGGCGGGCCGGCTGTTCGAGAATGGGCCCGAGCTTTGGCGCGCGCGCTTTCCCTGGCCGGCGGCGGATGCGCACAAGCACGCCCGCGGTCGCCTGCTGGTGGTGAGCGGGGACGCCTGGAGCACGGGCGCGGCCAGGCTCGCCGCGCGCGGGGCGCTGCGCATCGGCGCGGGCCTGGTGACCATCTTCTCCCCGCGCGAGGCGCTGGCGGTGAACGCCGCCCACCTCGAGGCGGTGATGCTGCGCGGCTTCGACACGGACCTGGAGCTGGAGGCGGGGGCCGAACAGGTCGATGTCGCCGTGATCGGGCCGGCGGCGGGGGTGTCGGAAACCACCTTGCTGAACGTCCTGGCGCTGGCCCGCACCGGCGCCGCCCTGGTGATCGACGCCGACGCCATCACCGTCTTCCGCGATGATCCGGAGGAGCTGTTCTCGGTGCTCGACCGCGACGACGTGCTGACCCCGCACCCGGGCGAGTTCGAGCGGCTGTTCCCGGGCCTGCTGAAATCCTCGGCGCATCGCATC